>Ga0182027_10000003_pt1 | contig 331334 bp, 294 predicted proteins | sample 712E1DmetaG_FD_121300 | JGI IMG/M metagenome (GOLD analysis project Ga0182027, IMG submission 121300) | Permafrost microbial communities from Stordalen Mire, Sweden - 712E1D metaG (Illumina Assembly) | ecosystem: Environmental > Terrestrial > Soil > Wetlands > Permafrost | place: Sweden...
CATCCTCATCGAATCGGATGTCGCCCGACCGCTTTGGCCCTTCGACTCCCCTCGGTCGCCTATCCGGAAAGAAAACCCCGGCGATTGGCCGGGGTTTTCTTTTCGAGCGACCGACGGGAGTCGAACCCGCTTCTCGAGCTTGGGAAGCTCGGGTAATACCGGTATACAACGGTCGCAATTGAACGGCGTCGCCTTCGGCGACTGAAATCTATTGTAACCGTTGTGCATCGCCTTGGTATCCTGAGGGGCGCTGTACAACGGTCGCAATTGAACGGCGTCGCCTTCGGCGACTGAAATCTATTGTAACCGTTGTGCATCGCCTTGGTATCCTGAGGGGCGCTGTACAACGGTCGCAGAATACAAAATGACTATACCTGCGGGTCGCAGAGGCAGTCAAGATCGAAGCCTCGAGCCAGAGCGCAGCCTTAAAAAGACCCGGCCTTTCGGCCGGGTCTCATATCAATTACGCCATCCTGGCGGAAGGCGCTGTTTAGGCTATGTAGCTCTCGAGCACTTCGGTACGATTAGGCTGAGAAAGGCGCTTGAGCGCACTCTTCTCGATCTGACGGATGCGCTCTTTGGTAAGCTTGAAACGGTCGCCGATTTCCTTGAGGCTCATCGCCCGGTGGCCGTTGAGCCCGAAGCGGAACTCGACGACTTCGCGCTCCTTGTCGGAAAGGGTGTGGAGAACTTCATTGATGTCGTCCTTGAGGTTTTGCTCGATGACGTAATCCTCAGGGGGGGTATATGCACTGTTCTCGAGGAAGTCCCCGACCACGGAAGAATCGCGCTCATCGAAGACGGGGGTATCGAGCGACACAAACTCTCGGCTCACGGCCACAAGGTCGGCCACATGGTCGGAGTCCATCTCGAGGAGACGAGCTATTTCGCGGACTTCTTCGTCCTCGGTCATCGCGCCCTCGAGCATTTTACGAGCCTTTTCGATCTGTACGAGCTCGTTAGCTCTATTTAAGGGAAGGCGAATCATGCGGCTCTTCTCGCAGATGGCCTTAAGGATAGCCTGGCGAATCCACCACACGGCATAGGATATAAAATGATAGCCCTTTTCGACGTCGTAGCGGTCGATCGCGTTAATAAGGCCGATATTGCCCTCGGAAATGAGATCGGCCAGAGGCAAACCCTGGTTTTGGTATTTCTTCGCGACATTGACCACAAAGCGGAGATTGGATTTTACAAGCATATCCTTGGCGTATTTTTCGCCTAGCGCCGCCGCGCGGGCATATTTATTCTCGTCCTCGCGGGAGAGAAGGGGGATGCGGTTGATTTCCTTCAAATACATGGAAAGAACATTCTCATCGCAGGAGCTGGTGTCGTTCAAGCAATTATTCTTATAGTTCATGGTATCCTCCCCGTTCATTAATTACATAGCAAATGGCGTGCCAAACTCAGGTTTTTAATCCGTTTGATTGAGAATAAGAATTATTTCTATTTCTAATAATGAATTATAAAATACCAAAACTCGTTAAATAGTTATTTCTATATTTTTATTAATTAGAGAATCCGCGGAATATTCAATTTTTTAGTAGCTCTTGCATCAATCCTCTACGGGATGATTACAAAAAGCTTTCGCTGCGTATCATTTCTACACAATCACAGGCAAGAGCGGGAAGATTGTATCGGAACTACTCACAAAAACGTTCACGAGGGGTGGATATACGGCCACAGCAGCGCATAAAAGGAAGTCCCGAGCCGCATCTACAGCGTTCATCCCCTTCGAGCTTTGCGCCCCTACGGAAATCCGCGTCTATAATCTGCCCCGGCTCTGGGTTATCCAAGCCGAAAAACGGAAAGGCGATCCGACGGGACTTGAATAGATCCAGTTTGCGCGAAGCGGAGAGGCCCGCCAGGGGGTCGGAGCAAATGAGGGAACGCCATGCGTCGCCGATCATCTTCGTCACCATGTCCTTCTCGGTGTTCGAGTCGAAGCGCGCATGCTTTTTGCGCCCCAGGTAGGCGCATGCCTGTACCGAATAGAAGGCGTAGAAGTCGTCGAGCTCGGAGCTCGATCGCCGGCACATCCCATAGGCGTTCACCCGCCTCGCATAGACTAAGCGGGCAATACCCCTTGGTCTGAGCTTTTGGGCGGACGCAAGGCTTCGCATCGCGAGTTCGGGCCTATCTAGGCGCAGTAAGGCCAGGCCGAGCCAATAAAGATCCCGGGAAAGCTCGCCCGACCTTGTGGCGGGACATGCTTCCACGGCGGCCCTGAGGCTGCGCACGGCTAGGTCCGGCCGATGGCGGGCTAATTCGCGGCGGCCGCGCCGGAAATCCCGGTCGACCCTAGGTACAAAATCGCTCCTCATATTAATAAGATATTGTCTCGGAGCGGCGCGGGCAAGCTTGTTCAGGCATCGCGCGATATTAGGATCACGATAGAGCGCGAAGAAACCGCGTATTCGTCCTGAGGTACGAGAATGGACTCGCTGCCCGGCTCGACCAAATCCTCGGGCGAGGGCAGGGAACTGTCGATGATCCGGTACCATCGGCGCGCCATCGGAGCTGGGCCAACCTTAAAAACGGCCGACGCGTCTTTGGCGTTGAAAATGAGGTAGAAGTCGTTGTCGTCTCGATCGGCTAGGATGTCGGCCTTGGATCCATCGATCCGGGCGGCGATGCGCGCGTCTATCTTTGCCCAGTCGGGGCTCATGCCCCTCTCGTCGAACCAGGTTATATCGGGCGTCGCGTTGAAGTCGGCGTCCTGGCCCGTGAAGAACTCGGGTCGTCGGAAGGCGGGGTGGCGCATTCGGAAGGCGATGAGGCCCCGGGTAAAGCGGACCAGGCCTTCGTAGGTTCGGGCGCGAGTCCAATCGTACCAGCTCGTCTCGTTGTCCTGGCAGTAGGCGTTGTTGTTGCCGCCCTGGGTTCTGCGGAACTCGTCTCCTCCGAGGAGCATAGGAGTCCCTATAGAGAGAAGTAGAGTCACTAGAAAATTCTTAGCCTGCCTGTTGCGCGTCGCCTCGAGGGCGGCGTTGCGGCTACCTCCCTCTTCTCCGTAGTTGCTCGAGAAGTCCGCATCGGATCCGTCGCGTCCTTCCTCGCCGTTCTGGTCGTTATGCTTGTGGTCGTAGGAGACGAGGTCGTTAAGAGTAAATCCGTCGTGCGCCGTGATGAAGTTGATCGAGTGGAAGGGCTTGCGGCCATCGCGGAGATACAGATCGCTGGAGCCTGTGATGCGCGTCGCGAGGCTGCGCGCCGATCCGTGATCGCCCCTCCAGAAACGACGCACATCGTCGCGGTAGCGGTCGTTCCACTCGGCCCACCGCCCTCCGGGGAACCAGCCGACCTGGTAGGCCCCGCCGGCGTCCCAGGCTTCGGCGATGATCTTCGTATGCCGTAACAGGGGATCTTCGGCTATGCCTTCTATGATAGGCGGGTTCTCGAGAAGATTGCCCGCCTGATCGCGTCCCAGTATGGAGCCGAGATCGAATCGGAAGCCATCGACGTGCATCTCGACTACCCAATAGTGAAGACAATCGCGTATCAGAGTGCGCACGACGGGATGGTTGCAGTTGAGGGTGTTGCCGCAGCCCGAATAGTTCTTATACCGGCGCTTATCCTCGTCAAGAATATAGTAGATGTGGTTGTCGAGGCCCCGGAAGCTTAAAGTCGGCCCGAGCTCGTTGCCTTCGGCCGAGTGATTGAAAACGATATCCAGTATCACTTCGATGCCGGCCTCGTGGAGGGCCCGTACCATTTCCTTGAACTCGGCCACCTGCTGCCCGACAGAGCCCGCGGAGGAATAATAGCCCTTGGGCGCAAAAAATGCGATCGTCGAATAACCCCAATAGTTAGAGAGCCGCTTCCCCGTGCCTGGATCGCGCAGCTGGTTTTCGAATAGGTCGAATTCCTGGACGGGAAGTAACTCTAGGCTCGTTATGCCGAGCTCCTTGAAGTAGGGGATCATCTCCGCGACGCCGAGAAAACTGCCCGGATGGGCGACATTGGCGCTCGGATGCATCGTAAGCCCGCGGACGTGAGTCTCATATATCACACAGTGGCGCAGGGGGTAATTGAGGGGCCTGTCGCCCCGCCAGTCGAAGTCGTCGGCAACGACGACGCACTTGGGCATGAAGGCCGCGTCGTCCTGCGTCGAGAAAGAGAGATCGAGCTCCTCTGAGGCAGGGTCGTAGGCCTTGGTCTCGGCGAGGTCCCAGGTGAAGTCGCCGGTTATAGCCTTCGTATAGGGATCGATGAGGGCTTTATGGCGGTTGAAGCGGTGGCCTTTGGCGGGCAGATAGGGACCATCGGCGCGCCAGAGGTATAGGGTCCCTGCCCCGACACCGACGACAAGGACATGCCAGATGTCGCCCGTCCGGTTGAGCCGGGGATCGAGCCTATACTCGAAAGAAGAGGCGCCGTCGCTCGAGGTCTCGAAGAGGCAGAGGGTTATGGATTCCGCGTCGCGCGAAAATACCGCGAAGTTGACGCCTTCCGCCTCTATCCTGGCGCCTAAGACCATGGGGCTGCCGGGCTTTACCGCTAGCATGCTAGGACGCATTCAAATAAGTATAGTGTCTACATACCCATTCCGCCATCGACCTTTAGCACATCGCCGGTTACATAGGTCGATAGGTCGGAGCAAAGGAAGAGAGCGGCCGCGGCGACGTCCTCAGGCCTGCCCGTACGACCGAGGGGAATCCCCGACTTGAGTTTCTCTTTCGCCTCCGAGGGTATCTTTTCGGTCATCGAGGTCTCGATGAAGCCGGGCGCGAGGGCGTTTACTCGGACGCCCCGCGAGCCTACTTCGCGGGCGAGGCTCTTAGTAAATCCGATGAGACCCGCCTTGGAAGCCGAATAGTTGGTCTGGCCGCCGTTCCCGATTATGCCGACGACGCTCGATACGTTGACGATGCTGCCCGAGCGGCGCTTGATCATGTGGCGCGCGACCACCCGTGAGACGAGGAATGCGCTCGTAAGGTTAGTGCGTAAAACGGTGTCCCAATCATCGAGGCTCATCCGGAACACCAAGCCGTCGCGCGTGACGCCCGCGTTGTTGACCAGGGCATCGACGACCCCCGCCTCGGCGACGACGGTCTCGACGGCCGCATCGACTTTTTCGGCGTCGGCGACGTCACATGCTATCCATTTGACCGTACCGCCGCCCTCGGCAGCCGCTGAAGCGAGGGCCACAGTGTCCTCGGCCTCGCTCCGCGAGAAGTAATAGACGCGGGCGCCCTCATGGGCGAAAAGCCCGACTATGGCGCGCCCGATACCCTTGGAACCCCCGGTCACGATACAGACCTTTCCTTGCAGCAATCTTTCCATGGTGGCTATCCTTTATAGGGAAACAGCGGATATTTGGTCGAGCGTAGCAAAGGGATAACAAGGCACCTCGCCGCCGACCGCTTTCCACAAACCGCCGAGCACTGTGCCCGGTCCCGTCTCGGCGCAGAATATCGGCTTCTCGGCGAGAATGGCTGCTTCCTCGTCGATCCAGCGCACGGGGCTGACGATCTGGGCTACAGCCAGGGACTTGGCCTCTAGGCCGCTGACGATCCGCTTGCCCGTGACGTTGGAAAAAAGCGCGATCTTAGGATCGTTGAACACTATCGGCTCTACCGCCTGGGCGAAGCCGTCGCGGGCGTCGCCCATGATGGGTGAATGAAAGGCTCCGGAAACCTTGAGCCTAATGGCTCGCTTGGCGCCGGCCGCCTTTACCGCCACCTCGGCGGCCGCGACGTCGGCCTCGGTGCCGGATATGACGGACTGCGTCGGGCTGTTATAGTTGGCCACCCACACTTTTGTAAGCCCCGCCTTTTTAATCGCCGCCTCGATGGCTTCGGGCGCGAGATTGAGAACCGCGCTCATCGTAGACCCGCCCGAACGCTTACCCGCCTCGTCCATGAGCCTGCCCCGTTCGGCCACGAGGCGGAACATGTCTTCGTACGAAACCACTCCGGCCTCGGCTAAGGCAGGCCACTCGCCCACCGAAAAGCCGGCGCAGCCATCGGGATGGATGCCGTGCTCGCGTGCGCAGGTTGCCGAGGCGACTCCGGCCAGCGCGACGGCGATTTGCGTATTGCGCGTTTGCTTGAGCTCTTCCTCGCTTCCCTCGAAGAGGAGTTTCTTGAGGTCGATGCCCGAAGCGCCGGAAGCGAGGACGAAAAGATCGCGAACAACCTTGCTTGTCTCGTAAAAATCCCGGGCCATCCCAGGATACTGGGCCCCTTGGCCGGGGAAAAGGAAACAGATCTTCATTAAAATCCTCCTTAGCAAGCATCAATATTTACAAATTTCACGGTTTTGTAAAGATGGTACCACGGCGAGCGGCGAGCGATATACTCTCGGCATGGCATCGGAGGCTAATCCTGTCGCGTCAGAGCCCTGAGGCCGAAGGATACGAAGCCGAGAGTGGCCAGGCTCTGGCCCAGCTCGGGAGGCAGAAGGGCCGAATCCAGCATGACAAGGTTTATGCCTTCGTCCTCAAAGGCCTTAGTGAGGGCGCCGAGGAGGGCGGTACCCAGTCCCATGCGCCTGAACTCTTGCTTGACCATCAAAAAGGCTATGCGCCCGAAGCCGCGATCCCCTACTACCGTCCTAAAGCCCAGAGCGACGCCGAGCGCTCCGCCCTCGCCGTCGTCTACGACGGCGCATAACGCGTCCGAAGCGGCGGCGATATCCGCCCGAAGCCGCCCTATCTCGAAGGCGGCTACCGGCCCGGGCAGGTACTCGATGCTCTCCTCCTCGGCCGCGACCAGGAGGGGCTCAAGGTAACTCCGAGCCTTCTCGAGGCTGAGAAGCAGTATATCGAGATCGCTCGACAGAAGCTCATCCGTATCTTCGGGTTCGGGTCCCAGCCGCTCGAGCCCCCGCGCCTCGCGGAGGTCGTCGTACCAATTAGCGATCGTACGACGCATCGCCCGTATCTTAAAATCCCTAAACGCCCTCTCGAGCTCGACGTGCTCCGCGAGGGTGGCCTTAAAGGCCTTGAACACGCCGCGGCCCCGCGCGAGGGCCGCCGATAGCTCCCGCCTGGCCGAAGGCTGCCGCACCGAGGCGAGGAACTCCTCCATGAGTTTGAAGCCTTCGCGCGAGGACCAGATCGGCGGTTTCTCGTATCCCTCGCCCGAGAGGCCCGCCTCCGGGAGCACTTCCCCGCTCTCGAGATCGACGACCGAGGCTCGCTCCTGGTCTTCCATCGCGAACACTATCTGCTCCACCGTCTTCTCGCTCAGTTCGAACACCAGCGCCCCCTAAAAGGACATTTTCGGGGTCATGGGGCGATCGGTCAAGGGAGAACGGTCGAGGACCGACATTGGCGAGGATCGGCGAGAAGGGTATACTCGCGCCGGAGGTTCCGCCATGCCCCATTGCATCGTAAGCACGGCCGAAGAGATCCTCGACCGCCAGTTCCCCGTCCTCGACAAGGGCTTTGTCCGCCTTGTCGACTATCTCGGCGGCGACGCTCGCATCGTGCAGGCGGCGCGGGTCTCCTACGGCGCGGGCACAAAGAGCTTCCGCGAGGACTCGGCCCTCATCGATAATCTTCTGCGCCAGGACCACAGCTCGCCCTTCGAGCAGGTGATATTAACATTTCATGTAAAGCTGCCTATTTTCGTCGCGAGGCAGTGGATACGGCATCGGACGGCCCGCGTCAACGAGATATCGGGCCGCTACTCCGTAATGAAGGACGACTTCTACGTCCCCGCCGCCGATGCCGTCGCGATGCAGAGCGCCGACAATAAGCAAGGCAGGGCGCCCGGTTCGGTTTCGGTAGAGCTGGCAAATTCTACCATCGCGCGGCTTGAGGCCGGCCAGCGCGCCGCATACGAGGAGTACTCGGATCTCGTGGGCGCCGGGCTCGCACGCGAACTCGCGCGGATCGATCTCCCCTTAAGCCTCTACACCGAATGGTATTGGCAAATCGACCTGCACAATCTCTTCCGCTTCATTCAGCTCAGGCTCGATCCCCACGCCCAGTTCGAGATACGCGAGTACGCGCGAGTACTCCTCAACATAACGCGAGCGGTGGCTCCCGCGGCCTGTGGCAGCTTCGAGAACCACGTCCTCGGCGGCACTCGATTCTCCGCAGAGGAGATGGCGGAGCTCAGACGGCGGCTTGTCGGCCCCTCGGACGAAGAAGAGGATGGGACTGGGCTCGCGGGCAAGATCCTGGATCGCTTCGAGGAAAAGCTGCGCAGTGGCAAGCAGCTCTAGGACGGGCCAGCGATAATTGGCGTAGAATCCATGCCGCTCGGTCGGCGCCGAAGCCGCTAGACCCGCAAGTATGTCTTCTCGCCAGCGCCGTAAAGCAGCTCGGCCTGGATCTTTTCGCCCTCTCCGTTGCTTATAAAGCCCTTAAAGGAGCCCAAGGGGCCGCTGTAGTCGCTCTCGATTACGCCCAAGCTAAAGCGCAGGTCGTTGGCGAGCTCGGGCATGAAGATGAGGTCGACCATGCCCTCGGTATCCTGGATAATCCAATCGCCCGCGCTCCCCTGAGGCCTCGTCATCTTGACGGGCGGCAGAGGCCAGACCTTGCTGTTTATCCAAAGACAATTCTCGTTGTAGCGAACCTGGTCCCTGACCTGATTGTCGGTGAGGTTAAATCCCACGCGGCGGCCCTTGGCGTCGGCGCCGAAGCCCGTAACCCAGTCGTGCCGCAGGTTGTAGGGATAGAAGCCTTTATGGTCGTCTATAATGCCCATCGACGTGGGACCCTCGAAGCGGTGGCTCTCGCCGCCGATGGAAAATTCGCCCTCCATCGGCATGAGTATCTTGGTCGAGTACATCGCCCGATTGAGCCCGAGGGGGAGGCAGACCACGTTAGGCGCCGCCACTTTAGGCTCGCAGGAGAAGCGGAAGCGCCCCGAGAATCGGCGCTCGGGGCTGCGCGAGCCCCGAATTACGGTAAGCTGCATCGAACCCGCGTCGTACTCGCAGGACGACTCGAGGAGCGTACGAGCGCCCCGGTAGTACACATCCGAGCCCGAAAGCGACTCGGAAAATCGGAATAGGCTTCCCGGCAGGAGACGGCGTATCAGGTAGCGTTTCTTGCGCTCTCGATCATAGGCGATAAAGAGGACAAGGCTGCATATCTTCGCGTTATAGAGCGAGGCAAAGAAAAACCAGCGCTTATCGCCGAATTCATATGCCTGCCATTCCTTGAGCCGTAAATTCTTGATCATGCGCGGAACCGGATAGTGGAAGGGCCGCGATACATCGAGCATATTGACCCGACGGAAGGGCGTGCCGAAGCGGCCTAGGACGAAGGCGCCTTTGTCCACGATCGCGTCGGGAGCGGGACCGAAGCCGCGGTTCTTCAACGTAAGATCCCTTCGCGGCCGCGGCGCTCATAGAGCAGGTAGAGGGCCTGCGTCCCCTTGTCGCCGAAGCCTTCGTCCCGCATCGATTCAAAGAGCCTCTCGGCGAGGGCAAGCAGGGGGAGGTCGAGCTTCATCGCGCGCGCGGAATCCAGGGCGATTCGCAGGTCCTTGAGAAAATGCTTAACGTAGAAGCCAGGCTCGAAGTCGCCGTCGAGCATTCTGGGCACCATATTGTTGAGCTGCCAACTTCCCGCCGAACCCGAGCCGATGCTTTGTAGAACAGCCCGAGGATCGAGGCCGGCGCCCTTCGCGTAGCTGATGGCTTCGACCGCTCCCGCGAGGCTGCCGGCGATCGCGATCTGGTTAGCCATCTTAGTATGCTGGCCGGAGCCGGGGCCGCCCTGTAGTATCACCGTCGCTCCAAGAAGCTCGAGGAGGGGTTTTACTGCGGCAAAATCCGCTTTATCGCCGCCGACCATAATCGTTAACGTAGCGTTCCTCGCGCCGACATCGCCGCCGGACACGGGCGCGTCGAGGGACGCGAAGCCCTTAGCCTTGGCGGCCGTCGATATCCGCTTAGCGAGATCGGGGCGCGAGGTTGTGCAATCCACGAGATAAGCGCCGGGCATGGAGTTCTCTAATAGGCCCTGGGGACCGAAGTAGACGGCCTCGACGTCGTCCGGATATCCGACCATCGTGAAAATGACCGGGCATATCGGCGCAAGGTGGGCGGGGCTATCCTCCCACACAGCTCCAGAATCGAGGAGGGCGCGGGCCTTCTCCTTGGTGCGAGTGTGCGCGTGAATCCGATATCCTGCCTTGAGCAAGTGCCCGGCCATGCTCGAGCCCATGACGCCCAAGCCAATAAACCCAATGACATCTTTTGCGGGGTCCATGTTGATTATTTTACTCTGCTATTCTACCAAGGACAACCCATGATAAGCTGGGACATGCGCAGGGTTATCCTGTCCGTCATCGTTTTCGGCTTTTTCGCGGCTTTTGCCGCCGAGGGAGAAGCCCCTCTAGGGACTCCGCGCGCTACGATCTACTACAGCGCCGGATTTTCGATAGAGTACAGGCAGAGTTACAAGCTGCTCATAGTCAAGGCGCCCTGGCCGGGCGCTAGCGGCGGCTTTCGCTATGTATTGTACAAACGCGGAGACCCCAAGCCCAGGGGCCTAAAGGCCGACGGCTTTTTCGAGACCCCCCTGCGCAAGGTAGTCGTACTTTCCACAACCTACGTCCCGCAGATCGTCGCGTTAGGCGAAGCCGACAGCATCGTAGGCCTGGACAGCGCCGCCAATGTGAGCTCCCCCGAGATACGCGCGCGGATCGCGTCGCGGGCGGCGGTCGAGACGACGCGCAACTGGGCTCCCAACATCGAGCTCATGATCTCCCTCGCGCCCGACGCGGTCTTTACCTACGGCATGGGCAACGAGTGGGACAATCACCCGAAAATGGCCGAGGCGGGTCTGCCGATCGTCGTTAGCGGGGAATGGAACGAGGCCGAACCCCTCGCCCGGGCCGAATGGATCAAATTCATCGCCGCCTTCTATGACAAAGAAGACCTCGCCTCCGTCTACTTCGACGCCATCGCCAAGGAATACGAAGCCCTGCGCTCCCTGGCTTCCTCCGCCAAAGAGCGTCCTGCCGTATTTGTAAACGGCCCCTTCCAGGGCTCCTGGACCGTCTCGGGCGGCAGGAGCTTTATGGCCCGTTTTATCGCGGACGCGGGCGGCTCCTATCTCTGGTCAGACGATGCAGGCTCAGGCGGGATTACCCTCTCCATAGAGGCGGTCTACGAGCGCGCCCTCAGGGCCGACATCTGGCTCAATCCGGCGATTACCGTAAATACCAAGGCCGACATCGCCGCCCTCGACCCGCGCTTCGTCTCCTTGCCGGCGGTTACGGCTGGCGGCGTCTGGAACAACAACCTCCGTCTAAGCCCTGGAGGCGGCAGCGATTATTTCGAGTCGGCCGTCCTCCATCCCGACAAGGTGCTCGCCGATCTTATAAAGATATTCCATCCGTCCCTGTTAACGGACAGGCCCTTCACGTACTACAAGAAAATCGATAGATGAAGGCGCGACAAGCGACGCCGACTTTCCTGCTCGCGGCCCTCGCCCTCGCGGCGGCCCTCCTCTTTGTCGTCGATCTCGCTCTGGGCTCGGTGCGCATTCCCCTGAGCGGCGTCATGGACGCCCTCCTGGGCAGCTCTTCTGATAGCGCCTGGACAAGCATCGTACTCGTGTTCCGCCTGCCCAAGGCCCTCACGGCCCTGGCCGCCGGCGCCGCCCTCGCGGTATCGGGCCTGATTTTACAGACCGTATTCCGCAATCCCCTGGCTGGGCCCGACTCGCTCGGGATAGGCGCGGGCGCGAGCGTCGGGGTCGCCCTCGTCGTGCTTACCGCGGGGTCGGCTGGCGGATCGGCCTTCCTCTCTGGCCTCGGCCTGGCGGGCTACGCCATTCTTTCCATCGCGGCGAGCGCAGGCGCCTTTCTCGTCCTTCTGCTCATACTCCTCTTCGCTCGGCGAGTGGAGAACGGCGTCACCCTCCTCATCGTCGGCCTCCTCGTCGGCTATTTCGCGGGGAGCCTCGTGTCTCTCCTCGTCTACTTCGGCTCCCCGCAGAAGGTGCAAGTCTACCTCGGCTGGACCTACGGTTCCTTTTCCTCGGTCACCGCCCGACAGCTTCCCGTCCTTCTCGCCGCCGTGGCCATCGGCCTCGCTCTCACCGCGCGCGCCTCGAAGCCGCTCAACGCGCTTATCATGGGCGATCGCTTCGCCGAATCCCTCGGCGTCAGGGTAAAAAGCACACGGACGCGTGTCCTCCTCGCCGCCGCCCTTCTCGCGGGCGCGGCTACGGCCTTCTGCGGGCCGATCGCCTTTTTGGGCATAGCCGCTCCCCAGGCAGCGCGCCGGGCTCTTCGCTCGAGCGACCACGCAGTCCTTATTCCCGGAGCCGCCCTCCTCGGCTCCATCTTCGCCCTTGCCGCCGACATCGCGTCGCAGACCCCCGGCAACGGAGCGATCCTGCCGATCAATCCCCTTCTCGCCCTCATAGGCGCTCCCATAATCTTGAGCCTCTTCCTTCGCGGCTCGCGCGGCGAGGGAGGCTCGCGGTGACGCGATTCCCCGCCGGGCCCGCCGTCCTGACCGCGAAGGGCCTGGCCATCGGCTGGACCGGCCGCGCCCAGCGGCTGCTTTCCTCCGGCATCGACCTCGAGCTTAAGGCGGGCGATTTCGCGGCTTTGGTAGGCCCCAACGGTTCGGGCAAATCAACCTTGCTCAGGACTCTCGCAGGCATCCAAGCTCCCTTGCATGGCGAAGTCTCCCTTTGCGGACTGGATCTCAGGCGACTTACGGTAGAGGATCGCTCCAGGCGTGCCGCCTGTGTCTTCACCGATCGCTATGACTCTGGCTTTTTCACCGTCTTCGATATCGTCGCCTTCGGGCGCTATCCCTATACCGACGCTCGCAACCGCCTGGGCGCGCGCGACCTTGCGGCAGTCGATGAGGCCATAACCGCGGTCGGCCTCGGCAGTCTCGCAAGGAGCCGCTTCGCGGAGCTCTCCGACGGGGAGCGCCAGAAGGCTCTCATAGCGAGGGCGATTGCCCAGGACTGCCCCCTCCTCGTTCTCGACGAGCCCACCGCCTTCCTCGACGCGCCGGCGAGGGTAGAGGTCTTTCACATCGTCCGCGACCTCGCCCGCAGCTCGGGCAAGGCGGTCGTCCTCTCTACCCACGACATCGACCATGCCCTGCGCTACTCCGACATGCTTTGGCTCATGGATCGCGAGCATAGCTTCACTGTAGGCGCTCCGGAGGATTTGGCGATGTCGGGGGCTATTGGGCAGGCCTTCGACGGCGAGGGCTTCCGCTTCGATACGGGCTCGGGCGCATTCCGCTCGATCGAGGCGGAGAGGCACTACGGCATCGAACTCGAAGGCCCGGAAAGCGATGCGAGGACCTGGACAGCGCGCCTCGCTGAACGACTCGGCCTCGTCGTGTCGCACAAGGCGCAAGCAGGGTATGAAACGCTGGCGATCGTATCCATAGGGGAAGGCGAAGGCAGGCTGATGTTCACGCTACACGGGACTGGAGAGGAGCCGCGCAGCCTCGTCGCCGCGAATTACGGCGAGCTCGCGCGGCTCCTGGCGGAGCTTATTGCCGAGCGCGACGGCGGCGCCAGTTAGCCTTTGGGCGCTTTCCTATGCCGGAATTCCCAGGGAGGGATGGGAGAGGGCTCGGCCCATAGCCCGAGCCTTTTCGCTTTCGCGGTCTTTTCGAGGGCGGCGAGGGACTGATCCTTAGAATACTCGGCATACCACCAGGCGAGGCCCGCGGCCACGAGCGCGTAGTTCGCGGACCTCCCTTCTATCATGACGTCGCCAACATAGCGTCCATAGCGATCCTGATCGCGCACGATCACCTCTACGTTTTTTCCAAATACCAGGGAAGAGAGAAACTCCTTCGATTTTTGGCCGTAAGCCTGCTTCTTCTCGGGCGCGTCGATGCCGTTCAGTCGAATTTTAAAAAGCTCTTTTACGCGGAGAACCTTGATCGTGTCGCCGTCGGTCACTCCTACGACCTTACCCTCTATCGTAAAAGGATAGCTCGCCGGCTGAGCGCCGGCCTGGGATAGGCCAAAGGTTCCCGAGAGAACGAGACAGGCGAAAACAGCTATCCGGCGGTTATGCACGACTGCGCCTCCGAAGGTATACGATCCTCAGAACGATCAGATATAGAGGAATGAAGGCGATCATAAGCATCGCGGCTAGGAGATACGCATCCGCGGCATTGGCATAGACATAGGTATGGATCGAAGGTCTGTACAGGCCGAAATAATCGATCACGGCGAAGGGCGGCAGGGCTATCGACGCGCAGTTGCCAAGCGTTCCGGCCAGGAAGAGAAGAGACAGCGCCGCGTAATAAGGCTTCGAGACGGTGCTATACAAAACGAGGGCCACGGCTAGGGGACCCAGGGCGCGAAGGATCCCTCGCAGAAATGGCGAAAGGGAGAGGCTCATCGAGTCGTGAAGGGAGAGAGCGACCATCGCCGCGGCAAAGTAGACCGCCGCCGCCGCCGCGGTTTTGATCCAGGCGCCAGCCTCGACCTTGTGCCAAAGGAAGATGACAAGGGCGAAGATGAGGAAAACGGCCAGCGTGCATGCGACGAATGCGTCGTTTGTCGCGACGCCATAGCGGCCTAGGAGCCGCGTCTGATCGTAGCCGAAGCCGGAACTGTTCTCGACATAGCCCAGGCGAATCGGCCCCGCGGCCGAGGAAAGCGAAGCGCGGTGCCTGAAGAAAACCCAGGCCCCGATTTTGAGCGACGCGTCGATCAGCACCAGCGCGGCGAGCGCCCGATCCCTCTTCCTCACAGCCATGGGCAATATAAACACGGACGCTTTGCCTTGATCAATCGGCGGCGCTTTCCGCTAGCTCCGTCTCCCGCTTATCGAAGTCGACCATCGCGTAGAGGAAAGCCTCCGCCCCCGCGATTATATGCGTGGCGGTGGATAACTCTACTAGGGTTACGTCGGCCTTCGGAGCATTATGCTTGGCCCAATCGTACTCGTTCCAGGTATTGGCAAATGGGACGATATCATCGGTCGGCGTCGCCGCTAAAATAATGGGCACGCCCAGCGGAGGAGTCCAGCGGTCGAGGCGGGTCTCCGTTTGCAAACGATAGTAGGCGGTCGACGCCGGATCCTGCCGAAGGGCGATAAGATATTTAGGCTTGAAGATATCCACATCCGTAATTGAATCTACTTCTTTTCCCACGATCGCCGCTATCCGCTTGCCGACATCCACGTCGCTCTTGGTCCCGTCGTACAAGGGCACGATCCGCTTGATAGTCTCGGGCGATAGAATATCGCTCAACTTAAGCTTTTTAGGATAGGCTCGAACCCAGCCGAGGGCTAGGAAGACTTGGTATTCGGCATGGTTTAAGAGGTAAGGCCCTGGACCAATATCGGGAATGACGATGCCGAGGTTTAGCGGCGCCCCCATGGGATAGACGGCGATGAGGCGGAGACCAGGCGTCGGAAGGCGCCCCTCGGCTATCGCCTTGAGCGTTCCCATGGCCGCCAAGCCGCCCTCGGAATATCCGATGATGGCTAGCCGACCGCTTTCCTGATAAACCTGGCGGCCTGCCTCTTTCACATTCCCCAGCCAATACCGGGCAGCGGTCAATCCATCCAGGGCCGAATCGGCGAGCGATTCGGCTACGCAATACTCGTGGGCGCCTAGGCCATCGCCCATGCCGGTATAGTCGGGGACCCACACCGCATATCCGAGAGCCGCGATCGCGGTAATGAAGGGCATCTCGAGACCCTTGCCCCGCGAGGGAGTGTTGTCGCGCCGCAGTTCCGTTCCCTTCTCGAAAATAACCCAGGTGAGCACACGCGTTTGCCCGGAAGGAACGGTGGGTAGGAAGATCGTCCCCGATTGCCTTTCGCTTCCCCCTTCGGGGAGCCGAGCGGTAAAGATGATGCGCATGGATTGAAGATCGGATAGGTTATTTAGGCGCGACATACGCCAATCGGCATACCCTTCCTCCTTGAGTGCATCCATCTTGATCTCAACGCCCAGTAGAAACGGCGTTGCCATGGCGAGCAGTAGTTGAGTCTTGCTCGAGGGAATTACCTCTAAAGATTCGGCCTCCAACAAGCTGCCAGGACCGGCAGAAGATACGGAAGCGATACGTGCAGTGTCGAAGATTAAGGGCTGCGACTTAGGTCCGCTAGCGCAGGAGAAATTGAAAAAGACCGGAACCAACAGCAGATATTTTATTGAACTAAAATGACGCGACATCGGTTTTTACCTCTTTGGTATAATGTACTTATTAATAGGGCCCTCGCACACCTGATAAAGTTGGCCCCTAGAATGCCTACCAGCTCCTCAGGTGCTCTATCCTGAACACGCGGCCCAGCAGGTTTCTTCCGCGAAGGCGATCGCTTCGGAAACCCGTAGGCCAAAAAAGGGCCGCCCCGGATTCCCGGAACGGCCCATCTTCGCAAAACGCGGAAGACGCGTCTTAGGCGTTCATTCCGTCCCGCCCTTCTTACTTCTTCACGCTGTAGAAGGCCTTCCTGCCCGCGTACTCTGCGATGCCCTCCATCTCGTCCTCGATGCGCATCAGCTGGTTGTACTTGCAGACGCGGTCGGTGCGCGACATGGAGCCGGTTTTTATCTGGCCGGTCTCGCGCGCCACTACGAGGTCGGCAATGAAGCTGTCCTCGGTTTCGCCGGAGCGGTGGGAGACGACGGCGGTGTAGCCAGCGCGCTTGGCCATCTCGATGGTCTCGATGGTCTCGGTGACGGTGCCGATCTGGTTCAGCTTGATGAGGATGGAGTTGCAGGCGCCCATCTCTATGCCCTTCTCGAGGCGCTTGGTGTTGGTGACAAAGAGGTCGTCTCCGACGATCTGGACCTTGTGCCCGAGGGCCTTGGTGATCTTGACGTATCCTTCCCAGTCGTCCTGGTCGAGGGGATCCTCGAGGGAGACGATGGGATACTTGTTAACCCACTTGGTGTAGATATCGATCATCTCGTCGGAGCTGAAGAGTTTGTCGGGATTGGATTTCCAGAACTTGTAGCCCTTTTTCCCGCCTTCCTCGAAAAGCTCGCTCGCCGCGGAGTCGAGGGCGATTGCGATGTCGTCGCCGGGCTTGTAGCCGGCCTTCTCGATGGCCTTCATTATATAGTCGAGGGCCGCGTCGTTGGCGATATCCGGGGCGAAGCCGCCCTCGTCGCCGACCGAGGTGTTGTGGCCGTCGGCCTTGAGGATGGACTTTAGGTTGTGGAAGACCTCGGCGGTCATTCGAACGGCCTCGCGGATCGACTCGGCGCCGACGGGCATGACCATGAACTCCTGGAAGTCGACCTTGTTGTCCGAGTGCTTGCCGCCGTTGATGATGTTAGCCATGGGTACGGGGAGGAGCGTGGTGTGGGGTCCGCCCAGGTATTTATAGAGGGGAATGCCGAGAAAGTCGGCGGCCGCGCGGGAGACGGCCATGGAAACGCCGAGTATGGCGTTGGCGCCGAGCTTGGCCTTGTTCTCGGTCCCGTCGAGATCGATCATGGTGCGGTCGATGTCTACCTGCTCGAGGGCGTCGAGGCCGCAGATCTCGGAGGCGATGGCGGTGTTGACGTTCTCGACGGCCTTGAGCACGCCCTTGCCGAGATAGCGCTTCTTGTCGCCGTCGCGCAGCTCGACGGCCTCGTAAATGCCGGTACTGGCCCCGGAGGGTACGGCGGCTCGTCCGAGTGTTCCGTCCTCGAGGACGACGTCCACTTCGATCGTGGGATTGCCGCGGGAATCGAGAATCTCCCTCGCCTCGACGTATTCGATAATGCTCATATTACTCTCCTCGCATGTCAGAATGGGGGTACGAGTAAAACACTATCGGCGGGGCATGTCGGAGTCAAGAGATATTAGATGGAGGAAAGCTCAGGTGCCGCCGGTCAGTACGTCCAGGATGCGCTCGAGGTCCTCGAGGGAGTAGTACTCGATCGCGATCGTTCCCTTCTTGCCGTCGCCTTTTACGCTCACTTTAGTGCCGAGGGCCTCGATAAGGCGCTCCTCGACCTCGCGGATCTCGGGCTCCTTGGTTTTTTCGGGGCGGGGGCCACCCTTGGGGACGCTTATGCGCGGGGAATTGAGAACCTGCGCGGCCGCCTCGGCCTCGCGGACGGATATTCCCTCGGCGATGACGCGCGCGAAGAGGATGTCCCGCCTGCTCGGGTCGATGACGGAAAGCAAGGCCTTCGCGTGCCCGGCGCTCAAGCCCCCCGCGCGCAGGGCGGCTAGGACGATCTCGGGCAGTTTGAGCATACGTATGCTGTTAGCGATGGCGCTGCGGCTCTTGCCCACGATGTCGGCCACCTCTTCTTGGGAACGGCCGCCGATTGCCATGAGAGAGCGGTAGGCCTCGGCCTCTTCCACGGGGTTGAGGTCCTCGCGCTGGACATTCTCGATCAAGGCTATCTCAAGGCGCTTCTCGGGCGAGAAGGAGCGGATAATTACGGGCACTTCGGATAAGCCTGCCATCGCAGCGGCGCGGTAGCGGCGTTCGCCGGCGACGATGAGGTAGCTTCCCTCTCCCGCTTCCTCCGCCACTATGGGCTGGATGAGGCCGTGAGTCTTGAGCGAGTTCGCTAGCTCTGCCAGGGACTCCTCCGGAAAGCTCCTGCGGGGCTGGTCAGGGTTGGGTCGCAGCCGCGTTAGCGGCAGGGTACGCACGCTGTCGGCAGAGGCTCCGCCCATAGAGTTGCCCTCGGTCTCGGGTATGAGGGCGCCCAAGCCCTTGCCCAGGCCATACTGTTTCGCCATCAGATGGGCCCTCCGAGAGCCGAAGGCCCGAGGCGGCCGAATTGCTTAGCCATTTATTTTCCCTTCGCGCACGAGGAACTCCTTGGCTAGGGCTTCGTAGCTCTTCGCGCCGATGCATGCCGGATCGTAAAGACAGATGGGCTCCCCGCGCGAGGGGGCTTCGGAGAGCCGTACATTGCGGGGAATTATTGTACGGAACACCTTGTCCTTGAAGAACTCCGTGACCTGCTGAACCACGTCCTGGGCGAGTTTAGTCCTCGAGTCGTACATCGTGAACAGGATCCCGCATATTTTGAGGGAGGTGTTCATGCCCTTTTGGACGAGGCTTACGGTCTGGAGGATGAGGGAGAGTCCCTCTAGGGCGAAGTACTCGCACTGAAGGGGGACGAGAACCGTGTCGGCCGCGACGAGGCCGTTGAGAGTGAGTATCCCCAGGGAGGGGGGACAGTCTATGAGGATGAAGTCGTACTCAGCTGTCACCGTAGCTAGGGCTCGTTTGAGATACTCGTTGCGATCGGCTTTATCGACAAGCTCCACGGTGGCGCCGGAGAGATCGATGGACGAGGGAGCCAGGTCGAGCCACTCGATCTTGGTAGGCTGGATTATCTCTTTCAGGGTCGCCTGGCCGGAGATAACATTATAAATGTTTCGCCCGCCTGGCCTGCGGCCGAGGCCGCTCGTAAGGTTGGCCTGAGGGTCGAAATCGACGAGCAAGGTACGCTTGCCTTCGAGAGCAAGATAGGCACCAAGATTGATCGCGCTCGTGGTTTTACCCACTCCGCCCTTCTGGTTGACGAAAACAATGGTACGCCCCATGCCGCCTCTCCGCGCTCTTTGTGCGCGCAGTGTAGCATATTCGAGCATGAGCGTCCAAGCGACTCCAGTCGCCCGACTTTTGCGGCGATTGAATTGGGAGCGGCAAGCTTGACCCTATCGCCCCCACTTGGCTACATTGTGGTACCTAAGGAGGCCCCCATGCTCAATGAAAAAGTCCTGCGCGCAATACAGGATGTGCGTCCATCCCTCCAGGCGGATGGCGGCGATATAGAATTAGTGTCGGTGAGCGATGACGGCATCGTAAACGTGAGGCTCACCGGGGCATGCGGATCCTGCCCGATGTCCACGATGACCCTTAAAATGGGTGTAGAAAACTACCTCAAGAAAACGATCCCCGAAGTAAAGGAAGTCGTCCAGGTCTGACCCTCGCTTAATTTACTCCGTCATCGCAGACGTCGTCTTCGTCCTTTGTGCGCTCCGCCTCAGCGGCCTGCGGTTTAGCGCAAGGCTCTGGCTTGGCAGCGGGTTTCCCCTGCTTCTCGCCCTTTGAAGTGGTTTTTAGTCCCTTCGTTTTACCGGTATTTGTGCCCATAATTCCCTTCCTTAGGCCGGAGATTGTCACTCTAGGCCCAGAGTAAAAAATACTATCGCAAGCGGGGTCTCGGATAGGAGGCGTTAACGATACTGCTTAGCCAGGCGGGATATTGTGGCCGCCATGTCGGTCAAGCCCACCTGCTGGCCTACATGGCCTAGCTCGAAGGCTACTTTTGGCATCCCATATACTACGCAGGAGGCCTCGTCCTGACCGAGGGTCAAGCCACCCTCTTGATAAATCGTACCGAGTTCGTGCGCGCCGTCCTTACCCATCCCCGTCATAATCACGCCCATCCCCCTATTCCCGTAGACGCGCGCAACGCTCCCAAAGAGAATGTCGGCGCTGGGACGGTGGCCGTTTTCCGGCGGCGCATCGGACAGCCGGGCCACTACGCCGAGCGCCCGCTTCTCGACCAGAATGTGTTTGTCGCCTGGCGCGATGAGTATGCGCCCGGTCCTGAGGATGTCGCCATCGGCCGCCTCTTTAACGTCGAGGGGGCAAATCCTGTCCAGGCTTTTGGCGAACTCCTCGGTAAAGCCGGGAGGCATATGCTGGACGACTAGGATGGGTTGAGGAAGGTCTGCGTCGATCTTAGCGAAGACCTCGCGAAGGGCGTTGGGCCCCCCCGTAGAGATGCCTATGGCTATGACCTCGATGGGCCCGGGCTGGCGAAGAGGCTTGGGCGCTTCGTGCCGCTCTCGCTCAGCGGCGCGGCCGGCCGCGCGCTCCTCGAGGACGGGGGCGGGTTCGAACATCCGCTCGGGCGCCTCAAAGGCGTAGCGCGGGGGAGTCTTGCCCTTGCGCCTCTGATGCTGAGTCCCGTAAGCCAGAAGAAGGCGCGAAAGCTGTCCCGCGACGGTATGGATGTCGGAAGAGACGGAGCCCGATGGCTTGGTGATAAAGTCAGACGCACCTAGGGAGAGGGCTTCGATGGTTACCGCAGCCCCCTCCTTGGCGACTGCGGAAAGGATGATGACCGGGATATCCAGACCAAGACGCTTACGCTCTTTTAGAAATTCGATGCCGTTCATCTCGGGCATTTCGATATCTAGGACGATTACGTCCGGATCGCATCGGGGAATCTTCTGAAGGGCGAATTGGCCGTTCATCGCCTTATCCGCGACTTTTAGACCGGGCGTCGCCTCAATGATCTTAGAGAGGAGATTGCGCATGAGGGCGGAATCATCGACGACGAGGACTGAAACCGGATCAGGCACGGCACGCTCTCCCAATTTAGACATTTTTACGGTAGAAGGTCGCCCAATCGGTCTTCACAAACTCAAATTTAGTGTTCATGCCGAATAACGATTCGGAATGGCCGATGAAAAGGAAGGACTTAGGCGCCATCGCCTCCCAGAACCGGTCGATGGCTGCCTTCTGCGCAGCTTCGTCGAAGTATATCAGGACATTACGGCAAAAGACAATGTCGAGCCCCCGAAGGCCAGAGTCGTTCTTGAGGTTGTGGTAATCGAAACGGACCGATTTTTTGAGTTCGTCCCTAAACTGATAGCCGCCGGGTTTCTTATCGAAATACTTCGGCAAGTAAGTATCCGGTACGCCCTGAATGCGCGCATCGGCGTAGAAGGCCTCTTTCCCGACCATCAGGCACTTGAGGGATATATCGCTCGCCACGATCTCGAAGCCCCAACCGAGGGGCAGAGTCTCCTTAAAGAGCATCGCGAGGGTATAAGGCTCCTCGCCGGTTGAGCAACCTGCGCTCCATAAGCGCAACTTGCGTTCCCCACCCGATCCCTTCATTTTTATTAGCGCGGGGACTACGAATTTCTCGATAGCGTCGAAATGGGCTTGATTGCGAAAGAAACGCGTCAGGTTGGTCGTGACCGAATCGAGGAGGGTCTTGAGCTCATCCTTGTCTTTCGTTATTAAGGAAAAGTAGTCCTTGAGACTTCCGAGCTTTTTTTCGCGCAGGCGTTCCTTGAGGCGACTCTCGAGGATGGAGCGATTGGTCGCGGAGAACGATATGCCGCTCTCGTCGTAGATGAGCTTCCGGTAGAGCTCGAAATCGGTGTCGCCCAGAAAGTCCGACATTCCCCTCGTCTCCGTTTTCCCCCGCATTTCGAGCGGGAACGCGTAAAAAAGCATAGGCGGCGTCCAGGGAGGTGTCAATAGCGGCCCTTTACCGAGCATGCGCCCCGCGACCAGTGGAAATCGCTCTCGAATGGGATAGATTTAAGACGGTATGCAAAACGGCACTGTCGAGCTCCGCGTGCGCGGCATCTCAATGGAGAACGACGAGCCGATCGTCATCCTCGAGGATCGAGTAACGGATCGGCGCCTCCTAATTCCCGTCGGCCCCTTCGAGGCGAGCGCCATAATCCTCGAGTTGGAGGGCATCTCCCCCCCCAGACCCCTGACGCACGATCTCCTCGCCGAGTTCTTCGAAGAGGGGGGATTTATCCTTGACGCGGTACTGCTCTTCGGCGAAGCCGGCGAAGGCGCGAGGGCAAGGCTTTCGTACAAGAAAGGCCCCAGGAAATACGAAAAAGAAGTACGGCCATCGGACGCCTTGGCTCTTGCGCTGAGGCTCGGCGCGCCTCTACGGGCGGAAGCGGCTCTCCTTGATCGGCAAGAAGGGGGAACGGCGCAATGGAGGCGGCCCCGGATATTCGCCCTAGACGATTGGAAGGCTAAAGCTCTTAGGGCATAGGCCGCGATCGAGGCTTGATGCGGGAGTAAGTCGCCCTTACAATCCCCTCATGGGAATCATAGAAAGAATAAAAGGTTGGCTAGCCCGCGCTTTTTCCCGCTCCCCGGAGGATGCGCGCCGCAAAACAGAGTTGCACAAAATGCAGAATCTCCTCGCCGAGCTCAAGCCTCCCTATTACCGACCGAAGCAAAACCTCGTCCTTCCGGGTTTCGCCCACGCCATCCACCATTTTTACGCCTTGCTCAGGCCGCTTGCGGAGCTCGCGCGTTCTACGATCGCCAATTCCGACATCAGAATCTCCCAACGCTATTTCGATTACCTCATCGACCGGCGCCTCCCTTCGGCCGAACAGGAGCGCAAGCGCTTTTTCGCCTACGAAGGCATGTCGGAACGGATTCAAGCCTCACTCAGGCCCGAAGAAGAGCTCGAATCCATAATCAGGGAATTCCAAGTCTTCCTCGGCGCCCTCGACGCCCTCGGCTCACGCGCAGTAAACGCCGATCTCTACGAGGTCGAACGCTTCATCGACCTATGCAGGCACGATTACGAGCGCATCATCGGCCTGTTCGACCCGAGCGCCAATATAGACGACGCCCGCTACAAGCCCGACTTCGCGCCCATTCCCGGGGAGCAAGTCCTCCCCGAACTCGTGGACTTTTATTACCTGACGGAGTCCTTCATCTTTTCGCCTCAATTAAGGGAGAACGTCCTGTACCTCCTCGAGAAGCGTCAACCCGACAGCTTCGATGAGGCAAAAAAAGCCAAAATCGACAAACTCTTCTCCCAACTCGGCAAGACTGTATCCGAGAGGCTTAGCAAGGATATCCTCCTTACCTTAATTCGCGTAGTAAAGGAAGAACCGGGGTACACGCCATCCACGCCGCGCGAGCGCCGGGACTTCTTGGATGCCTACCGAAGGCGATTGGTCACGCAATTCGACAAGGATAGAGAGCGCATCCTGCGCGAGCAGCACGAGAGCGCGATCGCCGCCGATATCCGGAACCTCTTCGGAGACTCGGAAATACTCGAGATCGACGGCTACGACGAGGAGCATGATTCCTTCCTCCGGCGCGAGAGTCCGAGCGGGTTCATCTGGATCAAGCCGCTGCGCATCCTTAAGACCTTCATCGCGGGCGATTTCGAACCTCAGCTGAAGGAATCGATCAAACGCGTCCTCGTGGAGGGATACTTCGACAATAAAGGTTTCCAAAACAATCTGGCCAACATCCTCTACCAATGCGAGCGCTCGAGCGGCCGCATCCTGGAATTCGAGGAGCAGCTGCGCGGGAACGGCCGTATCTCCCTTGTTGCCATGAAGAGATACATCGAGGAGATGCGGAGGGGCAAAGACATCGCCGCATTCCTCAATCGTTTGGTAGACGCGATCAACGATAAAGCCCGCGAAATAGTCGAGGACGAGGCGGGCCTCTTCGCGATGCTCGGAGAAGCGCTCAGCGACCTGCTCTCAGATTTTAGGCGCTCTAGCCCCGACCTCATTACCAACATCCGCACACTTGGCGGCGGCCGCAACCGCGAGATAATCGCGCAAGTCCACGAGGGCCGAGAGCGCATCATGGTCCTCGTGAAGATCATGCGCAATTTCACCTTCGTGAAGAGCTCCCTCAGCGTCCCAGAAGCCAAAGCCGCGCAAAAGAAAGACGAGATTCCCCTTCCGCCTCTTGGGCCCGAAGAGGCCTCGCCCGCCGAAGAACTTTAGCCTCTGGCAAGAGGCTAGCAGCTAGCGAATATCCTCGCGCCGATATCGGGCCGGAACCAGGCCCCATCGAAGCGCGCGCGTTCCGTGAGTCTGTAGGCATCGCCGCGGGCGGAAGTCCAGTCATCTCCTACGCCGACAGCGGTAAAGCAGCGGCCGCCCCCCGTCATCAGGCGGCCATCGGAGCCCCGCGACGTCGATGCGTGGAACAGCAAGTCTTTACCGTTCACGCCGCTTAGGTCGATGGGGATGCCCTTAGGATAAGAACCCGGGTATCCCGGCGCGGCGATCACCACACCGCAGGCGGTCTTGCCGGAAAAACGGGGGCGAAGCGAGCGGAGCTCGCCTCGGGCGACGCCGGAAAGAAGCTCGCTAACACTCGATTCTATGAGGGGCAGGAGGGACTGCGTTTCCGGATCGCCGAAACGCACGTTGTACTCGAGGAGCTTTGGCCCCACATCGGTGAGCATGACGCCGAAAAACAGCACTCCCCGATACGCGAGTCCCTCGGCTTCCATGCCCCTGAAGCTTGGTTCGATTATTTCGCGCTCGATCCGGGCCATAGTCGCCTCGTCCGCGTAGGGCACGGGGCACACAGCCCCCATACCGCCGGTGTTCGGCCCGGCGTCCCCCGCGCCGGCCTTCTTGTGGTCAACACAGGCGGGAAGTACGAGGTGGTCGGAGCGGTCGCAGAGTGCGAAGACCGAGAGCTCGCGTCCGACAAGGAACTCTTCCGCAAGAAGCCCGTCCGAACCGAGCACAGACTCGCCGAAAGAAAGAAGCTCCGCCGTATCGTCGGACTCGAGCACGCCCTTGCCCGCCGCGAGTCCGCTCTTCTTGAGCACGATGCGTTTCCCGCGGTTTTCGTCGAGGAAGCGTCGCAATGCGGACGCGTCGGAAAAGCGCGCCGTCGATGCGCAGGGCACTGCCCAGCGTTCGGAAAAAGAGCGAGCGAAGGCCTTGCTGCACTCGAGCCCGGCCGCTTTTTTAGGCGGGCCAAAGGCGGGCACACCCGCCGCGTCCAGCGCGTCCACGAGGCCCGTCGCGAGCGGGCCTTCCGGGCCCACGACAACGAGGTCGATCCCGAGTTCCCTAACCGCGGCGAGCAGCATCTTCGGATTCTCGGGCTCCACGGGGATATTCGTGGCGAGAGCCACGGTCCCCGCGTTGCCGGGCGCGCAGTAGACGCGATCGGGAGTCCTGGAGAAGGCCCAAGCGAGGGCATGCTCGCGCGCCCCCGATCCGACTATGAGAACTTTCAACGCTTTCCCCTTTCCTCATCGATGGCGTCGAGAAGCCTTAGAACGGCTCGCGGATAGATATTGTGCTCGATATCGTGCACCTTGGATTCTATTTCATCGATCGCGCTAGACGGTTCGGCGGGGAAGGATGCGCTTGCGAGAATCGGGCCCGTGTCCATGCCCTCATCGACAAAGTGGACCGTGACCCCGAACTCTCGATCTCCGGCCTCGAAGGCCCGCTCGATCGCGTGCGCTCCGGGCCATTTTGGCAGGAGCGCGGGGTGTACATTTACGATTCGCCCGCGCCGCGCGGAGACGAAGGCTGGTGTCAGGATGCGCATGAAGCCCGCGAGCGCCGCGAGGTCCGCGCCCGCCTCGTCCAGCGCCGCCGAAATCTCGGCCTCGGCTTCCAGGATATCGCGCTTGAAGTAGCTGATATAGCGCGTAGGCACACTGAGACGCGCGGCCCGCTCCGCGGCGAGGGCCGCCCTGCGGTCGTAGACCAAGAGGACACACTCGTGCCGCGTTTGCTCGCGCCGCGTATCCTCGCGCAAAGCCTTTACGAGGGCTTCGAAATTCGACCCATTGCCGCTCGCCAGAACGGCGAGCCTAGCCACGGACCAGCTCTCCCGCCCGGAAGAGGGCAATGCCTTTGGATGTCGCTATGTCGATGAGGCCCTCGGCCTCCTCGCGCTTGGCGATGACGGCCATCCCGATGCCCATGTTAAATACCGAGCGCATCTCTTCGTCGCCGATTTTGCCTCCCGCTTGGATCTTCGCGAAGATCGCTGGGACAGCCCAGTCCCAGGCGAAGACTGCGCGTAACTCGCGGGGGAGAACGCGCTCTACGTTGCCTAGCAGGCCAGAGCCTGTGATATGCGCTGCTCCGAGCACGCGCCCCGTGGAGATAAGCTCGAGAAGCTCGCGCACGTAGATTTTGGTCGGTACGAGGAGCTCTTGCCAGGTCGCGCGGTCCTCTGAATCGACAGCCTTACGCGCGAGACTGTAGCCATTAGAGTGCACGCCCGTGCTCGGCATTCCAAGTACGACATCGCCGGCCTCCATGCGGTCGAGCCGGGGCAGCATCTTGTTCTTTTCCACGATGCCCACCGCGAAGCCCGCGAGGTCGATATCGTCCGCTGCGTAGACATCCGGCATCTCCGCGGTCTCGCCGCCGGTCAGCTCGCAGAGCGCCTGCTCGCAGCCCGCCACGACGCCTTCGATTACGGCGTGGAGTACTCCCTCGTCGATCTTGCCGCAGGCGATGTAGTCGAGGAACTGTATCGGCCGCGCCCCGCAGACCACGAGGTCGTTGACGCTCATCGCGACGAGGTCGATGCCGATCGTGTCATATCGCCTCAGCTTCTTCGCTACCAGGAGCTTCGTCCCCACGCCATCAGTAGTGGACAGCAGCACGGGCTCGCGGAAGCCGCGCAGGTCGAGGGCGGCGCCGCCCGCGAAACCGCCTATGCCCTTGGACACGGCCTTGGATGGAATGCCTTTGATGAACTCGGCGAAATTGTCGCCCTTTCGTATCGAGACGCCAGCCTTCTCGTAGTCGAGTCCACTCATACTCTTTCCTTTTTACCCGCTTTAAGCGGGAATGGATGATGGCCGTCGAAGCAGGCGCTGCAAAAACCCCGCCCTGATCCCGAAGAATCCTCGTCGAGGGCCTCGAGCATCCGCTCCACAGGGAGGAATCGGACCGAATCCGCCTCGATTTCTCGAGCAATGCCCTCGGGATCGAGTCGGTTGGATATTAGAGCGTCCCTATCGGGGATATCTATGCCGTAATAGCAGGGCCACTTGAGCTCGGGTGCGGCGAGGCGCAGATGTACTTCCTTAGCCCCAGCTTCCCTGAGCAGCCGAACGATGATGCGGCTCGTCGTACCGCGCACCAGAGAGTCGTCGATCATGACGACCCGCTTGCCGGCGACGACCTCGGGCACCGCGTGAAGCTTGAGCCTGGCCATGAGCTCGCGCTGGTCTTTGGTCGGCAGGATAAAGCTCCGTCCGGCGTAATAGCTTCTTGCCAAGCCGAAATCGAAGGGCAGGCCGGACTTGCGCGCGTAGCCTATGGCGGAGATGTTGCCAGAATCGGGTACGGGGATGACGAGATCCGCGCTCATGCTGCCGGCGTCCTGCTCAGCTAGGGCCTCGCCCAATAGGACGCGGGCGGCGTGCACGGAGCGGCCGAAAACCTCGGAGTCGGGACGCGCGAAATAGATGAGCTCAAACACGCAGCGCCGCGGGGGCCGCTTCGGCTCCAGGAAGAACGATCGCTCGCCTTCGTCGTCGAAGATGACCACTTCTCCCGGTTCTACCTCGCGATAATCCGTCGGCGCGAGGGCGTGGAGAGCGCAGGTCTCGGAGGCGATATAAGTCGTTTTCCCTGAGTGCCCGATGTAGAGGGGCCGGAAGCCCGAGGGGTCGCGCGCGGCGATGAGGGCGTCTTCGTGCATGACGGCTAGGCTAAACGCGCCCTCGAGCGGTTCTAGGGCCTCGCGGAGAAATCCTTCGCGATCGCCTCGCCGCGAGCGGGAAAAGGCGTGTAGCAACAGTTCGGAATCGGCCGTCCCTTGGAAGATCGATCCTTCGGCGGTGAGCCCTGCTCGAAGCTCACCGCCGTTGGAAATGTTACCGTTATGAGCGAGGGCGATTCTGCCCTTGTTGCAGTCCACTACGATGGGCTGGGCGTTTTGAACTCCCGCCCCCCCGGCAGTCGAGTAGCGCACATGCCCAATGCCCAGACTGGAAGAGTGCGTTTCGTGTAAATATTTCCCGAGCACGGGAGCGACCATGCCGAGCTCCCGCTTAGAACGCCATTCCCCGCCCTCTTCCCAGGCTATGCCGCAAGACTCCTGCCCTCGGTGCTGGAGGGAGAAGAGCATGTAGAAGAGAGTCTTGGGAATATCTATGGGATTGGGAGAACGAATGCCGGCGACGCCGCAAAAATGGCCGAGGCTCGACGCCGGGAAAGCGCTAAGGCCCGGCCCCGAAAAACAGTCTTCTGGGACGTTAGGCTCCATGACGGATAATAGCAGGCTAGGGCGCGCATGGTCAAGCTTGGCCAGCCGGCCGCGAGGAATGAAGGCTTCTCTCGGCGAATATCTTAGGGAGGCGGTAGACGTCCTCGACCCCGTCTACGAGGATCGCACCCATTCCCAGCTCCAAGGCCGGCGCTAGATCCACGTCGAATCGGTCTCCTATCGATATGCATCGCGAAGCTTCCACTCCAAGCCTACGCGCGGTCTCTTTGAAAGGCTCGCTCGCCGGCTTGCTGTGAAGCGTGTCGTCGAGTCCTACCAAGACTGAGAAGCGGGCGCGCACGCCGAGTGCCTCTAGGCTCTTCTCCCCGATCAAGCGCGGATTGTTGGTCATGAGCGCAAGGGAGTAGTTCTTCGAGAGCAGGCCGAGCGCACAATCAAGCAGGAAGTCGCGTTTAAGCCATGCCGCGGGCTCGATACACTCCTCGCGCCAGCGCACGCTCGTCGCAATCTCGATTCCGAGGGCCGCGAAAAGCGTACCTAGGCTCGTTTTACCGAGCCCCGTCGCCGATCGCTCCGTACGGAGCGAGGCGATCCTCGCCGCTGCGTCTGTCGGCCCCAGCCCTAGCTCGCGGCCGAGCCTGCGCACGAGGGCATCCTCTTGGAAAGCGGCGTAGGCTGGATTGGTATAGAGAGTGTTATCGAGATCGAAAATCAATGCCGAGGGATCGGCCTCTAGCGCGACAACCTTCATCAGTCCTAGGCCGCTCCGTGCGGAAGGGGCTCGTCCTCGCTCTCGTCGCTCTCGTCGCTCTCGGCTTTCGCGCTGGGGCGCTGATTGGTCACCGTCCCTGAAGACGCGAAGCCTGGGCCCCCGTCCTTGGCCATGCGCTCGAGCTGTTTTTTTATGCGCTTTGCGACGAGCTCGCGGTTATCCAGCATAGAGGAAACGGAGCGATTATGGTGAACGAGGCTGATGATCTGGGCGAATAGGCCAGTAACATCAGCCTGGATGTACCATTCCTTCTGCAAAAGCTCCTTGTGGTGGACCGCGTTGGTCCCGATGATCCGATAGAAAAGCCCTTGCCTATAGGCGGTCTCGAAATCCTCGATCGCGCTTCCCGAGAAAAGGGGCAGAGAGACCGCGCAGATCACGCGCTCGGCTCCGAGATCGCGGAGGTTCTTCATGCCTTTGATAAGCGTTCCGCCAGTCCCGATCATATCGTCGGCCACGAAAACCGTCTTGCCCCTCACTTCGCCGAGGAGCCGCATCTCGCTAATGTTGGATTCCGCGGCGTTTCTCGTGACCTTGGAGTAATCGCGCTCCTTGTAAAGCAGGGCGAGCGGCTTCTGGAGGGCGTTGGCGTAAAATTTATTCCGATCGACAGCGCCTGTGTCCGGCGCCAACACAACGAGGTCTTCCTTCGAGATGTCGGTTATTCCGATGAGCTTCTCGATCACCTGAAGGGAAGCGTGGAGGTTCTCGAGGTGAAGGTGGTCGAAGCAGTTTTCGATCTCTTTAGAATGTATGTCGAGCGTGATGATCCGCGTTACCCCTAGGTTCTCGAGCATCTGGCCCACTCGGGCGGCCGTCAGTCCCTCGCGGCCCTTTCTTTTGTGCTGCCGACTATAGGGAAAGGCGGGCAGTACGAGATTCACGCGCTCCGCCCCCGCCTGCACGGCTGCATCGACCGTGACAAGCAGTGAAAAGATATGGTCGTTGACGGATAGATGGCGGTGCACAGTGCCATCGTTGAATGCGATGGGCTGGTGGTTCTCGATGTCCTGGAAGATATACAGGTCGAGGCCCCGGACCGAATCGAGTATCTCGGTCTTTACCTCGCCGTTGGGGAAATAAGTGTGCCTCGCGTTGATCTTGAAGCGGGGCGGCCTGTATTGGTTCACATTGCCTGGGATATAGAGGAGGCTCGACTGGATATCGTTGTCGAAATTGACCTTGCGGGTCACGAGCTCCTGCGAGATATGGTAGCGGGAAGCGAGTGCGATGCTCTTGCGATCGAACCTGCGCTTGTAGATTCCAGCAAGCCTGCGTATCACCTGATTCGCGAAGGCTTCGGCGCCAGGACAGGCCAGGATTCCGAGCTTCGTGGGATCGGAGTAGCTCATGCGGAGTACCTTCAGTCGATGGGGCTTAGGAAGAGGCTACCCTTTCAGGCCTCCTCTGTCAATGCCCGCGCTTTACGGCAAGCCTATCGCATGTTATCTTGAATTCTTCGGTAGAACTCCCGTCGGCAATCGGCACTCTTGGAGATCAGCGATGAAACGTACGGTCCTCCGCATGATGGACGAGGCCGCCTCTCGCTGGGGCGACCATCCGTATGCTTTAAAGAAAGGGACCTCGGAATGGAGTCCGGTTTCATTCACCGAGGCTCGAACTCGCTCGCAAGAATTCGCCGCGTGGCTCGTATCCAAGGGCTTCGTGAAAGGCGACCGCCTTGCGATACTCGCGGAAGGCAGCCCGGAATGGATCATGGCCGAGGGTGGCGTGCTCTGCGCCGCTTGCGTCTCGGTCCCCCTCTCGATCAAGCTCCTCTCCGAGGAGATACCTTTCCGCCTCGACCACTCCGAGGCCAAAGCCATCCTCACTACGAAAAATCAGCTCGAGAAGGTACTCAGTTCCTTGGCGGCGCTAGAGAACAGTAAAATGCTCCTCATATACCTCGACGATGCTCCAGCGTTCGCTCGAGAGACCGCGGCCGAGTACAAGCTCTCTCCCGAGCGCGTCGTCGGCTTCGAAGAAGCCTGCGAGGCTGGGCGCCGAGCAATGATGCTCCCGGGCTCTGCCATCGCCGCTCGGCTCGACACATTAGCCGACGAGGCCGAAGAGGATGATCCGGTGACTATCTGTTACACTTCGGGCACTACGGGCAACCCGAAGGGCATCATGCTTACCCACTTCAACTACTGGACTAATTGCCACGACGGCGTCGATCTTTTCAAGATGCCCGCGGGATTCCGTACCCTCGTCATTCTTCCCGTGGACCATTCCTTTGCGCACACAGCCGGCCTTTACATCGCCCTCCTCATCGGGATGTCGCTCTACTTCGTCGACTCGCAGGGAGGGGGCATCGCCACCCTCCGCAACATCCCGATCAACCTCAGGGAATCGAACCCGACTTTCATCATGACCGTCCCCGCACTCTCGGGCAATTTCATGAAGAAGATAATTACGGGAATCGAGGACAAGGGCGGCCTCATCGAGAAGATATTCAAGGCGGGGATCGCCGCGGGCATCGCCTGGAACGGCGACGGCTGGAACAGGCCTCCCCTCGTGGTACGCGCGCGGGCCCTCCTGCCCTATGGTCTCGCCAAGGCGCTCATCTTCAATAAAATAAAACGTATGATCTTCGGAAAGGACATCCTATACTGCGTGGGCGGTGGAGCCCTTCTCGACGTGAAGCAGCAGGAATTCTTCGCCGCCTTTGGCCTGCCGATCTACCAGGGTTACGGGCTTACCGAGGCCGCGCCCATCATCTCGTCCAACAGCCCGGCCAGGCACAAGTACGGCACGTCGGGAAGCCTCTGCGCCTCGATCGAGTGCCGGCTCCTTAAATCGGACGGGAGCGAGGCCGCTGCCGGAGAGAACGGCGAGATAGTGATACGCGGCGGCAACGTGATGAAAGGCTACTTCAAGAACCCCGAAGCGACGGCCGCGGCACTAAAAGAAGGCTGGCTCTATACCGGAGACATCGCGCATTGGGACGAGGACGGATTCCTCGTCGTCGTCGGGAGAGAGAAGGCCCTCCTCATAGCGGAGGACGGGGAGAAGTACAGCCCCGAGGAGATCGAAGAGGCGGTCGCCTTCTCGACCGACGTCATCGATCAGATTATGGTCTGGTGCGAGCAGCGAAAATACGTCACGGCATTGGTTACGCTCGATATCGTCAAGGTACAGCGCCTCATCAAGGCCGAGGACATCGCGAGCGCGGATGTCCTCCTCGAGTGGCTCAAGAACGAGCTTGGCAGGTTCCGCGATGATCCCCAGGCAAAAAAAGTCCAGACCGCCTGGATGCCCGCGGTCTTCCAGATCGTTCGCGAACCCTTCAGCGACAAGGACGGGACGGTCAACTCAACCATGAAAATAGTCCGCCATCGGATCGCCGACGTCTATGCGGGGCTCATCGAGTATTCATACCTTCCCGAAGGGTCCAAGACCTTCAACGATCGCAATCTCGCGACGCTCAGGGAGATGTTTAGGCTGAAATAATGGAGGAGCGAGAAGCCGCCGCCTCGTCCGCCCCCCGCGATCATTCCGAATAGCGGAATATTTCCTCGATATTCTTGCCGAATAGGCGGGCGACCTTAAATCCCATCTCGAGGGACGGGACGTATTTATTCTTCTCGAGCGAGATGATCGTCTGGCGCGTGACTCCGAGCGAGCGCGCTAGCTCTTCCTGGGTCATCTTCCGACCCAGCCGCAGATCGAAGACGCTATTGACGATCATCTGCCGCGTCGATCGATGACCAGGTAGGCAATCGTTTGGAATAAAGCCTGGAATACGCAAAAGACAATGAAGACACGGCTGACCGCCACAATATCGTTGCTTTTATTGGGAAGAAGGGGAAGTATGCAACTCCCTGCAATCGCAAAAAGGAAGGTGGCTCTATTAGTTAGGGCTGCTGCCTTGACGGAGTTTTTCTCGGTTCTTTCGTCGGAAATGGCGTCGGTCGTCCTTTTAGCTATGCGCTTGCTGATTAGCAAAATCAACCCGCCGCATACGATGGCCATTACCAAATAAAACAATCCCGGCAACGTGGGGAAAAGCGCGTTCAGCACAAAAGCGCCTGCGATAACGCTTGCCATCGAGACGAAAGTGAATGTGCTATAGGTTTTCGCCGTCATACATTCCTCCTGGAAGGAATGTTAAACGATTTATACAATATGTCAAATGCTTTTTACTTACACCTATTCTTATACTTCCTTCGAAAACACGGCGATATCGCCCCGAGCCGTCCAGCCGGCGGCGCGCCAGAACGCGGCGCCGTCTACGTTATCGGCTAGGACGAAGAGATGGCATTTCCTGACGCCGCTCGCCCTGAGGGCCTCGAGGCTGGACGAGGCGAGGGTAGCTCCGATCCCGCGGCGACGAAACTCGGGGTCGACCGCCACGTGGTAGAGGTAGCCGCGCCTTCCGTCGCTTCCGCAGAGCGACGTTCCGACAAGGCTCATCCCCGCCCAGGCCGCGAAGGATAGGCCCGGGTTCTTCTCGAGGAAGGAGGATACAGGACCGCGCTCATCGGCCGAGGAGAGGCCGACGCCAGGGCAGCGCTTCCAGAGCGCGAGCGCCGCATCGTAGTCCCCCCCGCGGAAGGGGCGCGCCTCGATCCCTTCGATGCCCGCTATTCCCATCCCTACTTCCTCTCGATGAGGAGCCTGTTGGCCTCGAGCCGAGAAGACACGAGCCCTCTGTCGGCGAGCCAGGCGATATAGGAGCGAAGAGTCGAGCTTAGAAGCGCGTACTGAGTATGGTTGAGATCGAGGCCGTAGCTATCGGCCAGGCGAGCCGTGAGGGTCTCCGGCGTCAAAGCCTCGGAACAGAGCTCGAGTATCCTATCGCCCACATCTAGTATCTTGGCCTTGTTTGCGGCGACGAGGGGGCCCGCATCGCGGGCGGGTTCGGCGTGGCTAGGTACGATCCAATCCGCGTCGATTCGGGCCAAGGCGTCGAGCATCGTCAGGTGGGCGGCAACGTCGTAGACGAAGTAATAGCTGTATTTTTTGAGTATCTCGGGGCTGGCGACCGCGTCGGCGGCGAAGAACACCTTATCGGGAGTCATAAAGCCGACCATCCCTATGAAGTGCCCAGGCAGTGGGAACGCATGAATACCGGTCCCCGGGACGGGACAGGGCGCGTCGAGCAGGTCGGTAACGCGTGAGCTCTTAGCCAAAAGGAATTTGTTGCGCAGAGGCGGCAATGGGTAGCCGCCCCATAGGAAGCTCGGCTCGAGAGCGGGATTCTCTATAAATGCCGATTCTTGTCTCGATGCCGCGATCCTGCAATCCGTTCTCGCTTGGATGAAGGCATTGCCACCGCAGTGGTCGGCGTTCGAGTGCGTGTTCGCGATCAAAGACACATGTAAGCTTTCCGCTTCGCATGCTCGCAGGATCTTGCGGCCAGCATCGTCATCGTTGCCTGAGTCTATCAAGGTCGCGCTGCCATCGCCGAGCGCTAATACACCGATATTAGTCGGGCCAAGCGCGACATAAGTAGAACCCGATAGGAGAGTCAGACTGAGGCTAGCCATGTACCTCCGGCGTTACTCCGGTTTCTCCTTGCCGGCACCTACCGGGGCATCGCCCTTGGCGCCTTCCTGGTCATCCGGAGCATCGTCCTCGGCGCTTTCGCCTTCTTCGCCTTCTTCGCCTTCCGCGAGCTCGCCGTCTGGATGGCTCTTTAGCTCGGCGTGGCGGAGCTTCTTTTCCTCTTTTTTCTTCTTTTTCTCGAGTTCCTTACGGCGCTTTTCGCTGCTGTATTGGTTCGGTCTCATTTTTTCTCCTCGGGACGCCGAATTAGGCACGTCTTAGCACGATAGTAACACGGATCGGACCTCGGCGCTAAGGTACGGCGAAGAAAATCCTCTGGTACCTCTACCACTTTCGGTTAAAGATCACTTATATACCCTCGCCGTCCCGACCGCCTTGCCCCAAGATTCAAGGAGATGTTTACGCTTTCCCTCAGGCATGTCGGGGGAGAACTCCCGCTTTTTGCGCCAATTACCCTCAACCTCGCTCAGCGATTCCCAATAGCCCGTTGCGAGACCGGCGAGATAGGCCGCGCCGAGGGCGGTGATTTCGCCCACTTCAGGCAAGATCACGCGGCGGTCCAAGACGTCCGCCTGGAACTGCATGAGGAAGTTGTTCGCCGAAGCGCCCCCATCAGCCTTGATGCAGGGGATATCGGCTCCAAAATCCTTCTCCATCGCATCGAGGAGATCCTTGGATTGGTAAGCTATGGACTCTAGAGCCGCACGAACGAAGTGGGCACGGGTAGTTCCTCGGGTAATGCCCACGACAGTCCCGCGCGCGTCTGCGTCCCAGTAGGGAGCGCCTAATCCGACGAAGGCCGGCACGAGAAACACTTCTCCCGAGTCCTCTACGGATCGCGCCAAGGCCTCGCTTTCGGCAGAATCGGCGAGCATGCCCATTTGGTCCCGCAGCCACTGGATGACCGCACCTGCGATGAATACGGAGCCTTCGAGCGCATAGGTGTAACCCGCTCCGAGATCCCATGCCACCGTCGTAAGCAAGCCGTGGCTGGAAGCCACCGGCGTATTCCCCGTATTCATCAAAGTAAAGCAGCCCGTGCCGTAGGTGTTCTTCACAGCTCCCGGCTCGAAGCACGCATGCCCGAAGAGAGCCGCCTGCTGATCGCCCGCGCAGCCGGCGACAGGTATCTCGGCCCCAAGGAGTTCCTTCCTCGCGAGACCGAAAACGCCCGAGCTTGGCACAACCCGCGGCAAGACGGCAGCGGGGATTTTCAGGATATTGAGGAGCTCTTTATCCCATGTTCCCGCATTAATATTGAAGAGCAGGGTTCTGCTGGCGTTGGTCGGATCGGTCAAATGCGCGCCGGTAAGCTTATAAATAAGCCAAGAGTCGATGGTGCCGAAGAGGATCTCGCCTCGTTCGGCACGAGAGCGGAGACCGGGCACTTGGTCGAAGAGCCACATGAGCTTAGTTCCTGAGAAATAAGGATCGAGGACGAGGCCCGTCTTCGCACGAACCATATCGGAGAGGCCGAGGGCTCGCAGCTCGTCGCAGATATCGGCCGAACGACGGCACTGCCACACTATAGCGTTGTATACGGGTTTACTCGTTGCCTTTTCCCAGACGACGATCGTCTCTCGCTGGTTCGCGATGCCTATCGCCGAAACCTGGTCGCTTTCGATCTGCGCCGCTTCGATAGCCCCCCTGGCGGCCGTGAGCTGGGTTGCCCATATTTCCTCGGGGTCGTGCTCGACCCAGCCAGGCTTCGGGAATATCTGCTGGAAGGGAATCTGTTTCTGCCCGATCACGACGCCTGATTTATTGAACAGTATCGCTCGGGACGAAGTTGTGCCTTGATCCAAAGCGAGTATATAACGCTCTTTCATTCGGGGAGTATAGGCTCGAAAACAATAGAAGTAAAACGCGCTCTTAAATTCCCCAACGCAGGCTGAGCCCTATCCCCGCGCGGATGGTCGCAGCGGCGTCCTTCGCCGCATCGGGGACAGTCCGGGCCCCCGCTATATAGTGATTGTAGACAAGCTCACCGGTAAGCCCCAGATCAAGGCCGGCGACGCGAAAGCGAAAGGGTGTATATTCAATGCCCGCCGTCGCGAGTATTCCTCCAGACGCTTCGTAGGCGCGCGTCCCGTCCAGGTTAGGCTCGCCGAGCGTGATGGCCGGCCCAACGAAAATTTTAAAGCGCCTATCCCAGCCGAGGGCGAACACGGCTGGAAGGCGTAGATTGCCGAGTGTCGCATCGTACTCGGGCCTACATTCTATTCCCGCCTCAATCCCGAACAGGCGATAGGCGACCCCGAATGAGGCTCGGACTCCACGCAGTAGATCCTGCGCCCCAAAACTGGGTCCAAGCGAAACCGAAAAGATCAGGCCGAGGTAGTCGGCCGGAGGAAGTATTCTGCCAGCGCCGGCGAAGGTCCTCGCCCAATAGCTATCAGAAAGCGAGGACTCGATTACTCCTCGCTTGGGACCCTCAGATGCCGCGTGTATGAATCGGCCCTCGCCCTCATATATCCCGACATGCGCTATCTGGCCTGTAGTATTAAAAAACAGAAGATCGCCCGGCTGTAGCTTTCCAACGTCTATTGCCTCTCGAAAAGCGAATTGTTCATGGGCCGTCCTGGGTATAAGTACACCGATGGATTGAAGATAGACCCGATAGACGAGGCCTGAGCAATCGAAGCCGGCAGCATCGATCCCACCGTAGAGATAAGGAGTGCCGATATACGAAAGCACGGCGTCCACAATCTTGGCTCGTGCCTTCTTGGGCGCGCCAACAAAGACCGGAGCCTCGGCAGCGGAATATGCGACAAAGGCAATGAATGCGATGCAGGCGAGAATTGCGCGTTTACGCGTCATTGAGCCATAGTATATCCCGGAAAGAAAGTCCGCGAAGCACTTGAATAATTGATGAGGATTACCGATAGTTACTCCGTCGTTCCGAGCGCGTCGCGCGGAGTTCGGCACCGCCGATTTAACCCAACTTGCGGGCGGTTTAAAAATCCACGCTAAAAGGAGACATAGCATGTCTATCCTTCCTGCACATTATGTAAAAGACCTTTCTTTAGCCGAATGGGGTCGAAGCGAAATCGAGCTGGCCGAACGTGAGATGCCCGGGCTCATGGCGCTTAGGGCCCAGTATGGTCCTTCCAAACCCCTCGCTGGAGCCCATATCGCCGGCAGTCTGCATATGACACTCCAGACTGCCGTCCTTATTGAAACCCTTGTCGATCTTGGCGCCGATGTCCGCTGGTCAAGCTGCAACATCTTCTCTACTCAGGACCACGCCGCCGCAGCCGTCGTCGTGGGCAGGGAAGGCAGCCCAACCGCCCCAAAAGGCGTCCCCGTCTTCGCATGGAAGGCAGAAACTCTTGACGAATATTGGGAGCTCCTTGATTTCGCCCTGGCCTTCCCCGGGAAACCAGGGGAGGCAAGCATCGGCCCCGACCTCATCGTAGATGACGGGGGCGACGCGACGCTCATGTTCCACCTCGGTGTCCAGGCCGAGAAAAATCCCTCCCTCCTCGACGGGCATGCCGGGAGCGAGGACGAGACAGCGTTATTAAAGCGCCTCAGGAGTATCCATGACTCCGATCCGACCAGATGGTCGCGTGCGGCCCGCAATTTAAAGGGCGTTTCCGAGGAGACGACTACAGGTGTCCACCGCCTCTATCGAATGGAGGAAGAGGGTAGCCTTCTCATCCCCGCCATCAATGTCAACGATTCGGTCACCAAGAGCAAGTTCGACAATCTCTACGGCTGCCGCGAATCCCTCCTCGACGGCATCAAGCGCGCAACAGGCGTCATGATCGCGGGCAAAGTGGCAGTAGTCTGCGGTTTCGGCGATGTCGGGAAGGGCTGTGCCCAAAGCCTCCGTGGCATGGGAGCGCGTGTTGTCATCACCGAAATCGACCCCATCTGCGCCTTGCAAGCCGCGATGGAAGGCTATGTCGTCGGCACTATAGAGGAGCATCTTGCCGAAGCTGACATTTATGTGACCGCAACTGGTTGCGTCGATGTCATCACCGCAGAGCATCTTACTCAAATGAAGGACGGAGCCATCGTCTGCAACATCGGTCATTTCGACCATGAGATCGATGTCGCGGGACTAAAGAAATGGCCAGGGATCAAGAGGTTCAACGTTAAGCCCCAAACGGATCGCTGGGTCTTCCCGGATGGTCATGAGATACTCCTTCTAGCCGAAGGCAGACTCGTCAATTTAGGCTGCGCCCAAGGCCATCCCTCATTCGTCATGTCGGCGAGTTTTACGAATCAGGTTCTCGCGCAAATCGATCTCTGGGAAAATCGCGCCTCAGGTCGACCGGGCGTGCGAGTCCTCCCGCGAAGACTCGATGAGGAAGTCGCAAGGCTTCATCTGGGTAAACTAGGCGCAAAGCTGAGTATGCTCACTCAAGTTCAGGCAAACTATCTCGGCCTGAATATCTCCGGCCCTTACAAGGGCGACAACTATCGTTACTAAAAGGACTTACTAATGCATGCTTCAAAATACCTCTTCACTTCCGAATCTGTCGGCGAGGGTCATCCCGATAAACTCTGCGACCAAGTTTCTGACGCTGTCCTAGACGCTTGCCTCGCCGACGATCCCGAGAGCCATGTCGCCTGCGAGTGCTACGCCACGACAGGCATGATCCTCATCGGCGGTGAGATCACTACGAATACTTATGTAGACATCCAGCAGCTCGCCCGCGATGTTGTATACGATATCGGCTATACAAATCCTGATTACGGCATCGACTACGAGTCAATGGCCGTACTCAACACCATTCACTCCCAGTCTCCCGACATCAACCAAGGTGTCGTCGGAAAAGGCCTCGAGGAATTCGAGGGCAGACAGGGTGCGGGCGACCAGGGCCTCATGTTCGGATTCGCCTGCGTGGAAACGCCAGAGCTCATGCCCGCGCCGATTATGTTTGCGCATAAGCTTCTTCTCCGCGCGGCACAGCAGCGAAAATCAAAGATAATCTCCTGGCTCCGTCCAGATGCAAAAAGCCAGGTCACCCTCGAGTACGAGGGCCACAAACCAGTCCGCATCGACACTGTCGTGATCTCCCATCAGCACGATCCCGAAATCCCTTATAAAACCATCCGCGACACCATTATCGAAGAAATTATCCGCCCGGTCCTTGAGCCGACCGGGCTCCTAGGCGCAGATGCTAAATTTTTTATCAACCCCACCGGTCGATTCGTCATTGGCGGACCAGCAGCCGACACTGGCCTCACTGGCCGAAAGATCATCGTAGATAGTTATGGTGGGATGGGCAGGCATGGGGGGGGCGCCTTCTCCGGCAAAGATCCCTCGAAGGTAGATCGTTCGGCGGCTTACGTCGCGCGGTATGTCGCCAAAAACATAGTCGCAGCAGGCCTCGCCGACAGATGCGAGCTCCAGCTCGCCTATGCCATCGGCGTGCCCGACCCCGTTTCGATTATGGTAGACACCTTTGGCAGCGGAAAGGCATCTGACGCGCGAATTGCCGAAGCCATTCGCAAAACCTTCGCCCTAGACCCCGCTGGTATTATAGCCTCGCTCGATCTCAAGAAACCCATCTATCGAAAGACCGCCGCCTACGGCCACTTTGGCCGCGAAAGTTTCTCGTGGGAAAGAACAAACAAAGTCGAAGCTCTTAAAAACGCCGTTGGCTGATATCCTCATCTTGGATTTAAAAGGCCGTGCGGAAATGCCGCCCGGCCTTTTTGTACTGTTATTTCCCAGTTTCTCAAGTCGCTACGGGAACCCTCTTGCTAACATGTCCAGAGCCTGTTTCGACTACCTTTCACTAAAGCTACAATAAAATTCCTTTGGGTCCTTGTTCCACGTGGAACTGAGTGTCCCCAGTCCAGGCATTAAAGAAAAATGGCCGGTTTGTGTTCCACGTGGAACGTAAACCGGCCACTATTTTGAAACCATAGATTATTCTTCGCTGTCGTCTGGGATCTTTGGAGGTTCAGGAGCATCTTCTACCTCCCCGGGAGAGGCTACAACTTCAAGCGCAGTGATTTCTACTTCATCGTCGGCAAGAGCTTCCGCTTCTTCTTCGCGCGCAATCTTGTCAAGTCCGATAACAAAATCAGGCCTATCGATATTGAGTACACGAACGCCTTTGGCGCCTTTACCTTGAATACTAACAGAATTGGCTGGAATCTTAAGCGTCTTACCTTGGGAGGTTATAACAACAACGTCGTCCGAATCGAGGACGGTGATCGCTCCAACTATTTCGCCTGTTTTTTCCTCGGCTGAGTAAATAATCTGCCCATGCGTAGCGCGTCCGTGAGCAGTAAAATTTTCGAACTCAACACGCTTTCCGTAGCCATACTCAGTAAGAATTAACATCCTGTGTTCAGACGAAACCCGGAGCATTGCTGTCAACTCATCGGAATTCACGAGCTTGATGCCACAAACACCACGCGAGGCACGACCCATGGCGCGTACATCTTCTTCCGTCATTCGCAGGGCCTGACCCTTCCTTGTAATAAGGACAACCTCATCCTTACCACGCGTAAGGCAGGCTGATACGAGCCTATCCCCTTCATCGAGATTGATTGCGATTATTCCCCGTGTTTTTGCATTGACGAAATCGTTTGTGGCGACCTTCTTGACGACGCCACGAAGAGTACCCATGAGAAGATATTCAGTCTCTGAGAAATCAGAGAAATCGACGACTGCCGTTATCTCTTCGTTCGGCGAGATTGCCAGAAGGCCTTTTATATGAGCGCCGCGCGCGGCTCGGGATGCCTCGGGAATCTCATGGACTTTGAGCCAGTAGGCCTTGCCTGCGCTCGAGATGAAGAGGAGGTAATCGTGAGTTGTAGCTACGAAGAGCTGTTCGAGGAAATCGTCCTCGATAAGGGTGGCGGAGTTGGAACCCTTGCCGCCGCGGCCTTGGCTTCTATAGGCGCTCACAGGAACGCGCTTCACATAACCTTTATTGGAGATAAGAATAACCATCTCCTCGCGCTTAATCAGATCCTCAATATTAATCTGTTCGACTTCGTCAGCCACTATCTCGGTGCGGCGCTTGTCGCCGTACTTCTCGGCGATAGCCAAAGTTTCCGTTTTTACAACATCGAGGATTCGAGATTCGCTTGCGAGTAATTCCTTAAGGAAAGCGATGCGCGCTTCAGTCTCCCTGAGCTCAGCCTCTAGCTTGGTCGTCTCCAGGCTTGTCAGGCGAGCGAGCCGCATATCGAGGATAGCCTGGGATTGCACAGCATCAAGGCCGAATCGGGACTCGAGACGCTGTTTGGCAGAGTCTGTGTCCTTGCTCGACTTTATTATTTGGACGACTTCGTCGATGTTTTGGAGGGCGATAACAAGACCACGCAAAATATGGGCCTTTTCCTCGGCCTTGCGCAACTCAAAGCGTGATCGCCTGGTGACTACCTCTACGCGATGAGCGACGAAATGGCCAATAAGATCTTTGAGGCCGAGAAGTTTGGGCCTTCCATCGACAATGGCCATATTGATAACGCCAAATGTCGTCTGAAGGGGTGTATGGGCGAATAAACGATTGAGCACAAGCTTGGGGATCGCTCCTTTTTTTAGCTCAAGGACAATACGCATTCCCTCGCGGTCCGATTCGTCACGGAGATCAGACACTCCATCGAGCACCTTGTCGCGAATAAGGTCGGCGATCCTCGTGATCAGCATGGTTTTATTAACCGCGTAAGGGATCTCGATAAAAATAATTGATTCTCGCCCGCCCTTCATCGTTTCGATGAGGAACTTGCCGCGTATGATCAATTTTCCCCGACCGGTAAAATAGGCTTCGCGGATGCCGCGGCGGCCGAAAATAATCCCACCGGTCGGGAAATCCGGCCCGGACACGTACCGCATGAGCTGGTCGATATCGATTTCCGGGTTCTCTATATAGGCGGCGATCGATTCACTGATCTCCTTGAGATTGTGTGGTGGCATGTTAGTGGCCATACCGACAGCGATACCCGAAGATCCGTTGACGAGAAGATTAGGCAGGGCTGCGGGTAATACTGATGGTTCTTTTAATGATTCGTCATAGTTGGGGACAAAATCGACGGTGTCCTTGTCGAGGTCGGCAAGCATTTCCTCGCCGAATTTGGCGAGCTTCGCCTCGGTATATCGGCTCGCCGCAGGTGGGTCGCCATCTATAGAACCGAAGTTACCCTGGCCATGCACGAGAGGATAGCGAAGGGAGAAATCCTGGGCCATGCGGACAAGAGCGTCGTAGAGAGAGAGGTCACCGTGCGGATGATACTTACCCATAGCGTCGCCAGTAATGCGCGCGCTCTTCTTGGTGGCAGCATTTGCCCGAAGGCCAAGTTCGTCCATCGCGAAAAGTAGGCGCCTATGGACGGGTTTGAGCCCATCGCGGACATCCGGCAATGCTCGTGCCACAATGACGGACATCGCGTAATTAAGATAGGCGGTCTTGACCTCGTCCTCTATCGAGACGGGGATCACCCTCCCGGTAATCTCTGCCATTTGTCCCGTTCCTTATACGTCGAGGTTGGAGACGTAGATAGCATTCTCCTCAATAAACTGCCGACGAGGCTCGACCTGCTCGCCCATAAGCGTCGTGAATATGGCTTCAGCCTGTACCGCGTCATCCATGGTAATCCTCATGATATTGCGCCTAGCAGGATCCATCGTCGTTTCCCAGAGTTGCTCCGGATTCATCTCGCCTAGACCCTTGTATCTCTGGATCGCGACCTTTTCGGGATCCTTGCCGCTAGCTCCCAGAATTTTATCTTTCTCCGCATCGTCGTAGGCATAGAAAATCTGCTTATCATAGCTGATTTTATATAGAGGAGGCATTGCTAGATACACATAGCCCTTCACGAGCATCTCGGTCATATAGCGGTAGAAAAACGTAAGGAGCAAAGTCCTAATGTGGGAGCCATCGACATCCGCATCCGCCATTATTATTACTTTGTGATAGCGGAGCTTAGTTACGTCGAATTCAGTACCTATGTTAGCACCGAGACTTTGGATAATGGGCTGAAGCTTATCATTCCCGATTACTTTATCGATGCGCGTCTTTTCGACATTGAGCATCTTGCCCCAAAGTGGAAGAATAGCCTGACAGCTACGATCACGGCCCATTTTTGCCGAGCCTCCAGCCGAATCGCCTTCTACTATATATATCTCACATTTGGTAGGATCTTTTTCCTGACAGTCGGCGAGCTTCCCGGGTAGACCAGCGCTCTCGAGAAAGGACTTTCGTCGCGTCAACTCACGGGCTTGCCGAGCAGCGATCCGAGCCTTAGCCGCGAGGACCGTTTTCTCGATAACCGCAATGGCTATCTCTGGATTGCTTTCGAAGATGAAAGAAAGCTGTTCAGAGCAGAAGCCATCGACAATACCCTTGACCTCAGAGTTACCAAGCTTGCCCTTCGTTTGTCCCTCAAATTGGGGATCCATAACTTTAATGGAAAGAACTGCGGTAAGGCCTTCACGCACGTCGTCACCGGAAAGCGCATCGTCCAGTTTCTTGGCGAGTTTGGATTTTTTAAATGCATCGTTGATTGCCTTCGTTAAGGCGGACCTGAAGCCTAGAAGATGAGTGCCTCCCTCCCGCGTGTTTATTCCATTGACGAAAGCAAACATAGTCTCGTTGAACCCATCATTGTACTGGAGCCCTACTTCGATCTCGACGTCATCACGCACTCCGGTAAAGTAGACGGGATCCTTGTGGAGTACTGTCTTATTTTTATTGAGGTACTCTACGAACTGCCTTAACCCACCGTCGAACTTAAACTCGGCGGAGCGAGGCGTAGTAAGCCGCTCATCGGTAAGGAGAATACGGACGCCTTTATTAAGGAAAGCAAGCTCGCGCAGGCGGTTAGAGAGAACATCGAAGGAATATACGGTTTCCTCAAAAATCGTAGAATCGGCCTGGAAACGGATTATGGTTCCGCGTTTGTCAGTAGGCGCGATGTGTTTGACGTCCTCGTCGGGAATCCCCGTCAAATACTTCTGATAATACTGCTCGCCATCGATATGTACAAAGGCTTCGCACCAAGTAGAGAGAGCGTTGACTACCGAAACACCAACACCGTGAAGTCCACCCGAGACTTTATAGTTTTGCTTATCGAATTTCCCGCCCGCGTGGAGTTTGGTCATGACGAGCTCGAGGGCGGAAACGCCTTCTTCAGGATGGATACCAACGGGAATACCACGCCCGTTGTCCTCTACACGGATGATATCATTCTTCTCCAACACTACTAAAACATCAGAACAGTAGCCTGCGAGAGCCTCGTCAATAGAATTATCGACTACCTCGTAAACAAGATGGTGAAGACCATCGATGCCTGTAGACCCAATATACATACCCGGCCGCTTGCGGACAGCCTCGAGCCCCTTGAGTACTTGAATGCTATTCGCAGAATAGGTTGATTCCATAACCGACCCAATAGAAAAGGTGGAAAGCGGGGGCTACTCACTCTTGCGCTCTATTCTAGGAAAAGAAAAAAGCACTTGCCGCCTCTAGTATTCGGAGTATACTCAGAACGATCAATTGAGTAAAGACAAGCACGAGACAGTTATTCTCTGTCTTCTAAAATCGCACAGGGCTGTGGAAAACCTGTTCGTAACCCATTAATATGTTGTGGAGTAATAAATAGCTATTTCAGCTATTAAAGAGGAGGGAAAGCTCGTATAATTTATTTTCCAGCTAAATGATTAACAGACAACAATATATATATATATACTACATGAAGACGGGGTTTTACTGTAGCATTTTAGAGAATTTGCATTATTTCAAGACACTTGTCAGCCTTTTGGGGTTCTTGATGTTCTGTGGATAACTTGTGTATACAGAGTGCCTTCGTATGAGGTATTCGATGGGCAGTTGGAACTACAGTGTCTTTTGGGATGAAGTCATGAACCAAGCAAAAAGCGAGCTCGGCGACCATGAGTTTGCGATGTGGTTCAACATCCAGTATGATTCATCTACGGAAACGGTGATTACGATCCGCGTTCCTTCAAGCTTCTATAAAGACCAGCTACTCCGGCAATACCAAAAATATCTCGAGGATAAACTTTTCGACCTAATGGGCAAGCGTATCGGTATTGAATTTATTGTCGTCAGGCCGACAGCAACAGAGATTCAGTCCGTATTGGCGCCGAGCGAAAACGCGCTACAGAAGGAAGAGTCGAATCCAAAGGTCAAGGAAAAAGAACTCACAGCAAAGAACAGGGGGAAACACCCACAACTCCGATTGGATTATACCTTCGAAAATTTTGTCATAGGAGATAATAACGGATTCGCATCAAATGCGGCACTCGCAATATCTAAAAACCCGGGTACATCGTACAACCCCTTCCTAATATACGGTGGCGTTGGCCTGGGCAAGACACATCTCATGCAGTCCATAGGCAACAGGGTGTGGTTAGAGAGTCCAAAATTGAAAATAATTTGCATCACTGCCGAGGATTTCACTAACGAGTTCATCCAATCCATACATGATAAGACAACTCAAAACTTTAAGAACAAGTATCGCTACGTAGACGTACTTCTGATTGATGACATCCACTTCCTCCAGAACAAACTTGGAAGCCAGGAGGAGCTCTTCCATACCTTCAACGCTTTGTATGATGCCAATAAGCAGATGGTCTTCACCTGCGATCGGCCTGTTTCCGAACTTAAAAACCTGTCGGACAGGCTTCGAAGCAGGTTCGAGCGAGGCTTAAACGTAGATCTTCAACCGCCCAATTTCGAGACGAGAAGCGCGATTTTAAAGAAAAAAATTGAGGCAGGGCGTGTCTCGGTACCCGACGAGGTGATAGAGATCATTGCTAAAAATATCTCCACCAATGTCCGCGACCTAGAAGCCGCCCTTACGAAGCTCATCGCTTATGCGGAACTCGTCCACAAGGACATCACGCTAGAGATAGCCCAAAATCAGCTGAAGGACGTATTTAGCCAATCAAAGCACGGCAATGTGACGATCGACAACATTCTCAGAGTAGTTGCCGATTATTTCAAGCTCTCATACAACGACCTAAAAGGGAAGAAGCGTACCAAAAACATAGCCCTTCCTCGGCAGATCGCAATGTATATTGCCAGAGACATCACGGAGTACTCAACAACGGAACTTGGCTTCGAATTCGGCGGCAGGGATCATACTACGGTTATGCATGCTTGCCAAAAAATTGAAGAACGGCTCAAACTCGATCCAAACTTAGAATCAACGATACAAGCCCTTGTTCGATCAATAAAGGACTACAGTTCAAAGGCGTGACTTTTCTCATTTGCTATTGTCTCTGTGCGAAAGTCTGTGTTTTTTGTGTATTAGTATCTACGCTGTGTCTTTGTGTGGAAAGATGCTCTATGAAACCCAATTTATCCACAGGTAATAAAGTATTATATGTAAATACATTAGCACACTTATACACATAAGAGCTGGCCTTATTATTATTATTACTGTTTATATAAAACTAATGTATATAGTATCAGAAGAAAGAATCTGCTACATTCTCCAAAAGGGGGATTCCAATGAAGTTCATCTGCGAAAAGAACTCCTTTTCACGCGAAATATCCTTCGCACAAGAGATTATTGCATCAAAAAATGCACTTTCAATTATGTCAAATGTTCTTCTAGAGGCTACGGATGGCTCCCTTTCTATTAAGGCCACCGATATAAAAGTAAGCTTCGAGACGCTTATTCCTGTTGATACTATCGAATCGGGCGCTATAACGGTTTTTTGCGATAAATTGTCAGGAATACTAGCAACGATCCCCGAGGGCGATATTGCGATAGAACAGGAAGACTCTAAAATCGTAGTAAAACCTACATTTAAGAAAATTAGATTTCAGCTCAAAACATTATCGAGTGAAAAATTTCCTGAGCTTCCCGAAGTATCTGACGAGTGGTTTTTTTCGATTCCAGCCAGAGATTTCAAAGACATGGTATCGCAAACTATCTTTGCGGTATCTGACGATGAGACTAGATATTTTATGAACGGTGTATTCATGGAAAAGATTCCTGGCGGTCTTGTGCTCGTAGCAACTGATGGTCGGCGTCTTTCATTCAGTAAAAAGGCTTTTGACGCGAATATCCCCGATTTTAAGGGAATAATCATCCCTCCTAAGATTCTCGGACTCGTTCTGAAGCGGGTGCCAGATGAGGGTCTTATCCGAATTGCCGTGACAGAAAAATGCATTTTCTTTCGTTTTGGCTCATATAAAATATCCTCAGTTCTCATAGAGGGGCAGTTCCCAAATTACCAGAAAGTCATTCCAGAGAGTCAAAAGAACAAAATAGAATTAAAGCGTTCTGATCTCCTTGACGCATTGAAACGCGTTGCGATATTTGTAGAACAAAAATCTAGGCGTACATTCTTTGCCATTTCTGAAGGGCTTATCGTTATCTCCTCGGAAGAAAGTGATCTTGGGACCGCACGCGAGGAATTCGCATGCGAGTATTCTGGGCCTGAGGCTACAATAGCCCTAAACTATAAGTACGTAGAAGATCCTCTAAAGGTTATGAATTCTGAAAACATCAGCATCGAGTTCTCCGAGCCAAACCGTGCAATAACTCTATCACCAGCGCCTAGCGAAGATTTTTTCCACGTCGTAATGCCTATGCAGATCGAGTAAACGAGAACGACGAGAGGAAAATGCCCTTTAACCGGATAAGGTTAGCCTCGTTTCGCAACCTCGTGGATGCCGAGGTTGCGACAGACGCGGATAGGGTTTTCCTAGTCGGCGAAAATGGGCAGGGTAAAACCAACTTTCTCGAGGCTCTCTATTACTTGTCCTACGGGACTTCGTTCAGAGGGCCGGTCGATACAGAGGCCGCCCGTCGCGGATCGGCCACCTTTAAGCTTTTCGGCGCAACTAAGGCAGATGCCGCATCGAACTTTCCCCCTGACGAGATTCGCGTGTGTTGGGAAAATAAGTACAAGGAGATACTGAGGAATGACAAGCCTGTGCGCGATAGGAAAGAGCTCGTAGAACTCAATCCTGCGGTTGTCTTTTGCCACGAAGACTATTCCTTCGCAGCGGGAGAGCCAGAACGACGGCGATTCTTCTTCGATCAGTCAGCTGGGCTTGTCTCGGCAGGATACATCGATATTCTTCGGGATTATAGGCGGATATTGAAACAGAGGAATGCAGCCTTGAAGGAATCCCGCCAAGATCTTTTATCTCTTTTAGATATGCAGTTCGCGGGTAAGGGAATGGCGCTCGTGGAAGAACGAAATCGACTTCAGGTCGAGTTCGACAATCGTTTCGCCTTACGTTACGAGGCGGTTTCTTTTCTTGGTTCCGAAGTCCGGATCCTGTATAGGGCGAGTTGGCCTGCCGAGCTCGGGTTGAATGGCATTCTCGAGAAGCTTAGATTGAAAAGGGCAGAGGAATTGGCGTTCGGAACGAGTCTATCGGGGCCACACCGCGATCGCTGGTCTTTCGTTTCGGAAGGGATAGATTTCGCGGCGACAGCTTCGACCGGTCAGCAGCGTCTACTTTCGCTGACCTTGCGAATGGTTCAGGCCGAGTACTATACCGAGGCGACCGGGCGTTTGCCTGTTCTTCTCCTCGATGATGTACTCCTTGAGCTGGATAGAGGCAAAAGACGTCGTTTTCTCGATCTCTTGCCACCTTCAGGACAGTCCTTTTTTACCTTCCTGCCGGGCGAGGCATGGGAAGATTACAAGACTGGGTCCACCCTGGTCTATGAGGTATGCGATGGGCGATTCGAGGATTAAAGAAGTTTCAACTCTTCTTTCTTCTTTTTTCAACGAGGATAAGCTGCGGCGAGGCGAGCAATTCTCAAAAATTTTCGCTTCTTGGCAATCATTTGTAGGACCGCGCCTAGCAGCCCATTCTCACATCGCGGATGTAGAAAAGGGACTCCTCATAGTCGAGGCTGAGCATCCTGGCTGGATTCAGCTTCTCCAGATTCGGCAATCCAGTATCCTTGAGGATGTTGCGCGACGCTATCCCGAGCTCGGCCTAAAAGGCATCGCATTCCGGCTCTCTAGCCAGGCCAGCGCGGCTACAAAAAATACGGAGCCTATGAAAGAGCGTAGTGAGCAAGAGTTCGAGCCTGGAAAAGATATAGAAATGGATGCTGTGCAAGCTGCCTCTTTCGAGGACATCGTCGATCCTGAGTTCCGTGCCCTACTAAAGAGTTTGAAAAAAACGATGCAGAATAAAGCCTGATATTTATAGGTCCACAGCGATTATTGACGAAGGGTCATTTTACAACTATACTTACTAAGCTTTTCTATTGAATCGGTCGGCGGTCAGCTTCTCCATTTTATGGAGCCGTGGCGTCTGCCGTCGCTGATAGAACCTAAGGAGCCTGGAAAATGAAGCGTACTTATCAACCCAGCAAGGTCCGCCGAACTCGCAAGTTCGGTTTTCGCGCCCGTATGAAGACCAAGGGCGGTCGTCTTGTTCTCAAGAGACGTCGATCCAAGGGGAGGCTTAAGCTAACCGCCTCCGACGAGAAGAAGCCTTACTGATCAGGCCCCTCGGGGTTGAGGTTCCGATATTCCCGGGCAAAAGTTTACTCCTGCCGACAGGGTTAGGAAACGAGCCGAGATCGAGAAAATCTTTGCTCGTGGGGTTCGGTTTTCTTGTAGGGGCATGCGAATTCACGTCACGAGTAATGATCTTGCGGCTAACAGGGTTGTATTCATCCCTGTCAGGTCTTATCCTAATGCCGTCGCGAGGAACAAGGCGCGGCGAGTCGTCAGGGAATGTTGGCGCTTGGGAAAGAAGCTACTCTCGCCAGGGCACGACGTTGCGGTCGTGCTATATCCCGGCAACGATCTTTTCGACGAGAGGAAGGCGCAGCTTGAGCGCTTGCTCCGTCAGGCAGGCCTTTTTGCTTGAACGCTCATGAAACGGCTCATAGCTTTTCCATTGCTTTTTCTCATCACGATCTACAGGAAAGTAATATCTCCGCTCAAACCGCCAACTTGCAGGTTTTATCCAACGTGCTCGGCATACGCGTTCGAGGCGATCGAAAAATACGGACCGATCAAAGGCTGCGGTTTAGCGATCAAACGTATTATCCGTTGCCATCCAATGAATCCGGGAGGCTTTGACCCAATACCATGAGTATCCTCGACAACAATCAGATGGGCGATAAACGCACGCTTATCGCCGTCGTATTATCAGTAGTAGTCATAACCGTCGGATTTTTACTGCAGGCTACGCTTTTTCCACCTGCCCCCGCGCCCGTGAAGACTGCGCAGTCTTCCGTGAAAGCGGCGGTGCCTGTCGAAAACCCTCAGACAGTCCCCACCGCGTCCACAATTGCTCCCGATAGCCTTATAGCCTCTACGGGCTCTACCACCGGGACGAGTATTAGGACCGCGAGTTCCCAGGCAGGCGACGCTCCGGTCACCGAGAGGGAATATACGATCTCAACCGACCTTCTCGAGGCGGTGCTAACGAATAAGGGCGGCGACCTCGTTTCCCTTAAGCTGAAGAAGCATAGCGACAAGGATGGCGAGGTCGATCTGGTAGTACCCAGCCAAAACGGCAAGCAGGGGCTGTCGCTCGCCTTTGGGGATTCGGGCGCCCTTCCTGTAGCTGACTTTATGAACGCGGTAGTGCTGAGCAATTCAACTATCGCTTTCACTAGGACTTTTCTCGCGTCCGTTCCGGGCAAGGACCTGCCCGTGCCATTTACCCTAAAGAAGACCTACACTTTCCGCGACGGGGAGTACATGTTCGAACTCGCCGTCGGCCTCGAGAATTCGGTAAACGAGATTCTTCCTCTTGAGACGGCAGGTGTCGCCTATTCGCTTTTTTTGGGACCGCAGATAGGGCCCAAGCTGACAAGCCTTCCGGGCAAAAGCAATACCGACTACCGAAAATTCCTAGAATTGGTCGGGGGCAAGAAGAAAGAAGAGCGGCCGAAGGCAGGCGTTCCTTTGGTTATTAAGGACCAGCCAACCTGGGTCGCGATTTCGGGGAAGTACTTCTCCTTGGTGGCGGTCCCGGAGCTCAGCTCGTTCAAGACGACTTTCTCTACTAGCCCGGATCCGATCCTCTTCCAGACTGATACCCTTTCATTATCGCGCCCGGCCATCAAGGCGAGTAAGCAGACTGACGTTTTCTATTTCTACTTCGGGCCCAAGACAAATAGTGAGCTGTCTAAGTACGATTATGCCGACCGAAACGCTTTCCAGCGCAGCGGCCTAAACTTAGAACAGGCAGCGGAGTCTTCGGGCATTCTTGGTTGGCTCGAGGCGGTAATAAAGTTCTTCCTTAACTTCTTCTATGGGCTCGTGCACAATTACGGTCTGGCGATAATCCTCGTGACGATACTGGTCAAGGCCTTGCTCTTCCCACTGACGAAGAACGGGTCGGTCTCGGGTGCAAGGATGCAAGAGCTAAAACCGAAGATCGATGAACTTCAGGCTAAATACAAGGGGAATCCGCAGAAACTGAACCAGGAGATGGCCGTATTCAACAAGAAGGAGGGTTATAACCCGATGTCGGGTTGTCTGCCGCTCCTAATCCAGTTTCCTATCTTCATCGCGATGTACAACTTGTTCAATAACCACTTCGACCTTCGCGGAGCCATGTTCATCCCGGGCTGGATTCCCGATCTTTCGCGGCCCGAGGCCATACTGAGTTTTCCCATGGTCAACTTGATGATATGGCAAGTTGATGCGATTCGCGCCCTACCGATCATCTATGTCGTAAGCCAGCTTCTCTACGGCAAGTATACGCAAATGACCTCGCCCGGGCAGAGCGCGACGCAGATGAAACTAATGATGTACGGCATGCCGATTATGTTCTTCTTCATTCTCTACAATACGCCCTCCGGCCTCTTGTTGTACTGGATAGTCTCCAACGTCCTCTCGATCGGGCAGCAGATCGTCATCAACGATATGCTAAAGAAGCGGAGAGCGACCTTGGCCGCTGCGGCTCCAGCGCCCGTCATCGTGCCCAACAGGAAGCAGACGAAGAACAAGAAGAAATAATCAGCATTCCTCATCTTAGGAGTAATTATATGGTTTATGAATTCGAAGGGCGGTCGGAGAAGGAGGCTATCGACGCCGCGGCCGAGGAATTGAGCCTTGAGCGCGACGGCTTCGACGTGGAGATCCTTGAATCGCAGGTTGGAAGCATATTTAAAAAGGGAAAGGTACGGATCAGGGTGCATACGCGCGATGAGGTGCCTTCCGTCGCCCGGCGCGAGTTGGTAGGGAGCTCTCTTCCCTCGGACGATTTTGAGGCGAAGGTACTCGAGTTTACCAAGCGGTTGATCGAGGGTATGGGCTATACCTGCGAAGTTGCCATCCTTTTCCGCGAGGAGAAGAAGCTTGGAGTCAGGATCGACAGCGAACACGCGTCGATCATAATCGGTAAGAAGGGCAAAAATCTCGACGCGTTGCAAGTCCTGGTCAACGTATATTCTGGGCGCCTTGGACGCGAGGACACGCGGGTTATACTCGACTCCGAAAATTACCGTATCCGTCGGGAAGAAGCGCTTGTCCGGCTCGCATATGAAACCGGAGAGCAGGTTAGGCAAACCAGGCAATCCGTCCTCCTCGAACCTATGAACCCATTCGAAAGGCGAATAATCCATACTACCTTAAATGACATAGTGGATATTGAAACGAAGAGCGAAGGTGATGGACTATATAAGCAAGTGCGGGTAACTTTCCGCGGCAAGGTTTGATGAATACACAAAGGAAACATGCCTCGATGGGGGAGTTCGATCTGGAGGGAGTATGACGAAAGGAGAGAAGCTCGAACTGATCGCTGCCTTCGAGACGGGGTATTCCCGTGTCGAGGAGTTAATCGTTGGTGCCGTTCCCGAGGAGCTGCGATTCGTACCGCCGGTTCGAGACGCATGGTCCATCAACGATTTTCTCGTTCACTTCCTTGACGCCGACATTAGCCTGGCTTTTCGCGCACGCACTGCGATCGCTGAGCCGGGTAAGGCGGTACCCGTCTGGGAAGAAGAGGCTTGGCACGACGCCCTCCATTATAATGACGAGGATGGCCTCGCATGTCTCGCCCTTGCTAAAGGCATTCGTGCATATGTGTCAACCGCCTTGCGCTCCGTCATCGACATTGATTGGTCCGGACTCTCAATTATGCATCCCTCGAAGGGGCGACTTGAGTTGAACACACTCATCGAGATGTATGAACAGCATATCGTTTTCCACCTGCCGCTGATAAAGCGCAACAGACAGGCCTGGCAGAAGCGCGTGTGAGAACGAGCCAAGGGTCATGTGCCCGAGACGGAAGTTCCGCCTCCATTGAGCGCCTTCAGCTTGAGATACTCGGTATTAAGCCTAGCCGTCCTCGCGTTTAGCCTCGCAAGCCTCTGGGCGAGGAGTCGTGCCAGGAATATGCCGTAGTGTGGGCTTGCCTTGATGAGGTTTACGAAATCCTGCTTTGAAATCTTTATTAATGTACAGGGGCCCTTGGCTACGACTGTAGCCGAGCGTCGATTGGAAAGCAGGAAGGACATCTCCCCCATAAAGAGGTCGTCCGGAGTGAGGGATGAAACGAATTTCCTCTTTGAATACACATAGAGCGTACCAGAGACGATATAGTAGAGGAAGTCCGATTCTTCGCCCTCCGAGCAGATATACTCCCCATCCTTGAAGGCTATTTCCTCCGAGCGCTGGAAGATCTTGGGGATAGCGTTGGACTCGGCCTTCCTGTGGTCAATTTCGAAGGCGACCTCGTTTCCTTTAGCGTTATAGGCAAGTTGCTTAACATAGAGGCTGGCCATCTTCATTCCCATACCGTGCAGCCCCGGCGTCTCGGACGCTTCTGCCATCCGCGTTTTCCAGTCGAAACCATCTCCTTCGTCACGGATCGAGAAGCATGACCGCTCCGGGGTTATCGTATATGTGAAGTAGACCTTTCGCGCCTTGACGCTAGCATCCTTATTTTTCTCCCGGATGAGTTCCATGATATCGCCGTTGCGCTCGAGCCATACGGTCTTTTCGTCGTAGTCGATTTTGCAGTTGCCATGCTCGATGGCGTTGATAAGGAGTTCGAGGAGGGCGACATGTAGTTTTTCCTTCTCTTCGCGGCCGATGAGGTTAGAGTTGTAGAGATAGTTAGTCACGAGGTTTGCGTAGGTCGTGATGTCCAGGGGATCATTGTCGATTACGAATGCGCCGGAGATAGTCTTGAGCAGGTGCTGTTGAATTCCCCGCTGGAAAAGAATCTGCTTGTTCTGGCGTACGATGCGCAAAAGGCGCGGAAGACTCGACATGAATTCCTTCTTGCGCAGAACGGCGATGATGTTGGCGTCGCGCATCGCCTCCAGGAGTTTCTTGTCGTCCACGTTATCGTGGATGCCAACGATGCCGCCGTAGTGGAGCCAGGGGTCTTCCTGTATTTCCTTTAATATGCCAAGGCAATCGACGTTCGGGTCAGAGAAATAGAATATCTTAATCTCGGGTAACTCGTACTTGAGGAACTCGATTACTTCGCCTTGATCGGAGAAAAATACTGGTGCGAGTTCGCCTTCGGAGCGAGAGCACTCCAACCGAATTATTTCATTGAGTTTCGCGTCGCTCGAAACGACTGGAATTTTACGCATGGCCACCTCCGCGATGGATAGTTCGTTTTAGCGATATGCAAAGGCCCCCCGCGAAGGACGGGCGACAAAGAATATATAGATGTTTTCGACCGATTCCGAGCTCGGATTGACTTTTTTCCCTCCCTATGCCTTCATTGTTACGCTTGATATTTGGGCCTATAGCTCAGTTGGTTAGAGCAGCGGACTCATAATCCGTCGGTCCCTGGTTCAAGTCCAGGTGGGCCCAAACAGCATTGCATGCCCATAGCGGCGCATCTTATAAATGACAGCCCCACTTACTTACTACGCCGGTTAACTAACAAGGAGAGTTGAAGATGAGTGAAGTATTGTGGTCGGAGCGTCAGAGCGCGGAATGGCGTACCAAGGTAGGCCTCGCCGAAATGCTTAAGGGCGGCGTTATCATGGACGTCACAAACGCCGAGCAAGCCAAGATCGCCGAGAAGGCGGGCGCGGTGGCTGTTATGGCCCTCGAGCGCGTCCCCGCGGACATTCGAGCGCAAGGAGGCGTCGCGCGCATGTCCGATCCCAGGATGATAAAAGAAATCCAAGCGTCGGTATCAATACCGGTAATGGCAAAATGCCGAATAGGACATTTCGTCGAGGCGCGAATCCTCGAGGCCCTCGAGGTCGACTTTATTGACGAATCTGAGGTGCTTACTCCGGCCGATGACCGCTTTCATGTCAACAAGGGTGCATTTAAAGTACCTTTTGTCTGCGGTTGCCGCGATCTTGGCGAAGCGCTCCGCCGCATCGGCGAGGGCGCTGCTATGATTCGAACCAAGGGCGAGGCGGGTACCGGCGATGTCATTGAGGCGGTGCGGCATATGCGGTCGGTCACGGACGAAATCGCGCGGCTCTCTCGCCTTCGGGACGAGGAGCTGATGACAGCCGCCAAAGACCTCGGCGCTCCCTACGAGCTGGTCGTTGAGGTGGCGCGCACTGGTAAGTTGCCCGTACCCAATTTTTCTGCGGGTGGCGTCGCGACGCCCGCAGATGCGGCCTTAATGATGGAGTTAGGCGCTGAAACCGTCTTTGTTGGCTCGGGCATCTTCAAGTCGGGAGATCCTGCACGCCGGGCGACGGCGATCGTCGGCGCGGTCACGTATTACAAGGACTCCAAAAAGCTCGCCGAACTCTCGGAAGATCTCGGAGAGCCCATGGTAGGCATAGGAAGCGAGGAGCTGAAGGACGATCAGCGCATGGCGAAGAGGGGTTGGTAGGGGGCGATGAGGCGCGTCGGCGTCCTTGCATTACAGGGAGACTACGCTGCTCACAAGGCGGCCCTGGAGCGCGCGGGGGCCGAACCCTTCGAAGTTAGAACCCTAGCCGACATAGACGCGTCCGAAGCGCTCGTCCTTCCTGGCGGTGAGAGCACTGTGATGGGGGCCCTTCTCGTCCGCTTCGGTCTCATGGATACTTTGGTCGCGCGCATTCGTAGCGGCCTTCCCGTTTTCGGGACTTGCGCCGGTCTCATCCTACTTGCGATGAGGATAGACGGGCGTGAGCAACCAGGCCTCCGGTTATTGGATGTTTCCGTGTTGAGGAACGCCTATGGCAGGCAAATAGCCAGTTTTAGGGCTAGAGTGGCTACCTCATTGCCAGGCGTCGAAAGCATCGAGGCTGTGTTCATCCGGGCGCCGAGGATCATCGCGCGGGGAGCTGGTGTGAGCGTGCTGGCCGAGTACGGCGGCGATCCTATCCTTGTAAGGCAGGGTTCCATAGTCGGGAGTACTTTCCACCCCGAGCTCGTCGAGGGTGCGGCCATCCATCGTTGGTTCCTAACTCTCTAGGATTCTCGCGTAACGAGGATTTTATCGATCCTGTTGCCATCCATATCCAGGACCTCTAAAGTGCAGTCGGCCCAGCGGCATTGTTCTCCCGCGCGGGGAATTGTGCCCATACGGTCGAGCACCAGCCCCGCGACAGTATCGTAGTCCCCGAAGTTACCGAGTCCGAGGCCAAGTTCCTGGGCGAATCGATCTAGGGGAAGTGAGCCGTCCACGAGGTAGCTCCCATCCTGTCGCTTGGTGATCTCGGGCCCCTCTCCGTCTCCCGTTCCAGGCATGTCCCCTACGATCGACTCGACGAGGTCCGATAGTGAGATGAGTCCCGAGACACCGCCGTATTCGTCCAGAATGAGGGCACTCTTTGCGCCGCCGGCCTTCAGGGCAGCGAAGGCTTTCAGGGCTGAGACCGACTCGGGTACGAAGATGCCTGCGCGCAGGAAGGAGCGGGGCTCATCGAAGCCGTCCGCGGCGATCGCGGCCAGGCATTCTTTAACCGGTAACATGCCGATGACCTTGTCGAGATCGCCATCGACAGCAGGAAGGTAGCCGTATCGCGCGTTCTCGATGATGAGCTTTCGCGTCTTTGCCAGTCCGTCGCGCAGATCGACGACCACGACTTCAGTCCGCGGCGTCATCAGCGAAGTGACCCGCCGGTCGCCGAGCGAAAGCACGCCCTCGACCATCTCCCGCTCGCTTTTCTCGAACACGCCCGTTTCCGCGCCCTGGGCAATAAGGACGCGAACTTCCTCTTCGGTGACGGCAGGAGCCTGCGCGCGTTTGGCTCCCATTATGAATACGATAAGATTGGTGATGGCCGAGAGAAAGCGAGCTAAGGGCGCGAACGCCACAGCGAAGATGCGAACTGGGCCGATCACCGCGGCCGCGATCGTCTCGGGCCTGGCCAGGGCGATGCTCTTGGGCACAAGCTCGCCGAGGACGACCGATACGAACGTAGTTAATATGACGACGATGGCGACCGAGACGGGACCAGCAGTCGTCGCAAGGAAAGGTAGGGTACGAAGGGTCACCTCAAGGCTGCGCGCCACGGTAGCACCGCCGAAAGCTCCGGCAAGAGTTCCAATGAGGGTGATTACTACCTGGATCGTAGAGAGGAAGCGCGAGGGGTTCTCCGCGGTCTCGAGCGCTAGGCGATAATTCTTCTTGCCTTGATCGGCTTCGTGTTTTAATCGCGCCTTTCGCGAGGATACGATCGCCATCTCAGAGAGCGAAAAGAAACCGTTGAGGAGGATGAGGCATAAGAGTACGAGAAGCTCAAGAGCCATGGCGTGGACTATCGAGGCTCTTGGGGGGAGTAACCTTCATATTCATTACAAGATACAGCGAAAGCGGGGGCCCGTCGAGAGCGGCCTGATCGGCGCGCGTCGAAGGCGAGCAAAGATAATTATGTTATGGGGAGTCATAAGTTTCATAGCCTTGTCCCAAGTGAGGCTGCACGCGTATCCTGAGACTCATGAAACGTTGCCATTGGTGTGGCGAGGATCCGATTTATGTCGCCTATCACGATACTGAATGGGGCTCGCCCGTCCACGACGAGGCGCGGCATTTCGAGTTTCTCCTCCTGGAGACACAGCAGGCCGGCCTTTCCTGGCGATGCATACTCGGTAAGCGCGAATATTTCAGGAAAGCATATGCCGGTTTCGATCCCGAGAAGATAGCGAGGTTCACTCCCAAGCGGGTCGAAAAACTGTTCGCCGATCCGGGTATAATCCGCAACAGGCGAAAGATCGAGGCGGCGGTGAAGAATGCTCGCGCTTTTCTCTCGACGGCCGAGGAGTTCGGGGACTTCGACTCATATATTTGGCGCTTTGTGGGCGGAAAGCCTATCGTCAACGCTTGGCCGGACGGCTCGAGGCCGCCGGTGACGACATCGGTTTCGGATGCCTTAGCCGCGGATCTCAAGGCGAGGGGCTTCGCCTTTGTCGGATCGACGACGATATACGCCCACATGCAGGCGATAGGCATGGTGAACGATCATCTAGTCTCGTGTTTCCGCTGGAGGGAGCTCGGCGGAATGCCTAAGTGAGGGGGGATATGAAACTGAGCATGAATGCGATCTCGGTGAGGACTTCGGTTCGCAGCTACGATGGAGAGGCCTTGACCGAGGATGAACAAGAAGCCCTGTGCCAGGCCTTCATCGAGGCGGTGCCCGGGCCCTTCGGCGCGACCCCGCGTTTTCTCCTGGCTTCCCGCGATGCGATTGAGGATGATGCCTCGCGCGCGACGTCGGTACAAGGCGGCCTGAGGATCGGCCCCTACGGTATGATCGTGGGGCCTCGCGCCTTTATCTCGGGAGTAGTGGCAAAGCGGTCCTTTGCCTGTGTGGACTTCGGCTACTGCCTCGAGGGAATTATTTTACGCGCGACGGAGCTCGGCCTTGGCACCTGCTGGATTGGCGGCGCCTTCAGTCGAAGCGCGATAGCTCACGCTCTCGGTGCGTGTAAGGACGAGTTCGTGCCCGCGACTACGCCGGTGGGCCATGCCGCAAAAAAGCAAACCTTGCGGGAACGCATCGTGCGCGGTTCGGCTCGAGCTGGTACTAGAAAAGACCCTTCCACGCTCTTCTTCGAGGCGGCTGAAGGAGGAGTTTTCGCTCCCCTGGTCCACGCGGGAACTTGGGCGGAAGCGCTCGAGGCCGTGAGGATCGGGCCCTCTGCTTCGAACAAGCAGCCCTGGCGCCTCGTCGTGGATAGGAGGAGGGGCGAAGCCCTCCATCTCGTCATGCACGAGGACCAGCGCTACAATAATATGCTCGGCGATGTGAAGCTCCAGGAGCTCGATATGGGCATCGCGATGCGCCATGTTGAGGTGGCCGCTAGCGCCCTCGGCATTAAAGGCGCGTGGAAACGGCTTGCTCCCGATCCGATCGTCCTCGAAGAGCCAAGGAAATACATAGCGACCTTTGCCTTGTCATGAGTGATTTGCTAATATAGATATATCCATATTTTCTAATTCCGGAGGCGAATATGATTTCCAAGAAAATGGCGGACAGGATCAACGAGCAGATCAACCGAGAGATGTTCTCGGCCTATCTCTACATGGCCATGTCGGCCAAGATGACAGAAACGGGCTATCACGGGATCGGCAAGTGGCTTATGGTCCAGTTCCACGAGGAAATGTTTCATGCGATGAAGTTTTATGGCTACCTGCAGGACCAGGGCTCGGCCGTGGATCTCAAGGCGCTCGCGGCGCCAAGCTTCAAGGAAACGGGCATCAAGGAGCTTTTTCAGCATGTGTTCGAGCACGAGAAGGGTGTGACGAAGAGCATTCATGAAATAATGGCCCAGGCGATCGAGGAGAAGGATTACGCTACCCAGACCCTCGCGCAGTGGTACGTAAGCGAACAGGTCGAAGAGGAGAAGAACGATGCGGAAATCCTCCAGGCGATCGATCTAGTGGGCAACTCCGCTCAAGGACTCTTCCTCCTCAATATTGAGCTGGGCAAACGCGATCTAGGCGTGCCGAGCGACTTTACGAAGATGGGCGGCGGCGACTAGCGTTCGTTTCGCTCGCGGCGGCGGTCGTTCATCGTACGCGCTAATAAAGGATTCTGGTTCCGGGCACTTTGCTCAGGACCCGCTTTTCTTATAAGCTGGTCGTGGAGGTGACCGTGTACAGAAGCACGAGGTCAGACCGCGCGGCTGTCCCGCCCGAGCGCGCTCTCTTGGAGGGCATCGCTCCCGATGGGGGGCTCTTTGTCCCCGTTTCCATGCCCCTCCTCGATCCACTAGCCCTTGGTCTCGAGACCCTTAGCTATTCGGAGCTATCCTACCTAGTACTCAGGCCCTTCTTCCCGACATTCGAGGACGCTGGCCTTAAGGCCGCGTTTGCCGCTCAAGCCGAGCGCTTCCCCGCTAGCGGGCCCGCTCCTGTGGTATTCAGGAGAGGCATGGCTTTCGCCGAGTTGTACCGAGGCCCCACCCTTGCCTTTAAGGATCTCGCCCTGACCCTTATGGGCCCGCTTATGGGCCTCGCCAAGGAAAAGCTAGGCATAGATGAGGAAATCGTCATCCTGGTCGCGACTTCGGGCGATACTGGCAAGGCCGCACTCGAGGGGCTCGCTCGGCCCGGCCGACCGAAGAACGGGATACGAGTAGTGGTGTTTTATCCTTCCGAGGGCGTCAGCGCGGTCCAGAAACTACAAATGACCAGTCACGACGCGCCTGGTGCGACGGTCATTGGTATTCGGGGCAATTTTGACGACGCCCAGCGAGGTGTAAAGGCGATCTTCGCGAGTCCGGCCTCCGCCGATTTCACTCTGAGGCGAAGGATGAGGCTTTCCTCTGCTAATTCAATCAATATCGCGCGGCTGCTTCCGCAGATCGTGTACTACGTTTCGGCGTGGCGCGATATGCGAGACTCGGGTGCTCTTGGTTCCGACGGGATAATGGATGTCGTAGTTCCGACGGGCAACTTCGGCAACATCCTCGCCGCTTGGTATGCGAAGCGTATAGGCCTGCCTATTGGCAGGTTGATATGCGCATCGAACCGCAACCATGTGCTTTCCGACTTCTTCGGCGATAGGCGCTACGATAAAAACAGGCCCTTTTACAAGACCGACAGCCCCTCCATGGATATCCTGGTTTCTAGTAATCTCGAACGCCTTGTTTTCCACGCGACGGGCGAGGATCCCGTTCGGACTGCGGCATTAATGAGGGAACTGGGGGAAAAAGGAAGCTATGCGCTGAAGGATGCAGAGGCTGATGCCCTCTCCGATTTTCGCTCCGGTTGGGCCGATGAGGCCGCCGCTGGCGCCGCTGCTCGACGGCTCTTCGAGGGCTCGGGCTATCTCATCGATCCCCACACGGCGGTGGCCGTGTCCGTGCTCGAGCGTATACGCGAAGAGTCGGGCGAATCTCGGCCTACTCTCGTGACGGCGACGGCGAGTCCATTTAAGTTCCCTGTGTCCGTGGCTCGGGCGATCGGCCTGGCCTGGACGGAGGGGGACGAGGTGACGATCGGAGCTGTCTCGTCCCGCGCCGCAGCCTCCCGCGAGCTGGACTTGGCCGAGCGCCTAGCTAAGACGGCACGGCTCGAGCTTCCTGCCGCGATACGCGCGCTCCGCGATGCTCACGAGGTACACGGCGCTGTTGTCGAGGCTTCCTGTATGGAGGCCGCACTGAAGCGGGCCCTCGAATCGGATCCGTCCTAGCCTCGCTTTTCGGGATGTCACTAAAGAACCAACATACTTCGGAGTTCTGCTCCGGAGTATGTTGATTTTGCTCTGCTCAGGACAAGAAAGCCGGTATACACTAAGTGCACGCACAGGGATAAAGGTAATGGCTGACTTTTCTAGCCCTAACTCGAGCCAACTCGTCTCTCGGAATAGCTTTGGCGGACACTCCAGCAGCCTACGGCTGAAGTTGATGGTCTATTTCCTTGTCATCCTACTCTTGCCATTAGTATCGCTTGGCTTTGTAGGTCCAGCGCTCTACGCTAGGTCCATCGAGAGGGAGACTACCGCGCACATGGCTTCCATGATAGGCCAGGTTAACAAGAATATCGAGTTGCATGTACGCGAGATGGAACGGCTCATCGATCTCATCGCCGAAACAGAGGTCGTAGCCTCTTTCCTGGAGACGGGTACGTCAACGGCCGCGGCGCGGGGAGAGATACAAGCGACGCTCTCCGCGATATCCGAGACCCATCCAGACATCGCCGGAGTATTGGTCGTGGCCGAGGACGACGCATGGGTGAGCGAGGGCTTCTCGCGGACGACTCGCGATCCGCTGACCGATGAGCGATGGTATTCCCTCGCCCGCGAGGCGCCGAGCAATGTGAGACTAATCGCGAGGCCAATTGGTCGGAACATACGATCGACGAAGCGGTATGGTGCGGACGAAGTGGTCTCCATCGTGAAGGCTGTGATGAGAGCGGACGATGGAAAGGTTCGCGGTGCGGTCCTCATCGATATGAGGCTCTCGGCTATCGAAGAGCTTTTCTCGGATTCCTCAATCGGTAAAGGAGGTTTTCTCTTCATTACTGACTCGGGCGGCGAAATGGTCTACGCACCCGTCAATAGGGTTGCCTACCGCATACCCCTAGACGCCTTCTCGGGCGATTCGCCGTCCGCCATCATGAGGATCGCCGGCACTGATTACCAAGTGCTCGCGCAGCGCTCGCCTTATACCGGCTGGAGGACACTTGGCGTCTTTTCTCTAGCCGAGACGCTGCGGGAAGTTCTCATGATTCGATACTGGACCTATGTCATCGGCGGCATCACGATGATTCTGGCTATCGTGGCCGCCTATTTTTTCACATCGTCGATAGCGAAGCCGGTTCTCGACCTGCGCAGCCTGATGAAGCGCGTCGAACATGGCGACCTCGCTGTACGCTTCTCCGGTGCGCCTCGCGATGAGATAGGCGAGCTAGGCTTAGGTTTTAACGAGATGATCGAACGTATCCAAAGTCTGATCGACCAGGTCTATGTCGAACAGCGGTCCAAACGAGAGGCCGAACTACGCATTCTCCAAGAGCAGATAAAACCACACTTCCTCTATAACACTCTCGATACGATTCAGTGGATGGCCCAGGAGCATCGTGTGGACGACGTCGTCAGCATGGTGGGGGCGCTGACGAGCCTTTTCCGGATCGGGCTTAATAAGGGGCGGGAGTTCATTTCGCTCGCCGACGAGCTCGAGCATGTCGAGAGTTACCTGTGTATTCAGAAGATGCGCTATGAGGACAAGTTCGACTACTCTATTTCCTGCGACCCCGCCCTCCGCCAGCGGCAGGTCCTGCGACTAATGCTCCAGCCTCTTGTGGAGAACGCGATCTATCACGGCATTAAAGAGAGGCGGGGACACGGGTCTCTGTCCGTGGAAGCGCGCCTCGAGTCAGGCGACCTCTTCCTCACGGTTAGCGACGACGGGGTAGGCATGAGCGAGGTAACTCTGGCCCTGCTCAACGCCTCGCTCGAAGAAGGCGGGCCATCGGTGGGTGGCTATGGAATCCATAATGTGCATGAACGAATTCGCCTAACCTTCGGTCAACCCTACGGACTGTCATTCAAAAGCGTCTACGGAGAGGGAACCGTCGTGACCGCGAGGCACCCCTTCCTCGACTCGGAGGACTAATCATGTGGAAAGTATTGATAGCCGACGACGAGCCAAAGATTCGACGGGGTTTAAAGGCTCTCCTGTCCCGCTGCGGCGAGGGCCTCGAGGTCGTCGCGGAGGCCGAGGACGGCGAGATGGCCTTTGAAATGGCTGTGGAGCACGAACCAGACATTCTTCTCATAGACGTCCGCATGCCCTTCCGAAGCGGCCTCGATTTGATAGAGGGACTCAATACGGCACTCCCGGGCAAGATCGTCATCATAGTATCCGGTCACGATGAGTTCGAGTACGCGCAAGCGGCAGTCAAGCTGCAAGTCTTCGATTATGTGCTCAAGCCTGTGGACGCGGTGAGCTTCATCGCGGTGATCGAGCGCGCTAAGGCCCAGCTCGAGTCGAGACGCGAGGCGGGGAAATACGCGACCTGGGCGCGCGAGCAGCTGGACCGAAACCTACCCCTGCTGCGTGAACGTTTTCTTAAGGACTGGGCGACGGGGACCCTCTCTCGGACAGAGGTACTCGAGGGGCTCGCCTTCCTCCGAATAGAGTTGTCTTCGCCCGCGACCCTCGTGGCCGCGCGTTTTGCGGAGCGCGCGGGCCCCGACGGCCTAGACGGGGATAGAGGACGACGGCTCGCCTTAGTAGCGATGCGGACTGTGATGGAGGATTCTTTTTCGGTCGGTGGCGCCTATGTTTTCGAGGACGACACCGAGACAATGTTCGCCTTGGCGCCCGGCCTTGCGCCTGAGGAGATCATAGCCCTCATAGAAGGTATAGAACGTCGTGCGGCCGATAAGGTGTACCAAGTTCCCTCTCTCGCGACGCGGACCGTGCCGGAACCCCTCACGGGGCTCTGCGACGCATACGAGGAGCTCTATGCCGAACTCTCCGACGGCGACAATTGCGAGGCTTTCGTCGTGCTCGCCCGCAACTACATCGACAAGCATTACTGGAATCCCGATTTTTGCCTCGAGGACGCCGCGGTCGAGCTCCAGATTAGCCCAGGCTACCTCTCTAGGCTCATGAAGCGCGAGACGGGTTTCTCCTTCGTCGAGTATCTCAACCGCATCCGAGTGAAAAAAGCGACGCTACTAATGAGCGATCCCTCGGCCAAAGCTTTCGAGGTTGCCGAGCGCGTCGGTTATCGGAGCCAGCATTATTTCAGCAGGGCCTTCAAGAAAGTGATGGGCAGCTCGCCGACCGACTATAGGAAGGGGCCTCAACCTTGAGCCGCCAATTATTGCGGCTGGCTATCGCTTGCGCGGTCGCGTTTGCGGTCACCCTCTTCTCCGCCTGCGCGAAGGCCCCTCGCATCTCAGAGGTGCGCTTTCTCGTCGGCTTTTCCCAGGCCAATCTTACCGAGCCTTGGCGCATAGAGATGACCGAGGAGGTCAAGGCCGAGGCGGCGCGCTATTCGGACATGCGGGTAATTTACGCTGACGCTGCCGATTCCACGAGCCGGCAAATAGACGATGTCCATCGACTCATGGATTACGGCATCGACCTCCTCATCGTTTCCCCCACCGATTCTCACGAACTGACGCCGGTCGTTCGGGAAGTCTATGCTCGAGTCCCGGCAATCGTGCTTGATAGGGCTGTCGAGGGTTACGACTACAGCCTGTTTATAGGCCCTGACAACGAGCGGCTTGGCCGCGAGGCCGGGGGCGTCGTCTCCGAACTGCTCAAGAACCGATCGGGTGACGTTCTGGAAATCCAGGGCCGGTCGGGCTCGCCACCGACGCTATCCCGCAGCCAAGGGTTCCGCGAGATCATCGCGAAGCACACAAATATTAGGATCGTTGACACTATCGTGGCTGACTGGCTCCGCGATACGGCGGAGGATAAAGTCGCCGAGCATATACGCGTGATACCCGATTTAGACGTGATCTTCGCACAGAACGACGCGATGGCTCTCGGGGCCTGGAGGGCGACGAGAGTCGCGGGTCGGCAGGGCATCCGGTTTATAGGCATAGACGGGCTTCCCGGCCCGACTGGCGGAATCGAGTTGGTGCGAAAAGGGATGCTATCGGCTACCTTTATTTGCCCTACGGGCGGTAAGGAGGCTGTGATCTATGCGCGGGATTTGCTGCTGCATAAAGAAGGAATACCCAAGAAAATTTTCCTTAGGCCGCTTAAGGTCACGCCGGAAGATCTGAACCGGGGCCGCAAAAGCGTCCCTTATTCTAATAAACTCATAGCAACCCCGGGGCGGCGTATCGTGCTGGGTTTCGCCCAGGTGGGCTCCGAGAGCGAATGGCGCGTAGCGAATACGAAATCAATAAAGTCGGCGGCCGCGAAGGCTGGAATCGAGCTGCTTTTCGAGGACGGGAAGCAAAAGCAAGAAAACGAGATCGCCGCGATACGGTCCTTCATCCGCCGCAAGGTCGATGTCATCGCCTTCTCACCCGTCGTGGAGTCGGGCTGGGATGAGGTCTTGAGGGAAGCAAAGAGCGCCGACATACCCGTAATCATTACCGATCGATCGGTCGACTTGAAGGACGATTCGCTCTGGCTCAGCTTTATGGGTTCCGACTTTACCGAAGAAGGGCGCCGTGCCGCGCGTTGGCTCGTCGAGAAAATTAAACCAACAGGCCTCGTAAATATAGTTGAGCTGCAGGGGACGATTGGCTCTTCTCCGGCGATAGAGAGGACGATCGGATTCACGGAGGTCCTCAAGGCATATCCGAATTTCCAGATCATAGTATCGGAGAGCGGGGATTTCTTCCGGGATCAAGGGTATCAGGTTATGAAGAAGATACTGGCGCATGAGCAGCGCAAAATAGATGCGGTCTTCGCACATAATGACGATATGGCATTGGGAGCGATTCAAGCGATGGAAGAAGCTGGTCTGAGGCCCGGAAAGAATGTCGTAATCGTCTCCATCGACGCGGCGCACGGCGCTTTTGTGGCCATGACAGAAGGAACGCTCAATTGCACGGTGGAGTGCAACCCGCTGCTCGGCCCCCAGCTCATGAAGGCCATCGAGGATTACGAGAGCGGGAAGGAACTCCCCCTACGCATGATTACCGCCGAGGGCGTCTTCCCCGCAGAAACGGCGCGCAGAGACATGGCCTACAGGGAGTACTGACGCGGGGTTCGTCCTTCTAAACTTCAATTGACTTTTGTAATAGAAAATTCTCACGATACATCCTTGGAGAGCAGGGTATCCGATCAATTATTAGCTTGGCCTCTTTTTTGCGCTCGGGCAGAATTCGCAAACCCGGCCGAATAGTGCATAAAAAAGCCGTTTGGTCTAAATCGCAAAAACCAGAAGTACCTCTATATAGACCATAGGCTAAAAGGGGAATTTGGAACGGCATGTTTCGCCTTTTGGCGCAGGAGTGATGGAATGAAGAACTTTCGTAGAGGCGCATCGGTAATGATCGCTTTCTTGTTATTTTCCGTTGAGGCCTTGTACTGCGCGGATACCAAGGCTAGAGCTTTGACTTGCGTGGGATTGTATTCAGAGACCAGCGATGGTTATGTGAGCTACCGCACAGCAGTCGGGAAAGGCGATTGGATCACTGTAAAACTCGGTGACGTGATTCCGGCCAACGGGGAGATCCGCATCAATGTGGATAGGGATTGGGTGGAGCTGACGCCGGCCGGCAACCCGAACGCGGTTTACGAAATCACCGGGCCCGATTCAGGGGACCTTGTTAAGTCGGTCGCGGATATCCTGAAGGGTAAACCCAAGACGGTCAGCTTCCCAAAGGGCAGCGCCAGCAAGCCAGATACTAAGTACAAGGACAAGCTGGTCGTGACGCAATATCTGGGAAGGCAGATTTACATGACGAAAGACGGAGATTCCAATGACATCAAATACGGGGATGTATTGGATGTCACGGGGAAAGTGAAGATCATCGCGATCAATAATACCATCAACCTCATGAATGCCTCGGGCGAGGTTACCAAAGTTATCGGCCCTCTTAATTTCACCGTCGAACAAGTCTTGAATAACAAGAATTTGTACAAGTTCTTGAACGTCCAAAAGTAACCGAAGGAGGAGGAGCAAAAGGAGCGATGCATGGTATCCGTCTGCGTAAATTCGGATATCGGAGGCTGAATCTAGGCTTCCCCGTATCGACTTAGCGCTGAGCGCGGGAAGGTGTTGCGTCAGTATTACAGGGATTCGATTAAAGGAGAGTCTAATGAGGAACCTGAGTAAAGTTTTAGTGCTGTTAGTCGCAGTGATGGTGATTTTTTCCATGTCCGCGGTCGCCGCGCCCAAGACCTGGGTAGTCGGCTTCGCTCAGGTAGGATCGGAAAGCGAGTGGCGAACTGCTGATACTATTTCCGTACAGGACTCCTTCAACGCCGATCCGAGCTTTACGCTTCTCTACTCCGACGCTCAACAGAAGCAAGAGAACCAGATCAAGGCCCTTCGCACCTTTATCGCGCGTAAGGTTGACGCCATCGTCTTTACGGCGATCGTCGAAACCGGATACGGCCCCGTCCTTCAAGAAGCGAAGAACGCCAAGATCCCCGTCATCATGATCGACCGTGACGTCCAGGCCGCGGATCGCGGGCTGAGACTTACCATTATGGGCTCCGATTTCATTAAGGAAGGCGAGAAAGCGGGCAATTGGCTCGCCGACTACCTGAAGAAGCAAGGCATGGATGATGGCTCGAAAAAAATAGACATCGTCGAACTCTCGGGAACGACCGGTTCTGCCCCCGCCATCGATAGGGCGGCAGGCTTCCGCAACATTTCGAAGAATCACCCCAACTGGGACATTTCCCGCTCACAGACAGGTAACTTCACCACTTCCGAGGGCAAGGCGGTCATGGAAGCCTTCCTGAAGGCCGACAAGAACATCCAGGTTCTCTTTGCCCACAATGACGGTATGGCCCTCGGTGCTATCCAGGCTATTAAAGAAGCCGGTCTAAAGCCCGGAAAGGACATCATCATCATCGGTATGGACGGCGTGAAGGGTGCTTTCGAGGCCATGGTCGCCGGCGAGATGAATTGCTCCGTCGAGTGCAGTCCCCTCCTTGGGCCGCAGGCTGTGCAGGCCGCCACCGATCTCCGCGCTGGGAAGAAGCTCCCCGCCAAGATCATAACGATCGAGGGTATCTTCGATCAGACCACTGCCGCCGCGGCGCTTCCGTCACGCCAGTACTAAGCTTGTAGCGACATCAGCGCTACGTCATGAATACAAGGCCACCCCGTGAAAGGGGTGGCCTTAATCGGTACTCGTGTGTAATCATCATTTGCGGAGGCATGAGAATGACCGACATGACGCCGATCGTGGAAATGAAAAAAACCAACAAGTGTTTCCCTGGCGTAAAAGCCCTATCCGACGTGGATTTCCGTCTCTATAAAGGGGAAGTTCATGCCCTCATGGGACAAAACGGGGCCGGCAAGTCCACGTTGGTCAAGGTACTTACGGGTGTGTATAAGCAGGATTCCGGAGAGTTGCTGCTGGAAGGCAAGCCCATGAGGCCTGATTCTCCCCTCGCCGCCCAAAAGCTGGGAATAAACACGGTATACCAAGAAGTCAACCTCTGCCTGAATCTCTCGGTTGCGGAAAACATTTTTATCGGCAAAGAGCCGATGAAGTTCGGTAAGATAAATTGGAAAAGGATGAACAGGAATGCTGAAGAAGTCCTCGCGCGGCTGAATATCAACGTCGATGTGACGAGGACACTTTCCTCCTATTCCCTCGCTGTGCAACAGATGGTCGCGATCGCTCGTGTCCTCGATTCGTCCGCCAAGGTACTTATCCTCGACGAGCCGACGTCCAGCTTGGACGAGGGCGAGGTCGAACAGCTCTTTAAAGTAATCAGAAAATTACGTGACGAAGGAATGGCGATCCTTTTTATTACGCATTTCCTGGATCAAACGTACCAGATATCCGACCGGATCACTATCCTAAAGAACGGTTTCTTTGTCGGGGAGTACAAGACCGACCAGCTCCCGAAAATGGAGCTGATCGCAAAGATGCTCGGCAAGGAACTGTCCGAATTCAGCTATTCCTCTAAAGATGACGGAAAACAGAAAGACTTCGCGGAGGTGCGTAAGGATAGAACATCGGTTCTGCGAGTCAAAGAGCTCGGGCTACACGGCTCTATCGCGCCTTTCGACCTTGAGCTTGGAGAAGGCGATGTACTTGGATTAGCTGGCCTCCTAGGCTCGGGTAGGACCGAGATGGCAAGGCTTCTTTTCGGGATAGACAGCGCGGACCAAGGTGAGATCGCCATTAAAAGCAAAAAAGCCGTTATCAGTTCACCACGTAATGCGATGATGGCGGGGATTGGGTTTTGTTCTGAGGATAGGAAAAACGAGGGGATTTTCGCAGAGCTCTCCATCCGTGAAAATATCATTCTGGCGCTCCAGGCAAAGAGGGGTGTATTCAAGTATCTATCGACGCAGAAACAGCTAGAGATCGCCGACGAACTGATTAAATCCCTGAGAATCAAGACCCCGAGTGCAAATAGCCTTGCGGGCCAGTTAAGCGGCGGGAACCAGCAAAAAGTCATGCTGGCCAGGTGGCTCGCCACGAATCCGATCATACTCATCCTGGACGAGCCTACGCGTGGTATAGACGTCGGCGCAAAGCTGGAAATTATGGAGCAGATCCTGAATCTCAGTAAGGAAGGATTGGGAGTTATTTTTATTTCTTCTGAATTTGAAGAGGTCCTACGCTGCAGCAATAAGATCGCCGTCCTTAAGGACAAAGTGAAGATCGCCGAATTGCGAGGCGAGGAAATGACCGAGAGCCGCATCATGCGTACCATCGCGGGAGGTAAGTGAACATGGGTTGGTGGAGATCTTTGACTCGCAAAAAAATATTCTGGCCCATTATCGCTCTCGCGGTCCTCATGGCTTTCAACCTTTTTTTCACACCTAATTTTTTCCGTGTCGAGGTTAAACAGGGTCACCTATACGGCAATGTGATCGATATTATTAAGAATTCCGCTCCGATCATGCTACTGGCCGTTGGGCTCACGCTTGTCATTGCGACACATGGTATCGACATCTCCGTAGGCTCGATCGTGGCGATCTCGGCTGGTGTCGTCGCGATGCTGATAGGCGGTGATCTTCAAGGCCATCCCAAATTCCCGATCTGGATAGCGATGGGCGCTGCGCTCTTAGTGGCAACCTTGGCGGGGATGTGGAACGGCATGCTCGTTTCAAGGGTAGGTATGCAACCTATTATCGCCACGCTGATCCTCTTTGTCGCAGGGCGCGGGATCGCGATGGTGACAACTAATGCGATGGTCGTCTGGTTATACGCAAAGCCGTTCGCTTTGCTCGGTCAGGGATATCTGCTTGGCCTGCCCTTCTCCATATATATTGTCGCAGCCCTTTTGCTGTTGACAAACCTTGTTACTAGACGAACGGCGCTGGGCCTTTTTATAGAGGCGGTCGGGATAAACCCGACAGCGTCCCGCTTCGCCGGGATCAGCGCTAAGAATATCCTCTTCTGGGTCTATGCGTTTAGCGGACTATGCGCGGGAATATCCGGACTCGTCGTGTGCTCGACGGTTATGAGCGCAGACGGGAACAACGCGGGCAATCTCTTCGAGATGGACGCAATACTGGCAGTAGTGCTGGGCGGCACATCGTTGAGCGGCGGGAAGTTCTACCTGATGGGCAGCATGGTAGGTGCCCTGATCGTACAGACCTTGACGACCACTATCTACGCCTTCAACGTTCCACCGGAAATTTCACAAGTGGTTAAGGCTTTGGTCGTTTGGATAATCAGCTTGCTTCAATCGGGAAAATTCCGCTCTATGGTCGCGGGAACCTTCGGTAAAAGGGAGGTGTCGGCATGAAGACGAGAATCGCAATCAACCCACGAAACCTGCCTACCCTCGTTACTCTGGGTCTTTTTGTAGTCATGTTCGGGCTTGGATCGATATCCTTTCCAGGATTTTTCTCGGTGCAGAATTTTTTTTACCTCCTTATTGATAACTCCTATCTAATCATCATCGCTGTAGGAATGACTTTCGTCATTATTTCGGGCGGCATCGACTTGTCAGTCGGCTCCATGCTTGCCTTATCCACGATGGTGGCTTCGAGCCTATTGGAGAAGTCGCATTGGAATCCGCTTTTAGTAATCCCGGTCGTGCTCTTGATAGGCGTTTCGATGGGTCTTTTCATGGGATACATTATCCAGGCATTTGATTTACCACCCTTTATAATTACCCTAGCCGGCCTATATTTCGCGCGGGGACTTTGCTACGTGGTGAGTCTCGATTCCATCGGGATCGATAATAAATTCTGGGAAGGCGCGGCTCACGCCCAGCTGAAAATAATTGGAAATAATTTTATCTCGCTTAGTGTGGTCATCGCGATAGTGGTCCTCCTAGCCGGAATGTTTATTTCCCGTTCCACGAAATTCGGGCGAACGGTGTTCGCCATTGGCGGGAACGAGCAGTCGGCGATACTGATGGGCCTCCCTGTCGTGAGAACGAAAATTCTCCTTTACGGGTTCAGCGGTTTTTGCTCGGCCTTGGCGGGCATCGTATTCACTTTTTATACGCTCTCGGGCTACGCGCTTGACGGAAAAGGCATGGAGCTGGACGCGATCGCTACTGTCGTGATCGGAGGAACCCTGCTCACCGGCGGCGTTGGAAGCGTCCTGGGGACATTGTTCGGAGTATTCGTATATGGGACGATCCAAACTCTGATTGCTTTCCAGGGAACGCTCAACTCCTGGTGGACTAGGATCGCGATCGGCTTTTTGGTTTTCGCTTTCTGTCTTCTACAGAGGCTGTTCGATTCGAAGCGAGTCAGAAAGCGGAAAAAGAACCCAGCGCCGCAAACGAAAGCTTTCGTGGCCAAGGGCTAATCCCCCGCCGCGCCCGCGGCGGGGGAAACCCTGCGTCAAAGGCGAGGGATTTTCCTTCGGAGCCATCAAGCGCATCTTCGACATTTTGTTTTTTAAAGTCTATACACAATAAACACTTATCAGCGTGGATTTCGGTCTTGGGGAAAAAGCTCGAGTACGCGCTCTATATGCCCTTTTCGCTTGCCCGCGGCAGCTTCGCCCAACATGTCGCCTCATCCTAAATTAATATACAAAGTATACGAATTTAGGCGCGAACATATACTTACCATGCAAAAAGTATTTGTATCCGTCAAGTCTAATTCTTGTTGAGAACATATTTATTGATAGGTGCCTAAAAGGAACGTATAATTCCGCTACCTTCGTGGAGGATTGAGTTCCATTCTAGTTATCCAAGTAGAGGCAATCCTTGTGGTACATAATGTCCACGAAGTCATCATGAAGAATATCAGGAAGGGAGTGTAGTAGAAGGGGGACGGATTGTCCAGGGGGAACCAAAGCCTAAACCGAGTGCAGGTGGATAGCACCGCCAGCGGGGGTCGCTCGACGATGCCCCTTTTGGCGCTCCACCTCGCCCGACTGCTCGCGCTCGCGACGGCTACTTTCGCGTTCTCGGCGTTGGCCGCATCCTGCGGCGAGCGGTATTCTTTAGCCTCGAACAGCGAGAGCCTTATCGAGGGCCGCGAGGGCGGCATAAGTGTAGCCTTTAATATGAACCACAGGCCGGTCAAGCTCGAGCTTTACCTGCGTATTGACGGAGGAAGCGCAATCGTCGAGCTCGACCATCCCGACGGCAGGACCGCAGAGTCTTTCGAGTTCAAGGGGCCGGGCATACGCGAGTTTCGGAAAGAGTTCGCCAAGGAGCCTGGGAATTGGGGCCTTCGCGTGACGGCTCTGGGCGGGGGAGTATCGTATTGGGCCGCTCTGCACGATCGCAAAAAATACATGGGTCCGGAGGACGAGGCCAAGCGCCTTGTGGAAAGGAAATGAAGATGCCCGATCGCATCGAAGCATTTTCGAGCGTAGACGAGGCCGCGGCGACGCTGGCGGCTTTCGCGAAGGTATTCGCCATCCCTTGCGCCGTTATGTCCGCGGAGGAGATTGTCCGCGAGTCTGCCGACAGCGCCTGGATGAGGCAACTTGCGCGTAAGTGCGCGGGTGGTGCCGAGGTCTACTGGCGATGGGCGGGCGAGATCATTCCCAGGATGGTCAAGAGCGCTCGCTATGTCATAAACCAGGAACAGTACGACATGCTGGTTCGCAGGACGGGAATGGGCCTGCTCCGCTCCTGGCGCGAGTTATCGCCCGCCCGGGGAGCGCGGCTCTCATTCGGTGTTGCCTTCCGTACCATTGATCTATTGTTCAAGGCGATCAACGAGTCGAAGGATTGTCGGGCGGACATCGTCCAGAGTTTTCTTCACGTTCCGCTGGACGCGGCCACCCTAAGACCGCTTCGCTTGTGTATCAACGAACTCGTGGATAGGGACTTCGCTATCGAGATTCCCGCTACCATTCCCGCGGGCTTCGTCGCCACCGAAGAGCAGTACGTACTCCTCCAGGAGGCGATATTCACCCTTGCGGAGCGAGCCAGCGCGCCGCCGATCGTATACGCGTACTTCTGCGAAGGCGTTTAATCTTTCTTGAACAGCCGCTTTATCGTGCCGAGAATCCCAATCTTCTTCGCGGCTTCCGGGGCTTGCGAAGGCGTGCGCTGAGGGCTCGAAACCTGGGGTATCGGGCCTTGAGGCCGCGGCGCTCCATGGCGCTGTTGGCCCTGTCCCTGGGGCGCGCTTTGTCGAACGGGTGCGGAACTCTGTCTCTGCACCGCATTTCCTTGCCGCTGCGGGGGCCTCTGGCCATTCTGCGGGGGTCTTTGTCCGACGCCCTGGCGCTGTCCTTCGCCGCCCACGGGCCGCCGCTGGTCATCGCGGGGAGGCTGCCGCGTCGCGTTGCCAGTCGGTCGGCGTTCGTCCTGATGGGGAGGACTTCGGCGAGCCTCCCCAGGCCTGCCCGTGCTCGGGCGGCCGCCCGCGTATGCTCCGCTTCTGCCGCTCCCAAAACCCCTCGCGCCCTGTCGCGAGTCGCGGCTGCGTCCCTCGCCCCCGCGGTCGCGGGAAAAGCGGAGCCCTGAACTCCTGTCCGCGAGGAGCAGTGACTCGTCGAATGGCATGACCGGAATTTTCGAGCCCAGGTATTTTTCAATAGCGTACAGGCCATAGACGAATCGCTCGCAAGCTAGAGTGATGGCCTTGCCAGCCTTGCCTGCCCGAGCTGTACGGCCGATGCGGTGCACATAGGACTCGGCGTCCTCGGGCACGTCGTAGTTGACCACTAGCTCGAGGGCTTCGACGTCGAGGCCTCGGGCCGCGACGTCGGTCGCCACGAGAAGGCGTATCTTTCCGGCCTTGAGTCTCTCGATGACCTCGAGGCGCTTTGCCTGGGGCAGGTCGCCCATGATGAACTCGCAGTCGAAACCGTTGACCTTAAGCCTGCGCGCGAGCTCCTCGACCATGAACTTCTGGTTGCAGAAGATGAGACAGCTCTCGGGCCTCTCGCGTTCGAGCAAGCCGAGGAGGAGGGACAGCTTCTCGTGCGACCCGACGTGGTAAAGCTCCTGAGTGACCAGCTCAACTGTTACCTTCTCGGGCTCGATCGATATCTCCTTGGGCTCGCGCATATACTCCCACGCGAGGTCTTTAACCCTGAGGCCGAGGGTGGCGGAGAAGAGGTAGGTCTGACGCTGCTCGGCGGTAGGAAGATAGCGCAAGAGCTTTCGAATGTCGTCGATGAAGCCCATGTCGAACATTCGGTCGGCCTCGTCGATGACGAGGAATCCGACATCCTTGAATAGCATCTTGCCCTGCTGGAGCAGATCGATGATCCGTCCGGGAGTGCCCACGATAATCTGGACATCCGCCCTTAGCATATCGACCTGGGGCCCGTAGCTCACCCCGCCGTAGAATGCGCCTGTCGCGATGGGCAAGTATTTGCCCAGCTTCTTGGCGTCGGCCTCGATTTGCACCGCTAATTCTCTGGTGGGCGTTAAGATAAGGACTTTCCTGGTACGCAGGGCTGGATCGGTCATGATACGCTGCATTATGGAAATGAGGAATGCCGCGGTTTTACCGGTACCTGTCTGGGATTGTGCGTAGATGTCGCCGCCGGAGAGGGAGTGGGCGAAGACCATTTCCTGAACTGGCATGCAGGTTGTGAACCCCGCCTCGTCGATGCCCTTCTGCAGGTCGGGATGAAGATTGAGTTCCTGAAATTCCATGTGTATGCTCGATGTACTGAAGATACATCGAGTATAATCCATCCGTAGACAAGTATTAAGGGGTCAATGCGATCAAGGAGTAGGTATGGCCAAGAAAGCCACGGTACTTTTAGCCTTGCTGCTCTCAGCCTTTTTGTCCTTCGCCGAGGATAGGCGCGGTGGGTTAATCGAAGGGGACCGCTGGGCATTCCTTGTATCCGCTCCCGATGGATGGGTTTGGGACAGTGTCTCCCTTCGGCGCCAAGGCATATTCGGGCTTTTCTACAAGGCGGGAGACAAATTCTCCCCTTCAAAGCTTCATATGTATATAAGCCCGACCCCGAAAAAACCGGACGGCCCCGCGACCTTGATCGAGTTTATCCAGGCGGACGAGGGCGCATTCATGAAATCCAATCACGGCAGCATTGTAAAGGACCTAGCCCCCTATTCTCCAGGCATTGAGTACAATTTCACCCTCAAGGATTTTGATGATCGGAACGAAGGCTTCTTCCAGTCCCTCGCGTACTACGAGGGCGAGGATGTGTACTTAGTCTTCGTTCTTTCGTGCCGGAGCGTTCAAGAGCGTGAGCGCGAGCGCGCCTCCTTCCTCGAGCTCCTCGATTCCTTTACCTATATTCGCAAGGAGTAAGCCATGGCTCGCAGGCTCAAAGTCCTCGTCGCCCTATGGGTGTTCTGCGTCCTCGCCGCCGGCGCGCAATCCGCGCCTGAACCGGCGCAGGCCAAGGCGATGATGGCCCTTGTAGAGTCGGATCCCGAGTTGGCCAACCACTTCGGGCTATTCACGACCAGGCCCGTAACTATAGCCGACTATGGCGGCAAGCTGGTCGCTGCGGCTAACGTTATTACCGCCCTGATAGGTAAAAGGACAACGCCCGATATCCTAAATGAGCTCGCGAGCAAAGAGAAGCTCTATTCCGAGAACGCCTACGGTGCGAGCGTCGCCTTGGACGGCAAGGCCTTTGCGAAACTTCTCACTCTCGCATCCGCCGGCCGCTACTCGGTGAGCCTCGAGGCGAGAGTGGCGGAAAGTGTCCCGAACGAGGAAGCCCAAATGGCCGAGGCCTCTCCGGATCTATTCGTCATCCTCGTCTACCTCGATCACACGGCGATGATCGAGAAGAGCATCGCCTGGAGTCCCGAAGGCTCCATGGTAAGCGTGAACGTGGTGAATCCCCTCGCCGCGGCGGGAGGTCCCGTGCCCTATAAGTCGATGTCCCAGTACGATCCGACCGCCTTCGATTCTTGGGAATTCTACCGATTCAGGAAGTCTATAAAATGAAAAAGTCCGCCATTCTCGCCCTCGCCGCCTGCTTGGCTCTGGGCATATGCCCTGTCATGTACGCGCAAGTCCTCGACGCAAAAACCCTTACCCTAGGCAACTGGTTTATTAGTCTACGCCCGGGCGCCCAGGATAGATTGCGCTTCTTCGAGCTGGACGCGGCCGATTCCAGCCGTCTCTATATACGGCGCTTTGCGACGCCCTCGTTCTATGTAGATGCTTACTCAGGCAGGGAGTTGAAAGTTCTCCTCTGGCCCGAGGTTAAGAGACGCGTACTCGACCTTGCGCCGGGGGCATCTTCCTTCGTCCGCGAGACCACGCCATTTAAGCTGGAGTACAAGCGCGTGAAGGGCTCCGGGGAGGCTGTTCGCGGAAGCGGCTCGCCCTACGAGGGCGAGTGGGAGATTGGCGATCCGCCCATGACCGTCTCCGCTCGTGCCTGCGAGAAGCGCGCTTGGACACTTGTCATGTATTTCCCCGGCGATCCCCTGTCCGCAATACCCATGGGATACTATCCCCTCTTCCCGGTTGGAGACGGTACCTACCGCTCGTCGGACGACTTTCCCGATTCGCTAATCGAGCTCGAGTACGACCAAGCCTCGAGTTCACTCGTCATACGCCCTCTCTTCAAAGCGATGCCCCTCGCCGCCGATCTGTACGACCCCGTACGCGCTTGGCGCGGAAAATGAAGTCCAAGACCATCCTCGTCACGGGCGCCAATCGCGGCATAGGCTTCGGCGCGGCCCGCGAGCTCGCGCGGCGCGGCCATCGCGTCCTCATGGCCTGCCGCGACCCCATCCGCGCGGCGATCGCCCGCGACGCCTTGGCCGAGGATAAGGCAGTCAGGGCCGCGGGCGGCAGTCTCGAGCTCGAGAGACTCGATTTGGGGTCCCTGGAATCGATACGCGAACTCTCCTTTTCCCTCGCCGCCCGTGGCGAGAGGCTGGATGCCCTGCTCAACAACGCTGGGATTTTCCGCCCCGAACGCGAGGAGACTGAGGAAGGATTCGAAGCTTGCCTCGGCGTAAATTTTCTCGGCCCTTTTCTTCTTACGCGCCTCCTCCTCCCCCTGCTTGCGCCGGAAGGGCGTATCGTGAACACCACGTCGGTGGCCGCTCTCTTCGGCAAGTTCGATCTCGATGCCCTCGACTTGAAGAAGGGCTATGGCCCCTTCAAAGCCTACGCACGCTCCAAGCTCGCGATTATTTTCATCAGCCTCGAATTCGCGGAGAGGTTCCGGGGCCGAGCCACGGTTAACGCGGTGCATCCCGGCATCGTGAACACCTCTATCCTAACGATGCGGCGCTGGTACGACCCTCTCGCCGATGCCATATTCAGGCCCTTTGTCTTCGACATCGATGAGGGAGCGAGGCCCTGCGTCGAGCTCGCTGTCTCGCCCAAACTCGAGGGACTGACCGGTCTTTATTTCTCCAGGCTCAAGCCCAGGCGCCTGCCCGATCGCATATCCTTATCTCCCCTAAGGGCCGAGCTATGGGAGCTTGCCTCCGCCCTCGTCGGACTCGACCCCTGAGTGATTTCAGGTGTACACTTTATCCCGACCGAGGGGGGAAGGATGAATATCGAGGCCGTGAAGCTAGAGTGGAGCCAGGACTGCAACATTATCGTGGGCCAATCCCACTTCATTAAAACTGTCGAGGATTTGGCCGAAATCATGGCCATTTCGGTACCGGGAGCTGCATGGGGCATCGCCTTCAATGAGGCCTCGGGCCCCTGCCTCGTTCGCAGCGAAGGCAACGACCCCGCTCTCGTCGCTGACGCAATCGCTTGCGCTCGCGCCACTGGGGCGGGCCACAGCTTCTATATCGTCATCGGCCCGGGCGCCTATCCTATCAATGTACTCGACCGGGTCAAGGCTTGCCCCGAGGTTTGTCATGTGTTTTGCGCCACCGCCAACCCCATCGAGCTCGTCGTGGCCCGCTCCGAGGAAGGCGCCGCCATCCTCGGCGTTATCGACGGCCATTCCCCCAAGGGCCTCGAGGGCGACGCCGACAAGGCCGAGCGCGCTTCCATGCTTCGCCGCTTTGGCTACAAGTTCGGCTGATCGCTAACTGTGGCAAGATTAAGCGATGAAGAAAGAAATCAAACCCTACCGGCCAGTCTATCCCTCTCCGGCCGCGCTCATTACCTCTATCGATGCGAAAGGCAGAGCGAACATCATCACGCTCGGCGAAGTATTCAATATCAGCATCCGTGAGCCGGTGATACTCGGCATCGCAATTCGCCCGGCGACCTATTCGCATGGCCTGATATCTGAGACTAAGGAATTCGTGATAAACCTTCCGACGGCCCGCATACTGGAGAAGGTTGACCGATGCGGTATGGTTTCCGGCAGGACCTGCAAAGATAAATTTCTCGAATTCGGCCTCACGCCCATTGCCTCTACGAAGGTAAAGCCTCCCTGCATCGACGAATGCCCGGTGAACATCGAATGCGAACTCATCGAGAGGATTACCGTAGGCGACCATGATCTTTTTCTCGGTAAGGCGCTCGCGATGCGCGTCGATGCCGAAAAGCTCGACGCAAAGGACAATATTATTATTGGAGCGTTGGAGCCGATCATTTATTTTACAGGCGAATATTGGAGCATCGGTGAACGGATCGGCGATTTAGGATTTACGGCTAAGAATAGGGCGCCATGATAGAGCTCGATAAAGATTCATACGAGGATGAGCCGATCGAAGGTCTCAATCTTTCGAATAGCAGCGTTGCCGGGAAGGAGTTTTACCGTTGCAAAATCAAAGGATGCAATCTTACGGAGACGGATTTATCACGTTGCGTCTTCGAGGATTGCGGCTTTTTCGAATGCAATATATCCAACCCGCTAATCAAAGGCTCGAAGCTCATCAATGTCGAATTTACCGAATGCAAAATAGTCGGCATCAATTTTTACAATTGCGATCAGCTGCTCTTCGATTGCTGCTTTTATAAAACGCGCCTTCAGAATTGCAATTTTAGCGATTTGAAAATGAAAAAAGCGCGATTTATCGGCTGTACGATCGACGAGTGCGATTTCGAAAACGCTTTTTTGGTCGAGTCGAAATTCGACGACTCGATATTCCGAGGAACTTTATTTCACAATTGCAACTTGGAGAGGGCCTCGTTCTTCGAAGCCAAAGGATACGAAATAGACCCGAGAGTCAACAATATTAAAAAGGCTGTATTCAGCGTTCCCGATGTCTTGTCGCTTATCGAATGCTTCGGCGTGGAGATAAAGAACAGGGATTAATACGACTCGCAAGCGCCGGGACATGGATCGCGGAGAGCGTCCGTATGGAAAAAGGAAAGGTGATTCGGATGAGAAGCGAAGAATCGGGCGATGCGTTTTCGGCTGGGCTTAACTGCGCGCAGGCGGTCTTCATTCCCTTCGCCAAGGAGCACGGGCTTAGCGATGGGGACGGCGCTCGGATAGCCTCCTCTTTCGGAGCTGGAATGGGCAGGATGCAGGAAACCTGCGGGGCCGTCACCGGCGCTTTTATGGCTATCGGACTGAAGTATGGCTTTACGAAAGGCGATGATCAGGGGCAAAAGGATATCGTTTTGCAAAGAACGAAGGAATTCGCAGCACGATTCAAGGATAAGTTCGGAACTCTCCTCTGTAAAGAGCTCCTGAGCTGCGACCTAAATACCGACGAAGGGCAGAGGCTCCATAAAGCGCAGAACCAACGCGAGCTGATTTGCATGAACTGCGTTAAATATTCCTCTTCGGTCGTCGAGTCGATGGCATGTTCACGATAAATGCCGCGAAGATCTTTTCTGGGCGAGAGTACCTCAAGCCGAGAATGAGCTTTCCATCCTTCTGTCTTCGACCCAGAGAGTTGCCAGTAACAAGGGCAAGTACTCCTTCAGAGCCGTGCCCTCCGGCGGCGCGCGGCACTCTTTCGGGACATATCTGTTCGCGAATCGTAACGTCGATCAACCGGAAGGCCTCTATCGTTTTATCTCGAGCGAGAACAAGCGCTACTTGGAGCGGGCTTTTCGGGAAGGAATGGCTGAAGTACTCGACGCGGCTCTGGATGGGCAGTTCTAGGATGCGGCCGTCTATTTCATCTGGACTACGCTGCCCTGCGCCGGTGGGGAAAGCCACATGAGTTTAAGCCCTAATAGATAAGCTTCTCCAGGGTCTTGTTGTCCTTCTTCCAGTCCGAGTCGACGCGCACGGAAAGCCTGAGCTTGACCTCGTAGTCGAATATATCGGCGAGGTCTTTCTCCGCCTCTTCCCGGATGCGCTTTATCATCGAGCCGCCTTTGCCTATCAGTATGCCTTTCTGCGACTCGCGCTCGACGACGAGATCGTACTGGGCGAGGAGGCTCTCGTCGGCTTCCCGCGAGGAGTCCTCGTAGGAGACGTAGACCGCATGTGGTAGCTCGTCGCGGGTGTGGAGGAATATCTTCTCGCGTATTATCTCGGCTATGCGGAAGACGGGCTCTTGGTCGGTGTAGTACTCCTCGGGATACCAGGCGGGGCCCACGGGCGCTTTCGCGTAGAGGGCGGCGAGGAGCTCGCTCAGGCCTGTGCCCTTGAGAGCGGAAATCTCGAAAACCTGTACCTTGGGAAATTTAGCCATGATAAAGAGGCGAGCGTTGTCGGGGTCTGCCTCGGGGGAGTCGATCTTGTTGATCGCCGCAATGAGGCGGTCTTCCGCGTGGATGAGGGCGGCGGCTATCGCCTTCTCTTCGTCGCCCGGACTGCGGGTCGCATCGACCATGTAGAGTACGATGTCGGCGTCCCCAAAGGCTTCGGTGGATACGTTGCGGAGGCGGAGGTTAAGCTTCTTCTCCGAGATGTGGTAGCCGGGCGTATCGAGGAAGACGAGCTGCCCCTCGCTCTTGTTGATTATTCCCCTGACCGTGTTGCGCGTTGTTTGGGGCACGGGGGAAACGATGGAAACTTTCTCGCCGATGAGGGCGTTGACGAGGGTCGACTTGCCGGAGGAAGGCCTGCCGGCGACGGCTACAAAAGCTGATTTGGGCATAGGCTCCCTTACAAAAAATAGGGGGCCGGCGGCTCGCGGCCGGTCCAGAGCGCGAACTGCGCCGCCGATTGGTAGCGGAGCATCTTCCATCCGTTCGTGATCCTGCAACCCGCCGCCGCGGCGCGCTCGAGGAGGATGCTGCGCTCGGGGCGATAAATGAGGTCGAAGACGGCTTCACGGCCCGAGAAGTCGTACCAATCGAGCGGATCGCCCTGGCGCTCGCCTTCCATGCCGACGCTCGTCGCCTGTATGACGATGTCGGCGTGGTCGGCGACGAGCTCGGTGGAATGCTCGGTGCAGGGGCCGTAGGCAAAGCCGTAGCGCTGCGCGAGGACGCGCGCTTTTGCGACCGTCCTGTTCAGGATTATCGTATGGACGCCCTGTTGCGCGAGGACGTGGGCTATGGCCTTGGCGACGCCGCCCGCGCCGACGAGGGTCGCCCGGAGGCCGCGGAGCTTAACCCCGCCCATAAACTCGAGGAGGGCGCGCTCGAAGCCTTGAGCGTCGGTATCGTAACCCGCCCAGCCGCCTTCTTCGCGAACGAGGGTATTGCAGGCGCCAATATCGTCCACTTCCGGCGAGCAGCGCGCGAGGTAGGGAATAAGGGATTCCTTTAGGGGCACGGTGACGGCTGCGCCCTGGGCGCTCGTAGCCTCGAGCGCCACGAGGAAGGACTCCGCGCTGCCGGCGGGCATGGGGACATACACGGCATTGATGCCGGCGGCCTTGAACGCGGCATTATGCAATTGAGGCGTTTTGGACGCCAGTACGTTCGTACCGCCGCCCAGGGCATAGACGACCGTGTCGCGGTCGAGCTCGCGGAAGCGGTAGATCTCCTCGAGGGCGATGGGGTCGAGATGGCCCGGCGCCGCGCCATGAAGGCCGGCGCGGAGAGCGCTCGTATACGCGATGCGGCAGCCTAGGCGCTCCGCGAGCACGCGGCTCGGTACGCCGTATTCGCCCATGCCGACGATGATGCGTTCGCCAGCCGGAAGCGTGGACGCCCAGGTGAAGAGCCTGGCGAAATCGTCCGCGCCGCGCGGCGTGACGGCGAGCTTGGGAATCTCGCCGGGCTCGGCGGCGAGCTCCGCCCATGCCTCATCCAAATCGCTCGGCATGCCCGAGATATCGTGACGGGAGCGGATGATCCTGGTGCCGAAGGTGTGGCAGGCCTCCTCGACGGAGGGGACGCGAAAATCGCTCTCGAGATCGACGTAGGCGTAATTGGCGCTCTGGTCGGGCCTCGCGTAGGCGATGGCCTTGGCTAGCATGACAAGCCGCTGGCCTTCGCCATCGACGAAGACCCCGCCGTCGCATTTTCGGCGCACGGCTAGTATGCAGGGCAGATTCGCGAGGACGGGGAAGTCGCGAACGGCAAAGGCCTCGGAGGGGTCGAGGAGGTCGGCCCTTAGCTCCGCCATGTCTATCTTCCCGCGATAGCGCTCGAGCACCGCTAGGTTCTCGGCGATGGTCTTGGCCGTAAGCGAAAGGCAAACCAGAGGCATGCAACCTCCTATTAGAAATCCGCTCGGTAGAGGTATGCGTCCACGACGCGGTCCTCCTGCAGGACGAGCCTTAGCCTGACCGGATAGGATTTGTAGGGCATCCGGTACAGAAGGTAGCCGGAACCGTTCTCATAGGGCTGACCGAGAACGGATAGGGCCTTGTCCGAGGGATCGCCTAAAAAGAGGCCATAAATCGAGCCGGCGTAGGGTTTCGTGAAGCGGAGCTGCCAGACCTTGTCCCCGTAGAGAAATAAAGTATATCCAGTCTCGTAGACAAAGGCTACGTCGTCCTGCCAAGCGTCGTCGCCGCGGACCGCGTTTACGGAGGCCGGGGCCCCGAATCGCAGGAAAGAATCGCCGAGCCCCAAGCCGAGGAGAACCGCGGGGTCGTCGTCGAGGAGGGGAGGCGCGTCCGCGCGCATGGCGGCGGGCGCGGCGAGAGCGAGGACTATGGCCAATAAGAGGCAGCGGAGCGGGATCCTGCGTCGTCGCATACGAAAGCGACTCTACAGGATGCGGCCGGCCCTGTCCATGAGCGCTTGCCGTATCTTCGGCTTTCGTAGAGAATAGAGAAAATTCGCTTCAAGGAGATTTACGTGCCAAGCGAAAACGACGCGAAGCGGCTCCCCTCTGATGCCCTGGACGCATTCCTCGACGGCATCATGGCAGAGCTTCGCGAACCCACGGACCCTGTCGCCCTCAATGAGATTAGGGCGGCTTTCCGAAAGAGGGTCCCCTTTCACCTCCGTTCCTATGCGGCGGCCGCCCTTATTCTCAGGGCCGCGGGCCTTTCCCGCGCTCCCGTTCGGCCGCTGGCCAAGGCGCCGCTCTCTCCTTCGTCCCGAGAGCAGCAGAAAGGCTCCAGGGCCAAGAAGCCCTCCAATCGCGAAGAGCGACAGCCCATGCGCGACTCAAAGGCCAAGGCCGAAGTCAAGCCAAAGGATGCGGAGCGGGACGCTCTACCTCCGCGTCCTCGCTACATGGGTGAAGGAGTCACCCTCTTTTTCTCGATGGGCAAGCGGCAGCGCCTCTACCCGCGGATCCTGATCGACCTCATTATCGATGTCGCCGGCCTTGCGCCCGAATCCGTCGGCGAGGTTCGTGCTTTTGACAACTATTCCTTCGCCGACATCGATCCGCCGCGGTCCGCCGCCGTGATCGCAGCGCTGGACGGCTATGAGTTCAGGGGGCGCAAAATCTCGGTAGGGCCGGCGAAGAAGCGCGACGGACAGGAGATCGCCAACTAGAAGACGAAGCGCCAGATCACGAAGGCCAGAGCGAGGTTGACGAGGATCGCAAGGCCGAAGGCGAGGCTCGCGGCCGCGGCGTAGAGAAAAGCTCTTCTCTCGACGCGGCGTGCGATGGTCTCCGGATCGCCCTCGACGATGTAGGTCTCGGGGCCGTGGCCATCGGATGCCATGGGCGTGATGAGGGTGAGTATCCGCTTCCCCCCTCGGTCGTCCTCGCTTCCTTCGGGCAGGCCGATCCATGTGGCGCCCTCTGGCGGGTCCTCCCCTTCGAGCAGCGCGCGACGCTCTCCCGAATAGCGCAATGGGAGCCTCAGGAGGTCGCGCGAGGTGCGCGACGCGAGGGCTTGGCGCCAGAGCTTTAGGTAGGCGAAGAAGAGCGCGAGGCCCGGCGGCGCGAAGGGCAATACTGGGGCGGCCCCCGCGAGAAAGATCAGGGCCCGCACGGTGGAGAAAGATGAGCTTCTCAAGAACAGGAGTATCCCGCTGATAAAGGCAAGCCCGAGGGCAAGCGAGATGCGCGTAGGGTAGTTCCAATATTCGTTCTGGGCACGCCCCCCCGCTATGAGTCTCGATATGAGTCGCGCCTCATCCCCATCGTGACAGACCGCTACGAGGCCCTCGTCGGGCGCGTCGATGAAAACGGGACGACCTTTTTCGATAGTCAGGAGGCCGGCGACGAAGATGCTCGTTCCCTCCACCAGCGAAGAGACGGAGCGCCAACGGAGGCGTTCGATCGTGCCCGCCGCCGCGGTGCCTGGCGCGGCAACGTAGAGGGGCGCGCGCGAGAGATCTACGAGGGCGCTGACGCCCTTTCCCCGGACCCATACCCTATCGGCGCCCTCTATCGCCTCGATCGTGCCGTAAAGGCGAAACCGGCCGACCGTCGCTCGGCCTTCGCGTTCGGCTTGCGCCAGATCGCCGTAACGCAGGGAAGGAGCCATGCTGAGTAGAGCGATGCGTTCGCGGAATCTTCTCCATTGGTTGCGGAGCACGAAGGCGCCCCCAATGGGGATGAGGAGATAGAAGACAATGGCCGCGATGAATGCGGCGTAAACGGGAAGGAGCACCGCTTGCGGCCCCCGAACTCGAGAGATTACAATTACAGTACCATGCTGGAGAGGCTAACGGTAGGACCTATTGGCGAGAACGCGTACGTCCTCCTCTATGATTCCTCCTGCCTCCTCGTGGATCCGGGCGACGAGGCGCCGCGCATCCTCTCTTTCCTCGATTCCCGCGACCTCGTCCCCTCTCTAATCGTCGCGACGCATGGGCATCTCGACCATACGGCCGCGATCCCCGAGCTACGCGCCGCCTGGAGCGCGCGCGGCAGGGAAGTCCCAATAGCCGCCCATACGGAGGACGCAGACTACTTTGGCGCCAAGGGCGAAGAGACCAATCGACGGCTCTTCGCCTCTATTCGCGCCCTCAGCTACTTCAAAGCATATTGGCGGCCCCTTCCCTCGCCCGACTTCCTTCTTTCCGACGGCGATATACTTCCTGGCAGCTCGTACCGCGTGATCCACAGTCCAGGGCATACGCGCGGGTCGATCTGCCTCTATGACGCGGCCGCATCGATCCTCGTCTCGGGCGACACGCTCTTTCGCGACGGTGTTGGGCGCACCGACGGGCCTGATTCGGATCCGATCGCCCTCGAAACCAGCCTAAAGCGCCTTTTTGCCCTGCCGCCCGAGACGCGGGTATTTCCGGGGCATGGCGAGGAAACGACTGTAGGGAGAGAGGCCGAGACATGTTGATGCGATATAGGGTTTTCGGCATACTCCCTCGACGATGAGCATCACGTCGGGCATTCGAAGCATTGTTCTATCGGTCCTTTTTTTCGTCCTCAACTGCTCCTGCGCTTCTACCGCGCCAAGGGAGATATCGCGTTCGGACTTCGTCCTCGGCACGGCATGTACCGTGCGCCTCGTCGGGGGCGGCAGCGAAGGGCTCCTCGATGCCGTTTTCGCGCGGCTGCGGGAGATAGAAGATGAGCTCAGCGTGAACAAGGGCGGCAGCCAGATCGACGCGGTGAACGCGGCCGCCGGATTATCGCCGGTGGCTGTCGGGGCTGACGCCCTTGCCATACTTAAGCGCGACCTAGACCTTTCGGCCTGGTCAGACGGAGCTTTTGACCCGAGCGTCGGCCCCCTCGTGAAGCTTTGGGGTATCGGCACAGACCACGCCAGGCTGCCCGAGCCCAAGGAGATAGCCGCGGCCAAGGGCTATATCGGTTGGAAGGATATCGTCCTGAACGAGACGAAGGCGACCGTTTTTTTAAAACGGAAGGGTATGGCCCTGGACCTCGGCTCGACGAGCAAAGGCTATGCCGCCGACGAGATACTAAAGCTTATCCGCGCTGCGGGCGTTAAGGGCGCGGTGATAGACTTGGGCGGGAACGTGCTCGTCGAGGGCAGCCGCCCCGACGGTAAGCCCTGGCGCGTCGGCCTCCAGGATCCATTCTCGACGGATAGGGGCGCCTACCTCGGGATAGCCAGCCTTTCGAGCAAGACGATGGTCACCTCGGGCGTATACGAGCGCTTTTTTTTTATGGACGGCAAACGCTATCACCATATCCTCGATACGAAGACGGGATACCCGGTGGATAACGGGCTCATGTCGGTGACGATCGTAACGCCCAAATCTTTCGATGCCGACGGCTTCACGACGACGATCTTTGCCCTAGGCCGCGAAAAAGGGATGGCCCTCGCCAAGGCGAAGGGCGTCGATGTCATCGTCGTCGATTCGAACAAGAAGGTTTACATGAGCCCCGGCGTCTCGGCTTATTTCGAGATAACGGATCCATCTTTCTCTTTTTCCGAATAAGGGTCGCTCTCGAGATCGGCCAGGCCCATCTTGAGGAAGAGCCAGGGAGCGCCTGCGGCTACCCACGCGCCGAGCAGGGCGTAGCGAAGGAAGCGTATGATCGGCGGCCCCCCCGCCTCGAGCCCTGCGAGGAGGAGCTTGGGCAGGACGTAGATTATGGCCACAGTCGCCATGCCGAAGAGATAGCGCAGCGCCCGCTTGCGGAAAGGACCCTTGGTAGAAAATGCCGCGCTTTTCCTCGTATATATCGCCGCTCCCGCGAGGCCGAAGAAGGCGCCTGAGAGAGAAGTGTCTTGCATATAGAGGAAGTTCATCGCGAGGGCTACCGCGGCCACGAGGGCTAGGGCGAAGGTTTCGTGGAGGCCCGCGATAAAGTGCGCGATCCTGTCTCCGACTAGGCGGTCAATGCCCAGGATGGCCGCGCCGATAGCCCAGCCCGCGAGGACGTCGGTGGGGAAATGGACGCCGAGATATATCCTGGAAATGCCGACAAGCAAGGGCATCGCGATTGCGAGTATTAGGCCCCAAGGCGCGCGAAAGATCGGTGCGGCCGAACCCCAAAGAACGGCCGATGTCTGCGCATGCCCCGAGGGCAGGCCGAAGCTGCTCTCCTTGGCCATGCCGAGCGCGGGATCGAGGTCGTATGGCCGCGGCTGGGCGAAGGAGAGCTTGAGCCGCAAATTTATGGCCGCGGATAAAAAGACGAGGACGCCGATCCGTATCCCGCGGCGCTTATCGACGCACCAGTAGATCAAGGGCAGTATCGCGAGATAGCAATACTCGGTCCCGAGAAGGCTCAGTCCCTTCATTACGACGGTTAGCGCGGGGCTAGCGAAGGATTGCATGCCGCGAACGACGCCTAGGCCCCAAGATAGCAATTGGTCCATCGGATGGCCTCCTTGTTTATACTACGGCCGGCCTGAGTCCCATCGCAAGCGCCGCCTCGAAGTTCACTTCGGGCATGGGCCGCGCGAAGAGGAAGCCCTGGTATTGGTCGCAATTCGCTTTGCCGAGCCACGCGAACTGTTCCTCGTTCTCGACCCCCTCGGCCACGACGGAGAAATGGAGCCTATGCGCCAGCTCGATGACAGCCTGCGCTATCGTGGAGGCTCTTCCATCGCCGGGCAAGGGTTCGACGAAGGATTGGGGCAGCTTGACGCAATCGACGGGGAAGTCGCGCAAGGTCGCGAAGGACGAGTATCCTGTGCCAAAGTCGTCGATGGAAATCGAGCAGCCGAGTGTCTTGAGTTCGGCAAGCTTTTCGATCGCGCCCGCCCCGTCCTCCATTATGCCGCTCTCGGTGATTTCGAGGTCGAGGCGCGAAGCGGGAAGGCCGGTGGCGCTCAGTATTCGCCGCACGTCCTTTACGAGTTCGTTGCTGCGGAATTGATAAGGGGAGAGATTGACCGAGATCGGGATGGGCTCGAGTCCCTTTCGCGCCCATGCCGCCGCGCTGGCGCAGGCTTTGGCGAGGACCATGCGTCCGAGCTCGCCGATGAAGCCCGAGCGCTCCGCCAGGGCTATGAAATCGGAGGGCTGTCGGAAGGTTCCTTCGGGCAGGCACCAGCGCGCGAGGGCCTCCGCGCCGACTATGCGCCCGAATATGTCGACCTTGGGTTGGTACCAGGGAAGGAAAGCCTCGGCGCGAACGGCGGCTCTGAGCTCGTGCTCGACCCTGGTATTCGCGATGAGCCTCGAATGGAGGGTCGCGTCGTACAGCCTGTACGAACCGGGACCGTCGTTCTTGGAAAGGTGGAGGGCCGCCTCGGAGGCCTGGACGAGGGTTTCGGCGCTAAGTCCGTCATTGGGGTAGAGCGCCAGTCCGAAGGAGGCCGAGAGGCCGATCTCCGAGCCCATGACGGAAAAGGATCGGTCGAAGGCTCGCCGCGACTTGCCAATGATCTCATACGCGTCCTCCGGGCTATTCACGTCGGATAGAAGGACGAGGAATACGTCCCCGCCCGAGCGGGCCACGAGATCGTCGTCCCGGAAGGATCGGGAGAGGCGATCCGCGATCTCCAGCAATACGGAGTCGCCTGCGCCTGGGCCGTGGGTCTCGCCGACGCGCTTGAACCTATCGACGCCGACCGTCATCACGCCGAGTATTCTGCCGCGCCCCGCGGCGATCTGGACCGCCCGAGCCAACTCGAGCTCGAAATTCTCTCGGTTAGGAAGCCGCGTAAGCGGATCGTGCCTCTCGAGGAAATCGGCCCGAAGCTCGGCGTCGCGGCGCCCGGCCGTCTCCAGGGCCAGCTCGGCTCGCCCGCGATCGAGCTTCGTCGCGAGAGTGCCTCGCGCGTCGATGGAACGGCGCAGGCCGCCGATAAGGTAGAATTGCGCGAAGGCCGTCATGACGCTCAGTGCGAGTCCCTCGATGGCCGACATGGAGAAAAGTAGCGTGTCCGCGCTCCAGGCGAAGGCCCCGGCGCGTTGTGCGACACCTATGGCGATCAAGACCGAGGCCTGGGCTAGGCATGAGCATACAGCGCCCTTGTTGCCGAAGAAAACCGTCGCGAGCATTGTCGCGGAGCAGAGCCAGGTCTCTCCCGACGAAACATTTCCGAAGTGGGCAACGAGATAAACGCCCAACAGGAAAAGGACGGAAATGAAAGAAAAATAGATGATCGGGCCCGCTCGAGATTTGCCCAGGTACAGAACGGCGATCGTCGCGTACGCTAGGCAAGCGACGAGCAGATAATCATAGGTTTGGGAGCGAAGCGCGAACGCTGCCGTCGGTACGAGTAGAAAGACTCCGAGGAAAAGGCTGAGACGGAGCAAGCCGCGGGCGATTATCAATCGGTATTCATCGGCCAAGGAGCTGAACGAGAACCGTCGCTTGTTTGTTTGGGGGTATTTTTTGCCCCGGGGAACAGCTTTGTCCCCGGGGCCTGGACCTATATCTTCGATACCCACTTTCTCTCCATGCTGCGAAGGCGCTTGTCGATGCGTAGCATAGCTTATAGTAGGGAATTAGTTAAGCTTCCTTATTAATTCGAGGGCGGGTTTACCTTGACCGGCATTTTCCTTCATAGTAGGGGCGATTTGCCGCCGGCATGGTGAAATGGCATACACGGCAGACTCAAAATCTGCTGCCAGCGATGGCTTGAGGGTTCAAGTCCCTCTGCCGGCATCGCCAAGGCTCAGTAAATACTTGTCGCTTTTTCGGTGGTCTCCGGCCTAGTCCACGGCGTATCATCATGGCTATGGAACCGACTATGCATGAGTTGCCGCCATTCGATGTCATGGATGCGGCCTTTCGCGCTCGGGATGCCGCTTTCGACGATCTTTTCTTCGCGGCGGTCACCACAACGGGGATCTTTTGTCGCCCTGCATGTCCTGCGCGCAAACCCCTGCCCGGCAATGTAGTATTTTACGCGACCGCCGCCGAAGCCTTATTCGCCGGATATCGTCCTTGCGCGCGGTGCAAGCCCCTGGCCTCAAGCGCCGACCCCGAGTGGGCGGCCGACCTCGTCGCGCGCGTCGAGGAGGCGCCCGAGCGCCGTATTCGCGACGCCGATCTCAGGGCCGAGGGGCTCGAGCCGGCAACCGTGCGGCGGCGCTTCCAGGCGCGCTACGGCCTGAGCTTCCAGGCATACCAGCGCGCGCGCCGTCTCGCGGCCGCGTTCGAGGCCATTAAGGCGGGCGGCAGTCTGGACGACGCCGTCTTCGACTCTGGCTATGAGTCCCATTCGGGCTTCCGCGATGCCTTCGCGCGGCTCTTCGGCGACGCGCCGGGCAGGGCCTCCAAGGGCAGCGGCGGTAATTTTATCCGCCTCGCATGGATCGAGAGCTCCCTTGGGCCGCTGGTAGCCGGGGCCGTCGATGAGGGCATATGCCTCCTCGAATTCACGGACCGCCGCATGCTCGAGGCGCAGGCCGATGTCCTGCGATCGCGCCTGGGATTGCCCGCCGCGCCCGCGGCCCATCCCTATCTCGAGCGTCTAAAAGAAGAGCTGGCCGAGTACTTCGCGGGGAATCGATCGAAATTCGGCGTGCCAATTCACGAACCGGGAACGCCATTTCAGGAACGCGTTTGGGCCGCCTTGCGCGAGATCCCCTACGGCGAGACGCGCAGCTACGGCGAGCTCGCTCGGTCCTTGGGCGATCCCGCGGCAGTGCGCGCGGTGGCTCAGGCCAACGGGCGGAATCGCATAGCGATACTCGTGCCCTGCCACCGCGTCATCGGGGCCGATGGGGGCCTGGGCGGCTATGGCGGAGGCCTATGGCGCAAGCGAAGACTGCTCGAGATTGAGGGCGCCTCGCCCCCATGACGGATTTTCCCTGCAGGCCGGGCTGCGCCGCCTGCTGCATAGCTCCCTCGATCTCGTCTGCCATCCCCGGCATGTCCAAGGGAAAGGCCGCGGGCATGCCTTGCTCCCAGCTCACGGCCGAAGGCCTATGCGCCCTCTACGGCAAGAGCGAGAGGCCCGCCGTTTGCGTCTCGCTCCGACCGACGTTGGAGACCTGCGGCTCCTCTCGCGAGGAAGCCCTCGCCTACCTGGCCGCCCTCGAGGCGGCGACCGCCCCCTGAGCCATAGCCGCGAGTCGATCTGCCGTCTCGCGTTCGGCCAGCATCTTTCGTAGGACAGTCTCCATGCTCAGCCTGATCTCGTCATAGCGCGGGCTCGGCGCGGAGAAGGCGGCACGGTCTTCGCGCGCGGGATCCTCAGATTCGCTTTCGTCTGAGCGGGCGACCGCCCAGGCCATGTGCTCCTGAGTGAACTCGATATGGAACTGGATCGCTAGGACCTCGGGCCCGTATCTGAATGCCTGATGCGGCCATGCCTCGCTCGAGGCGAGGAGTTCGGCGCCGGAAGGAAGGTCCCAGGCATCGTCGTGCCACTCGATGGCGAGGAAGCCGCCCGCGTTGTCGCCGATCGCCCCGAGGACGGGATCGGCCGCTCCCGCCGCGTTGAGACGCAGTCTCTTGAAGCCGAACTCGGGCGCGTGGCTCCGGTAGACGCGGGCGCCGAGGAGGCGCGCGAGGAGCTGACTCCCCAGGCATATGCCGAAAATGGGAGTACCCGCTTTTAAGCAATCTTCCAGGAATCGCAGCTCGCCCGCGATCCAAGGATGACTTGCGTCGTCGAAAGCGCTCATATAGCCGCCGTAGACGATAATGAGATCGTAGAGCCGCGGGTCGGGCGCCTTCTGCCCCGCGAAGAGGAGGAGGTTCTCGGTAGAGTCGCCCCTTCTGGCAAAAAAGGCCGCATCGTTATAGTCGAACTCAGGCTTCCAATGCTGCAGCTTCAAGATGCGCGCCATGCTGGCCTCCCGTCCCTGGAGAAAAATACCGGGAATAGGGGGAAAGAGGAAAGGGCCCGCGGCCCGCGATTGACATGCCGAAGAGCTATCCGTAAAGTCTATCCCTCATGCTTCTCCAAGCCCACCCGGATCGTTGGAAGATATTGCCCGTCATCCTCCTCGCGCCTTTCATGGGCAGCCTGGATGGGAGCATCGTGAATGTCGCCCTGCCTACGATAGCCAGCCGCCTCGGCGTCGGCCTGGACGGGATCCAGTGGGTAGTCTCGAGCTACCTCATCGTGATCTCCGCCCTCGTCCTCATCTTCGGCAAGATAGCCGACAAGCTTGGCAAGGTGCGCATCTTCGAATACGGGTTTCTAGTTTTCGGGGCCGGCTCTCTTCTCTGCGCCCTCTCGTGGTGCCTTCCCGTATTGATCGCCGCCCGCTCGGCCCAGGCTGTCGGCGCCTCGATGTTCATGTCCGCCAACCAAGGCATCATCGCGACTGTCTTCCCTCCCGAGGAAAGGGGCAGGGCCTTGGGTTTATTGGGCAGCACCGTCGCGGTGGGCACGATGGTCGGTCCGCCCCTCGGGGGGATCATGGTCGATATATTCAGTTGGCAATCGCTTTTCCTAATCAATATTCCGATATCCCTCTTCGCCTTCTTCGCGGGGATTAAGCTTCTCCCAAGGGACGACAAGGCGGGGTCGCTCGCGGGCTTCGACCTCATAGGCTCTGGTCTCTTCGCTCTCTTCATTTTCGGTCTCTTCTATTTCATGCTGAGCGGCAGCCAGTGGGGCTGGGGCGCGCCCATCCAGCTCCTGTGCCTCGCCGCTTCGGCAGTATGCGGAATTTTATTCGTCTTGCGCGAGAGGCGGATCGATGATCCAATGATCGATTTGTCGATTTTCCATAACGGCTTCTTTTCCATCAGCATCGTCTGTGTGCTCCTCGTATTCGTCGTCAGCTTCTGCGTCATCATCGTCCAGCCTTTTTACCTCCAGGACGCCCTCGGGCTTTCGCCCTCAGCGGCCGGCCTCCTCCTGCTCGCTTCGCCCCTTGCGAGCGGCCTCGTGGCTCCCTTGAGCGGACATTTTTCGGATAAGCTCGGCGCGAAGGCCCTCACGGTCGCGGGGCTCGCGATCATGCTTGCGGGGCTTTGCCTCATGAGCTTTCTCGGCCTCTCCTCGAGTCCAGCCCTCGTCGCGGCATGTCTCGCCCTCTTCGGTCTCGGCAGCGGGATCTTCGGCTCGCCCAACACCAAGCTCATCATGTCGCACGCGCCCAGAGACAAGCTTGGCATCGCGGGGAGTATCAACGCGCTCTCGCGCAATATGGGCATGGTGGCGGGCATCGCTTTCGCCGTGGCCCTGCTTAACGGCAGCATGAGCGCCCGGCTTGGGAGACCGGCCAACGGCTTCGTTCCCGAGAGTCCTGAGGTTTTTATTTACGGCATGCGGATAGTGTTCCTTTCCGCCGCCGCGCTCTGCCTGGCCGCGATCGCGCTAACCTTCGCCCGGGCCCTGCGGCACGATCCCGGCTACGGTACGGATCGGGTATAGCGTGAACGCGGGCGGCATCGCCGAGATCTGCGGCGCGGCCTTTATCACCGGCTTTTCCAAGACCGGAGTGCCGGGCATCGGGATACTCATTCCGACCCTGGCGGCCATGGCTATGCCTGCTCGGATGTCCACGGGCTTTATTCTGCCAGTCCTGATCGAGGGGGACTGCATAGCCGTCGGCTACTGGAGGAGAAGCGCCGCCTGGCCGCGCCTAGCGCGCATATTGCCCTGGACTGCGCTCGGAATAATCGCCGGCTACTTACTGATGGGAGCCTTGAGCGACGCCGTCTTCAAGCCCCTTCTCGGCGCGATGATCATCGCGATAGTCGCGCTCGACCTGATACGCCGAGTCGCGAAAGTGGAGCTGCGGGCGGAAAACCGCTTATTCGCGGCGGTCATCGGCATTCTCGCCGGCGCCTTCACGATGATAGCCAACGCGGCCGGACCAGTGATGACCATCTATCTCCTTTCGATGGGCCTCTCCAAGGAGGAGTTCGTCGGAACGGGAGCCTGGTTTTATTTCATCATAAATCTATTCAAGCTGCCCTTCAGCATCGCCCTGGGTCTCGTGACCTGGTCGACGCTTAAAGTAGACTTGGCGCTCTTGCCCGTGGTGTTAATCGGGAGCTTCATGGGCGTCCTTGTAATGAAGCGGCTTCCCCAGAACGTCTTCAATATCCTAGCCCAAGTACTCGCGGTTCTCGGCGGGATACGGCTGTTCTTCTAGGGCGGCGGCTTTGGGTAATAGCGCGCGACCAGAAGCGATGGGGAAGACCATGTCCTGGCTCTCGAACATACCGTTCTATTCGATTTCGCGATTCAGGGAACGAATGCGAGGGCAGGGCTTTGGTTCAGGCTTTCGGGTTTTTCCTGCGACGGGCCGGGTCGACAGCGGAACGCCGTGCGCCGTCTCGCCCGACTAAAGTATATCCAGGCTGCCGCTCGGCCGCGAACTCGCCGATACGGGACTTTCGTCCTAGGCGACCGCCCTCTTTGGCTGCCCTGCCGCCGGCGGCGTCCTCCATGCCCTGCGCATCGAAGAACTCTACGAAGCGCGAGGCATCCAGGATCCATGCCGCGATGCCGTCGACCAGCTTCGCCGCGGCGGCCTCCGACCTCCCCAGCCTCGTCGCGCACTCCCATACCACGCAGACCCGCCAGCCCAAAGCGCGCAGGGCCTGGACATCGCGGAGGTCGCGCTCGCGGTTCCGGAGGATCTTGTCATTCCAGTACGCGACGTTGCTTGCGGGAGGGCGAAAATAACGGCAGCGGTGACCGTGCCAGAAACATCCGTGGACGAGGACCACCGCGCCGTGCCTCGTCAGCTTGAGATCGGGCCTGCCCGGAAGGTCACGGCAATCAAGACGAAAACGGAAACCGCGAGCGAAGAGGGCCCTCCGGACGAAGAGCTCGGGACTGGTATCCCTTCCCCGGATGGCGGCCATGATGCGGCTGCGGATCTCGGGGGTGACGGTGTCCATTGGTGGAGTATGGCGCGGGACTCTGCTATCGTCGAGGGTGGATAGTGAGGCGTGGTGACTCGGGCGATATAAGTCGTCGGAGTCCTCAGCTATAGTTAATTGTTGGTACTCGCGGTATCTGACATGTTGTCAGCTCTGGCCATGGTTCCTAATATTTCTTCAAATATTTTTTTTACTCCGATTGGAGGTGCGGCCATTCCAATCTGCTTCCTAACTTCCTCTTTGGTGCCCCTAAAAATAAAATCATCGGGGAATCCTTGAAGGCGAGCTCTTTCACGGTTGCTTAATGCCCGAAATTCAGACCAATGATAAACATGGGTTCCACCACCACCGCTACCTGTTAATGTGTATGCTGGCAAATCTGCACGAAGCCTTCTGTAGATATGACTCATCCTGGCTTTAGTGCAATGAAGACGATTTTTTTCGATCATATTTCTTAATTGGCGGTCGCCAAGGTGATCAATCTTTTGGTAATACCAAGGGACTGTTTTCAATTCTTCCCTGATTTTTTTGGTCGGTAACTTTATAAGTTCGTCGAGATACCATGCGTTTTTTCCGGCTGGGGTAAGCATTAGTCGCTTCACCACGACATCGCTTTGTGGACTCTACGATGGTGGTGCAGGCTGTAGCCAAGTATGCGAACAGCCAGAACAAGGTGAACGCAGCGGACCTGTTCTCGACACATGAGTTCCACGTCCGTATGGAGCAGATCAGCCGGCGTCTCATGGCACCTGCGAAAGAGGGTCAGCAGTACCGGACCGGCTGGTTCTACGAACGAGCCAGAGGTCAATGGGAGAACGACCGTACGGCGCATGGCTCGGCCGGTGAACAGGCTAAGTTTGAGTTGGAGTACCCCAAGTCGCAACGGATCACGAAGACCGACTGGGCCAAGTACGGCTACTGTTGGGATCAACACCCCGACCTGGTCAGCAAGGGAGCACAGTCCGTCTTCGCCGACTACGCAGTGAAGGTCGACGCGCAGTGGACGAAAAATGACGGCAAGGGCGCTGATGTCTACGGCGACGGCTATTTCCGCACCAGCATCGGTAAGGCGATCATGTACGAGACATTGCGTGCCGAGGTGCTCAAGCAGGAATCGTACAAGGTTGCACCCGGATATCTTGCGAACATCGTTGCGTATGCCATCTCGCGTTTCGCGCTCCAGGTAGGTGTCCAGTTCGACTGGCGCCATGTACGACTTCGGTCGAGTTTGGCAAATCCAGGCAATCAGCGACACCACGCTCACGACACTCATCGATATCGCCCATGCGGCGCAACAGTACCTGGCTGATCCACATCGCCCGCAGGCAAACGTGACTCAGTGGGCGAAGCAGCAAGCCTGCTGGGAAGGGTTCAAGCAGATTAGCAACCGACTCGACAACACCGTCGAGGAGGACCTCGTCTCCGCAGACGAGTCACAGATGCAAGCAGCCGATGACCGTAAGCAACGCGCGATGGACACGGGCCTCGAGGCAGTCAAGCGTGTCCTCGCCGTCAAGCCGCATGTGTGGGAGATGGTTTCCCGCTCGACCTCGAAGGTATCCATGTCGCCTACTGAGAAGGATCTGGTGCAATTGTTTGGCCTGCGGCGGGGCAAGGTCCCTTCCGATCGCCATGCGGCAGTCCTCCTGCGCTTACTGGACCGCATGGCGGACAACGGCGTTATTGCCCGCGACGCGTACTGACACCATATGAGCTCGCACGCCTCGGGAAATTGGAAAATCGAGGGAGCGCGAACAAGTCATCCTGGTATGTTGTGGATGCCAGCTCGAATATCAAAGTAAAAGCGGAAAAATTAAAGCCATGAAATGGGACTGCCAATGTATTTTGTTTCAATATAAAGGCTTGGCTCTGATAGTATCGGAATACGATCTATTTTGGATATCAAAGGATGAGGAAAACCGGAGAAGCACAAAATACCGACCGACTCGAGCTATAAAGAACTTGAAACCAACATTGTCCGATTGCCCGCAGGATTTCGATAGATGTTATGCCCTAGACCTTTGCCAGCTTTTTACCTTCGAGCAAACGTCCGCAGGGCTCCCCGGTAATCGGGCGAATGCATCGCGCTCGAGATATTCCGCGGTCTGGGACAGCTTTGCTACAGCCCTCCCTAGTTGACATGACAAGCCCCAGGGCCTCAAATTCCGTTATCTCCTTACGCTTTTGTGCTATCATGACAGCGAGGAGTTGCAGGATGCCCGACTACCGCGAACGAGTTCACGCAGACCCCGCGATTCTGAATGGAAAACCAGTTATACGCGGAACGCGCATATCCGTCGAATTGATCTTGCAGCGTCTATCCGAAGGGGTAAACGTAGCAGACGTCATAGAGGCTTGGCCTAACCTGACCACGGATGATGTTCAGGCAGCTCTCGCATACTCCGCGGACGTCATCGCTCACGAGGAGATGCTGGTTGGATAAGCCGGCATTCCTTGCGGACGAGAACGTTCATTCAGCGATCGTACGATCGTTGCGAAGCGCCGGATTCAGGGTCATATCCGTCAGGGAGTCAACGCCAGGTGCATCCGATCAGGCTGTGCTGGAAATGGCTCGCTCGATTCCGGCAATCCTGATAACGGAAGACTCCGATTTCGGCGAGTTGGTTTTCTCCCATGGGATCGAGGCTATCGGAGTAGTATACCTACGCTATTACTGGAGAGAGATTGATGAAATCTCGAATGCTGTACTCACGCTGATTTCAACCCACCAGTTGATGGGCTCCTTCATCACCGTTACGCCGCAAAAAATTCGGGAGCGCAGGTTGCCCTGAGTAGCAGGAAAGGCGATACCGTCCTGGCGCCGCCTCCAATGCCGGTGTGGGGGTGGGCGCAGAAGACCGGAGGGCCCCAATCGCGCAAAGCCGATACCGTTGCCCGCGATAGCAGGCATATCATCCATACCCCTCGGTCCGGGCCGTAGGCCCGAGGACTTCGAAGCCCAGGGGGAGCCGCGGTTGGCGTAGCTTCTGTCGAGCGAACGGCCGCAGGACTCCCCGGTTGCCCGGTGGAGGCATCGCGCTCGAGATTGGCCGCGGCGTGGATCGGCCTGGATGCAGTAGGGATTCAAATAGGCCATGTAGGGCGGGGGGTGTCATGAGAAACCGCGGGCCTCGCGGAGCCTTTTAGCGGAGTGAGGTACGAGGTTTCTCATGACAGGACCCCCCATAGACGGTCTATGAAATGTTCTTACGCCGCCATAGAGATCTGCATCGGGGAGTCCTGCTTTCGGGCGCCGATGCGCTCCCCCCTTTATATCGCCTTGACCTTCTGGTACTTCGCGAGCGCCTTCTCGAAACCCTCGCCCGAGCATTCGTCAAGGACCTTCGCCGCCGCCGGAAAGACCGCGCTGCCGAGGAACTCGCGCTCCTCCTGCGAGAAGTCCGAGAGGACGTAGCCCGCGATGTCGTCGTGGTCGGGGCGGCCGAGACCGAAGCGTAGGCGGGCGAAATCCCTGGTGCCCAGCCGCGCCTCGAGGGAGCGCAGGCCGTTGTGGCCGCCGAGGCCGCCGCCCAATTTCAAGCCGAAGCAGCCGAAGGACATCTCGAGCTCGTCGTGGATCGCAAGGATCTCGGTAGGGAGAATCTGGTAGAAGCGCATGAGCTCGGCGGCGGAGTCGCCGGATAGGTTCATGTATGTCTCGGGGCGGAGGATCCAGGTGCGGCCCGCGTCGGTCTCGCGCGTCGCGAAGCGGCCCTTGAACTTGCGCTCCCAACGAAGCTCGCCGTAAAAGGACAGGGATTCGAGGAACTGCCAGGCAACATTGTGGCGGTTCCCGGAATACTCGCGCCCATAGTTGCCAAGGAATGCGTAGAGCCTGATCACGATGTCTCTCCGGGAGCGTGTTTGACCGCTCCGAGCGACGATAGTACACTGTCCTCAGAGGCTCTGCATACGGGAAGCTTCCGGGAGGCGCGATGTGATAGTCGATCCTCGCTTTGTCCTCTCCATCGAGGAGCGCGAGGGAGGGAAGGCCCTTGTCTTCAGGGCGGCTTCCAAGGTCGAGACGCGCGAGCCGATGACGGTCCTTGCGAGCGCCTCCTTCGACGAGTTGGCCGGTCTTGCCGGCATAGGGCCGTCCGAGCGCGCGGCCTTTTTGGACCGGAGCGCGCGGCTCTTCTTCTCCAATGGCTGGCAGTCGTGGTCCTACGGCGGCGAGCTCGCCGCTCGCGAGCGGATAAGGCGCAGCCTACTCATCCGGGGTTTTAATGCGGAGACTGCGCACCCTGTGCGCCGCGAGAAGAAGGGCGAGGTCCTGTCGCACTTTCTGGCCTGGGTGCGAGCGGGCGATAAGCGGCTTCTTCTTGCGTCGCGCAATTCGCCCGAGCGCGCCCTCCCGCCACTCTCCTTCTCGGTTGGGCGACGCAAGCTCGGCCTAAAGATGGAAGTCTATGCCGAAGGAGGGCGCTTCGCTTCCGGAGAGCTAATAGCCGAGGTCGTCGTAGCCTATGTAAAAGGCTACTTCGAGGCGAAGGATTTCTTGAGGAATTGCTTCCGAGAGTACCGACACTTCGAACGTTTGGCCTTCCTTGGCCACGAAGGTAGTCTGGTCCCGGGCGGCTATGAGTCTTGGTATAACCACTACGCGGAGATTGACGACGGCATTATTTCCCGCGACCTCGAGGCTATCGCTTCGAACGCGAATCTTATCAACACATACTATCTGCAACGGGGCAAGCCAACGGTCTTCCAGATCGATGACGGATGGGAGGTGGCGATCGGCGACTGGAGAGTCGATGCCGCGAAATTCCCGAGGGGGATGGCCGTTCTCGCCGCTGAGATCGAGGGGCGAGGCATGGTGCCCGGGCTCTGGATCGCTCCTTTCGTCGTCGAGCGTCGGAGCGCGGTCTTTAGGGAGCGCCCGGAATGGCTGCTGCGCGACAGCTCCGGCAAGAACGTCGTCGCGGGCTGGAACCCAGCCTGGGGCAAGGAATTCTTCTGTCTGGATTTATCGATCCCCGCGGTCGAGGACTATCTGGCCGGCATCTTCGATACGATCATAGAGGGCTGGGGTTACCGCTACCTCAAGCTAGACTTCGTCTACGCGGGCCTCCTTCGCGGCCTCCGGAAGGGCGGCGGGGCCGCCTACGAGCACTACGAACTCGTACTGCGTCGCATAACGTCTCGAATCGCGAATTCTCGCGGCTCGCCCCTGGCCTACCTCGGATGCGGCGCTCCCTTCGAGCCATCGTTCCGGCACTTTCCTCTCATGCGGATCGGGACCGACACTAAGGAGGCCTGGGACTGGCCGATCCTCAAGGCGATCCGCCATCAGGGTAGGCCATCGGCATACGTGAGCGCCGTCGATACGATAGGCCGATCGATCCTGGACGGGACGGTCTTCGTCAGCGACCCCGATGTGGTTTTCTGCAGGAGCTCGGCCATGCTCCTCTCCGAGAGCGAGAAAGAGCTCGTCGCCTTGGTGGACTTCATGCTCGCCTCGCAGATCATGTTTTCGGACGACACGCACGAGTTCGGCGAGGCCTCGGAGGCCGCGTTTACCAAATGGATCGTTGCGCTCTACGACCGTCTTGCGGGCCGGGAGTACGGGGCCGAGCGCATCGCGCGCGATGTCTATTCGCTCTTTAGCCGCGACGGCCGCATACGAGGCGTCGCGAACCTTTCGAATAAAGCCTGGGCGGCGGCTGGCTACGATCCGGCCAGGTCAATCGTCCTGCATGCCCTTGCCCTAGGCAGCAAAGGGAAACTCGCTTTCGAGCCGCGGTCGATATCGTTATTCCAAGAATGAAGGATGCCATGGAGAAAACCGTCTTCGTAATCGGCCACAGGAACCCCGACACGGACTCCGTCGTGGCGGCGGTCGCCTACGCCGCGCTAAAGCGCGCGACGGGTATGCCCGAAGCCCGCGCGGCGCGCGCCGGGGCGGTGAATCCGCAGACCGAGTACATCTTCGACCGCTTCGGCATCGAGCTGCCGGAGTTCATCTCCGACCTGGTGCCCAAGGTCGAGTACTTCCTCCCGGGGCCGGCGAGGACGGTTCGGGCGGATACGCCGCTCTGGTCCGCCTTGGCCCTCCTCGGGGAGGGCGGCGGGGAGGCTCTGCCCATCGTAGACGAGGAGGGGCGCTACCGCTCCCTGCTCCACTACGGTTCCTTCGCCCAGAACATCATCGCCAAGATCAACCCGCGCAAGAAGGCGGTGATAACGACTAGCGTCGGCCACCTCATCGAGACGATCAAGGCACAGACCATCATCTCCTTCGACGAGGGAGAAGTGTTCAAGGCCAACATGATCGTCGCCGCCAACCAGACGGATTCGGTGAGGGCCGTGCTCGAGGCCGAGAGCGCTGCCAACAAGATCCTGCTGGTGGGGGACCGCGCGGACGTGCACGCCCTGGCCCTGGAAGTCGGAGTTCGGGTCCTTATAGTCACCAACGGCTTCGTCGTTTCCAAGGAGCTGCGCGTCCTAGCCGAGAGCAAGCGCATTTCCGTCCTTGTCTCTCCCTACGATACTTCGAGCACCTCCCTCCTCGTCCTCTATTCCACGCCGGTCCACGCCATGGGAGACCTGGAGGCCAAGCCGATCCATCGGGGCGAGAGGGCGCGCGACGCGAGGAAGACCCTCGCCGCCTCGCCCAGCAGGTCGGCCGCCGTCGTCGATGACGAGGAGCGGGTGATAGGGCTGCTCCGGGAGGGCGACCTTCTCCGGGAGCCGAGCGTCGAGGTGATCATGGTCGATCACAACGAGTTCGGCCAGGCCATCGAAGGCATAGAGAACTACCGGATACTCGAGGTAATCGATCATCACCGCCTCGGCTCCTTTTCGACCAAGTACCCGATCACCTTCATCAACCGCGTGGTCGGTTCGACGAGCACGATGATATCGGGCATGTATCGCGACCAGCGCGTGCCCATCCCGAAGGAGATCGCCTCGATACTGCTCTGCGGCATCCTCTCCGATACGCTTATCCTGCGCTCCGCGACGACGACTGAGGTCGATCGCGACGAAGCCGAGTACCTGGCCAACATCGCCGACCTCGACCTCGCGGAGCTGGGCGCCGCCATAATGCAATCCGCTTCCAGGGCGGCGTCTAGGCCGGCGGCGGAGATAGTGCGCCTCGACCTCAAGGAGTACGAAACGCAGAAGATCAAGCTTAGCGTGAGCCAGATCGAAGTGTCGGATACGGCTTTAGTGATGGAAAAGCGCGGCGAGATTCTCGCAGCCCTCGCGGCGATAAAGACCGAGAAAGGCTATTACCTCTCCGCCTTGATGGTGACCGACATCACCGAGCTCGTGAGCCTGCTCTTCCTCGTCGCGGATAAAGACCTCTTGGCCCTCGTGGGCTATCCCGCGAACGGCGAGGGCGTGTTCGTACTCAAGGACATGCTGTCACGCAAGAAGCAGCTGATGCCGGCGATATTCGAACTGGTGGAGAAGGCGCTGGGGTAGGAGGATGGACGAGCTCATGGGGAGGCTGGTGAAGGCCATGAAGAAGCGGGCAGGGCTCTCCCATGAGGGCCTCTCGGTCTTGTCGGCGCTCATCGAATCGTGCCGATCTGCGGCACGCCTGCGCGACGCACTTGTTGGCCCACGGGGCCGATATTCGCTACGTCCAGGGCCTTCTTGGGCACAAATCCGTCCAGACGACGGTGCGGTACACCAACGAGCTCGTCGAGAACCTCCGGCGCCGCTACCTGCGGGGGCACCCGCGGGAGAACGAGTCGCGGAGGACGGTCGACGAGGCCTATAAACAGGGCTTCGAGGGCCTTATGGGAAGGCTTGAGAAAGCGAAGGGGAACAGGGAACGGCGGGCTGCTCGATCTGCTTTTGATTGTCAGGAGGAAAAGCAATGAAGTATACTCAAAGCAAGGTGAATACCATGAAAAGCGTAAAGATCATTGTCGAGAAGCATCCCGATGGTTATGTTGCGTACCCCTTGGGGATTGAAGGTGTCGTTGTCGGCGAAGGAGACACCTACGCCGAGGCCTTCGCGGACGTGCAGTCGGCTATAAAGTTCCATGTCGAGACCTTCGGCGAAGAAACCCTCGTCGAGCAGTCTCCCGTGTTGGAGGCCTATCTAGCGGAAGCGGTTTTCTAGCCGAAGGCATAGCGGAGCGTTTGGTGGAGGCCTTTCCGAAGGACGCCCCGAAGCGAAAGGTAGTGAAGACCTTCGAGGCTCTCGGGTTTCGCATTGTCCGCGAGCAGGAGCATATAGCCATGGTTCGCGACAATGGCGACGGCACTCGCACGCCGCTCACGATGCCGAATCATCCGACGATTAAAGGCGCGACGCTTCGCGCGATACTCACGCAGAGCAGAATCAGTCGCGAGGATTTCCTGAACGCCTACGAGAAAGTGCAACAGCCGTCCGGGCGGGGGAACAGAACGCCCGATTATGCGGCGAGCGGGGAACCGCGAGCAGACAGCCCGGCGGAGCCGAGGCTGCGCATAATCCGGCGTTCTGTTTAGCGAGGCGCCACGGACGCCGGCGCGCGACCCGCCCGGGTGCCTTGCGCGGCCGCCAGGGCGGGCGTAGAATCGTAAGCATACAGGCACCCATGTTTAGGGTGCCTTTTCATAGGCCGACCCTTCGCGGCGGCAGCGATCTTTGACAGAGCGATCTGGAGCAGAAACTAGGCCGCGAAAATCGACTATGGTTGTATTACTTCGATTCCCGCTGGTATGACCCGAACCTAGGCCGGTTCATTACCGAAGATCCGGCGAGGGATGGTGGGAATTGGTTTGCGTATTGCGGGAACAACCCACTTAACTTCACGGATCCTACGGGGTTGGATGCATCAGATTTCTATGCATCGCTTCAAAGCGGCCAGTACAACAGTACGCCATTGGATCCACATAGCTATGGTTCTTTGATGGGGCAAAGCTATCCAACACCAACTTCCCCGACGCCTTCAGCGCCAACTCCTACCGCGCCGAAACCATCCACGCCCGTCGGACCGAGCTACACACCGCATGTAGAATACGGAGCAAACGGATCACGAGAGCTTTATGACCCGAATTCTGATTCATCGTGGGCATTAGCAGATGCGACACGGGATGCGGGAGAAGCCGCTGCAGAGAATTCTGCTAGATTGGGCTCTGATCCGGTCGATCAATATATTGGATTCTGCTTAGGTGTTCCTTTTATCAATTTCTCTATTTCTCTCGACGTCTTTAATGGTGATATCAGTGCCGGATTCAGCCGTCACTTAATCGGTGCTGGTGTCAGTCTTGACTATGCAATCGGCAATGGCTCTTTGGAGACGAGTGTTGGGGCCTCAAAGTACCTATCGGTTGGAGTATTGTGGAATGAACACAATGGCGTATTCGCTCCAAGTGGAACAGCTTACCATGTCGGACCTGGAGTCGGCCTTCCATTCGACATTTCATATCCGAAATGAGCCGAGGAGGCGATTTTGATAGCCTACTATTTGGCAGGGATAGTTGCGATACTACTTGGATTACTTCTGATTGTGGGAACTTTGTTGCGTTGGAAATTCCTTGTCGATCCTCCTGAAAGATGGGCCACGTTCTACTCGTTATCCAAACTAAAGGAGAGCTTTGGTAGCGGCTTCTTAGTTGTGTTCAACTTTGTAATTGGGACAATAATTGTGTTAATGGCGTGTGGTTTTTTAGTTGCACTTCGAATGGGCCATGTTAGGATACGCTGAAAAGATTGTGTGTTAATACTTCGGCAGGGAACCTACCCGCCCCGCAAATCCTCGCCCGCCCGCTCCGATGAGCGGGCGGCTTGCTTTTCTAGCGCGGCGTCCTGCCGCGCGGCCGTTCCGCGAGGACTTCGCGAACCCGATCATAGGCCGCGATGTCCATCCGTGGCCACCGCGTCTATGACCGGGTTCGCGGGGGCGGCGGCCGTTTGTTGCGACTCGTCCGCTTTCCGCGACACTTTTTTGAAGCGGCCGTATAGTGAAGTGGATCCGCAGTGCGATCGGCGGTCACTCGAGGCGGGGCTGCCGCGGGGGCAGTAGCCCCCTTGGCTAGGGTGGAGAAAGGAAACGGCCGACCCATTTCGCCTAATCCCGAGGTATGCGCCGTGGCGGCGAGGATTCAAGGCCATGGCGCGTACCGTGGATTAGGCGATGTGGGGTTGAAGGCGATTGTTATTTGTAAACGTCTTTCCGGTCTTGTACTCGGATTACTTCGATTACCAAACGTCGGTCGATGATGTTGTACACAACTCGGTATTCACCGACGCGAATTCGATAGGTGTTTGCGGAGTCCGTTATCTTTACGACGCCAGCAGGGCGAGGATCATCGCGTAGTGATTCGATCGCCGGCAGGATTCTCGCGATTATCGGTTTCGGTAGCTTCCGCAGTTCTTTAGCGGCCGAGGATTTCCACTCGATGCTATATGAGGCCATCGGCTTTCAGTGATTCCAGGAGCTCTTTGTGCGAGATGGTGGCTTCGTCCCGGCGCTCGGCGACGGCCGCGAGGTCGGACAGGTCTTCGAGGAGCTCTGTATAGGCGTCAATGGGCAGGATGACGGCAGCTTTGTTGCCCATCTCGTCGGTGATATATTGAGGATGGCTGAGAGCAGCGTCCATAACGCCCTCCTTGTTGCTGAAGTGAGATAATACTACTACGAATTGGCTTTGATAAGGTCATCCAGGGTTTTGAGGATGGCCTTTCTTTTTTGCTCAGGCAGCTGATCGAGCTCGCGGAGGCGGTGGATGATACACAAAACGGCGAACCCTAAGGGCCAAGGATGTCGTCGCCAAAGCCGATGAGGCGCAGGAGTCTGAGTGCGTTTTTCCTATCGACGATGCCCTCGCGAAGCGCGAAATCGAAGGCAAGGCGCCCATCCTCCATGTTTTCGGAAAAGTAATAGGGCGAGTAGTCGCCCTCGAGCGCCGAGGCGATCTCGAGGTCGTGGGTCGCGGCCACGACGATGGAGCCTTTGCCTGACGCCCCCTTGAGTATCGCGATGGACGCGGCAATGCGGTCTTGGCTATTAGTGCCGTTCAGTATCTCGTCGATCAAGGCGAGCACCGGGGGGCGGGCGCTGCGGATCGAGGCGAGGATATCGAGAAGCCTCTCGGCTTCTGCAAAATACCGGCTTTTGCCTGAAGCGCGGTCGTCCTCGCTCCGGATAGAGCTCGACACGAAGAACAGGTCGGTCTCGAAGGAATCCGCGTAGGCGAGGCCGAGGTTGGTGGCGAGGATCTGATTGATGCCCAGAGTCCTGAGGAAAGTGGACTTGCCGGACATATTGGTGCCGGTGAGTACGATGCCGCGATCAAAAGAGAAGCTCACCGGGACGCAGGCCTCGACGAGGGGATGGCGCGCCTCGTGCGCGGCGATACGGCCGCTCCCCGCCCTGACCCGAGCCGGAATAGGAGAGCCGGCCTCCTCGCCGAAGATTGCGAGAGAGCAGAGGGCGTCCAAGGTCCCGACCGTCTCGTAGAGGGCGCGAAGCTCGTCGCCGGCGTCCTGGAGCGCCTCGGCTGCCTTAAGGTAGTTGTAGAGCTCGCTTAGCATGAAGACCTTGAAGTACAAGAGGAGCGACTCGAATATATCGCCGCCGAAGTTGGTCACGGGTTTAAGGAATAAGGCCGGGCCGACGACGCGTTTTATCCTCGGATATAAGGCGGTGAGAACCATAAGTTCTTCCGATCCCTCCGCACAATGCAGCTTTCGTATTCGTCCGCAGAATCCTGCGATAAGGCCGATGTAATACAAGGATGGGGCATGCGCCCATATCTTGCCTGTGGTCCTGATATAGACGAAAAGGTTAAACAGGGCGATCGGCATAATGGCGTAGAGGAAAGCCATCGCGCCGAAGTAGGCGGGCATCGCGAAGGAGGCCGTCGTTATGACCATCCATATCGCGATTATGCGTCGATACTTAGCGAGGCCCAAGTCGGGAAAGGCGAAGAGTTCATGAGCGGCGTCGCCGACTTTCTGCGGCCCCACTTTCTTAAGTAGCTTGCGCGTGGCATCGCGCAGTCCAGGTCGATCACGGTAGAACTGCGCTCGGCCTACGCGGCGCTTGTATTCCACCTCATCGATCGGACTGGAGCGCATCAAGGCGTAGAGCATGGATTGGCCGGGAGTCGTCAGCGTACGGTCGAGGAGAGCGAATACTTCGTCGAGCTCAAGGTCCGCCGCGGTCTGGTCGTCTATCAGCCTAGTGCCAGGCCTGGAACCAGCGTAGGCCAGGAAGCTTTTATTTATCAAGATTTCGGCGCGATCATGGATGATCGAAGGACCCGTGGCACTTCTTATACTTTTTCCCCGAGCCGCAGGGGCACTGATCGTTGCGGCCAATCTTGGGGCCCTCGCGCACAATCGTTTCGGGAATGACCTCGCCGTCCGCGAAAAGCCAGGCACCCTCGCGCTTCACGAAGGCTGCCTTCTCGTGGTGCTCCTCGCGCAGGCCGCCCTGGACGTAGGTGGCTTTGAACTCGACCATGCCTTCCTCGTCCGAGGGGCCGCCGTTCTCGATTTTTAGGATCTTGAGCCCGAGCCAAGTAGACGTTTCGCTCCAGCGCTTGGTGGCTTCGATGTCGATGCCGTGCTCATCGTCGCGGAGGCAGGTTGCGACGATGTAGTCGATGGCCTTGGTGGCATAGGCGGTGTAGCGGCTGCGCATGAGCGCCTCGGCCGTCGAGCTCTTGGCCTTGCCCGAGATATAGGGGCCGCAGCAATCGTCGTAAAGGCGGTCGGAGCCGCAGGGGCATTTATCCATAAATATTCCTCCGAAGCATTGTTGTACACGGAAGAGGGGCGAAGGGCAATGCCGAGGGTTAATTACCCCAGGGGCCGCTCGAGCTCGACGGAGGCGACGCTCTCGGCCCCAGCCCTGGCTTTCGCTTTGGCGATTTTGGAAATCATGTCGCCGAGAGCGCCCACTACGGAGATGGCTGCTACTCCAAGTACGATTATCGCTACGGTCCCCATACTTTCCTCCGCGCCGAGCTCAAGCGATACCTATGATCCTCAGCATCCCGGAGCCGAGGAAATCGACGATTATATTGATCGGGAGAAGGTTGATCTTTGTGACGCTCTGGATCACGAGTATAGCGAGGAGGGCCATGCTGCCATAGCGGTAGAGTACGGCCTCAGTCTCGGGACGGATGCGGATCGATTGGAAGAGAACGTGGGAGCCATCGAGGGGCGGGATCGGTATGAGGTTGAAGACTAGAAGGCCGAGGTTGATGAAGAGCGCGTAGAAGAGGACCTCCACGACTGACTGCGCGACCGGGCCGGCGGAGAGAAGGCCCGCGATGGCAGCGAGTTTTATCAGGAGGGCGAAGGCGATCGCGAGGACGAGATTGACGGCGGGCCCGGCGAGGGCGATGAGGACTTCGTCTCGCCGCGGTCTCTTGAGATACTCGCGCGAGAAATGCACGGGCTTTGCCCATCCGAAGCCAGCGACGAGGAGAAAAAGGAAGCCGATGGGGTCGATATGCCGAAGGGGGTTGAGGCTGAGTCGGCCTTCCGCGGCCGGGGTCGGGTCGCCGAGGGCGGCGGCCGCGCGGGCATGGCCGTATTCGTGGAGCACGAGGCCGACTAGGACGCCGGGCAGGGTGAGGAGTATACGCTGAATGTCCAGGCCGCCCATAGCGCCGCTCCCTACTTCAGCGCGCCCGAGGCGAGGAAGGGCAGGGCGATGAAGTTGCCGATCATGCCTCCGATGCTCGACATGAAGAAAATGAGGAGGATCTTCGACACTCGGTTCTTATAAAAACCCTTGATGCTCGACACATCGGTGGCGAGATTCTCGAGGTCGGAGACGCGCGGCTTGCGCAGGAAGGCCTCGGCGAGGCCGGCGAAGAGTCCCACTCCGACGAATGGATTGAGGGTCGCGATCGGCGCCATCAAAAAGGAGACTAGTATAGTGAGAGGATGGGCTAGGCAGAGGGCGGAGCCGAGGGCGGCGAGGGAGCCGTTGAGCAGCACCCATCGAAGCAGCATCGCAAGGCTTGCGCTCGTGCCCGACTTGAAGAATCCGAGGACGATGAAGCCTACGATGACCGCCGGCACCGCCCATCCTACGATCTTCGCCGCTTTGGAGGGTGGAGGCGTCGACTCGATATCGGTAGTGTCGGGCGGCACTCCGCCCGCGTCCAAGCGCTTGAGCCATGCCTCGATGCCGTCGAGGTGGCCGGCGCCGACGACGGCGACGACTAGACTTTCTCTCGCGAGGAAGATCCGCGAGGCGAGGAATCTGTCGCGCTCGTCGATAAGCACTTCCTTGACCGAAGGGAGGAAGGACGCGAGCTCGGACATCATAGAATCGAGCTCGTTTTTATCCTTGAGCTTCTCGATCTCCTCTTCGGAAAGCTTCTCGTTGGAGAAGGCCGAATCGACCAGGCTCGCGAGGAGCTTGGATTTATTCCAGAAACCCGATAAAGCCCAGGCGCGCTTGAGCGTAACCTGGATCTCGCGATCGCAGAATGAGTAGGGGATGCCCGCGTCCTCGGCGGCTCGCACCGCCGCGAGCATCTCGTCGCCAGGCTTTCCGCCGACGCTGGCCCCCATCCTGCGCTGGAATCCGGCGAGGGCTAGATTGGCCATGAGAAGGAAGCCCTTCCCCTCTTTGAGGATCTTGCCTATATCGAGGTTTTCCCAGGATTTCTCCTGGCTCATCGAGCGGTAGCGGCCCTCGTCTATCTCGACGCAGACTCTGCCCGGCTTCTCGGAATCGATGAGGGCTCGCACTTCTTGCGTGCTTTCCTGCGAGATGTGAACGGTACCGGCGAGAATTACCGTACGGTCCTTAAGCTCGACGCGGCGAATTGTCTGGGACATATTCCTTCCTCTGTTATGATCTAGCCGCGGCCTCGGTCGCGGTATAGGCGGCGCTCGCCGCCTTGAAAAATCTTTCTCGCAATGCGCGCTCGCCCGGGTCGGAGGCCGCCGGTATTAAACCGCCCGCCGAATGAGCGTGGCCACCGCCGCCGCCGATGCCCGCTAGGGCGGCGCGGACAAGGCCGAAGGCCGAGACGGAAGCGCTCTTGGAGCGGACGGAGATGTGCACGCCCCGATCGTCCTTCTCGGCGGCGACGGCGGCGGACAGCTCCTCGGACCGAAGCGCGAACTCTGCGAGGACGGCGAGCGCCTCCTGCCCACAGGCGCCGCGTATGAAAGCGAAGAGAAGGCCATCGCGGACAACGGCCTTCCCGATGGCCGAGACTACCAGGCCGAGCTCCCTAAGGTCGAGTACCGTTCGGACGACGCGGCTCGCGAGATCCCAGTCGCCCGCGCGGTAGAGGGCCGCATAGGCGGCGAAGTCCTCGTCGGAGCAGCTTCGGCTCAGGAAGTCGGTATCGGACTGGATGCCCGCGAGAAGTGCCGTGGCTACGCCGCGCGGCGGCTCGAAGCCCGCTTCTTTCCAATAGCCGAATATCATCGTCGAGCAGGAGGCGAGCTCGGGGCGCAAGTCGATGAATGCCGCCTCGCTCTCCCCGGATTTGTAGTGGTGGTCGATGACGCCGATGAGCTCGCCCTTGTTGAGAGTCACGTTGTCGTTGCCCGGCGAGCCATCTACGACGATGACCTGGATTTCGCTCTCGCCTTCGGGCGAGGATTTTAGGTCTATGTCCAGTTCCTTGACGAGTTTTTTTAGACTGCGACTCCTGAGCTCTCCGCGGTAGCCGCAGTCCGCGGAAAAGCCCATCCGGCGGAGGAGGCCAGCCAATCCCCAGGCGGAGGCGACGGCGTCTATATCGGGGTAGTCGTGCGTTTGCACGAAGACGGGACGCCGTCCCTCGAGCCGTGAAACCAGGACGTGGAATCGATCAGCCATTAGGCCCCGCGCCGAGACGCTTACGCTCGGCCAAGAGAAGGCGGTATTCGAGAGTGCCCTCGCGCTTCATCTCCTCGCCGAGGGCAAGGTACTTGGAGGCGAGGGAGGTCTTTCCCCTGCATAACCAGTATTCGGAGAGATAGAAAAGCATCGCGGACTTGAGGTCGAGCTTTTTTTCGGACTGGATTTTAATCTCAAGCTCCGCCGTGGCGTCGTTCTGGTCTTGCAGTAGCCGCAACATAGCCCAATAGATGTAGTTTTTGTCCCGGTCGATCGCTGGCGCGATCGATCCGGCGTAGGCCGCCGCGTCCTTGGCCTTCCCGGAGCGAAAAAGCGCGAGGGCCGACGCGATCGCGTACTCGTAGCGGTCGGGCGCCGAAGAATAGGCGCGCTTGAAATCGGCGGCAGACTCGGCCCAAAGGCCAAGGCGGAAGGCCGCGGCCCCCGCCGACTCGAAGGAATACCAGTAATCGGGATAGAGATCTATTACCTTGCGGTAGTCGTCGAGGGCGGCGGCGTCATTGCCCGTCTCCTCGAGAATCCCGCCGCGATAGGCGTAGGAGAGGAAGTAGTCGGGATCGAGGGCGATGGCCCTATCGAAGTCGGACCGGGCCCCCGCCATGTCGCCTTTTTCCAGGCGATAGCGCCCCCGGTCCAGGTAGAGCCAGGACTCGTCCGGGCCCTTGGATACGGCGGTATCGAGGTCTTCCTCCGCTTCTTTATATTTTCCCTGTTGATATCGCGCGCGGCTTCGGTCCGAATAGGCCAGCGGCGAGGCGCTCTCGAGGGCGATGGCCGCGCTGAGCTGGGCCTCCGACTCGGGGTACTTCGCCTCGCGGTAGAGCGTCCGCCCAAGCCCGAGCGAGGCATCTGCGTTTTTTGGATCGGCTGCGAGAGATTTCTTATAGAAGTCCTCGGCCTTGGGCCATGCCTTGGCGTCGAAGGAGTAAGCGCCCCAAGCGCTGAGTACGGACGCGTCGTTAGGAGCCGTGGCGAGGGCTCGATCCAGATAGGAACGGCGCTTTTTGTCGTCGCCCTTGAATCGAGCGAGCTCGGCGCCCATCGAAAGAGCGCCTATGTTAGTAGGCTCCGAAGCGAGGATAGCCTCGACGCCCTTGATCGCGTCATCGAGCTTGCCCGCCGATACGAGGGCGGCGGCCTGGGCGAGCTTTAAATCGGTATTGGCAGGCGAGGCCGCGGCGAGCTCTCCGAGCTTGTCGGCCGCCGCCGCCGCGTCGCTCTTGTCGCCCTTGTCGAGAAGCGCGGCCGCAGTCTCGACGGTCTGCACGCTCTTTTGCCCCGGTGTCGGCAACTTTGCCGAGCCGACGCGCGAGGTCGCGGAGGCATCGAGCGTCGGCTTCGGTCCGCCCGCGCAGGATGCCAGCAGCGATAAGACGGAAACGGAGGCGATCGCGGCCGTTATGAATAGGGCTCGCGATGTCATTCGCAAGGAGGGTATGTTTTCCGATCCGACGCGCATGCTAAGGCCAGTATCCATAGTGTTCCGCCCCCAATCCGCCTTCGATGCCGGGCGCTCGATACTACCGCGAGCTACCCCTTTATACAAGGTTGCATAAGGTACTGTTACCCGCTATAGTCCATATCCGCAATGAAAAGCGGTGCCTTTAAGCGGGCTGTCGGCCTTACCTTCCTCTATATCGGCCTGTTCGTCCTTATCGTGCTCGTCCAATTCTCGAGGGGGCCTGGCCTCTCCGAAAAATTCGGCTCTCTCTCCGTAAGCGCCTCATACCCCAAGTCGGTTCGCGGCAAGGCCGGAGCGGCCCCCGACTCGGTTCGTCTTTCCTACGCGGGCCTCTCCTTCCTGATAGCCTCGACATCGATCGCGGAGAGCGTAGGCGCCGACGGTACGGCCTCGCCCCTCGCCCTCGCCTCGATAGACAAGCTTCCAAACGGCGTCCGAATCAAGCTCGCGCCCGGTGTCGAGATCAGGGCGACGGCCGACAATGGTCCGCCCGAGCGCTGTACGCTCGCGGCCACCGCTCCCGCCGGCGTAGCCAGTGTCCGCCTGCGGCTCGTCCCTTCCCGCTCCGCACGGTTCTCGGAGAAGGATGGCCAGCGTACTGTCCTGTCCGACGGCGCTTCCTACGCGATCAGCCTCGCCTCGGGATCCTTCGACGGAAACGCGGGCCTTCTAAACCTGAGCCCCGGCGATCCCGGCCTCGCCCTCGCGCGGGTCGCGCCGACCAAACCGGAAGTTGCGGTTGTGCCCAAGCTTCCCCAGGCCGCGCCTCCCGATAAGTTCGTCGCGCAGGCTCCCAAGGCACCCGAGGTCTTCAAGGCCGAGATAGCCGCGTGGAGGGACAAGGCTTGGTCCGGTCTGGCCTCGACGCGCCTCGACGCGGACAAAATAACGTGGAAGGGAGCCGACGGTCTCCCCATTTTTTCCGAGAAAGCGCTCGCCGCCTACCTCGCGGAGTCTCTCGCCCGCGGCTCTTACGCCGATTCGCTTGCGCGCGTCCGGGGAGCGAGGGATAAATGGCCCGATAAGCTCGGCTATCTATCGGCGCCCTACCTAGGCGGCCTCGTGCCCAAGATGAAGGCTCTAGAAACAGCCGATCTCGCGGAAGCCAAGCGTCTTTCTCAGCTTGTTGCCGATAAGTCGCCGACGATCCTCGAGAAAGAAGGTCTCCTTCGTTTCCTTGTGGATCGCTCGCCATCTTCGCTCGCCCAAGACCTGATTCGCTTTTCCTCGGGAATCGATCCCGCGAAGCTTACGGTGAGGCAGGCTGTCGGCCTCCTTGCTTGCGCGGTGGACGCGAAGTCTCTGCTCAAGGACGAGGAGAATCCATTCCGGGACCCGAGCGCCACGGCGGACCGAGTGGTCGCGGCCCTGCGTAAAACCTCGAGCGGGGTTTTCCTCGTTACCGAGGACGACGGGACCAGCGACCTCCGCCTCTCGCTCATCGCGGGAAGCAGCCTCGCGGCCTATGGAGCGGCCGCCTCAAAGCCCCAGCTGGTCGGCGTCGGTCAGAGCCTCGTCGAGGGCGTTCTCGGCCTCTCGGATGCCCAAGGCTTCGCGCCATCGCGCGTCCTCGCCCACGATGGCGCGGTCGATCAGCGGACGGGCGCCCTCGCTCCCGAGGAGATGTATCCCCTCGTAGCCGACAATCCCTATTACCCTCGCGAAGTATCCTTCGGCCGCGACCTCGCGCCCGGCCTCTGGGCTTGGACCTGCTCTCCATCGTTAGTCGTACAGGCGAGCGGATCTCGCTACGTCTTCACGGCGACCTTCCCCGTTGGCCGTTCGCACTTCCTGACCTTCCGCGGGCTTAAGCCCTTCGCCAACATCCAGCTCTACGAAATCGACTACAATCCCGATAACGATTTCGAGAGCTACGACGCTTCCGGATATCTCTATAATAAAGACGCGGACGCGCTCTATTTGAAAATGAAGCACAAGAAAGAGAACGAAAACATCAAACTTTCGTTCTAGCCTCTTCCCGGACTGGCCGGGGCCTAGGATTGACTGGCCAAGGGCCTTTCTGTAAAGTGCCCCATGCGCATCGAGACCTGCTATTCCCGACCCAGCCTCGACGGCAGGGGCTCTTCCCCGGCCGCTCGCCTCGAGCGTATCTTGGGCGAGAGGGCTTTGGTCCGCGTCGCGGACGTGATCCTCGTCGACTTCCCCCTGTCTCGAGATAGCGCCGAAGAGCTCTTCTCCGATCCCGTGACACAGTTCATAGCCGACCTGCCCGTTCCCGAGCTGCCCGCCTTCGAAGGCTGGGACTGGCTCGTCGAGATAGCATATCGGCCGGGCGTCACCGATACTCTGGCTCTCACCGCGCGCGAGGCTATAGAGATAGCCGGGAGCGCTCCGACCAGGCAGCCTTGGCTCGTGCAGACGGCGAGGCTCTACGCGGTGACCGCGCGGGAAGCGAGCGCCGATGCCGTGCAACGCGCTTTTTCGACGCTTTGGAATCCGCTTATCCAATCGGCGTTTTTTATTTCGAGGAAGGATTGGGCGGCCGGCGCGCGGCTGCCCGAATTGTATCCCGCGGTGTCCCTTGCGGACGATCCTGACTCCCTGCTTTTTGACTTGGGTGCCTTGGACGACGCCGGCCTGGAGGCGCTCTCCGCGAAGCGGCTTCTCGCCCTAAACCTCGCCGAGATGCGCGCCGTAAAGGACTACTTCTCGCTGCCGAATACGCGCGCGGGGCGCGCCGCCGCCGGCCTCTCCGCATCCGCGACCGACGTCGAGATCGAGATGATCGCGCAGACCTGGAGCGAGCATTGCAAGCACAAAATATTCAACGCCGAGATCGAGTATTCCGAGCCCGGCGCCGCGGTGCGTGGGATAAGCTCCCTTTTCAAGACCTACATCCGCTCGACCACCGAGGATCTGGCGCCGCTTCGGCCCGACCTCCTCTCCGTGTTCACCGATAACGCCGGCGTCTTCAAGTTCGACGACGCTACCGCGATCTGCGTGAAAGCCGAGACGCATAATTCGCCTTCGGCCCTCGATCCTTATGGCGGGGCTATCACCGGGATAGTCGGCGTCAACCGCGACATTCTGGGCACCGGCATCGGAGCCGCGCCCCTCTTCAACACCGATGTGCTCTGCTTCGCGCCGCCCTCGATGCCCGACGAGGAAGTCCCTATAGGCCTCATCGTTCCGCGCGAGCTTCTCGCCGGCGTTCACCGCGGCATCGTCGATGGCGGAAACCAGTCGGGAATACCCGTCGCCGCGGGGGCCTTCGTCTTCGACGAGGGCTACATGGGCAAGCCCCTGGTCTTCTGCGGCACGGGCGGGATCATGCCGATGGAGGTCCGGGGCGCCCCTTCCTGGGAAAAGAGCGTAGAGCCGGGTATGCTCGCCGTGATGGTCGGAGGGCGCATAGGCAAGGACGGCATACACGGCGCGACCTTCTCGAGCCTCGCGTTAGACGAAACCAGTCCCTCCTCCGCCGTGCAGATAGGCGACCCGATAATCCAGAAACGCATGAGCGACTTCCTGCTTGAGGCGCGGGACGAGGGGCTCTACTCGGGCATCACCGACAACGGCGCGGGGGGCCTAAGCTCGAGCCTCTGCGAGATGGCCGAGTTTTCGGGCGGGGTGCGGATAGACCTCGACAGATGCCCCCTAAAGTATCCGGGTCTATCGCCCTGGGAGATACTCGTTTCCGAGAGCCAGGAGCGCATGAGCCTCGCCGTTCGGAAAGAGTCCCTGCCGGCCCTAATGGACCTCGCCTCGAGGCGGGGCGTCGAGGCGAGCGTCGTCGGGGAGTTTACCGATACGGGCCGGGTCGAGGCGACCTATCGCGGGAAGACCCTCTGCCTCGTCGATATGGAATTCCTGCACCGCGGGCTCCCGACCATGCGCCTATCCGCGCGTTGGGCGGCCCCATCGATCGCCTGCGCCGCACTCGAGGATCGCGCCGATTGGACGCGCGCCCTCCTCGCCGTCTTGGCCGATCCCGACGTCGCTTCCAAGGAGGCCTTGGTCAGGCAATACGACCACGAGGTAAAGGGCATCTCGATAGAGAAGCCCTTTACCGGCGTGAACAGGGACGCGCCGAGCGATGGCGCCGTGCTCAAGCCCCTGTACGATTCATGGCGAGGGCTCACCATCACGCACGGAATCTGCCCAAGGCTTTCGTCGCGCGACGCGCGGACGATGGCCCTCGCGGCCGTCGATGAGGCCTATCGCGCTCATATCGCCCTCGGCGGAGATCCCGCGCGGGCAGTCGCCCTCGATAATTTCTGCTGGCCCGACCCGGTGGAGTCGGCCTTGAATCAGGACGGAGCCTACAAGCTCGCCCAGCTCGTGCGCGCCTGCGAGGCCCTCCGCGAGGCCTGCCTCGCCTACGGTCTCCCCCTCGTTTCGGGCAAGGACTCGATGAAGAACGACGCTTTCGCTGGCGGCAAGCGCATTTCGGTGGCGCCTACGTTGCTTGTCACCTTGGTAGGCATTATCGACGACGTACGCAAGGCGAGCTCCACCGACCTACTTGCCGCAGGTGACCTGCTGTACGTCGTCGGCGCGACGGGCAGCCTCTTGGGCGCCTCGGTTCTCGAGCGCGCGCTCGAGGCGCCGGGCGGCCGTAAGCCCCGAGCGGACCGCCTCCTCGGTCCCTGCCCGGTCGCCGATCCCGCGGAGCACCTGACGGTCTATCGGGCGATCGCTCGGGCGATCAGCGGCCGTACGCTGCGCTCCTGCCACGACCTCTCGGACGGCGGCCTCGCGGTCGCCCTCGCCGAGTCCTGCCTGGGCGGTCGTTTGGGCGCCCGGCTGCGTCTCGACGCGATGCCGAGGCGCGGAGGCGAGATTCCCCTAAGCGAAGGCGCGCCGGCACTGTCACGATATCCCGACGCTGCCGTCCTTCTTTTCGCGGAGGATACCGGGCGTTTCCTCGTATCGATAAGGAACGAGGACCGCGAACGCTTCGAGCGGAGCATGGCCGGAGCGCCCATCGCTTTTCTAGGTGAGGCTGTCGCCGAGCCTCGGCTCCAAGCGAGTCTCGGCGGCAAGCCGATTCTCAACGCCGGGCTCCACGAGCTCGAGCGAGCCTACAAGACGCCCATAGCGTGAAGGGAAGTACCGTGGAACCCAAGGCAATAGTCCTCGCAGGCTACGGATTCAACGCGGACGCCGAGCTCGCCGAGGCTTTGAGGCTCGCCGGGGCTAGACCCGAGAGGCTGCATATAGCGGATCTCGTCGTCGATCCCGGTCGTCTCGAGGGCGCCCGCATACTCGCCTTCCCCGGAGGCTTCTCTTTCGGCGACCACCTCGGCTCGGGTCAGGTTGTCGCACTTCTCTGCCGCAGGACGCTGAGGCCGGCCCTGGAGCGCTTCGTCGCCGACGGAGGCCTGGTCATCGGCGTGTGCAACGGGTTCCAGGCCCTGGTGCGCATAGGCATTCTGCCCAATCGCGACGGGCGCTGGGGACGCGAAGTCTCCCTCATCCAGAACGTGTCGGGCCGTTTCGTCGATGGCTGGTTTCCCCTCGCTTTCGACTCAGGAAGCCGCTGCCTGTGGACGCGGGGCCTCGCCGGGCGCCTTTTGCCGGTCCGCCACGGCGAGGGCCGCTTCGTCTCGCGCGACGCGGAGACGCTCGATGCGCTCGAGCGAGAGGGCCTCGTCGCGGTGCGCTACGTGGCCCCGAGCCCCAACGGCTCCGAGCGAGGGATTGCCGGCGTCTGCGATCCGAGCGGCCGCGTGTTCGGGCTCATGCCCCACCCCGAGGCCTTCCTCGTTCGCGAGAACCATCCGCTTCGAAGGCGGGCGTCCCGCGATGAGCCCGGCATCGAGCTGTTCGAGAACGGGGTGCGCGCCGCTCGCGACGCTAGCTAAAGCGTTTTAGCGCCCTATAGCGGAGGATGAGCGACGTGCTTATACTTCGTGTAGGTATATTTCCTGGAGGCTAGAGAAAAATATGGCCGACGAATCGGAATTGGAAGCGCTCCGACAGGAATACGAGAAGCAGATATTCGATCTACGCCAGCTCCTAGAAGTTTCGAAGAGCCTCAACTCGATGCTCGATTACCATATCCTTATCGATGCCATCCTTTTCAACGTCATGGGTCAGATGAAGGTGCTCAAGGCGGGCATCTTCGCGAAGAAGGGCTTGGACGCCACGCGCTTCAGCCTGCATCGGAACTATAAGGGCTTCGAGATCCAGCACGGCGTGGACTACTCGATAGCCGAGGACCATCCGATTATCAAGCTCTTCAACCGGCAATACGGCTGCTATACCCTCGAGGACCTGCGTCTGAGGATAGGCTCGTTCGCGGGCATCGAGGGCATTGCCTCCTTCGGACCGACCCTCATCGTCCCCCTCAAGGCCAAGGGCGCCGTCAACGGGCTCCTCGTCGTCGGCGAGAAGATCGGCGAGGAGGGCTTCGATGTATACGAACGCGAGTATGCCCTGAATCTCGCGGGACTCGCCGCGGTGGCGATCAATAACGCCTTCCTTTTCGAGATGACCACGACGGATATGATGACCCGCCTCAAGATGAAGCATTATTTTTACACAGTGCTGTTGGAGCGCATGGGCGAGGCCGCGATATCGTCGAAGCCCCTCTCGGTCGTCATGATCGACATCGACTTTTTCAAGAAGGTGAACGATACCTATGGCCATTCCTGCGGCGACGCGGTGCTCAAGCATGTCGCGCGGGTCATACAGTCGAGCGTGCGAGGGAACGACCTCGCGGCGCGCTATGGCGGGGAGGAATTTTGCCTTCTCCTGCCGGAGGCCGACGCAGAGCGCGCGACACAGGCCGCCGAACGCGTCCGTTGCAGCATCGAGGCCAGCCCGACGAGCTACGAGGGGCGAAGTCTCGCGGTTACCGTTTCGCTGGGAGTCGCGCACTACGACCCCAAGCGCGACCTGTCGGGCAAGGCGCTCATAGACCGCGCCGACCAAGCGCTCTACGACTCGAAACAGAACGGCAGAAATCGCGTAACCCTTTCTATCTAGGAACTATGGCCCGCGTAAGAATAACCAACAGAACGGATGCGGAAGGGCTTCCCGTCGAGATCGAGTCGAGCCCCGCCGTATCGATCCTCAACGCCCTCCTCGTCGCCGGAATCAGGATACGCCACGATTGCGGAGGCAAGGCTCTCTGCGGAACCTGCGCCCTGCGAGTGCTCGAGGGGGCGGCCGGCGTTTCGCCCATCGGGCCGCTGGAGGCCGAACGCCTCGCCGGCGCTCTTAGGCCCGCTGGCTTCCGACTCGCCTGCCAGACGAAGGCGGCTCGCGATATCGATATCGAAGTAGTCCTGGACTGAAGGAGAGACCATGAGGCATTGGTGGGAGGACGCGGTCTTCTATCAGATCTACCCGAGAAGCTTCGCCGATTCGAACGGCGATGGCATCGGAGACCTGGCCGGAATACGAGGCAAGCTTGGCTACCTCGAGGGGCTCGGCATCGACGCGCTCTGGATATCCCCTTTTTTCAAGAGCCCGATGAAGGACTTCGGCTACGATGTCTCGGACTACCGCGATATAGATCCGATGTTCGGCACCCTAGGCGATCTTAAAAACCTGATTTCAGAGGCTAAGGGCCGAGGGATCCGCATCGTACTCGACCTCGTCGCAAACCACAGCTCCGACGAGCATCCTTGGTTCGTCGAGGCGCGCTCTTCCAAGGATTCGCCCAAGCATGGCTGGTACCTCTGGACCCCCGATAGCGGAAGGCCGCCCAACAATTGGAAGGCTGTATTCGAGCTCGGGAGCGCCTGGCACCCTAACCCGGCCACCGGCGAGCGTTACCTCGGCACCTTTACCAGGCATCAGCCCGAGTTCGATTGGCGAAACACCGAGCTGCGCTCGGCCATCTACGACATCATGCGCTTCTGGTTTGATCTCGGCGTCGATGGCTTCCGGCTCGACGTCGCCACCGGCTATCTCAAGGATGCCGCTCTCCGCTCCAATCCCTTCTCGCTCAAGGCCAATCCCGATTTTTTCCAACGGCACATCTACGACCGCAACCAGAGCGAGGTCCATGGGATCTTCAAGGAGATGCGGTCGGTCGCCGACGCGGCGGGCGAGCGCGTACTCATAGGCGAGACCCACGGCCAGGACCCAATCCTCGCGGCCTCCTGCCATGGCAAGGCGGGCGATGAGCTCAACATGGCCTTCAATTTTGAATTCCTCTACAGGCCTTGGAGCGCCCGCTCATTCCGCGAATCGGCCCAGCGATGGTATAAGCTCTTGCCCGAGGGGGCATGGCCAAATTTCACTTTGTCCAATCACGATCAGCCGCGGCATGCCTGGCGCTACCGCGGACGCGGCCTCGGCCGCGATGGGGCTGCGCGCGTATCCGACGGCCGCGCCCGCGTCGCAGCGGCCATGCTCCTCACGCTGCGAGGAACTCCTTTTCTGTATTATGGCGAGGAAATAGGGATGACCTGCGAACGGCTCCCGCGCGCCGCGCTGCGCGATCCCCTCGGCATCGCGACCTGGCCTCTTCGCTCTCTGGGCCGAGACCCGGAGCGCACGCCGATGCAATGGGACTCGGAGCCTAACTCAGGCTTCTCTTCGGCCCCGAGCGAAGGCTCGGGGCGGCCCTGGTTGCCGCTGAACTCCGATTATCGGTCGCGAAATGCGGCCGTCCAGGCGGCCGATCCCATGTCTTTGCTGTCCTGGTACAAGGCCCTCATCGCACTCAGGCGCTCGAGGCGCGAGCTCCGCGAGGGCGGCATCGCCTTCCTCGACCTCGCGCCCGACGTCCTCGCCTACGAGCGGACGGGCCGCGAGGGGGATGGGGTTATCGTCCTCCTCAATTTCGCCTCTCGCTGCCGGCGCTTCGAGTTCGCCAGGGGCGGCCGCGTCCTCCTCGGGAGCGCGCGCTCGGCCGGGGCAGAAATCGAGGCGGGCTCGATCGAACTCGGGCCCTGCGAGGCGGTCTTGGCCGAGCTGGTGGGATAGTGTTCGAGCCGAATAGTCGGAACAACTTGACGCCAGGAAAGGGAGACTGTATACTCTAATAAAGGGCGATCGGTCGTTAATGAGAGGAAAGCATGCAGACGCTAAAGGCGGACGTCGAAGAGAAAATCCGTGAGGCGGCGATCCGTATTTTTCTAAAAACCGGATACGAGCTTTCTTCGACAAGGAGAATTGTCGAAGCGGCTGAAGTCAGCAAGGGCAATTTATATAACTATTTTAAGAGCAAGGAGGAATTATTCTATGCGATCACGACTCCATTCCACGAGTCATTCAATCGTTTCCTGCGGGCGATAACCGAACATGAGGAGCCAGAGATTTTTTCCGAAGAGAACACGGACCGCATGGCGGCAGATGTGGGGAAATTCATTCGAGAAAACCGGAGGGAATTTATCATAATCTTGGATAGGAGCGGCGGTACGAGGTATGCGGACTATAAAGATGAAGTGATAGATTGCTTGAAGACGCATTTTGAGAAGAGTATCAAGCAAGAATTCAAGGCATCCTCCCGTGAGGGGATGAGCATAATGCAAATAGTTGCGGTGAATTTCGTTGAGGCATTATTAAAGATTGCGAAATGCAAAATGAGGGATGAGGAAATGGTTCATATAATTAGCCTCTATCTCAAATTCCACGCAAACGGAGTCACTCGATTCTATCCTCAAGCGAGTTCTTCATGAAACGGTAATTTAAAACCAAGAGGAAGAAACCTCGGTCAGCCAGAGCACACGTTTTTTTTGCGGTATCGTGTTTCATAAACGGGCAGATGCCCGTTTATATCATGTATTTAGGAGAGAGTAATGAGAGTTGCGATTATCGTTTTTAGTCCAGGCGGTAACACTCAAAAAGCGGCGGAAATGCTCCAAAGGGAGATGAAAGCGCGTGGATTCTCGGTTCAGCTCCTCGTCCTGACTCGAAATCCACTGATATCAAATAGGGCGGGGCTGCGCTCCTTCCTCGAGCGTGAAATTGCAGCTCACGATGTGCTGTGCATCGGTGGACCGGTATATGCGCACCACTTACACTACACGTTGAAAAACATCATCAAGTCGCTCCCTCGGCCGGCGGCCGTTTGGGGAGAATTCGCAGTGCCTTTCGTCACCTACGGTACGATTTCCTCAGGAATCGCCTTGATGGAGGCGGAGACGCTCTTACGCAAAACGGGACGAAGGCCTATAGCCGGGATGAAGCTCGAGGCTTTCCACCATCTTTCGGATCTCCTCACGATTAAGGTCGGCCAAGGCTTGCCTAATGAAGACGATATGCCGCTGATTCGGGATCTGGTCGAGAGGATTTCCCGGATAAAAGCCGGACACGCGAACGTCATCGGCTGCTTGGGCTTCGATTATCAAAGCACTGTGGGGAAATTAAAGGCCCTTCTGCTTTTTCGCGAGAAATTTTGGCAGCGAAACATATACCCGAAGTTATTTCAGCGCGGTGATTTTTGCATCCAATGCGGAGATTGCGCCCAGGTTTGTCCGGTGCAACGCATAGCTATGCTAAGTACGGGCGTAAGCATGAAAAAAAGGCCCGCATGCATTCATTGCGCGCAATGCATTATGGTATGCAAAAGCGCAGCTTTATCCTTTTCCTGCGATTTGGAGAAATGGAATAAGCTATTCACGGAAGCGGCGCTAGGGAATGGAATTCTACCGAGCCATGAAAAACCCAAATCTGCCATTTATCCGATTATTTCCGCGCATGTAAAAGGAGCGGGCGCCTAAAGCGGCCGAGCATGCTTTGGGCGATCGATTCAGGTCGGGCCGACGCTGATCTCGAGCTGGCCTTTCTTAACCATGATGCCGTAGACGAGTAGCTGGAGCAGCGTGCGCTCGAAGAGCGAGCCCATCGTTCTCGCTTTCGCGTCGAAGGCCGAAGCGAGCAGGATGATGCGCTCGCAGTCGCCGCGCGGGAAACGGCGGATCGCGGCGGCGCTCTGCCTTTGCAGGGCTTTGCTGCGCATCTGAAGCCTCATGCAGGCGGATTCCAGGTTCTCGCCTTCCTCCATCAGGACATGAAGCCTGCACAGGCGTCGGAAGCTCCAGGTGATGGCGGATACGATCTGCACGGCGTCGCCCCTGCGGTCGGCGAGGACGGCCTCGAGGGTTTCGAGGGCCGATTCGATGTCGCCGATCGCGATTCGCTCGAAAAGGCTGAACGCGTCCTCCTGCCTATTGCGCGCGATAGCTGCTTCGACATCGTCCTCGCCGATCGTCGCGCCCGGCGGGAAGACCATAGCGAGGCGGGAGCAGGCCGCGTCGAGGGCGCCCGATTCGTTCTCGACGAGCTCGAGTAGGGCCGCGATGCCGCCTTCGTCTATTTCGAGGCCGAGCTCGCGTATCCTCTTTTCGATCCAGCGCGGTTTCTCGTTCTCGAACATCTCGAAGAATGTGCGTTTCCTGTTTTTGCCGACCGCGTCCTCGAGGGCCTTCTCGACGTAAAACCCATCCGTGACGAGGAGGAGAACGGCGTCGGGCGCGGGCGCGGCCAGGTAGGCGGCTAGGGCTCCCAGGTCTTCCTTGCCTTTGATGAGCTCGGCGCCTCGGTATTCTACGAGCCTGCGCGAGGAGAAAAGGGAGCCGTTGCGGAGGAGACCCAGGATGTCGCCGACGCCGGTCTCGGAAACATAGGCGCGATGCTCTTCGGGCGGCGCTCCATCGGCATTCGCGATGGCCGCGCGGAGCTCGGCGGCGAAAACGGAACGCTTGCCCGTCTCGGGGCCGGCGAGCAGGTATACGCTCTCGATCTTCATGGACGACTAGTACTTCCGGATGATTCCGCACAGGCGTCCGAGTATTCTCACGTCCTGCGTGTAGATCGGCGCGTAGGCGGGGTTCTCGGCCATCAGCTTGACTCGGTTGTTCTCGCGGAAGAAGCGTTTGAGAGTGACCGCGTCGTCTATCATGGCGACGACGATCTCGCCGTTGTCCGCGGTCTGGCGCTGCTCGATGACGGCGATGTCGCCGTGGAAGATGCCGACGTCTTTCATGCTGTCGCCGCGCACGGACAGGGCGAAGCAAGCGGCCGCCCTGACGATGTCGGCCGGGACGTGCACGACGCCCGAGTAGTTCTCGTCGGCCGTTATGGGTTTTCCCGCGGCGACAGTACCGAGGAGCGGGAGCTCGACGACAGAGCGCTCGGGCTTGTCGCGGCGAAGGATCTCAAGGGCGCGCGAGCGGTTCTCGCCGAGCCGCAGGAAGCCTTTTTTCTCGAGGGCCTTCACATGGTCGTAGCCGCCCTTAACGGAAATGGAAAAGCTTTCCGCGATCTCGCGGATAGTGGGCGGATAGGAGTGCTGATCGAGGTATGAAGAGATGAAGTCGAGCACTTCCTTCTGGCGGGCTGTAAGCGTCTTCATCTTTCCTGCTCTATCCCGAATTTCTTGATCTTGGCGTGGAGGCCGCTGGGATGGATGCCCGAAGCGTCGGCCGCCTTCGCTACATTATAGTCGCACTCCCTCAGTTTTTGCACAAGGTAGTCCCGCTCGAATAGCTCCCTTGCCTCCGCGAGGGCCAAGGCGCCGTATCGTCGCGCGACGAGGGGCTCGCTCTTCCCCGAGGCTCCCTCGTTTAGGACGCGGGCCACCGTCTCCGCGGAGACGAGGCGCTCGTCGCTCATCACGGCGAGGCGTTCGATGAAGTTGGCGAGCTCGCGGACGTTTCCCGGCCAGTTCCGAGCGGAGAGGAGGGCGAGGCCCTCGGCCGATATCTCGCGCTCCGGGGCGCCGCCTAAGGCGGCTTTCGCGAGGAAGTGTCGGCAGAGCTCGCTCACGTCCTCCCTGCGTTCGCGCAGGGAGGGCATGTGTATGGGAACGACCGCCAAGCGGAAGTACAGATCCTCGCGGAAGCGGCCGGCGGCGATTTCGCTGCGGATGTCTTTGTTCGTGGCGGCGATGACGCGAACATCGACGGAGATGGTCTTCTCGCCTCCCAGGCGCTCGAAGCGCATTTCCTGGAGGACGCGCAGCACTTTGGCCTGGGCGGGCAGCGAGAGGTCGGCGACTTCGTCGAGGAAGAGTGTGCCGCCGTCTGCCGCTTCGAAACGGCCGGCTCGCCGCGATACCGCGTCGGTGAAAGCGCCCTTCTCGTGGCCGAAGAGCTCGCTTTCGAGGAGGGTGTCGGGTATGGCGGCGCAGTTGACCTCGATGAAGGGCCTCTTTGAGCGCTTGCCTTTCGCGTGGATGGATCGGGCCACCAGCTCCTTACCCGTCCCATTGTCGCCGGTGATGAGGATGCGAGCGTCGCTCGGCGCCGCTTGATCGATCAGGGAACGAACCTCGGCGAGGATGGCGGACGATCCGATTAGGGGCTCGGACTCGATGGAGGAGCAGGCCGCGCGCTTTAGGTCGCGGTTCTCTCGGCGGAGCTCCCCGATCTCCAGAGCGTTGCGCGTCGCGGTGAGGAGGCGGTCCATGGAGAGGGGCTTTTCGATGAAGTCGAAGGCGCCGAGCTTGAGTGCGCGGACGGCCATGTCTATCGTTCCGTGGCCGGAGACGACGAGGACCTCCATCTCGGGCCGCCGCTTTTTCATTTCCGCGAGGGCGTCGAGGCCGCCCATGCGGGGCAGCCACACGTCGAGGACGGCCAAGTCGGGCCGCTGGGTGTCCATCGCCTCTAGGCCGACGATCGCGTCCTCGGCGACGATTACCGAGTGGCCCTCGTCCTCGAGGATGTCCCGTACCGTGGAGCGAATGCCGGGCTCGTCGTCGATCACGAGAATGGTCGCCATCGCGCGCTGCCCCCTGCTATGCGGACGTCATCGATCCAGGGGGAGGTCGACGTAGAACGTTGTCCCCGCCCCTTCCTCGGACTCGAAACGGATCGCGCCGCCGTGCTCCGTGACGATGCGCTCGACGATCGATAGGCCGAGACCCGTGCCCGCGCTTTTAGTCGTGAAGTACGGCATGAATACTTTCTCGCCCAACGAAGAGGGAATGCCCCGTCCCGTGTCCCGGATCTTAAGTCTACAATAACGTGAATCGGCGGCCTTAACAAGGTCGGCGGTGATTTCGATCTCGCCGCGGCCGTCCATCGCGTCGATCGCGTTGGCGAAAAGGTTGCCCAGAGCCCTCTTCATCGCCGCGCGATCGACGCGCAGGCTTAAGCCCGCCGTCAGGCTATCAAGGCGGAAGCGCACTTCCGGGTAGGAGGCCGCGTAGAGCGCGACGGAGTCGGCGACGAGGCCCGAGAGCTCGGCCCAATCCCTCTGGGGCTCGGGCAGGGAGGCGAAAGTGCGAAAGTCCGTAAGGAGGGCGTCCATGTCCTCTACTTCCTTGACGATCGCCAGCATCGATTGTTCGATTATCGGCGCCGCGAGGGCGGGATCGGATTTCCAGCGCCTCAGAACGCGCTCGGCCGCCAGCCGAATCGGCGTAAGCGGGTTCTTGAGCTCGTGGGCGAGGCGCTGAGCGATGTCCTTCCATGCGTCGATCTTCTCCTTGCGCAGCTCGTCCGATCTGGATCTTTCGATCTCCCCGAGCATTCTGTTGAAGGAGGCGACGAGCCGCCCCGTCTCGTCGCCCGGCTTTACGATGAGCCTCACGCCGAAATCGCCCGCAGCGACGCGCCGCGTCGCCTCCTCGAGGCTCACGAGGGGCTCGGCGACGAGGTCGGCCGCGGCGCCGCCGAGGAGGAGGGCGACGAGAAGGAGGGGCAGTACGAGGAAGCAATACAGAAGGACGAGGAGGTTCGCCCACTTGGCCGAGAATGGCGCGAGGAAATCCGCCGTACGCGCGGCTTTGCCGAGAGAGGCGGCCGCGCTGTCGAGCCCCTCGGGCATGCGGAGGCTCAAGACCGCGAATAATCCCCTTCCTGGGTCTAGGGGAACGGCGTAGCGGACTATATTAGTGTCGCCCGAAGAGAATGCCGCTAGTAGATGCCCCGAGGATCCCGAGGCCGGGGGCGATGGCGGCGATGCGAGCCGAGCCGAGCCGGGGCCGGCGAAGTCCACGCTGCGCCCGCCTGCGAAAAGCTCGAGGGCCTCCATACGAGGATCCCGCGCCTTGAGGCCTACGAGGAGGACCGCCGCCCCGGCATTCTCGCGGGAGCCCCGGATATCGCGGGAAAGTTCCACGGCCGCCCCTTCGACGCGTCCTAGCTCATCGTCGTACCAGGCGAGCGCGAGGGCCTGACCTTGGGACAGGGCCTCGCGAACTTCGGCGGAAGACGAGGAGGATTGGGCCGTGCGCGCGAGTCGGAGGAGGAAGAGGCCCTGAGGGAGGGAGGCCGCAGCGACCGAAAGGAAAAATAGCCCGGACAACCGCAGTCTGAGATGGGATCCATAGCGCCGAGACCTGAAGTCGATGATGAGACTGCGAGCGCGGACGATGGAAAAAACGAGAAGCGCCGCCGGCAAAACCGCGAGCAGGGCTACGGGAAGCCTTTCGTACAGGTCGGGAAAGATGGGGGCGCCCGATAGCGTCGATGCCGCGAAAACGTACGCGCCGAGGGTTATCAGGCCGTAAATGATGAAAACCGAGAGAAGCTCGGGAAGCGAGCGCCTGCTTGGAACATGGGGACCCGTCATCGCGCCGCGCCGGTCGGGCTAATCCTCTTCGAAGCGCGCCTCGAAGAGGGCCTGGATCGCGGCGGCGGCCGCCTCTTCGTCCTTGCCCTCCGCGAGTATGCGCAGCGGCGTGCCATAGCTCGCCCCGAGCGTTATGATGCCCATAATCGATTTGGCGTTGATCCGGTCCGAACCCTTTTCGAGCCAGATGTTCGAGGCGAATTTACTCGCGGTCTGAACTATGAGGGCCGCCGGGCGCGCGTGGATGCCAGCCCTGTTCTTGATGCTTACCATCGCCTCGGTCATCGCATATTCCCTCTGGTCGCTTAAAGATAATCGTCCCTGTTGAAGTACAGGGCCCGCGCGTTCTCGCTCTCGAGCCAGCGCAGCACATTTTGGTTGAATTCCTTGGCCGAGTGGTAGCCCATCTTCTTTAGGCGTTCGTTCATCGCCGCGGTCTCGACGATGATGGGAATGTTGCGGCCCGGCTTCACGGGTATCTCCAGCTTGGCGACCCTTACGCCGAGGATCTCGGTCGTGAGCTCTTCGGTGCCAATGCGGTCATAGACCTTGTTGGAATCCCATTCCTCGAGGCCGCACACTAGTTGTATCTGCTTCTTGTCCCTGATAGCGCCGACGCCGAAAAGATGCGTGACGTTGATGATGCCCAGGCCTCGTATCTCCATATGGTGGCCGATCACTTTGTTGGCGCCCTGGCCCATGAGGATGGAGCCATTGACGCAGCGGATGTCCACGACGTCGTCGGCGACCAGTCGGTGCCCGCGTTCGATGAGCTCGAGCGCGGTCTCGCTCTTGCCTACGCCCGAGTCGCCTATGAGGAGTATCCCGATGCCGTAGACCTCTACGAGTACGCCGTGGATCGTGGTCTGGGGGGCGAAGATGTCGGAGAGCACGCGAATGACGCGGCTCGAGAATTCGCTGGATGGGAGATCGGTCTGGAGGACAGGGCAATCTGCGGCCTCGGCCGCGGCGAAAAAAGACTTGCCGGGAGATATGTTGTGCGTGAAGATGCAGCAGGGCATGGGGTAGGCGAAGAGCTTCTGGAGGTTGTCGATCCTGCCCGCCTCGTCGAGCATCTTCAGGTAGGCATTCTCGCCGCGGCCGAATATCTGCAAGCGGTTCCAGGCGAAGGACTCGTAGAATCCCGAGAGCGCGAGGCCCGGTCTGTTGAGATCGGGGGTCGTAATCCCGCGGGAAAGCCCTTTGCGGCCGCCTATGCAACGGAGGTCGAGGGCGTTCTGCTCCTTGAGGTCCAGGTCCAGGAGGTCGAGGACCGTGAATTTCTTCTCGTCGTTTGACACGGGCGAAGTGTACTACGAAAGATTACGATGCGCAAACCGAATTGACAGATAGAAAGGACCGATGCGCTTATCCCCCGCGTTTTTTGAATTGCGGCAAATAGGGTTCGTTTTTTCGAAGCATCTCGTCCGTCATCGCCTTGATTTCCGCGAGGCTGAGAACGGCTGAGCTTAGGGGATCCATGCAGATCGCATGGAAGACCTTGCGCGGGTCTCCCTCGAGGGCGGCCTGTACCGCGAGCTCTTCGCATCGCGAGCTCGTGTTTACGAGAATGGCGAGATGGTCGGGGAGGGGCCCGACATGCTCCGGCGAAAGCCCGCGCTTGGACGCGAGCACGGGCACCTCGACGCAGGCTCCCTCGGGCAAATTATCGACGAGGCCGAAGTTTCGTACGTTGCCGTTGAACTCGAACATGGCGTTGTCGCCGAAGAGAGCGTTGAAAATATAGGCCGCGTATTCGTGTCCGCGCTCGAGCTCGACCTTGGGTTCCGCGAGCCAGTCCTCGATTTCCTGGGCCCAGCTTAGCTCGCGTTTCAGGTACTCGTCGAGGATAAAGCCATAGGCGCCGGGGTTCCAGCCGCTGCTCCTGGTACAGTATTTTTCGATGAGGTCGGGACGCTTTCGGAACCAGGCGTTGTACTCGGAGTTGTGGCCCGAGGATTCGGTCACGTAATAATCGAGATTGAGGTACATCTCGTTGCGCACCATCTCCTCGTTATAGATCTCGCTCTTTTCCTCGATGGCCTTACGGATGAGGGGATAGGCGTCCGCGCCCTTCCACTCGTACTTGAGGTAGAAGGCCTGGTGGTTTATTCCGGCGCAAAGGTAGGTCACTTCGTCCATCGGCGCGCCGATCCAGCGAGCGAGCATTTCGGCCGTACCCTGAACCGAGTGGCACAGTCCGGTGACGCTCACCTTGGCGGCCCCTTGCATAGCGCGGCAGAGCATGGCCATCGGGTTCGTATAGTTGAGAAGTACGGCGCCGGGGCAATAACGCTCGACGTCGCGCAGGATGTCCATCATCACGGGAATGGTCCGCAGGGCGCGGAAGATGCCCGAGGGACCCCGCGTGTCGCCTACGTTTATGTCGACCCCGTATTTTTTGGGTATCTCGACGTCGTAGCGCCACACCTGGACCCCGCCGGCGAGTATCGTGACAAGGACGCCATCCGCGCCCTCGAGGGCCTCCGCCCGGTTTCTCGTCGCCGTGACCTTCGCGGGATAGCCGCCCGCCGCCACGATTTTCTTGACCGCCCTCTCGATGTACTCGAGGCGCTTGGCGTCGATATCCATGAGCGCGAGGTGGCAGTCGCGGAAAGCCGGAAAAGTCAGGATGTCGCGGACAAGCGTCCGTGTGAAACCGAAGCTTCCCGCCCCTATGAACGCGATCTTGACCGACATTATTCCTCCTGCGATCGCCTATCATACCTGCGGCGATCACGACTGTCTAACGATGTCGGCTATGCCCCGCCCAGTTCGCCGCCGATTCCGAGTTCGCCGGCCAGGAAATCCACGAAATTCCGCGCTCCGACGCCGATCCCGGGATTGGCGCGCAGATGGCCGAGGCTTAGCAGTATCTGCGTTCGCATCGCGCTCAATCCCTCTATTCGATACTCGATGAGTTCGCGAAGGAAAAACAGGATAGCATCGAGGGCGGCCGCTCCTTCCGTCTTCATGCCGAACAGCTCGCGCTCGAAGGCGTCGAAGAGCCCCGCTCTCCCGGGTCCGAGGGTCTGTAGGAATCTCCACCGCGCATATTCGTAGCGGAGCAGCTCTTTTTCGTGTCGAGAAAGCTTGGGGAAGCCTCGTTTCAAGAACAGCGCGAGGCAGGACCAAGCCTCTTCCGAAAACCCTTCGCCGGAATCCCCCGGACTTCTTTCCGGATGCCGCCGCTCCGCCGCGCTTCGCGAGCCGCGGGCCCCGAAGCGGTGCTTTTCGAAATCGCGCAACGCGGCCTCGAATTCGGACCGCGCCTCGACGAACTCCGCCTCGGCGCCGGGACCGTGAAGATCGGGATGAGTAAGCTTCGCGAGCTCTTTGAATTCGGACTTGAGCTTCCCGATCGACTCGATGTCTCCGCTCTTGATCCTGCGGACGAATCGATTAGCCATGTTCTCCCGCGCCGGACGCCTGAGCCGCCGCGATGGCCTCTTCGAGGACCGCGCGCAGACGCGGCTCCGTCACGGTTCCGCGGGCGCTTTCGTAGAACTCGCCCATGCCCGCGAATCCCTCGGCCTCTTGGAGGGCGGCCTGCAGTCCCATTTCGAGCCTGTCGAGCTGACGCACGAAGCGGGCTTCAGGCGTTTCGCCTCCTTCGAATTCTTCCCAGAGCGCGAGGAACCACCCGCGGTCGCCGTGCCCCTCGAGGGCGCGCCCTATTGCCTCTCGCTCCAGCTTTTCCTTGTCCGCGCGGCTGACGCCGTCCACGGGCGTAATGTCGCCGGCGTAGGACTCGCCCATCTCGTGCACTAGGGCGAGTAGGGCGGCGCGCGATGGATCGATCTTGCCTATCGAGCCGCCGTCGCCGGCCGGGCCCGCTAGCAGCAAGGCGAGAAGGGCCGTCCCGAAAGAATGATCGGCGACCGATTCGCAGAGGCCCTCCGGTACGCCGCGCTTGAGCCAGCCTTGGCGGTAGAGTCGCTTGAGGCGCATGAGACGGAAGTAGGAAGCGAGGGCCGGGTCGGCTTTTCTGTCGAGGGCGAGAAGCTCGTCGGGACCTGCGGCCTTGGTTACCATAGGTCATTATCGAAGTTCTTAGCCTCGATTTCCTTGAAATACCGCACCGTACCGACCTTGAGCTCCATTGTGGAATCCTCGTCGGCGACGATGATCCCTTTTGGATGGAGCTGGAGGCAGCTCACCGTCCAGAGATGGTTTACCCCCTCCTCGATCGCATGCCCGAGAGCGCGGGCCTTGTTGTGGCCGGAAACCAGAATAAGGACCTCGCGCGAGTCCATGATAGTCCCGACGCCTACCGTGAGAGCGGTGGAGGGGACTCTGTCGGGGTCCCCGCCGAAGAAACGCGAGTTCATCTGCTTCGTGTCCATGGTGAGCGTTTTTACCCGGGTCCTAGAGGCGAGGGAAGAGCCTGGCTCATTGAAGGCGATGTGGCCGTCCGCGCCCACGCCGCCGACGAAGAGATCGATGCCGCCTAACGCGCGAATCTTCTCCTCGTAGCGCGCGCATTCGCCCTCGAGGTCGCTCTCGTTGCCGTTGAGGATATTCGCGTTGGCCGGGGGGATGTCGATCCTCGAGAAGAGCTTGTCGCGCATGAAGCTGTGGTAGCTTTGCGGGTGATCCTCCGGAATGCCCACGTACTCGTCCATGTTGAAGGTGACGACGTTCTTGAAGGAGACCTTCCCCTTCTCGACGAGTACTATGAGCTCGCGGTAGGTGCCTAAGGGCGAAGAGCCTGTCGGAAGGCCGAGGAGAAAGGGCCTGCCTTTCGGAGCGGCGTTTATCCGATGCGCGATATGGTTGGCCGCCCAGGTCGAGACGGCATCGTAATCGGGCCTGATGACGAGGCGCATGCTATCCCTCCTTAGAGATCGTTTTTAAGGAAGCGGCCCCCCGCGATAGAGGCGAGGACGCGGAAGGAATCGTCGAACACGACGATGTCCGCCTCATAGCCGGGGACGAGAAGCCCTCTCTTGCCTAGACCGATTATGCGCGAGGGGTTTGAACTGGCCATCTCGACCGCATGATCGAGGGGGATGCCGAATTTTACGAGGTTCTGCACGCCTTTGATCATCGTCAGGGACGAACCCGCGATGACGTCGTCCGCCTTGCGCAGGAAGAGCTCGTCCTTCAGGTAGACCTCTTCGCGGTTGGCGAAAAGGGGGCAATTGGACTGCTCCGTAGGTTTGAGCGAGTCGGTGACGAGCACTACCTTGCTGACGGGTTTGTCGCGCAAGAGTAGCTTGATCAGGTCGGGATGAACGTGCCGGCCGTCGGCGATGATCTCGCAGGAGAGCTCCGAGTGGATCAGGATGGCTCCCACCGCGCCGGGGTCGCGGTGATGCAGCCGGGACATGGCGTTGAAGAAATGAGTCGAGTGGAGGATGCCCGCCCGCATCCCCTCGAGCATGTTCTCGTAGGTGGCGTCGGTGTGCCCAGCCTGGAGCACGATGCCGCGCTTTATGCAGTAGAGGGCCAACTCGTGCATGCCCTTCAGCTCGGGAGCGACGGTCATGTTCGTAATATGGCCTTCGCCCGCCTGATGGAGAGACTCCATCAGGTCTAGGTCCACCGGCCTCACGAACTCGGGGCGCTGGACCCCGAGTCTGGCCGGCGAAATGAAAGGCCCCTCGAGATGAACGCCCATTATTCTGGCGCCGGTTTCGCGCCCCATCGCGGCCACGCAGGCCCCGATGGCCGCCAGCATGTCGCCATCGTCCATCGGGTAGATCGTGGGGCAAAAGGCCGTGACTCCGTAGCGGCCGAGCCGTTCCGACATCGCCAGTATGGCGTCGGCAGAGAGATCTTCCGTCCCGTAGCCCGAGAAGCCGTGGATATGGGTATCTATGAGACCGGGAGCGATATTGGCCCCGCCGACGTCCAGGATTACGGTGTCGCTGTCGAAGCGCTTCTGCTCGAAGCGTCGTTCGGAGAAGACATCGCCGATTCGAGCGTCTTCGATGAGGACAGCGCACTTCTCCATGCTCGCGTAGCCTGCGAGCAGGGTGCCATTATGCAGTACTATCTGCGGCATATTTCGACTTCCTCGCCTCGCGACTCCTTACTCGCCTGCTTCGGGAGCAGGCGCTGTCTGGGGCTGCAATGCGTTGCGGATGCCCGTAATGGCGACAAACACTTCGTTATCGGGGCCAAGCTTGGTCTTAAAACGCGCTTCGGCGTCGTCGAGAATCTTGAGCGCGGCGGCCCTGTCCGCATCGGTGGGCGAATCCTGCGACATGAGGACGGCAAGATAAAAATCCAGGGTGCCGATAGTCATGTCGTCGCCGTTTTTAGAAATATTCCTTTGGAGGAAAACGCGCGCCTCCGCGGCCTCCCCCGCCGAGAACCAAGTCGAGATCAGAGTGCGTACGACGTCGGGATTAGCGCCGTAGAGGGCAACGAGCCCGTCGGCCGCCGCCGCCGCGGCTTCCTTGTGTCCCGTCTCGACGGCGATCAAGTGGCGCAGGATGCCCGGCGTCGGGTTGTCGGGATAGCTCTTGTCGGCGATGGCGAAATAAGCCTGGGCCCTGGCGTCGTTGCCGAGCTCGATAGCGGTGCGGGCGCCAAGGGCGATGGCTTCGATCCGCGAGGAATCCTCGCCGAAGTAGTCGATTGCCCTGTCGATCTCGGCGAGGGCCTCGGCCTTCTTGCCCCGATACGAGAGGCTCAATGCATAGCTATAGCGTACATTCGCGTCTCTCGAATCGAGAGCTATCGCCTTCCTGAAAATCGCGTCCGACTCGGCGCCGCGATTGAGGCGGACTAGCGTCTCTCCCTGATTGATGAGGCTCTTGCCGTCGAATACGCCCGCCCCGTAGGCCTTTGCGTAATTCTCGTCGATTTTAGCGAGGATCTCCTCGTCGCTGATCGCCCACTGTCCAGAGAAGCGCCCGAGGACATCGTAGTAATAATCGCCGAGCTCCTTCGAGAGGATGCCGGGCGCGGGAAGGCCTTTAGCCGCCTGGGCGTCGGCGAGGGCGGGAGGATCGAATGGAATGGAAGGATAATCGCCCTCGCCGTTTCTCAAGGTATCCAGGTCCTGGCCCTCCGCAAGGTCGATGAGGCCGAAGGACCGGTTCATATCGGTGCGCACGGCGCCTTTTAGGAATAGGTTCGTTTTCATCGCGAGCGCGAAGGGATCGTCGTTCGCTTTATCGAAATCGTCCATAGCCTGGTATGCCGACTTCCATTTGCCTTGGGAGGACAGAGTCGCCGCCTGTTCGAGCGCGGCGCGACAGGTCTGCGTTGCCAAGGCATAGGGCTTCAGCGTCATGGCGATATCGGCCGCGCTCGCGGGCGCCGCGCCTTGAGCGGCCGCTGAAGCGCAAAAGAGCGCCAAAGAAAAAGTCATCGCCGAAGCGAGGACCGTGAATCGCTCCATGGTAGCTCCTTTTGGATGCGTAAGAATCATGGCGGCCTAAATTATAACAGATTTTCATAGGCTTGACACTCTCGACGCCGGCCGACTATCTTCCTGCCACACTGAAAATCATGAACAGCCTCGCCCCTCTTCCCGAAACCCCGCCAGGTTCGTCCCTGGAAGACCTCGTCGCGATGGTAGCCGAAATCTATGAACGGATCGAGGGCGACCAACGCGTCTTCCTTTCCGGGGCGGCCGCCCGAGGCGCGGCTCTCGAATGCCCCTCGGGATGCGGTTCCTGTTGCGAGCCTTTTGTGCCCGATATCCTCCCGCCCGAGGCCGTTTTCATCGCGGCATGGCTCCTCGAGAGCGCGCCGGATCTCGCGCGGGAGGCGGCGGCTTGGACGGCCGCGGACCGACCGACGGCTCCGCCCTGTCCCTTTTTTCGCCGTTCGGCGAAGGGGGCGGCTTGCGCGATATATCCCGCGCGGCCCATGGTTTGCCGCCTATTCGGCGCCGCGGGAGTCCGCGACAGGGAAGGCCGCGCCTCCTTCAGGCCCTGCGCGCATATGCCCCTCGCGGACTATCCGCGTATCGGAGCGGATCGGCCCTCGATGACCGACGCGGAGCTCACGCGGAAATTCGGCTCCGAGCCGCCCGTTATGGCCGACTACGCGGCCGAGCTCGCGGCCATCTGTCCTTCAGAGGCGGCGGGAAGGGCGATGATCTTCGAGGCCCTGCCAATGGCTCTCTCCCGCGTCGCTTTGTCGCTCTCGCTTGCCCAAGGCTCCTTCGATCGGACATACTCGGACCGTCATGAGAGAGAGGAAAGGACCGTCGCGAATCCCGCCAGCAGGGCCAGGCGCCGATAGGCCGATCGCCGGCGCCCTTCTCGGCTCGCGCATGCCGCGGCTCATCGAACTTTGGAGGAGGAGACGAGGTCTCGTCCTCGACCCTGAGTCGGCCGGCACTCTGAGCTGGCAAGAGGTCGAGGCCGTCGGGCCAGCCCTTCTTGCCCTCCAACGCGGTCTCACGGGCGGCCGCGCCCTCGCCGGCTCTGGCTACATGAACGACCGCGATCTACTCGGCGCTTATCTCCTGTACTATTGGCCCGTCTCCTATATGCAGGTCTCGCTCGCCCTCGCCGAGCGCGGCTTTTCGCCTAGGCGCGTTCTCGATCTTGGCTCGGGCCCCGGCCCCGCCTCGGCTGCGGTAATCGACGCGTCCAGTGTCCGCGATCCCGGCTCGAGGCTCGAGGAACTCGTTCTCGTCGACGCTTCGAGGAAAGCGCTGGACCTGGCGGAATCGATACTGGATCGCGGTCCATGCCAAAGCGCGAGAGTCGAAACGATGGAGCTCGATCTCGAATCGGGGGCCGATCTTCCTTCGGGGCCTTTCGACCTTGTCGTGATGGGACACTGCCTCAACGAGTTGTGGCGCGGCCGATCCGATGCCTTGGAGCGCAGGCTGGGCCTCGTGGAACGGGCCGCCGAGCGTCTTGCCCCCGACGGACGCGTCCTACTCGTAGAGCCCGCCCTTCTCGCGACCTGCCGCGATCTCATCGGCCTGCGCGACCGACTCTCGTCGCGTTCCTGGCGCATCCTCGGCCCCTGCCCCGGATCCTACCCCTGCCCTGCCTTCGCCGCAGGCCCGGAACGGAGCTGCCACGCGGAGTCGCCCTGGCAAGCGCCCGAGAGCGTAGCCGCCCTCGCGAAGGCGGCGGGTCTTGACAGGAGCTCCGTGAAGTTCGCCTATTTCTTCCTCTCGCCCGAGGCCTCGATTTCGACAAAGTCCGACCCGGCCTCGCCCGAAGACCGACGCGTAGTCTCCGAGAGCATGCTCAACAAGGCGGGCCGCCTGCGTTATGTCCTTTGCGGCGAAGGCGGGCTCGAGACTATCTCGGCCCGCGCGGACGATCCCGAGGCCCGCGAGAAAGGCTTCATGTCCCTCCGCCGCGGCGACATCCTGCGTGCGCGGGGGCTGGAACCGAGGCAGGGCGGCGGCGGCCTCGTATCTGGAACTCAGCTCGATCTTATGGGACGGGCCCCGGAGGCATCGCCGTGAATCTCGAGTTGCTGCGCTCCTCTATCGAATCGAAGGCCGAGCTCGATTTCGCCCGCTCGGGCGGGCCCGGAGGCCAGAACGTCAACAAGGTCAACTCGAAGGCCATAGCGCGGATCCGTTTGGACGAAGTGCTGGGCCTTTCTGCGGCCGAGTCGGCGATGGCTGCCGAGCGCCTGAGCGGCAGACTCACGACTTTAGGCGAGATCGTTGTCCAGTCCGACGAGGAGAGGGACCAGGGCCGAAACCGAGATGCCGCCCTCGACCGCCTTTTTTCGATTATCGCCGGTGCCGCCCGACTGCCCAAACCCCGTAAAGCCACAAAACCCACGAGAGCGTCACGGGAGCGCAGGCTTGCGTCCAAACGATCTCGATCGACCTCAAAGGTGCAAAGGCGTAAACCATCCGAGAGCTGATTTTTTCATCCATCGCCCCTGTCGCCGCTCCTTAAGCGGAGTATACTAATCCATCGACGCCGCAGACGATCCGTTTCCTTTCGTAATAGGCGCCCAGGAAAAAACATGAAAAGCCCTGTCAATCAAGAAATCCAACTATCGGCGCTCATCGACACGAGCAAACCCCGCTCTATTCTCGCCGACGCAAAACGTTTCTATAAATCCAATTACACCAAAGCGGATTTTTCTATGATCGACAATACCTTCCTCCTCACTAAACGCCTCTACGACGGCCGTTTCCCCGGCTATCTCGCCTGCGCCGTAGATTACCATAATTACTACCATAGCCTATCCGTCTTCGCCGCCTCCTCGCGCCTCCTCGACGGCTGCGAGCTCTCTGGGATCGCGCTCGGGCCCGAGCTAGGGACGGAGACCCTCATCGCCGCGCTCCTCCACGACGTGGGCTATATACGCGAAGAAGGCGACGATAATGGCACCGGGGCACAATACACGATGGTTCACGTCGATCGCTCCGCGGCCTTTGTCCGCCGCGAGGCTCGCGCTTTGGGCCTTTGCGACGAAGCCGCGCAGCGGATAGCCAAAATGATTTTCGCCACCGACATGGCGCGTCCTTGGGAGGAGCTTGCCTTCGAGAGCGATGGCGAAAGGACGGGCGCGAAGATACTCGCGGCCGCCGACCTCCTGGGCCAGATGGCCGACAGAGCATACCTAGAGAAGCTGCTTTTTCTGTATTACGAATTCCGTGAGGCGGGCATAGGAGGCTACGACAGCGCCTTCGATATCCTTAAAAAGACCGCTGGCTTCTATGAATTGACGATGGCGAGGCTTGACGGCCCCTTAAGCCCGGTCTCGGCTAAGTCGAGAGACCATTTCTCCGCGCGCTGCGGCCTCGACAAGGACCTCTACCGCGAGGCCGTCGCGCGGCAGATGGTCTACCTGGATTCGATCCTAGCCGACAATACCAGCAATTTCCGCACTAAACTCAAACGCATGGATTTAACCGCAATAGAAAAGCGGCGCTCGGGCATCGCTTACGAATACCTGCGCTAGTAAGGCGACATTCCCTTTGGTCATGTCGCCTTATTAACGAAGACCTTAATAAATAGACTTGCCCGCTGCGTAGAGCGACAGGTAGGCAGCCATCTCGGCGGGATCGATGCCCGGCTCGAAGCCGTCGCCCGTCGCGGCCGCGCGGTAGCGGTCGCCCGCCGCCTCTCCCAAGCCTATGCCGAGCGATCGGCCGATCTCTTTCGCCAGGACTTCCTCAATATATAAGCTGCCGGCTTTGGCCTCGCGCCTTGTCGTAAAGGAAAAGGCCTGGGCGTTCAGTAGGATATCCGCCTCGACGATCTTACCCGCGACGTCGAGATAGACCTGACTCCATGCTGGAGCTCCGATGGACAGCTCCTTGGGCCAACGCTTTAAAAGAATGACTTGATTCCGCCCATCGCGCGCGATTCGCCCCGAGACTTTGCCTCCATAGCTAAACTTGAAGCTCGTCGCGTCGGACCAAAGCTGGAAGCTTTCGCGAACTGCGAGCTCGAGGGCATCGCTCGCTCCCTTGTCCAGATAATAGGTCACGGCTGTCTCGGCTCGCAGATGGACGCCTGCGGGCGGCGGTCCGAGACGCTCTCGAGAGCAGGACGCGAGCAGCGATGCGGCCAGGAGAGCCGCGGCGAAAGCATGCGTTTTCATAGGGGCAGTATATGCCAAGCGCGGGCGAAAGGGGAGACTCCATTGGCCTTAAACAAGGCGGCAGGGCAGTCCTTGCCCGAAATTCCCTCGCTGCCTATACTCCTTCGCAACAAGGGGAGCACATGGCCAGCGACAAAGAAATCGGCATCGGTCTCGCGGGAGTCGGAACGGTCGGCGGGGGAGTCGTAAAGGTGTTCCGAGAGCGGGAGCGTTTTTTCCAGACTGAGTTGGGACTTCCCGTAAGGCTTGCGCGCATCGTGGACGCGGACAGCTCGCGCTTCGAGAGGCTTCCGAAGGGCGACGCCATCTGCTCGGCGAAGCTGGACGATATCGTGGACGACCCTACCATCGGCATCGCGATCGAGCTGATCGGGGGTACGCGGATCGCGAAGGACTTCATCCTCGCGGCCCTCGCGAAGGGCAAGCACGTCGTGACGGCGAACAAGGCCCTCCTCGCCCTGCACGGTCCCGAGATCTTCGAGGCGGCCGAACGCAACGATGTCTCGGTCTACTTCGAGGCCTCCGTCGGGGGCGGCATGCCCGTAATAAAGACGATCCGCGAGGCGATGGTCGGGAACGACGTGAGCTCGGTGAAGACCATCATCAACGGCACCTGCAACTACATACTGACCCGTATGGCTGCGCGGAGGCTTCCCTTTGCGGACGCTTTAAAAGAGGCCCAGGCGAAGGGATACGCGGAGGCCGATCCCACACTCGACGTCGGCGGCGGCGACTCGGGCCACAAGGTCGCCATAATCGCATCCATCCTCCACGCGGGATTCGTCCCCTTCTCCGCGGTGAGCGTCGAAGGCATCTCGGCTCTGACGAGCGAGGACATCGAGTACGCGGACGAGCTCGGATACGTCATCAAGCTCCTGGGGATAATCGAGAGAGAAAGCGCCGAAGCCCCGATAGAAGCGAGGGTCCATCCGGCCATGCTCAGGAAGGAGCACATCCTCGCCTCGGTCTCCGACGCTTTCAACGCCGTTCTCCTGCGCGGGAGCAGCGTCGGCGATATCCTCCTCTATGGGAAGGGCGCAGGCGAGCTTCCGACCGCCTCAGCCGTCATGAGCGACATCGCCGACGCGGCGAGGAACATCCTCGGGGAGACCCCGCGGCGACTGCCGATGGACTACTACAGCGAGGCGAGACGCCTCCCCATTAAAAGCCTCGACGAGCACGTTTCGCGCTACTATCTGCGCTTCTCCGTCGTCGACAAGCCTGGCGTCCTCGCGGCCATCGCCTCCATCTTCGGCAAGCACTCGATCTCGATAGCCTCCGTCGTCCAGCGCGAGGCCGCCGAGGAGAAAACTATACCTGTTATCTTTCTCACCCACGAGGCGGTCGAGGCGAATCTTCGCGCCGCTCTCGCCGAAATAGCGGTGATGGATTTTAATCGCGCCGGCACCCAAGTGATCAGGATAGAGGAATGAGAAAGGCCCCGAGGCGATGTTCGCTTCGGGGCCTTTGCCGAGCCGCAAAACGGCCCGTCGTCGCTACTCTAGCGTTTACTTTAAATACAGCGGCTTCGACTCGTAGTGAGTATGCAAGAGCTCGTGGGCCTTGTGGCTGCCCGGCTTCTCGAGGAACTCCGCGTACACCTGCTTGATCATGGGATTCTGGTGGGAGCAGCGGTACTCGGAGGCCTCGTCCGCGTCGTAGATGCCGCGTATGCGCATCTTGCGGACCTCGTCGGTGCAGCCGTAGGGCTGGCCGCCGCCGCCGATGCAGCCGCCGCGGCAGGCCATCACCTCGATGAAGTGCCAGGGCACTTCCTTGCCCTCGGCCTTGGCTTTTTTGACCATATCGAGGACCTGGGCGACGTTGCCCATCTGGTGGGCGACGGCCACGCGGATCTCGGTGCCCTTGATGTGTATGCTCGCTTCCTTGATGCCGGAAAGGCCGCGGACGCCGCTAAAGTTGACGTCCTTGAGATCCTCGCCCGTAATCAGGGTGTAGGCAGTGCGGAGGGCCGCCTCCATGACGCCGCCCGTGGCGCCGAAAATGACGCCAGCGCCCGTATTCGGCCCCATGGGGCTGTCGGGCTCGGATTCCGGCAGGTTAAGCAGATCGATGCCCGCCTGCTTGATCATGCGCGCGAGCTCGCGGGTGGTGAGCGTGACATCGACGTCCTTCTGGCCCGAGGAGTACATAGTCTTGTCGCGGCCGTTTTCGTACTTCTTGGCCGTGCAGGGCATGATCGACACCGAGTAGAGCTTCGCCGGCGCGATGTTCGCCTTCTGCGCGTAATAGGTCTTGATCATCGCTCCCATCATCTGCTGAGGGCTCTTGGCCGTGGAGAAGTTCGGTATCATGTCGCCGTAGTACTTCTCGAGGTAGTCGACCCAGGCGGGGCAGCAACTCGTGATGAGGGGCAGGGGGCCTTCCTTGCCCGTCGCGGCGTTGGCGAAGCGCTTCACGAACTCGGTTCCCTCCTCCATGATGGTGAGATCGGCCGCGAAGTTGGTGTCGAAGATCGCGTCGAAGCCTAGGCGCCTAAGCGCCGTATAGATTTTCTTGGTGAGGTTTGTCCCCGGGGGGAGGCCGAAGGCCTCCCCGAGAGCGATGCGGACCGCCGGCGCGATCTGCACCACGCAGGTCTTGGCGTCGTCGCCGGTCTTGAGCAGGGCCTCCCATACCTCGGCGGTCTGATCGTTCTCGTGATGGCGCCGACGGGGCAGTGGGCGGAGCACTGGCCGCACTTGATGCAGGGGCCCTCGCCGAGCTTGACGTCGGCGGCGGGCGCGATGCGAGTCTTCTCTCCGCGCCCGAGGAACTCGATCGCCCAGACGTTTTGCATGTCCTGGCAGACCTTCACGCAGCGTCCGCAGCGAATGCACTTGTCGGGGTGGAGAATGAGGGAGCCCGTCGATGTGTCGATCGGACCGCCCCATATTTTCTTGGGGAAAGGCTGCTCGCGGATGCCGAACTCGGCGGCGAGGCGCTGGAGCTCGCACTCCTGGTTGCGCGGGCAGGCCAGGCAGTCGTCCGGGTGGGTGGAGAGGATAAGTTCGATGACCGTCTTCCTCGTCGCTACCAGCTCGGCGTCGTTGGTGATGATATCCATGCCCTCGTCCACCGGCGTGCAGCATGCGCGGATCAGTTTCGGGCTCTTGCCGTTCTTTACGACGCAAATTCCGCAAGCCGCCCAAGGCTCGAGATCGTCGTTTACGCAGAGGGTGGGGATCTTCACCTCGACCTTGCGCGCGGCTACGAGGATCGTGGTGCCCTCGGCCACCTGGACTGGAATGCCGTTTATCTTCGCGTTGATCATATCGCTTAGGCTCCTTAGTTCTTGACGACGGCGCCGAATTTGCATGCCTTGAAGCACTCGCCGCACTTCACGCACCTGGACTTGTCGATCACATGGGCCTGCTTCGGAGAACCGGCGATGCAGGGCACGGGGCATTTACGGGCGCATAGGCCGCAACCGATGCACTTTACCGGATCGATGGAGTAGACGACGAGGTCCTTGCACTTGCCTGCGCGGCACTTATGGTCGCGGATGTGCTCGAGGTACTCCTCGCGGAAGTGCTTGATCGTGGACGCGGTGGGATTGGCCGCCGATCCGCCGAGCATGCAGAGGGAGGCCTTCGTCATGGCCTTGCCGATCTTCTCGAGTTTGAGGAGGTCGTCCTCGCTGCCGTTCCCTTTCGTAATCTTGTCGAGAAGGTCGTGCATCTGGCTCGTGCCTATGCGGCAAGGAGCGCATTTCCCGCAGGACTCGTCGACGCAGAAGGCCATGTAGAACTTCGCTATATCGACGACGCAATCGTCCTCGTCCATGACTATCATGCCGCCGGAGCCCATCATCGATCCCAGGGCGGTGAGGCTCTCGTAGGTGATGGGCTCGTCCAGGCTCTCCGCGGTGATGATGCCGCCCGAGGGGCCGCCTGTCTGCACGCCCTTGAACTTTTTGCCGCCCCTTATGCCGCCGCCGATGTCGAAGATGATGTCGCGGAGCGTGGTTCCCATCGGCACTTCCACTAGCCCCGAGTTGGCGATCTTCCCCGTGAGGGCGAAGGTCTTGGTGCCCTTGGATTTCTCCGTCCCGATCTTCGAGTACCAATCCGCGCCTTTAGTTAGTATGACCGCGACGTTGGTGAAGGTCTCGACGTTGTTGATGACCGTGGGCTTCTTCCACAGGCCCTGGACGGCGGGGAAGGGGGGCTTAGGCATCGGCATGCCGCGCTTGCCTTCGAGAGACTGGAGGAGGGCCGTCTCCTCGCCGCAGACAAAGGCGCCGGCGCCGAGGCGGATCTCGATGTCGAAGGAGAAGTCCGAGCCGAGTATCTTCGCGCCGAGGAGGCCGTATTCCTTGGCCTGTTTGATGGCGATCTTTAGCCGCTCGATCGCGAGGGGGTATTCGGCGCGGATATAGATGTAGCCGGTTTTGGCGCCGATGGTGTAGCCGCAGATCGTCATCGCTTCGAGGAGGGTATGTGGATCGCCCTCGATCGTGGAGCGGTTCATGTACGCGCCGGGGTCGCCTTCGTCGGCGTTGCAGACGACATACTTCACGTCGCCCGGAGCCTTAATGGTGATGTCCCACTTGAGCCAGGTCGGGAAGCCCGCGCCCCCGCGGCCGCGAAGGCCCGAAGCCTTGAGCTCATTGACGACGTCGGCTGGTTTCATCGCGAAGAGCGCCCTCTCGAGGCCCGAATAGCCGTCGCGCGCTATATACTCGTCGATATTCTCGGGGTTGATCACGCCGCAGTTGCGCAAGACCACGCGGAACTGCTTTTGGTAGGAATCGCCGCCCCCGATCCTGACGGTCGCCGCGGTCTTCGCGTCCTTCTTATACAGCAGGCGCTTGACCTCTCGGCCCTTCACTACCTGCTCGGCGATGATCTCCTTGGCGTCCTCGGGTTTTACCTCGACGTAAAAGGCTTCCTGGGGCAGGACCTTCACGATCGGGCCCTTCCCGCAAAAGCCAAAGCAGCCAGTCTTTATGATCTGGACCTCGCCCTTCACGCCCTGGGCCTCGGCCTCGTGATGAAGGTTGGCGAAGAGCTCCCCCGCCCCGGAAGATTCGCAGCCGGCCCCCGCGCAGACGAGGATGAAATTTTTGTAGGCCATTTCTCCCTCCGCCTTACTTTTTCATGATGTCGGCCGCGGGCCGATCGAATATGTGGTTGTCGAGGAGCTTACGCTCGACAAGGTGCTTGCGTACGAGGTCCTTCGCGGTTTCCTGGGTCATCTTGCCGTAAATGACGGTAGGCATGGACGGAACCACCACCTCGACCGTAGGCTCGACGTAGCACAGGCCCATGCAGCCTGTCTGCCGGATGATCACCTGCTCCCTTAGGCCCGCGGCGTCGATCGCTTCCACGAGGGCGTCGAAGGTGCGCTTTGCGCCGGCGGCTATGCCGCAAGTGCCCATCCCCACTATCACCTGGATCTCCTTGCCCTCCGCCTCTCGGCGGGACATATCCTGCTTCATTCCCTCTCGGAGCTTTCGCAGTTGCTCGAGGTTCATTTTCGCCATGCATCCATCTCCTTGCGCGTCGCCGTAGGTCGGTCGACTAGACTATTTGTCCCGGTATTTCGCGATGATCTCGGGAAGTTGATCCTTCGTGACCTTGCCGAAGATCTCGTCGCCTATCATGAGGACCGGCGCGAGGCCGCAGCAACCCAGGCAGCGCACTTCGTCTATGCTGAAGAGGCCGTCGTCGGTCACTTCGTCGCCCTTTATGTTGAGGATTGCCTGAGCCTCGTCGATGAGATCCTGCGAGCCTTTGAGATAGCACGCGGTGCCGAGGCAAATGGCTATATTGTGCTTGCCGGGCTTCGTCGTCTTAAAGTAGTGGTAGAAAGTGATGACGCCGTATATCTTCGCCAGCGGGAGTCCTACGGAGCGAGCGAGCTTTTCCGCCGCCTCTCGCGGGATATAAGAGAACTCCTCTTGTATGCGGTGAAGCATCATGATGAGGCTTCCCGGCTTTTCCTTCCACTCATCGATGAAGGCGGTGAGTTCCTTGGAGAACTCGATTTGAGCCATCTGCATTGAAAACCCTCCATGGATAAAAAAGTATCGATATTTTATTGTCGATATTATATGAAAAGCATAAAGAAGTGACAAGTGAGCCGTTGGACGACATACTCTCTCCTTCCGGTCCTCCGCATTTCGCGTATATACTGCGATTATGAATCAAAAACGTGCTCTGCGCGCGATCCTTACGACGGCCCTCCTTATCGTCGCCGCCGCAGTCTGCGCGAACGGGGCCGCAGCCCCGGTTGTCGCGTATCGGGTCGGTACGGGGGCCGCCATCTTGCGCGGCCCCTGGGAGCGCTTCGACGGCCTGTTCACCGATGCCATTCCGGCGGGCGCGGCTTCGCGCGTAGCAGAGTTTCCGCTGCGCTCGCGATCCCCGGATTTCTCGTATTCGGGCCCGGCCGCTTACCGAATGAATATCCGCATCGAAAATGAAGGCTCTCCCGCAGGTCGGATGGCTCTCTATGTGCCTGCAGTATCGGGCATCACCGCGGTGTACGCCGACGGACTACGGCTCTACGACAGCGCCCGGGACCCCGCGGCCCCTCCTCTCCTCCTCTTTGACGCTCCCGGCGGCTCGGTCTCGCTCGTCCTTCTGATAGGCTCCTCTTCGCCCGGCCTCGAGGCTGCGTCCTTCTTCCCCTCCTTCGTGGTTTTCGGCGATGCCGAGTCGGTGAACCGCACGCGGATGTTCCTTGGTTTCATGGCTGTGGCACAGGACGGATTCTTCCTCCTCGCCGGTATCTTCGTCTTCATCCTCTTTCTGTTCTGGAAGAAAAACCGCGACTTCCTCGCCTTCTCTTTATATTTGCTGGTTGTGGGCCTGTATCGTTCGTTTGAGGGGGGGGTGCTCTTCCTAAGCCTTTCCCCGGGAATAGGAAGGCTCGGCCTTGAGGTCGTGCACGTCGTCTCGGTCGATCTGCAATTCGTAGCGCTTGCGTTCTTCGTACATACCCTGTACCACGACCGCATCCGTCCCGCGGCCGCGATCTCCTTCTACGCCGTCCCCGCCGCCTTGGCCGCGGGGACCCTGGCTTTTCCCGCATTCTTGGATTCCTTTTATTCCGTAGGAATGGTCTGCTATTCTCTCTTCGGCTTCGCCGGCATAGTCTTCTTCATCTATCTCGCGTCGAAGGGCGAGAAGAAGGCGCGTTGGCTGATACCGGCTTTCCTCATCGTGCCCGCCGCCCTGATTCTGCGGCGATTTGGCCCTGAAACCGTCTGGACCGCTTATCTCGCCGAGCCGACCGCCATCGCTGCATTCAGCATCATCGTTCTGCTCATGCTGGTGCAGAAAGTGGCCGACACCTTCGAGTCGGCCGAGGCGCTTTCGGACTATGTCGATTCGGTGTCGCGTACGGTAAAGAGTTTCATCCCGATGGAGTTCCTCGAGCATCTCGATAAGACGGACGTTATCGATCTGCGCCTCGGCGACCACGCGAAGAAGGAGATGACGATATTCTTTTCCGACATCCGTTCCTTCACGGAGCTCTCAGAGGGACTTACGGTCGAAGAGAACTTCGCCTTCATCAATTCCTATCTAGCCCGCGTCGTGCCCATCATCAAGGAGAACGGCGGCTTCGTGGATAAATACATGGGCGATGGGATCATGGCCCTCTTTCCCAGTCCGCACGGCCCCGACGAGGCCATACGCGCGGCTATAGCCATGCAGACGAGGATGGTCGAATACAACGGCCACAGGGCCAAGATGGGCTATAGGCCCATTTCGATCGGAGTCGGAGTGCATACGGGCGATCTCATGCTGGGCGTCGTCGGCGTCACCGACCGCATGGAGAATACCGTCATCTCCGACGCGGTCAACCTCGGGTCGCGGCTCCAATCCATCACCAAAGCTTTCAATATCGGGCTCGCCATTTCCGAGCAGGCTTTTAAAGAGCTCGAGGATCCGGGCTCCTACAAGTACCGTTTCATAGGCAAGGTAAAGGTGAAGGGCAAGGCGGCCCCCGTCTCGGTATTCGAGATATTCGACGGCATAGCCCCCGAACTCTTCGAGCGGAAAATGAAGGCCAACATGTTCTTCGAGCAGGGCATGCTCTCGTATTACCAGAAGGACTTCGCCGGCGCCATGTACCATTTCAAGCACGTCCTCGAGATAATTCCCGAGGACGGCGCCTCGGGATTCTACCTCGACAACTGCATGAGCAAGGCTACGCTCTAGTGGGAGGCTCGGCGGGCGGCAAGCCGTCTTTCGGAGTCGATTGGTATCCCGAGCAGTGGGACGAGGGCATGTGGGCGGCCGACGCCGACCGCATGAAGGAATACGGGATCGCCGTCGTTCGAATGATGGAATTCGCCTGGTCCGTCATCGAGCCCGAGAAGGGCCGTTTCGACTTCTCGCTCTTCGATAGGGCGATAGGCGCCCTGGCCGAGCGCGGCATCGATGTCATCCTGGGGACGCCTACCGCCGCCTTTCCCGCCTGGCTCCTAGACGAGGGCGACGCGCTCCAAACGGCGCGAAACGGCGCGAAACGCGATTTCGGCACTAGGCGGATGGGCTGCTTCAACAGTCCGGTTTATCGCGAGGCCTCGCGCCGCGTCGTAGAGGCTTGCGCCGAGAAGTACGGCAGCGACGAGCGCGTGATAGGCTGGCAGATCGATAATGAGATCGGGACGGAGGGCTCCGACTATTGCGTCTGCGAAAAATGCGAATTGGCCTGGCATACCTGGCTCGGAAAACGCTACGGCTCGGCCGAGGCGATGAACGCGGCGTGGGGAAATGTCTTCTGGGGCGCGAGCTACTCTCGCTTCGACCAAGCCCCCGTGCCGCGCGCGCAGGCGGCCACCGGATTCAATCCGGGCCTACTCCTCGCCTATAAGCGCTTTCTCTCGGAATCCGCCGTCTCCTTCATCGACGATCAGGTCGCGATCCTCCGTTCAAAGCTTCATCCCGGCGCATTCATCACCACGAACTTCTTCTCCCCGCCGATTTCGAACACGATAGATTTCGAGCGCCTTACGCGCGGTATGGATTTCGCGAGCTGGAACAACTACCCGACCTGGGGCGATACCGACGAGCCATTGCCGTATTTCGCCCAGGCCTTCGCGGAATCCTACGTGCGCGGCCTCCGCGGAGACGGCCCCTTCGCTGTGCTCGAGGCATTTTGCGGGTTCCAGGGCCACGTCAGCCTCGGCTACCTGCCGCCGGAGCGTCAGGCGGCGCTCTGGACCAACCAGGCCATCGCCCGCGGCGCCGACAGGATCGTTTACTTCCGCTGGAGAACGGCGCCCTTCGGCCAGGAGCAGCTCTGTTACGGCCTCTTCGATACCGACAATGCCGAGACGGAGCGGGCCCGGGTCCTTCGGGAGAATATGCGCGCCGTCGCGGAGCCTTTCTCGCGTTTCGCCTCGATGCCGATGGAGAGCCCCGCCTGCCTCGTCTACTCGAAGGACGACGCGCGGGTGCTGGGCGAGCAGTACCTGTCCAAGGGCCTATGCCTCAAGCCGGTCGAATGGGTGCAGGCGGGCTACGACATGGAGATGGCCAAATGGTTTGCGCCCTATGTCGTCTTCAACGTCAATGCCGACGTCAAAAGCGTCGAGACGATCGACATCGAAAAATACAAGATCATCAGCCTGCCGCTCTATCAGATGGCCGATCCCGAGTTCGTTGCCAGACTCGACGCTTGGGTAAAGAAGGGCGGTCATCTCGTCCTCAGCTACCGTTCCGGGACGCGCGATATGCGAAACTGGAACGTCTCCGAGGTTTTGCCCGGCCTCTTCGCCGAGATGGCGGGCATCCGCGTGCCGCGCTTCGAGTCTTTGAACGTGGGTAAGGCGGGCATGAGGGTAGGGGTAGTCCCCGCCAAGGGGGAGGTATGGGCCGACATCATCGAGCCAACTACGGCCAGGACCATTGCGACCTGGGCCGATAGGCGCAAGTTCTACTCCGGCAGCCCTTGCGCGACGGTAAATGCGCGGGGGGTGGGCAGGGTCTGGTACATCGGCACCAGCCCAGACGCAGTCGGGATTTTCCTCCTCTATCGGCGCATACTTAAAGCAGCGAAGGTCGGGGCCGCTTTCCGCGGCATGGGGATCGAAGTGGTAGAGAGGCGAACCGAGGAGGGCGAGACCGTCAAGGTCGTTCTCAACCATACCGCCAAGGCCAAGCGCGTCCTCGGCCAAAAAATCCGGCCCTTTGGCTGGGAGGTAATAGGATGAGCGATCCCAAGAAATCCGAGACCGCCGCTGCGCTCAACGCGCGCGGCATGGACTTTACGGCGGCCGAGCGCTATGACGAGGCCATCGCCGCCTTCGGCCGCGCCCTCGAGCTGGAACCGAATAACGCGGGCCTGCGCTACAACCGCGGCGAGGCCTACCGCAGGGCCGGCCGCTCCGCCGAGGCGACGGCCGACCTCGAAGCCGTGCTCGCTGCCGAAGGAGAATCGGCCGACCTCTTCCTTGCCCTCGGCCTCGTGGCCTACGACGCCGACGAATTCGATATGGCCGCCTCGCGCTATGAGCGCGCCCTCGTTTTAAAGAACGACTACCCAGAGGCCTGGAACGATCTAGGAGTCGTGGAGTTCCGCCGCGGGGAATATTCGCGCGCGCGCAAAGACTTCGAGAAGGCGGTCGCGCTATCGGTCGACTACGCCGAAGCTTGGCTCAACCTCGCCGATAGCTATTCCGAGTTGGGAATGGCAAGGGAATATCGAGATGCCTTGGCCAAGGGTAAGGCCCTCGGCGCTCGGAACGAAGACGAAGATCGATTCGAATGAAGGCGATCCTGTAATAGTCCAAGGAGGCTTCTATGCAAAAGAATGCTCTCGCTCGCCGTCTTTTCGCGGCCGCCCTCGTTCTAACGCTCGCTATCGCGGCCGGCGGCGCGATAGGCGCCCAAACACGGCCCGACTCGCTGTCCCTAACCCTCATAGAGACCACGGATATCCACGGCGCAATCTTCCCCTACAATTTTATCAAGGCAGCACCGATGAAAAACTCCCTGGCGCAGATCGCGACGATCGTCGCGAAGGAAAGGGCGGACAAGAGCCGCGAAGTTGTCCTCCTAGACGACGGCGACGTCCTGCAGGGCCAGCCCACCGTCTATTACTATAACTTCCAGAAAACCGAGGTCCCGCACATCTGGGGTCAGGTTCTGAACTACCTCGCCTACGACGCGGTCGGCGTGGGCAACCACGACATCGAGGCCGGGCACGCGGTTTACGACCGCCTTTTCAAGGAAGTAAAGGCGCCGGTCCTCTGCGCCAATGCGGTCAAGGCCGACGGTACGCCCTATTTTAAGCCATACACGGTCATAGTGCGCCAGGGCGTCAAAATCGCCATCCTCGGCATGATCACTCCCAAGATACCCGATTGGCTCCCGCCCCAATTCTGGACGGGCATGACCTTTATCGACATGGTCGAGACCGCGAAAAAATGGATCCCCATCATCCAGTCGAAGGAGAAGCCCGATATCCTCATCGGCCTTTTCCATTCCGGCGTCGATTACAGCGCGGGCGGTCAGACGCGCGATACGCCAAGCGGCGAGATGGCCTCTCAGCTCGTCGCCGAGGCCGTCCCCGGTTTCGACCTTATTTTCGTGGGTCACGACCACTTGGGCTGGGACGGGCAAGGCTGGGATCCCGTGGCGAAAAAGAAAATCGACGTCGTCGGCCCCGACGGCGCGAGGGTCTGCCTCTTCGGCGCCAAGAACGCCGCCATCAACGCCGCGGTAGTCAAGATCGACCTCGCCTGGGACAAGGCCGCCAAGAAGTGGAAGAAGACTATACGCGGAAGCCTCGTGCCGACGGAGGGAGTCGAGCCCGACTCGGCCTTTATCGCGAAGTTCCAGGGCGCCTACGACGAGGTCAAAGCCTGGGTGGACAGGCCTGTCGGCAAGTTGGCCGGCAAGATCAGCACGCGGGACTCGATGTTCGGCGATTCGGCCTTCGTCGATCTCATCCACCGCATACAGCTTGAGCTCTCGGCCGACCCCGCGATGGGCCTCAAGAAGGCCGACGTCTCATTCGCTGCGCCCCTGACCTTCGACGCGACCATACCTTCGAGCCCCGACGGGACTATGTATGTCCGCGACATGTTCAATCTTTACCAATACGAGAACTTCCTCTACACGATGGAAATGACGGGACGGCAGATCAAGGACTTTCTGGAATACTCCTACAAGCTTTGGCTCGCGACTATGCCTAACGAGGGCAACCACCTCATCGCCCTGGTAAAAGACAAGGATGGCAATACGGTCACGGCCAACCCTTCGTACAACTTCGATTCGGCCGCGGGCATCGACTACAAGGTCGATATCACGAAACCTGCGGGCTCGCGCGTGATAATCAGCGGCCTCGCGGACGGCAGGCCCTTCGATCTCGCCGCCACTTATACGGTCGCCATCAACTCGTACCGCGGCCAGGGCGGCGGCGGCCACCTCACCGCGGGGGCGGGCCTCGACAAGGCGGCCGTCCAGAGGCTCCAGTTCGTGAACGGCGCGACTACGAAGGATCTCCGCTTCTACTTGCTTAAGTGGTTCGAAAGGCAGCCGGGCCCCGTGACGGTCGATGCCCTCGACAATTGGAAGATCGTTCCCGAGGACCTTGCCGCACAGGGGAAGGCGAGCGACTTCTCGATCCTCTATCCCGACAAAAAATAGCATTCGAGAAATTCCAAAGTGGTGGACGGCGGCGCGTTATTGGCCTAACCGTCCTTTTTTTACTGCCTTGCCCCGATCCTCGAAGGATAGTACCTTATTACCAGATCGTGGGTCGCTCAATAGGGGGCCTACGGCGCGCCGCTCCGTACGGAGGGCGAACATCGTTCCGAGCGTGCAGGGCGAACCTCGCCGCACGGAGCTTCCTCGCTTACTGGAGGACATCATGGGCAACTACTACAAGGGCTTCGATTTCGGCGGATCACTCGACGATTTCATGCAAATGGCGCGTGACTTTGGCGAAAAAATGAAGGATATGGCTCCCGACATGGGGCCTATCTTCGATTCCTGCAGGAGCCGCGGCTCCGGCGCCCGACCGGACAATCCCTCCGCGCATATCTATCCTCCCACTAATGTTTATACGGCTCGCGACGGAAGCATGATCCTCGAGTTCGCCCTCGCGGGCATCGACGAGAAAGCTGTTTCCGTGACCTTCCAGGGCGATAACCTCGTCCTAAATGCCAAGGTCGCGGCGAGGGAAGACGAAAGCGACGAGGGCAGTTTCTCGAGGCGTGGTTTTAGGCCCAGGGATATCGATAGGCAAAAGTACCGCGTCCCCGCGGAAGACTACGCTCAGGATAAGGCCAAGGCGGTCTTCAAGAACGGCGTCCTCACCGTGACCGTTCCCCCTAAGGAGAGCGAGAGCTCGGGTATCAAGATTGAGATCGTCAAAGAAGGTAAGTAAGGGCTAGTTTAGCGCTACCGGGGCCTTCGATTGGAGGCCTCGGCAGGCCGCGGGAGGGATAGGTGAAAGGCAACCGGATGTACGTCGATATCGGCACAATTCTGGACGAAGTATTCGACGCCGCAAAGAGCTTTGGCGCGAATTTCCAGAATATGGGCGAAGGTATAGGCGAGAAGACAGGTCCCAACTTTAACGTGCACGTGAACACCGGCGCTAGAGTCGGGACCGGAGGCGGCGCCAGGGGCGAGCCAGGCGCTAAGCCTTGGTTCGACATGGGCCAGGACGAGAACGCCGACTATTATCCCGGCTACTCCTATCCGCCGATGAACATCTACCTGACGAGCGAGCGGGGAATGGTTTTCGAGTTCGCCCTCTCGGGCTTCGACGAAAAGGACATATCCCTCACCTTTCAGGGCGATTATATGGTGTTCTCCGCCAAGATGGGCCTCGAGGACCTGCCCGAAGACGATGTGCGTTACTTCAAGCGCCGGCTAAAGCTCAAGGACGTTGAAAAGCAGAAGTACTACGTGCCGGCGGATAAATTCGCTCAGGACAAGGTGAGGGCTGTCTTCCGCAATGGCATCCTCAAAGTCACGATCCCGCCCAAGGAAGAGTCGGACGCGCCCGAGGGGATCAAGATCGAGATTCTCAAAGAAGGCGAATAGCCGTAGGCCACGATAGCGGCCACTACGCTCCATTCCTTGCGGTATCTATCGCGGCATGAGGCCGCGCTTCTCGAGGTACAGCTGCAGCTCCCCGAGGTGCGTGGCGATAAAAAGCGCGCAGTACGCGGTAAAGGCCACGCCGAGCACTAGGGAGAACGATAGCGCGTAGCTCGAGCCGAACAGCGTTTCCAGGAAACCGATGTCCTTTCCCAAGAACGGCACGAGAACCATTGAGACCGCAATGATCACCCCGGGGAAGAGCCAGTCGCGGAGGGCGAAATCCTGGCGCGGAGGAGGCATTAGCCTAACGGCCGCCATCACGCGATCCTCGACGAGGCTGGTCAGCTCCGAGGCATGGGCGTCCGGCGCGCTCGCTTCAGGGGCGCGGTAGGCTCGCAGGGCCGTTCGTGTCTTTAAGGCGGCCGAGGCGCAGGAGGGGCAGCGCGCAAGATGCAGCCGCAGAGCGAGGCTGTGTTCTTGCCTCGCGTCCAGTTCGTCGAGGTATTTAAGCGCCGCTTCGTGCCGCATTGCCTTCCTCCTGCATTCCTGCGAGCCGTTCACGCAAGATCCGCTTGGCGCGGAATACGTGCGATTTTATCGTATTCACCGGAAAGCCCGTTATCTCGCCGATCTCGGAATATTTTAAATCGTAATAGAAATACAGCTCGATGCAAAGCGCCTGCCGAGGCGGCAGGTCCGCCATCGCCTCGCGCACCGAGCGCGCGGTCTCCTCGCGCAGGTGGACGTCGTCAGCCCCCGGGGACCCCGCTATCTCCTTATCGGGATCGAGGGAAAGCTGATCCCGCTTCCGCTTCTTCGAGTTGATCGCCGTATTGTATGCGATCCGGAGAAGCCAGGTCGAGAAGAGGCTCTTTCCCTTGAACGAAGCTAGGGCGGTATAGGCCTTCACGAAGACGTCTTGCGTAAAATCGGCAGTCTCTTCCTCGTCACGGAAGAAGCTCATGCCCAAGCGCATTACGCGCGCCCTATGCCGCTTGACCAATACTGCGAAGGCCTCGGTATCCCCATCCAGCACCCGCCCTATGGCTTCCTCGTCGCTCGTCTCCCGCGTTCTATCCGCGGAGTTCATGCCCCGTCCCGGTTCCTCCGCAGCATGAAGAACACTAGGAGGCTGATGCCGACCGCGAAGGGGAGGAGCCCTCCGAGGAGGGCATACGAGGCGCCCTCGACCACGATGAAGAGCACCGACAAGACAGCCCCGACACATAAGAGCAGGAGGCCGGCGAGGAGGCAGAAGGTATCGAGATCGATCTTCCGCGCCTCGTAAAGCCCTCTCTCGATCAGCCTGACTTTCTCGCGATGGCTCCAAAGCAGGTAAAAGAACGCCACTACGGTCGCCATCGCGATGCCGACGATGGGAATAATCGAGACGATGATCTGGGCAGCCGCTGGTAATACCATCGGAATTCCTTTCTTTCCACCTTGTTATGCGATAATTGGACACTAGATCCCGGCCAAGGTTGCGGCCCTCTGAGCGAATCCCACGCTAGCCGAGTGTTCTCGTAACCATGACGTCTATCCCAAGGCCGAGGGCATCCCGTATTAATATTTGGCCTCTTGCCACGGGCAGGGGTTCTTCGAGAGCGTATATCGCCGCTAGGAGCTCGTCCACCCGCTCTTTCGGGAAAGGAGCCGAGGTTCTGCAGGGTATGCGCCTGACCTTGGATGTCCGTGAAGCATCGGTCGAGGCCGCTCTGCAGGTGGCGGTGACCGTCCGTCTGGGCGCGAGGAGCTCCTCGCGGGCGTAGGCGGCGCCTCGCGGGCAGCGATTGCCGCTCACGGAGAGCTCGCCGCCGCTCCCGCGCTCCGCGACGAGGCGGCAGCCCATGGGGCAGGTAATGCAGGTCAGCTCTTGCGTCATGGCCGCATCCTCACTGTATCGAGATTTCCACGGCGGCGTCGGGCAGCCCGGCAAGAGTTGCCAGCTCGGCCTTCCCGAGGGTCAGCGTGATCATCTCCGAGGGTTGGACGTGATTCTTCTTGGACGATAGCAGGACTTTGCCGTCGAGCTTGACCTCGAGAAGGGCGTCGTTCTTGACGATCATGGTCCGCAGGTAAAGCTTGTTGTCGCGCCCCGCCTCGACCTTCGCGGGCGTGACGTAGCGTACGTTAGGCCCCGCTTTTACCCGCACTTCGCGCCCGGGCCTGACGCCCTCGAGCCAGGAGGCCGCGAAGCGCCCCGCGCGCCTGGCTTCCTCTACCACGTAATCGACAAGATCGTGGACGTGGAGTACGTTGCCGCAGGCGAAGACGCCGGGGACGCTGGTCATCAGGGCGGAATCCGTCCAAGGCCCGTTGGTCATCGGGTTGATCGAGACGCCCGCCTTGCGCGAGATCTCGTTCTCGGGCACGAGGCCTACCGAGAGGAGAAGCGTGTCGCAGGGTATCTTGAAAGCCTTTTCGGTCATGAGGGCGCCGTTCTCTATCGGAGCGACTTCTATTCCCTCGACGCGTTCCCTGCCGAATATCTCCGTAGTGAGGTGAGAGAGGTAGAGGGGTATGCCGAAATCGCGAAGGCACTGGACTATGTTGCGCGTGAGCCCCGAGGGATAGGGCAATATCTCGACGACGGCGTGGACCTTGCAGCCAAGCCAGCTCATGCGCCTGGCCATGATGAGGCCTATGTCGCCCGAGCCTATGATGACAACCTCCCTGCCCGGTATGTACCCCTCGATGTTGACCAAGCGCTGCGCGAGGCCGGCGGTAAACACGCCGGCGGGCCGCGATCCGGGTATGCGGATATTGCCGCGGTTGCGTTCCCGGCAGCCCATCGCGAGAACGACAGCCCTCGCCTTCAGCCTGAGCACGCCCTCTTCGGCCGAGACGCAGGACAGAATTTTTCCTTGCCCCTCGCCGGACTCCAGCTCGAGGACAGTACAGCCGCAGAAGACGGTTATGGGTTTCGCCCCTACCTCCTCCTCGAATCGCTCCGCGAACTCGGGGCCGGTGAGTTCCTCGTCGAACTCGATGAGGCCGAAGCCGTTGTGAATGCACTGCGCGAGGATGCCGCCGAGCCTTTCCTCGCGCTCGACGACGGCGACGGTATGGCCTTTCGCCTCGAGCTCGAGCGCGGCCGCCATACCGGCGGCGCCGCCCCCTATCACCACCGCGTCGAAGGACAGCTCCTTCATAGCTCGCCCCTGAGGACCGTAGAGCCGCGGCCGTTCTTGGTGATCTCGGCCCAGCCCATGCCGGTCTCGCGCATCAGGATCTTGAGGATTTTATATGTGCAAAAACCGCCCTGGCAGCGACCCATCTGCGCGCGCGTGAAATACTTGATGCCGTCGAGCGTAGTATGGCCCTGTCGTATCGCGGCGACGATTTCGGCCTCGCTCACGCGCTCACAGCGGCACACGACCTCGCCATAGGTTCTTTCCTCTGCTATGAGCGCGTCCAGCTCGAAGGGGGACAGGTCCCTGGCGCGCGGTATTTTTTTAACGGATGGGTCCCAATCGGCCTTTTCGATGAGGACGAGGCCCGACTTCTTAAGCAGGTCCTTCACGTATTCGCCGATCGCGGGGCTCGCTGTGAGGCCCGGCGACTGGATGCCGGCTACTTGGATGAAGGCGCTAACCTTGGCGGACGCGTCGATGTAGTAGTCTTCGCCGAGGGTGGGCCGGATGCCCGCGAAGCTCGTGATGACGTCCGTCTCGGAGATATCGGGGATCATGTTCCTCGCGCTGCGGAGGATGGTCTCGAGCTGCTGCCTCGTTGTGGCCGCATCGTTTTTATCATCGACCGCGCTCGCGGTGGGGCCGATCAGCACCGTTCCCTCGACGGTGGGGACGATGAGCATACCCTTCGATACCGAGGTGGGCACCGGAAACACGACTCGAGTCGGTTTTGCTTTCGTGAGTTTGTCGAGGAGATAGTACTCGCCCTTGCGGCCCTTGATCGAAAAGTCCTCGGCCCCGAAAATCCTTGAGACTTCGTCGGCGTAGAGGCCAGCGCAGTTGACTACGTAGCGCGCGCGCAGGATCCTGCCGTCGGCCGCATGGATCAACCAATGGCTGCCGCTGCTGCTGCCATCCTTGCGGGAGGGCTCTCGATCGGGCTCGCGTTCGGCCGCGGACGCTTCCCAGCCCGTGAAAAGGCGAACCCCGTTCTTCATCGCCGACTCGACGAGGGAGAATACGAAGCGGTAGGGCTCTACGATGCCGCCGCCGGGCGCGTAAAGACCGCCCAGCGCATCGCGGCTGAGCTTGGGCTCGAGCTCGAGCATCCGCTCGGCAGAGCACATCTCGATCCCGATCGCGCCGTTCTCTACGCCTTGCGAGTAAAGCTGCTCCACCGCGCGCATCTCGTCCTCGTGGAGCGCCACGACTACGATCCCGCAGCGGACGAAGGGGAAGTCCAGCTCGGACTTGAGACGATCGAACATCATCGCGCCCTGAATCTCGAGGCGCGCCTTCAGATGCTTCTTGTTGTGGTGGAAGCCGCCGTGGACGATGCCCGAGTTGGCCTTAGACACGCCAAAGGAGACATCGGCCTCCTTTTCCATTAAAGCGACATCGAGTTCATAGGCCGAAAGTCTGCGCGCGATGTTTGCCCCGCAAACCCCCGCGCCGATTATCGCGACATCGCAGGACCCTTCCACTAGGAACGCTCGATTACGAGTAGGCTAACGTCGTCCTGCTTCGATCCTTCCAAATTTGCTTTCCGCGAATGGCTCCTGAAGGCTTGGACGAAATCCTCGAGTCCGGCGCCGCGGAGACCGTCCGCGAAGCTGCTTAAGCTCTCGAGCGCGCTCTGGAGGAGTCCGTCGCCGAAAGCCGCGACAAGGCCGTCCGAGGCCACGAGCAGGCGGTCGCCTGGGGCGAGTTCGCCTCTCGCCTCCTCTATCTCCGTGTCTCTCATTACGCCCACGGCCGCGCCCTTGGTATAATGCACATGCATCCGTCCTCCCACTTCGAGATGGAGAACCGGCGTGTGCCCCGCGCGCGCTACGCTGTAGCTCCCCGTCGAGGACTCGATGGTGCCATAGGCTATCGTAAAGAAGACAGTCCCTTTTTTGCCATCGCCGCTGCGGTAGTAGCGTTCGTACAGAGAGCGCACTACCTCGGCAGGCGAGGGGATTTTCAGGCCCGCTCCCCAGCCCATCGCCGGCAGGAGGTCATGGAGCGAAAAAGCCATAAGCGAGGTGATGATGCCGTGGCCCATGACGTCGAGACCATAAAAGGCGGTTACGCCTTCGCCAGCGGAGAAGACGTCGAAGAAGTCGCCGGAACCTGAAAGGCAGGGATCGAGGAAGCCCCCGACACGGTATCCGGGTCCCGCCGCGTCAGGGCCGGGCAGGAGTTCGGTCAGCGTCGAGTTCGCCTCGGCGGCGGAGGCTTCAAGGAGCAGGCGCTCGCGTCTTTCCATGTTGCCGAATAGGACGAGGCTGCCGTACTCGCGGCCGTCCGAACGGAGCAGCCGCTGGACTGAGGCGACCATGCCGACGGATTCCGGGTCGCCGCCTTGTACTTTGACGTTCTTGCGTCCCGGATCGCGCCAGGCAGGGTCGAGTATGCGCGAGAGCTCCACCCTTGCGAGCAGGCTAGTGTCCGAAACCCTGAGCAGGGCCAGCGCGGCTTTATTCGCGTGGGCGATCCTGCCATCGAGGTCGGCTATGAGGGCGGGCTCTTCCAAAGCGTCTATGAGGGAGATAGCCCCGCGCAGCTCGCGGCGGAGGGGCTCGCCGCTTTTAGCGCGCGAGAGCGCGATCTCGACGTTGGCGGCCAGCTCGCGCTCGTCGAAGGGCTTGAGCAGAAAAGCGTCAGGCCCCGTCAGGGCGGCGCGCCTGAGCGTATCGGCGTCCGAGTATGCCGTCAGGTAAATGACGGGGAGGTCGAATTCGGCCTTTGTCTGATAGGCGGCCTCGATCCCGTCGAGACTTCCCCGCAGGCGTATGTCCATCAGCACCAAGTCGGGTTGATGCCGCGCGACCGCCTGGACGACCGCCTCGCCTCTCTCGATGACCTCGGGCACGAAATAGCCGAGACGCTCGAGATCTTCCTTCAATTCCAGCCCTACGAGTGTTTCGTCCTCTACGACTAGTATGGTTTCTTTCGACATTTTGGTTCTCCCCATTATTAAACAATCTATAGCGCCCATCGACGTAGTCTCGCGCTTGTTAACGAGCGAAGACAGGACGGATTTCTCTCTCTTTTACGCTGACACGGATTATCCCTTTATCGCTAGGCCCTTGGCCATATTTATGCGCGATGATGCACCTCCTTTATTAAGAGTTCCTTGATGGTTATTGCCTGCCGCAGTTTTCCTTTGAGTCCATACAGATGGCTCCGCCCATAACAGAAGCGAATGTATAATAATTATAGGGGGAGTAGTACGACGCGGCATTGAATGGAGAATTCGAAGCATTCCGGCCTTCCGTGGGCACAAATAATCAAGCCCCCTCAACGAGGGGGATTGGTCTACCGGTGCCCGTACCGGTCAGCGAAACGATCGTTGCTGAGACAAGCTGTCACAGTTCAATCGGGCATTTTTAAATTAGCAATATAATCATACTGCTACTTACTACGCATATTCATAATACTATGCGTAGAAAAGAGACGCAATACCCTTAAGCCCAGCGAATCAAGCCCGGTACATAGGGGCTGACTAAGGCGGGGTGCTTAGGCAATACGCGCGCGGAATAGCCATGCTGACCCGTTTTGTCGCATACCACGGTGACTCGGTATTCCCAAGCTTTGCCCTTGCGCTCGACCGCCGTCATCTCGTTGCGTATCGCGCCCGTGATACCGTCCTGCATCGTGACGGGGCCGTGATAAAGCTCGACCGCAGCCTCGGAGGGCTCGAGGCCGCCCAGCTCGACGAGTGCGGTTACGGTGACCGAGTCGCCGCGCTCCATGATGGGCTTTGCGTCGGCCTGCAGTTCGGATATGGAGACCGAGGGCCAGGCCTGGCGCGCCTTCGCGAGATAGGCGGCGAGCTCCTTTGCGGGGGCATAGTCCCCGGCGGCGAGACGCCTCCCGTTATCCAAGGCAGGGAAGTAGAAGTTCTCGGAATATTCCTTTAGCATGCGGTGGGTCGAGAAACGCTGCCCGACCGATTTCATGGATGCCTTCATCCGCTTGATCCATTCGCGCGGCAGACCGTCGCGGCCTCGCTGGTAGAATAACGGGACGATCTCGTGCTCGAGGAGGTCGTAGAGGGCCTCGCTTTCTATTCGGTCCTGGAGCTCCTCGTCCTGATATTCCTCCCCGGAGCCTATCGCCCATCCCACTTCGGGGCTGTAGCCCTCGGCCCACCAGCCGTCCAGTATGGAACAATTGAGGACGCCGTTTACGCCGGCCTTCATACCGCTCGTTCCTGAAGCCTCGAGGGGCCGTCTTGGAGTATTTAGCCAGACGTCCGAGCCCGAGGTCAGGTAGCGGGCCATCGTCATATCGTAATTCTCGAGGAAGATGATGCGACTCTGGACTTCCTCGCGCCTCGAGAAATGCACGAGCTCTTTGATTATCTCCTTGCCCGGGAGGTCGTGGGGATGGGCCTTACCGGCGAAGATCATCTGCACGGGCCTCTCCTTGTCGGTGATGAGGCGCAGAAGGCGGTCGGGATCGCGCAATAGGAGGTTTCCGCGTTTGTAGGTAGCGAAGCGCCTCGCGAATGATATCGTGATCGCGTAGGGCGAAAGGACATCCTCGGCGCGGTGGAGGGCGCCTTCGGCCGCGCCCGCGCTCTTCATGGCGCGTTTGAGCCGATCGCGAGCGAAGACGACAAGCCTCTCGCGTCGCCGCTCATGCGTGCGCCACAGCTCCTCGTCGGAGATGCGGTCGAGGCGGTCCCACATTTCGAGGTTGGCGGGTTCCTCGTAGAAGCGCGGGCCGAAGTAGCGGTCGAGGAGCTCCAGCATATTGTGCGAAGCCCAGGTGCGCGGATGGACGCCGTTCGTGATGGAAGAGATGGGCACCTCGTCGAGGGGCAGGGAGGGCCAGAGGCCCGCCCACATTTTCCTGGAAACGACGCCGTGTAGCGCGGCGACGCCGTTCGCGTAGGCCGAGAGCTTTAGGGCGAAGACTGTCACGCAGAAGCTCTCGCTCTGGTCCTCCGGCCTCTCTCGACCCAAGGACAGGAACTCCTGCCATTCTACTTTTAGCTGCTGCGCCCAGGAGCGGAAGTATTTTTCCATGAGGTCGAGGCCGAAGCGCTCGTTGCCCGCGGGCACGGGCGTATGTGTCGTGAAGATATTGGTCGGCCACACCGCCTGCACGGCCTCGGCGAAGGAGAAGGAACGCTCGACCATCACCTCGCGGATGCGCTCGAGGGCGAGGAAAGCCGAATGCCCCTCGTTCATGTGCGTGACGACGACGTCTACGCCGAGGGCGCGCAGCGCTCGTATGCCGCCGACGCCAAGGAGTATCTCTTGCCGGATGCGAGTCTCGGTATCGCCGCCGTAGAGGGCGGAGGTTATTTCCCTGTCTTCTTGGGCGTTCTCCTCGATGTTGGTATCGAGGAGAAAGAGGGAAGATCTCCCGACCGTTACTTCCCAGATTTGCGCCGCTATCATCTTGCCCGCCATCTCCACGGAAATGAGGATGGGCTTGCCCTTCGCATCGAAGCAGCGATGGACCGGCATGTTGTACCAGTCGTTCTCGGGATAGGATTCCTGCTGGAAGCCATCGGGGTTGAGGTACTGCTTGAAATAGCCCTGTCGGTAGAGGAGACCCACGCCCACAAGAGGAAGACCCATGTCGCTCGCGGCCTTTATATGGTCTCCGGAGAGTATGCCGAGGCCGCCGGAATAGGTAGGCAGGGAAACGTCGAGACCGTACTCCATCGAAAAGTAGGCGACTACCCCGTCATGCTCGCCCTTGTACCAGGTCTCGCCGTTTTTGTAGCGCTCGAACTTTTCCTCTACCATCTTTAGCGCGGCGATATAGGAGTCGTCCTGGGAGAGCTCATCGTAGCGCTCCTGCGAGACCATCCCGAGCATCATCGCCGGGTTCTGGTTAGACTGGAGCCAGACATCGTAGTCGAGCCTCATGAAGAGGGTAATGGCTTCGAAGTTCCACGAAAGCCAGAGGTTGTGGGCTATTTCCTCGAGGGAAGAAAGCGCTGCCGGTATCTTGGGCTTCACGGTATGGGAAATTATTTTCATTCAGTCGCCGCCTTAATGGCAGGATGGCCGGTCGGATTGCGTCCGGCGTATCATCGGCAAATCCTAATCGACTCACGGGCTGGCGTCAATAGTAAACCGGTTTAGTTGCAGGTCTCTTCATTTATAAATTCTCGGTGGAAAAGGCAATCCGCGCGAAATTGCGCGGATAGATCCTACCCTATTTAGCCGCCTTTTTTTTGAATGCGCCTAGAAAACGGCCCACGACGCCCTCGCTCTTGCGCTCGGCTGTCTGCGGAGGCTGCTGCTGAACTCGCGGCGTATTTGGGAGGCTGGCGGGGCGGCTCGGACTTTGGCCTTGGGAGCGCGGATCCTGGGACCGCTTGGCTGGCGGACGCTGGGCGCCGCCTATTTGTTGAGCGGAACCTTGCTGACCATTTCGCGACGCCTTCGGGCCGTTCTGCTGTCTGCCTTGCCGGCCCTTGGGTTCGCCGCGAGGGGCATTGCCCTGGCCGTTATGTTGATCGTTACGAGATCCGCTTTGCCCGGCTCCAGTCTTGTTATCACCGATGCCGCGGCCGTATTTCTCGCGGTAGAGCTTCATGCGCTCTTCCATCGGCATGTCATAAGGATTGCCCGGCTTGGCGGCTTGCGGCCGAGGCGGTTGCTGCCGGGACGCGGATCCTCGCGGCGTAGGCCCATGCTGCGACGAGGGCTTTGCGTTTCCGCGCCGGGAATCATCGCGACGCGTATCCTCGCGACGCGTATCCTCGCGAGGATACGCGTCGCGCCTACCGTCCTTATTCCCCGCGACTCGCCCCCCGATGGGAACTTGCCCGCGGTGATCCTGCCCGCGGCGCGGCTCGCCCTGGGACGAAGCTACGCTCGACGGAGTTCTAGCGGAAGCGGGCCGGGGGTATCCGGAGTCGGGCGGGAGCGCCCCGCTCATGTCGAGAGCGCCGCCCGTCGCTTCGGAGATGCTCTTGCGGATATCGGGGCTGCGCCCTTCGCGGCGTGTATCATCGCGAGGGTAGACGTCGCGCGAATGGGGGTCGCGAGGATACGCCTCGCGCCGCTGAGCAGCGCCTCGACGCGCGTCCCTGGGATAGGCTTCGCCCCTGGGCCTTCGCTCTTTGCCCATGCCTTCGCTCTTATCGATGGCGGAAAGCATTGACTCGTCGGCGGGGAGCGCGTCCAGCTTGGCGTCGATGTATTGCTCGACCGCTGGCAGACCGGCGATATATCGGTCGCAGGCAAGGCTGACTACTTTGGCGACCGGATCGGAGCGATCGAGCATCTCGAGCCGCTTCACGAAGAACTCGGGCTCGAGGGGGAAATCGTAGTTGACTATCAGGGGGAATACGCCGGGGCTGAGGCCCTCGGCGCCTTCGTCGGTGAGGACCAGGCATGTACAATCGCCAGCCCTGAACTTTTCGATGAGGGCAAACTTGCGCTCGGGCAAGAGGGACCCCAGGATGGAATCCGTGCTTATGCCATTCGCGGCGAGGCGGCGTGACACTTCGCTCGCGGTATCCTTGATATTGCAGAAGACGCACAGGCGGGAGGGCTTCTCGCGATCGAGGAGGCCAAGCAAGAATTTAAGCTTGGCCTCGGCGGGAACATTCCATGTCTCCTTGAGCACGCTCTGAGCCTTCGCGACCTCTCCTTCGATGCTGATCTCGGAAGGATTGTCGGCGAGATCCCAAGCGAGGTTTTTAGCCTTGACCGAGAACCTCGCGCAGGCGAGTACGCTGCGTCTCTCCCACGAGGGCAGGAGTGCGCCGCAAAATTTCCTGATGATGTCGGAGGAGAGCTCGGCCAGACGATCGACGCCATCGACGACGAGGAAGCCGAAGTCGTGAAGGTCGAGCCCGGGAGCCGCCAAGAGGTCTTCGAGCACGCCGATGAGGACTGAGGCGGAGCTCTCGCCCTCGAGTCGGACTAGCTCCACGGCGCCCTCGTCTTTTGCCTCGCCCTGCGCGGCGCGGACGACGCGGGCAACGCTCAGCCCGGCATCCGAGCCGAGGCGCCCGATCGCGGAGGCGCAGCGCTCGGCGCTTGCCGCGTCGGGTACGACAACGAGGGCCTTTCGCCCATCGCCCGAGAGGAGCCATTGAAGGGCTGGCAGGAGCAGGACTTCTTCGCGTCCCTCGTCTAGCGCGATTTTGACGCAGACGTTTTCCTGCATCTCGACCGCGTGAACGAGCATCTTTTCATAGAAAAAAAAACTGGTTGGAAGACCTTCAGCCGCCTGGGCGAGCCGAGGGTCGATGCCGAATCGTTGAAAATCCATGGCCAACTCGCTTATTGAAGTGTGATTATGTTCAAGCGTACTGGGACTCTAGATACTAAGCGTACATGAAATATCCCAAAAAAGAAAGTCGGGTACTGCCTTATCCGCAGCTCGGCAGTATTCAATAAAGAAATATATAGCCATTTCTTGACTTTTACTGTGGAATTCGCCCATCATTTGACCTTAAAAAATTCAATTCTACCCAATCCCTACGAGGAGTCGCCAATTATGGGAGATAAAAAACGGATTCTCATTGTCGGCGGCGGTTACGGCGGCGTGTGGGCGGGCAAGATACTCGAAAAACGCTACCGCAAGCGCGGCGACATAGAAATCACTCTTGTCGATAAGAAGCCCTTTCATACCTTGATGACCGAGCTCCATGAAGTGGCTGGATGGCGCGCGGAACCCGAATCGGTTCAGGTGAGCTTCCGTAAGATATTTGGGGCCAAGCGCATCGAATGCGTCACGGATGCGATCGAGAAGGTCGATTTCGAGGCCAAGGTCGCTCGCTCGGCCTCTCGAGAATATCCTTTCGACTATATCCTTATAGGCACGGGGGCTCAGTCCGAATTCTTCGGTACTCCGGGTGTCCAGGAAAACTGCTTCACCCTCTGGTCCTTTGACGACGCGATGCGCATAAGGCAGCATCTCGAGACTATCTTCGAGAAGGCCGCCGAGGAGACTAACCCCGCCCGGCGGAAAAAGCTCCTCACCTTCGTGGTCGCGGGCGCGGGCTTCACGGGTATAGAGATGGCCGGGGAGTTGCTTGAGTACCGCGAGGCGATGTGCCGCAAGCATTACATCGACCCATCCGAGACCCGGGTCGTGATTATAGAGGCTCTGCCTAGCATCCTCCCCATGCTCGAGGAGCCTCTTCGGGCAAAGGCCGCGAAGTATCTCAGCGAGAAGGGCTGCGAGCTCATGATTTGCACGCCCATAGTCGGGGCGGAGGAGGGCAGAGTCCTCGTCAAAGACAAGGACCCGCTCGAGACGGCGACCTTTATCTGGACTTGCGGCGTCAAAGGAACCGAGTTCGGGGCAAGCATCGGCCTGCCCGTAGGCAAGCGCAACCGCATCGAGACCGACGCGGGCCTGCGCACACAGAAGTATTCTTTTGCCTTCGCCGTCGGCGACAGTGCCGGCCTTCTCGTCGAAGGCCGGCCCATGTCCATGATCGTCGAGTCGGCGCACTTCAGCGCCGAGGCGGCCGCGCTCAATATCATCGCCGACATAGACGGCGGCGAGCTGCACGAATTCAAGCCCAACTACCACGGCTTTATGGTCTCGATAGGTGGCCGCTACGGTGTGTCCAACGCGGGCGGGATGAGGACCAGCGGCTTCATCGCGATGGCGATGAAGCACCTCATCAACATGTACTACCTATTCCGGATAGCGGGCATCAACCAGGTCTGGGAGTATTTTAAACACGAGTTCCTCGACATGAAGAGCGGCCGTTCTATAATCGGCGGCTTTTTCTCGTATAAAATCCGCGGCTACTGGCCTCTGCTGCTCCGCCTCTGGCTGGGCATCTCCTGGCTTTTCGAAGGGATCAACAAGATAGGCCAGGGCTGGTTCGCCTTTTCCTCCGGCTCGAAGTCCGGCTGGATGTTCTCCTCCGGCATCGTACAGGCCGGCGTTAAAGTCGCGGCCGACGCCACAAGCGAGGCTACAGCGGCCACGGGTGCCGTGGCCGCCACAAGCGCGGCCTCGGCGGTCGCCGGTGCCGTGGTGGCCACCAGCACCGCGAGCGTCGCGGCGAGCGTCGCGGGTACACCGGCGCCCAACGCCTTCCACGACATCTGGGATATGACGAAGCCCATACTCGACCCGAAAACGGGCATCGTCCATTGGTTTCAAAAGACTTTCATGGACGGACTCTTCTCCTATCTTCCCTATCAATTTTTCCAGTCCCTCGTGGTGGTCACGGAACTGGGCATCGGCCTAATCTTTCTTGGGGGCTTTTTCACTTGGTTCGGCGCGGTCGCAAGCATCGGGCTCTGTCTGATATTCACATTATCGGGGCTGTTCGCTTGGAACCAGGCCTGGTTTTTCTTCGCCGCGATAGTGATGATGGGCGGCGCCGGCAGGGCCTTCGGCCTCGACTACTGGTCTGTCCCTCTCTTTAAAAAATGGTGGAACGGCAGCAAGCTCGCGCGCCGCTCCCATCTCTACTCCGACGACCCGACGAAGTAAGCGCGCCAAGAGGACGCGATGACCGACTTCTGGAACGACAACCCCGAGCTCGAGGCGCGGCTCGAGCGCGTCGTGGCCGTGATCGAGGCTAGCATCGACAGCCATGGTTTCCCGCTTAAAGGGGCCGTGGCCGCCGCCGCCGAATCCAACGGCAAGCTCCTAAGGCCGGCTCTCCTCATTATCGGCTCGAGCTTCGGGCGCGCGTCGGTTCCTCGCCGTATCGAGGATCTCGCCGCGGCGGTCGAACTTCTACACCTAGCCACCCTCGTCCACGACGACATCATCGACGAGGCGCCCATTCGGCGCGGTCGTCCCAGCCTACACGCCAGCCTTGGGGTCAAGCAGGCGATCCTCGCTGGGGACTGGCTCTTCTCCCGCTGCTTCCTCCTATCTTCCGAGAGCGCTGAGAGCGAGAACGCGCGAGCACTCGCGAGGTTGATCGCGGCGGTCTGCTCGGCCGAAATATCGCAGGATATGGCTAAGTATCACTACTCCGCGAGCGTCCGTTCGTACTTCCGCACAATCGCGGGCAAGACTGCGGCCCTTTTTTCGCTCGCCCTCCATGTCGGGGCCACGGAAGCCAAAGCGGGTGCCCCGATAGCAGGGACTCTGCGCCGCGCGGGCTATGACATCGGGATGGCCTTTCAAGTGATCGACGATATTCTCGATTTCGAGTCGGCCGAGGACATTATTCGCAAGCCTGTAGGGAGGGATATCGCCGAGGGACTATGCACGCTGCCCTTGATTTACGCGCTGCAGGCGGATCGAACCAGCATAGAGGAGATTCTCTCGCGAGGGAGCCTCCGGGGCGAAGCGGTATCCGCGGAAACGGCCGCCGCCGTGGCCGCGCGCGCCATAGAGCTTGGCGGCCCCGCGCGCGCGCGGGAAGACGCTCGACGCTTCACTTCGCGCGCGTTGACCGAAATAAACAGGCTGCCCGCTTCGTCCGCGCGCGATGAGCTCGGTCGACTCGCCGAACGGCTTTTACATCGCGGATATTGAGAAACGCGCTCTAGTTTTTCAGTTCGTTTAGCTTGACCGGCTGGGGTTCGGCCTCTTCGCCCTCGGCCTCGCGGAACTGCTCGAGGAGCTCGCGGCCGTGCTTCGTCAGCTTCTGGGGCACCTGGACGAGGATCTTGAGGTAGAGGTCGCCGCGGCGACCTCCGAGGACTGGGACTCCTTCCTCTCGGACGCGGAGCATCTTGCCGTTCTGCGCGCCTGCGGGCACGCTAACCTTGATCTTCTTGCCCTCGATCGTGGCGAAGGCGACTTCGCCTCCCAGGGCAGCCATAGTGAGGCTGATGGGAATGGCGCAATAGAGGTCGGCGCCGTCGCGCTCGAAATACTCGTGGCCCCTCACGTGTATGAATACGTAGAGGTCGCCGGGTGCGCCGCCGTTAGGGCCGGTATCGCCCTGACTTGGAATGGATACGCGCTTGCCGTCCTCGACGCCGGGAGGGATGGTTACCTTGATCTTCTGCTTTTTCTTGGCCAATCCCGAGCCGGCGCAATCGCGGCAGGGTTTCTCGATGACCGAACCTTCGCCTCGGCAGCTCGGGCAGGTCTGGGCTATCGAGAAAAAGCCGGAGCTCCTGCGTACCTGGCCGGAGCCTTGGCAGGTTGGGCACACGCGTTTGCCGGCGCCGTCGGCGCTGCCGGAGCCGTGGCAGGTTTTGCAGGAATCGTTCTTCGTGTACGCTATCTCCAAGGAGGCGCCGAAGACCGCTTGTTCGAATGAGAGCTCGAGGTCGTATCGCAGGTTCGCGCCGTGCGCCGCGCGCTCTCCGCGGCTCCTGCCGTCACCGCCTCCGAAGAGGGTGTCGAAAATGTTCGAGAAGCCGCCGCCCCCGAAGCCGCCGAAGATGTCCTCGAAGTCTTTGAAGACCGAAGAAAAATCCTGGCCGGAGCCGGCGCCGCCCATCCCCTCGACTCCTGCGAAGCCAAACTGATCGTAGGCTGGACGCTTCTGGTCGTCGCCGAGCACTTCGTAGGCCTCGGTGGCTTCCTTAAAGCGTTCCTCTGCCGCCTTATTGCCTGGATTCTTGTCCGGATGGTTCTGAATCGCGAGACGGCGATAGGCCTTCTTTATGTCGTCCTTAGTCGAATCTTTTCCGACGCCGAGGACTTCGTAGTAATCGCGCTTGGCCAAAATAAACCCCAATTGAGGCTGTCCCATAACTCAGGAAGTTATGGGACAGCTTCCAAAACGTCGCAATTCCGCAAGTTTTCGAGGTCGAAATCATATAAAAGACCTCGAAAACCGAGAAATTGCAGAGGCTGTCCGATAACTAACCAAGTTATCGGACAGCCAGAATTACAAGTTATTTCTTCTCTTCGTCGTCTACGACGCGGTAGTCCACGTCCTCCGCGCTGCCGGCTTTCCCGGAAGCTGCCGCGTCGGCTCCGCCGGAACCGCCTGGGCCCGCGGTACCTGCGTCCCCGCCGCCCTGGGTGGAGTCTTGGGGAGCGGCATTTTTGTATAGCTCCTCGGCGAGCTTGTAGGAAGCCTGCTTTAGGATCTCGGTCTTGGCCTTCATCGCCTCGACGTCCTGCCCCTCGAGCGCTTTCTTGAGCTCGGCGGCCGCTGCTTCTATGGCTGCCTTGTCCTCGGCGCTCACCTTGTCCCCATAGTCCTTGAGGGACTTTTCGGTAGTATAGAGCAAGCCGTCGGCCTCGTTGCGGGCGTCGGCGCGCTCGCGTTCTTTCTTGTCCTCGGCGGCGTGAGCCTCGGCTTCTTTGACCATTTTATCGATTTGGTCGTCATTTAGCCCGCTCGAAGCCTCGATGCGGATCTTCTGCTCCTTGCCGGTGCCGAGATCCTTGGCCGAGACATGGACAATGCCGTTAGCGTCTATATCGAAGGTAACCTCGACCTGAGGCACGCCGCGCGGGGCCGGCGGAATGCCGACGAGGTCGAAGCGGCCGAGAGTGCGATTCTGGCCCGCCATCTCGCGCTCGCCCTGGAGGACATGGATCGAGACGGCGGTTTGCCCATCTGCGGCCGTGGAGAAAATCTGGCTCTTTCGGCAGGGGATCGTCGTGTTGCGCGTGATGAGGCGGGTGAAGACGCCGCCGAGGGTCTCGATGCCGAGGGACAAAGGCGTGACGTCGAGGAGGAGAACATCCTTCACCTCGCCGCCGAGGATGCCGCCCTGGATAGCCGCGCCCACGGCGACGGCCTCGTCGGGGTTGACGCCCTTAGAGGGTTCCTTGCCGAATAGGTCGCGGACGATGGCCTGTACCTTGGGAATCCTCGTAGAACCGCCGACAAGGATGACCTCGTCGATTTGGGAAGCGATGAGGCCGGCATCGGCCAGGGCTTTAATGCAGGGCGTCTTGGACCTTTCGAGGAGGTCGTCGATCATCCGCTCGAAGGCCGAACGAGAGAGAGTCTTCTGCAGGTGCTTGGGGCCCGCGGCGTCGGCGGTGATGAAGGGCAGGTTTATCTCGGCCTGCTGAACATTGGAGAGCTCGATCTTGGCCTTCTCGGAAGCTTCCTTGAGGCGCTGAAGGGCCATGCGGTCCTTCGAGAGATCGATCCCCGTGTCGTTCTTGAACTCGGAAATGAGCCACTCCATGATGCGGCGGTCGAAATCGTCGCCGCCCAAGTGGGTGTCGCCGTTGGTCGACTTGACCTCGAATACGCCCTCGCCTAGTTCCAGGATGGAGACGTCGAAGGTGCCCCCGCCGAGGTCATAGACGGCGATGGTCTTCTCTTTTTTCTGGTCCTTGTTATAACCGAAGGCTAGGGAGGCCGCGGTAGGCTCGTTTATGATGCGCTTGACCTCGAGGCCGGCTATCTTGCCGGCGTCTTTCGTGGCTTGGCGCTGGGCGTCGTTGAAATACGCGGGTACGGTGATGACCGCCTCGCTGACGCTCTCGCCGAGATAATCCTCGGCCGTCTTCTTCATCTTTTGCAGGATGAAGGCCGAGACTTCCTGAGGGCTGTAGCCCTTGCCAGAGATATCGACGCGGACATCTGCGCCGTTGTCGATGACGTGGTAGGGTACGAGCTTAGTCTCGTCTCCCACCTCCTGATATCGGCGGCCCATGAAGCGCTTGATCGAGTAGACCGTGTTTTCGGGGTTAGTGATCATCTGGTTTTTGGCCGGTTGACCGACGACGCGCTCGCCCTTGGGCGTAAACCCAACAATGGAGGGAGTAGTCCGCTGGCCTTCGGAGTTGGCTATTACGACGGGCTCACCGCCCTCCATAACCGCTACGCAGGAATTCGTGGTACCGAGATCGATTCCGATTATTCTTCCCATACTAGCCTCTCCTTCCTAATTCGCGTCTTTATCTGCGTCCGAGGCCCCCGTCCGGGCATCGGCAAGGGGACTCCGGGGAGGCGGCATGCGTACCCTCACCTTGGCAGTCCTCAGTATTCTATCGTGCAGGCCGTAGCCGGGGAGGAATTCCTCGGCAACGATCGCCTCTTCGCCGTCTTCCGGACCGCCAGGAATCATCGCGACAGCCTCATGGTGATTAGGGTCGAAGGGCTTGCCGAGGGACTCGAAACGGGCGAGACCGTACTTAGACTCGAGCACCGAGCCCAGTTGCCGCTTGATCAGCAGAACGCCGTCATGGAGGACCGTATAATCCTTCTTGGTTTCGGCGCTCGCGATGGCGCGGTCGAGGTCGTCCATGATGGGGATGAGATCACCGAGAAGGGCGGATAAGGCAAAGCGCTGGCCGTCCTCTTTCTCGCGGGCCATCCGCTTGCGAAAATTGATGTCATCGGCCAGCTTGCGAAGGTATTTATCGTTGACCACGGAGAGCTCTTCTCGGAGCGTCGATAGCTCCGACTCTAGGGCTGCCGTCCGCGCCGCGTCCGGGGCCTCGGAGAAAGCGTCCGCGGAACTATCCGCGCTATCGAAAATGCCTTGTTGCTCGGGTTCGCACACCGTTCCCGGAGGCGGCGTAGAAAACTCGGGGACCGCTTCATTGGGCTCACGCTGAGTCTCCTGCTGCTTAATCGACATCTTTCCACCTAATTCAGGGCTCGAACAGCCCCCTAGAAGTATCAATAAAGTAATAACTATTATCCGGCCACGTCAATACGAAACACCCTTCTTGATACTGGTATTAACAATTATTACAGACATTTTAAGGATCTCGGCATGATTATTGCTTGCTTTTTTTGCCGATATTCGCCCCTCTCCTGCTTGACAATCGGGGCCCAAGTCTTAAATTTCATGTACGGAGGTTCGAGTGCAGCTTCAGAAGCCCGCGCTCATCGCGGAACAACGCCAAAAACTCAGCCCTCAGATGATTCAATCCATCAAGTTGATGGCGATGCCGCTTCAAGAGCTAAAGGAGCAGATCCAGGAGGAACTTGAGGCGAATCCCGCGCTGGAGGTCGTATCGGACGCCTCCACCGTCTCCCTTGAAAGCTTGCCCGAGAGCGAACCCAGGGAAAGCGAGGATTCCTCCCCTTTCGAGAATAGTTCCGACCCCGGCTTCTCCTCCCATTCGGGCTCCGATGACGATTCCAAGAGAATGTTCATCGAGGGGGCGATCGCAAGGCCAGAGACGCTGCAGGAGCATCTGCTCTGGCAGCTCCGCCTTCAGCGCATAAGCGAGGGCAGGCGCGCGATCGGCGAGGCTCTCATACAAAACCTCGACGATGACGGCTTTCATAAGGAAGACCCCTACATGCTCTTCCCGAAGACAGCCAAGTCGGAGATGGACGAGGTCATGGCCCTTGTCCGCGGCTTCGAACCCATAGGAACCTGCTGCGCCGATTTCCGAGAGAGTCTCCTCGTCCAGACCGCGCTCGCGGACGACGCCCCCGAGGCGGCGATCGCTATCCTCCGCGACTATGTCGAGCTCCTCGAAAAGGGCAAACACGCGGAGATTCAAAAGCGTCTCAAGCTTGCGGAGGGCGAACTCGGGACGGCCCTCGCCTTTATAAAGGGCCTCGCGCCCTTCCCGGGCAGGGCCTACTCCACCGAAGAGCCTCGCTATGTCCTTCCCGACCTCATGATCAAGCTCAAGGACGGGGACTTCGTCATCGTGCTCAACGACGAGGAGATCCCCGTGCTCGGCATAGATCCATTTTTCGACGCTCTCGCCGAGCGCAGGGACTCAGGCGGCGTCGCTTCGGCCCGCGAGGGCGCCCCGCGCGCATCGGACCGCGCGACGAGCGCTTACGTTCGCGACAATATTAAGCAGGCCAAGTTTTTCATCCGCTCCATACACCAGCGCAACCAAACTTTGCTTAAAGTAGCGCGCGCGGTGGTCGAATTCCAACGGGCCTTCTTTTCCGAAGGCCCCAAGCGCCTCGCGCCCCTCACGCTTAAGGACGTCGCCGATGAGATCGGCTTTCACGAGACTACGGTTTCGCGCATCGCAAACCGCAAGTATATGCAGACGGATTGGGGCATTTTCGAGCTTCGCTACTTCTTTACGAATTCCATCTCGGGTGCCGGGTCGCGAGGCTCGAGCTTCTCCAAACAAGGCGTAAAGCAGGTGATCAAAGAGATCATAGAGGCCGAAGATTCCATTCTTTCCGACCGCGACATAACCGAGGTTCTCGCGCGCAAGGGCATCAAGCTCGCGCGCAGAACGGTCGCCAAGTACCGCGGCGAGCTCGACCTGAGCTCGTCCTTTGGCAGGAAGCGAGGCTAAGGCAATGATACGAATAAGGAGGCTCGAATGACAGTCGATGTCCGGTCCGTGCATTTCGACCTGAGCGAGACCAGCAGGGCTTACCTAGATGCTAAGCTCGAGCGGATCGGCTACGCTAAGGATATGATCGTCGATCTCATCTTCGTCATTACGAAGGACAAGGACTTCAAGCTCGAGGCGACGGTGAATTTCCGCTGGGGGCTTCAGGCGCATATGGAAGAGCGGGATTACGAAGTGAATACGGCCATCGATAAGCTGGTGGATCGGCTCGAGCAGAAGATCGCCAAGGAAAAGGAAAAGGTTCAGGAAAGAAAATAGCATCCTAAGGCTCGTCCACGCCAGGTAGTCGCTCGCGCTGGAGGCGGGCCTATCCCTACACTGCCTGGCACGTTTTAGTTTGTATGCGTCCGATCGCTATCAGGCGTGAAATAGTGTATCCTGCCTCACATGGCCGCCGGGCTGACTTTTCCGCCCATCAAGCTTCCTTTTCACATGCGTAAATCTATATATTAAAAATATTCTCTTTATACTCGGAGGTACTACTGTGGTCTATCTTATTCGCAATACGCGCCTTGTGCGCAACTGGGAGAAAATGGAGGGAGCGGCCCGCTCCTTGACGGAGTATTGGGCCAAGCAGCCTAAGGTGAAGGGGGTAGAAGTCTGGAGTAACATCGCGGGACGCCAGGACGAATACCAGTTCGTCGTAAAATTCGATTCCCTCGCGGACGAGGAGCAGTTCGCGCTGAAGCTGTGGGGCGATAAAGGATACGAAGAAGTCATGACTCGATTCATGGAGGTATTCGAGCTCGAGGACGATCTGCTGAAGCGCAGCTTGAGCTGAGAGCGGAGCTTTCGCCTCGGCCTATCGCGGGAAGTTAGATGCGACGCGATTTTTCCTGTAGCGTCCGGGCGTCGATCCGATGCGCCGCTCGAATACTTCGCGGAAGCTGGCAGGATCAACATAGCCGCATCGCGCGGTAATCGACTCCCATGGCTCCGCGGTGCTTTCGAGGAGCCTCCGGGCCTCCTCGACTCGGACAGCCTGAAGCCATCGTAGGGGCGATTCGCCGAAGGCCGCGGCCCAGCGCCGCTGCAAGGTGCGAAGCCCGAGAGCGGACGCGCAGGCCCAGTCCTCAAGGGAAACACTGCCCGTGAATCGCTCGCGCGCCCAAGCGATCGCGCTTTCGAGAGAAGGATCTCTGCGAAGAGGCACCCACGCTCCGCCCGGAGGACTGTAAGGAAGCTGGCTCTTTCTTCCCCTATCCCAGACGAGAACCCGCGCGATCTCGTCCGCGACCGAGGCTCCCCAGAAGCGCTGGACGAGATGGAGGCCGAGGTCTACCCACGAGAGCAGGCCGCCGGCGCTTACGATGTCCCCGTAGTCAATTACGAGCTCCGAGGCGACGACGCTGATGTCTAGACGCATGGCTGCTAATGAGGATGCCAGATTCCAGTGCGTCGTGAGCGCTCGGCCTTTGTCTATTCCCGCGGCGGCGATCCAGGCCGCGCCCGCGCAGACCGAGGCGACGATGGTGCCCTTTTCGTGCGCGGAACGGATCTTTCGGATGATCGCCGGATCGTCCGTGCGAGGAAGCCCCTCGCCGCCTTTCGCCGGTATCAGGAGGACCCGGCCGCCGATAGCCGCCGGCCCGTGCTTCTCCAGCATGGAGCGGAGCTCCTTCCAGCCCCAGACGCAGGACTGGAGACAGCCGGGATATTCGAGTATTTCCCATGTACAACGCGGCATAGATTCGCTCCAATGTCGTAATCGACTTTAATAATGTCATTTATGCCTCTGGCAGCATAGCGTTCCTAAGCCCTATCCTCCCAGCATCGAACGGAGGCCTAGCATGAGCGAAAGTACCGCTATCGTGACTATAGATATCCAGATGGATTATTTTCCCGGGGGGCGATTCCCCTTGTTCCGCGCCAAAGCCGCAGCGAGGAAAGCGGCCTTAGTTCTCGCAACAGGACGTAAACGCGGCCTGTCTATCTGGCATGTCCGGCACGAAGGGCTAGACCCCAAGGGCCGCTTCCTCGTCGCGGGCACGCCGGGAACTGAGTTTCACCCTGCGCTGGCCGTTCCTGCCGACGGAAGCGAGAGTGTTATCATAAAGCACCTGCCCGATTCATTCTTGGGAACCGATCTCGAGGAGCGGCTCCGTGCGGTCGGAGCCACACGGATAGTCTGGATGGGCATGATGAGCTGGATGTGCGTAGACACCACGGTCCGCGCGGCCAAGGCGAAGGGCTTCGACAATGTCCTCGTGGAGGACGCCTGCGCCGCCGGCTGGCTCCTCCATCGTGGCCTCCCCGTTTTTCCCTGGAGCTCGCACCGGGCCTTCATGGCCGCGCTGGGCTCGCATCATGCCATGCTAGTACGCGCGAAGGAGGCGGCGTCTTTTCTATAGGCATCCGCGGCGCGCTTAATTGCTGTGATTCCGCCTTCTCTCGGCGAGCGAGCCGAGGATTATCTTTTCAAGCGTCTTTTCATCAACGTCCTTGAGCTTGTTAATGTATAGGCATCCCTTGCCCAATTTATGCTTTCCCAGATTCTGGAGGAGCTCTTCCTTGCCTGGGAAGTCCGCGACGAGGTAGAGGCTGATGTCGCCTTTTCTCGACGAGAAACCCACCAAGCATGAATCGCCCTCGCGGCCGCTTTTATACTTGTAATGGTAGCTTCCGAAACCGACTATGCTCGTTCCCCACATCCGGGGTGGCTCTTTGGTCGTCTTTGCCATCAGTTTCGAGAGCGCCTTGCAGTCCTCGCGCCTGTCTTCGTCGGCTATGCCGGCGAAATAGCTATCGACATCCGCTTCAGTGGGCTTCGTCTTGTTCTCTGCCATATGCGCTCCTTCGCATTTTGCTTAATTGAAATATACAAAATCTCTGCGGTGGTGGGGAAACTCATGCCTCGCGGGCACTACAATCCATTCGGCTTCGCGGAGAGCCCGACGGCGGCGGAGCCTCCGGCGCGCCCATCTCTACACTCTCACGCGGCTTTTCTGCTATAAAGGCCTTTATGGTGGACGTTCAACCGAAGGACTTTGTATAGTAAAATCATGGCAACGACCTACGACGACAAGAAGATCATCTATACGATGGACCGCGTAAGCAAGCGCTACGGCACGAAGGTAATCCTCAAGGACATCCGGCTTTCCTATTATTACAGCGCCAAGATCGGCGTCATCGGCCTAAACGGCTCGGGCAAATCGAGCCTCCTGCGCATCCTAGCGGGCGTAGATACCGAGATACTGGGCGAGACATCGGTCGCGCCGGGCTACACGATAGGCTTTCTGGAGCAGGAGCCGAAGATGGAGGCCGGTAAGACGGTCAAGCAGATCGTTAGCGAAGGCGTCCAGGAAATCGTCGACCAGCTCGCGGAGTTCGAGGCGATAGGCGAGGCCTACGGCGATCCAGACGCGGATTTCGACAAGCTGGCGGCCAAGCAGGCGAAGCTGCAAGAGAAGCTGGACTCGAACGACGGCTGGAACCTGGACGCGCGGCTGGATCTCGCGATGGACGCGCTGCGCTGCCCCCCCTCCGACAAGGTGGTGGACCTGCTGTCCGGCGGCGAGAGGCGGCGCGTGGCGCTCTGCAGGCTCTTGCTTAAGAAGCCGGACATTCTCCTTCTGGACGAACCGACCAACCACCTCGACGCCGAGACGGTGGCCTGGCTCGAGCGGCATCTGCGCGAGTACGAGGGCACCGTCATCGCGGTAACCCATGATCGCTATTTCCTCGACAATGTGGCCGGCTGGATTCTCGAGCTCGACCGCGGCGAGGGCATCCCCTGGAAGGGCAATTATTCGTCATGGCTCGACCAGAAGAGCAAGCAGCTGGAGATCGAGGAGAAGGGCGACTCGGCCAGGGCCAAGATTCTGGAACGCGAGCTCGAGTGGATAGGGATGAGCGCGAAGGGGCGGCATGCCAAGTCGAAGGCGCGCATAGATCGCTACGAGAAGCTCCTCGCAGAGGACGGTAAGGAGAAGCTGCGCGAGACCAAGATCGTATTCCCCGCCGGCCCTCGTTTAGGCAACGTGGTCATCGAGGCGAAAGGCCTCGCGAAGGGCTACGACGGGAAGCTGCTCTACGAGAACCTATCGTTCGAGGTGCCGCCGGGGGCGGTCGTGGGCCTCATAGGGGCTAATGGGGCAGGCAAGACGACGTTGCTGCGGATGATCACGGGGCAGGAGAAGCCCGACGCCGGGACGCTGCGCTTAGGCGACACGGTCAAGCTCGCTTATGCGGACCAGATGCGCGCCGGCCTCGATTCGGAAAAAACGGTGTTCGAGCAGCTCTCGGGCGGCCTCGATATCATCAAGCTGGGCAAGCGCGAGGTGAATGCGAGGGCCTTTTGCACCTGGTTTAACTTCTCGGGCACCGACCAGTCGAAAAAAGTGGGCGTGCTCTCGGGCGGCGAACGCAACAGACTCAACATGGCGATGATGGTGCAAGACTGCGCGAACGTGCTGCTGCTCGATGAGCCGACCAACGACCTGGATGTGAACACGATGCGCGCCCTCGAGGAGGCGTTAGACGATTTCGCCGGTGCAGTCTTAGTCGTGAGCCACGACCGATGGTTCCTCGATCGCGTGTGCACGCACATTTTGGCCTTCGAGGGCAACTCCGAGGCGATATGGTTCGACGGCAACTTCACGGAGTTCGCCGAGTGGCGCCGCTCCCAGCTGGGTAGCGAAGCCGATCGCCCGCACCGGATAGTGTATCGGAAACTTGAAAGGTAAAGTGGCGTAATTTCGGCCTTGATAATGCAATTGGGTGCGCATACAATGCATGTCTGATTGGGTCGATGTCCGAGCACGGAGAGTTAAAGAATGCCGAAAAAAATGCTTTCCTTCTTCACGTTCAAGTACTCCGGCGAATCGCTCCAGGTACGCAAGAAGTCCAATATCCTCGCGATCATCGCCATTGGTTTCGGGGGGGTATCTTTGGTCTTCGCCCTCCTCATGGCATCGACGAAGGCGGCGGTAGTCGCGGCAGTATTCGTGGGCATCGCCCTGTTCTGCGCGATAGTGCTTTTCTTGCTTCGCACCGGGAAATACCACGTCGCATCGTCGGCCTTCCTGTACGGCCTATTTGCCGCCATGTTCATCGCGATAAAATTCGACCAATACGTCGATGTCTACGAGACATACGTCTTTGGCACCTTGGGTTGCTTTCTGCTTCTCGTGACCACTCTTATAGCGGATAAACCGCGGCAGGCCATCGTCATCGGGCTCCTCAACCTAGGTGCGATAGAGGCGCTATATTGGATCGATGCCTTCCCGAAGGACGGACGTACGGTGACTGTCCTCGCGATCCAGAACCTATCGATTGCGTCGCTCATGACGGCTCTGAGCGGGGCCATCGCGGCATATCTCGTGGGCACGACTAGCCGCCTCCTCGGCGATGTGGAGCGCGAGGCCGAAACGGCCGAGCGCAATTTCGACGAACTGAATGCGGCGATGGGCTATGCTCAATCCGCGTCCCAGCGTATCGGCGAGAGTTTGTCCGCGAGCGTGGCAAGGACTTCTGGCTCCATAAGCCTGCTCAGCGCGCAGGGCATTGGCATATCGCTCGGCATGGACGAGCTCGACGGCGCCCTTTCCCGAGCAGGAGATGCGAACCAGAAGGCCGAGAGCTGCCAGGGCGAGGTAAAGGGCGCTCTCGGGGCGTATTCTGATCAGGTGGAACGGGCATCCGCGGCGATCGAGGAGATGGCCGCGGCGGCGAACTCGCTCGCCGGGCAGGCCTCGAGTAAGAAAGAGGCCGTCGGCGACCTCGTGAGGATGGCGAAGACCGGCGAGAATGTCCTCGCTTCCATGAGCCAGTCGATGGACCAGATTCAGGTGTCGGCAAAACGCGTGGCGGAGCTCGGCGCGATCATCGGCGACGTCGCGGACAGGACCAACCTGCTGGGAATGAACGCTTCGATCGAGGCAGCGCACGCGGGCGCCGCGGGGCGGGGCTTCGCAGTCGTGGCGAGCGAGATTCGCGCCCTATCCGTCGAGGCGGGGAAAAGCGCGCACGTCATCGGCGACACGCTCAAGGAAGTCATGGCGGCCATCTCGTCCACGGCCGCCAAAAGCGGCGAGGCTCTGGGCTTCTTCAAGAAGATCTCCGAGGACATACGGGGCGTGAGCCTGATGATCGAGGAACTCCTTTCCAGCATCCAGGAGCTCTCATTGGGATCCGTGGATGTCGTCTCGGCCGTGGAGGCCGTCTCCGACCTAACGAGATCGACGATGCTTGTAGTCGACCGTTCCAGCGAGGGGATGAGCGAGTCCCTCAAGGGGATGGACGCGGTGTCCGAGATAGCCTCGCGCGTGCGTGTCGAGACTTCGGAGATGTCCGATCGATTCGACACTATGCGCAAGGACTCTGAAGAAGTGAGCAAGCTCGGAAGCGAAAACCTCGGAACGATCCAAGCCCTAAAGTCGAGTCTGGACGGCTTCGCGCGGAAACTGGAGGGGCCGGAGACGGAACTACGCGGAATACGGGTCAAGTCCGGGGCGAAGTGAAGGCATCGCGCCAATACCGCTCGTAAATATCGACGGATACATCTGAGGCTTTTTCAAAAGCCGGATGACTTTTGAAATAGGCTCATCTACCTCTATGTTTGGGATGCCCCGGGCGCTTCCGCAAGGATGGCCTCGATGTCATTCTCGAGCTTCTCAGGCTCGATCGCAGGGGCGAAGCGGGTCACCGTCTTGCCGTCCTTCCCCACGAGGAACTTTGTAAAATTCCACTTGACCCTACCGGGCGCTTTTTCTTTGAGGAAGGAGAAGACTGGATGGGTCCTCCCGCCGTTTACCTCGATCTTCGACATCAGGGGAAAAGTTACTCCGTAGTTGAGCCTGCAGAACGAGGCGATCTCGGCGTCGTTGCCCGGTTCCTGATGCGCGAACTGGTCGCAGGGAAAGCCCAGCACGACCAGCCCCTTGTCCTTGTATTTTTTGTTTAAAGCCTCGAGCCCCTCGTATTGAGGAGTGAAGCCGCACTTGCTCGCGGTGTTGACGATAAGGAGGACTTTGCCCTCGTAGGACGATAGCGCGATTTCCTTGCCGTCATTGGCGCGGGCAGAGAGATCGAAAATCGACTCTGCCATAGTTCCCTCCAGTCGAGCCTATAACATACTGAGGTTGGGGTTCACGGTCCAACGATAGCTCGATCCTACATACGCGGCCTAATGCGGATGCTTCGATCAAATTCGCGCCCATGATTTCCCTCATGATGGAAGGCTATCGTCGTCCTGCCCCGGGCCGCGCGGATGACGCGGAGTTGCAGGGTCGATGCGGAGGGCCAGGGCGACGGCAACCGCGTGTTTGCAGAATCGCTCCTGGTTCTTCTTGCAGGTGCAGCGCCAGGAGAAGTCGTCTTCAGAAAGCTCGAACTCTACAGTTCGGCTAGAACCGCCGGATACTTTGGCGACGATCCGGTCTTCGCCTAAATCGACGATATCCACTGTGCCGCTCTCGAAAAGCTCGCGACCCAGTCGCTGTGTCGCAGGAGCGGCGGCGCGTAGAGCTTCATCGCTTCGTGCGAAATGCTCGGCGAGGGTTTTTCCCTTACCCAATTTAGTTTTCCTCCATTTTTAGGGAACGAGCACATCAGTTGAAAAGAATACCGCGGCTCATAGCTTCGGTAGAGCCCGTTTCAGCCGTCGAGCGAATCCTGGGATAGGAAGTTCAGCGTCTTTAGCACGAGATGAGCGAATTCTACCGGAGCGACTCCGTTGGCGGTTATCAAGCCCCGATCGCAGGCGGCCTCGATAAATGCAAGTCGGGCCCCGCCGGCGCTGCGAGACGTTCGCAATATCGCCAAAGGCTAGAATTGTCATCGTTTCAACCTCCGATGTATTAACAATACTGGGCGTATGCGTCAGGTTATGTCCTACTTTCCAAGGGAATCGAATCTATTCTTTCGATCCATGTGGATCCGCCTGTTTTTATATATTAGAATTAATATATATATCAACGACAAGGAGGAATAGATGGGGGAAACGGCTCGGGCGTCTTTATCCATGAAGGGTTGGGACGAGAAGACCTACAGCGAGTGGGAGGGCGGGCGCAAGCTCACCCACGTCGATGCCGGTTTCTCTTACGAGGGCGATATGAGGGGCGAGGGTTCGGCTGTTTGGCTGCTTAGCTACAATCCCGACGGAACCGGCGGCGCTCCGGCTATCGAGCGCTTTGAAGGCTCGGTCGGCGGCCGCGCCGGCGGCTTTGTCATGCAGCATTCCAGCGAATTCGATCCCAAGGGCGTTAGGGACTCCTTCTTTATCATTCCGGGCTCCGGGACGGGAGAGCTGACGGGCATCACAGGGAAAGCCTCGATGGAGATGATCGGCCAAGGCCCCTATGAATTCACTCTTGCGTACGATCTAGCCTAGACGATGCCATCCGCGGCCCTTCCTCCCTGCGATAGCTTTCGCTGGCTGTCCTTTTATACTTATCGGTGAAGACCGATGAAAGGGCTGGACTAGACCCTGGGCATCCTCCTCCGGGGCGGACGCGCCGTCTCGGCCGTGGAGGCCATCTCTTACCTAGCGAGATCGCCTCGTGCATACACGTCGAGAAATCGGAATGTCCGATCGATTTGACATTGGCGCAAGGACTCCGACGAGGTGAGCAAGCTCGGTAGCAAAAACCTCGGGATGCTCCAGACTCTAAAGCTGAGTCTGGACGGCTTCGCGCTCTCCGAATCTTGGCGGCTCCTCCCCACGAGGAACATTGTAAAACTCCACTTGGCCCTCCCGGGCGCTTTTCCCTTGAGGAAGGAGAAGACTGGATGGGTTCTCACTCCATTCACCGAGTCCTTCCTACTAGGTCTTGGCGCCCAGTTCGCGCAAGAAATTCAGGAAGGTTCTTTCATCGTCTAGGGAACCGAATCCATCGATTCGAACGCCTAAAGCTTGGTCATCCCCCTCGGAGATGATGCGAATTATCGTTCCTAGGAGGATAACGTCTCGATCCCCCAGGGGTGTAGCGATCCGCAGCATGCCTGTGATCCCGGAACCTGCGACCGATGCGATGCGACCACGCGCGAAGAAGCCACGCGCACTTAGGTCGTGGATACTCAGAGCGCCCTGATCGGCATTTTCGCATGCCATGCGGATTGAGACTGCTATGCGTGGCGAGGATCTGTTGTTTTTATCCATGCCGTAAGTATAAGCAATGCGTGGAAGCACGCATAATATTAATGGAGGTTCTACTACCTGCAATCCATTCGAGTATGGGGGCGAGATGAAGGGCGAGGGCTCCCTGAGCGGCCGTTCCGGGAGCTTCGTATTCAAATACGAATTGTGTTACCACTCTGTCAGCTAGTCCGCTTCCTGATAGCAGCGGCCCTGTCGAGCAGGCCGGCCCTGTAGAAGGTGGTTCTGTTTCGGCCGCCCGACTTGGAGAGGTAGAGGGCCTTGTCGGCCATTTCTACATAGGCTGCCGGGCCGACGCGCAGCGAGGGTTCGATGAAGCAGCATCCGAGGCTCGCCGTAACCGAGAGCATTTGAGATTTATAAGGAACGGCCATTTCCGCGATGGCCGACCTGATCCTCTCGGCCATATCAATAAGCCTCGGCTTATCGCACTCGATCGCGAGGATGCAGAATTCCTCCCCGCCGAAGCGCGATGCGACATCATCCGATCTCACCGTGCGCTTTAAGGTCAGGGCGAGCGAGTTGAGGACTTCGTCGCCGGCGAGATGGCCCCATTCGTCGTTAAAATTCTTAAAGTGATCGACGTCGAGCATGATGAGTCCAGCCTTCGCTCCATGCCGCTCGACGTGGGCGATCTCCTGCTCGAGCCTCTGCGTGAAGTACGCGTGATTGAATAGGCCCGTTTTGGCGTCGGTAATAGAGCTCTCGTGATGCAGGCTGTTCTGTATGCCTATCGAGAGAAAGCGCATGAACTTGTCTACGTACATCCTCTCGACTTCGGTATAGGGAGTGCCGACGATCTTGCGCCCGAGCAGGGCGACTCCGAAAGGCCCGCCGATGCCGCACATGGGGAAGAGATGCTCGGGATCGAAGCGAAGGAGCTCCGCGTCGAGCGGTCCGCGGGCCGCGAGATACTCATAAGCGACGGGATAAGGGGACTCGTGAAAGTATTCCTTAATCCGCTTGTAACTCGAGGCGGGAAGGCGTTTATCGCTCGGCTTTAAGTTGACATAGCAATACTGTGTCAGGGTGTCGCCGCGCGGCGGCTCGATCAGGATGGCGAAATGAGTCGGTATAAACTGCTCGATGATGCGGGCGATGACGAAGTCCAGCATCTTCTCGACGGAATTGAGGGTGAATAGGGAGGCCGCGTCGTTTATGAGCGCGTCGAGTATGCGGTTCTCGTTGCGGAGCACGGCGAGGTCGTCGAGGGCGCCGGTCCTCTGTAGGACGTTGAATTGATTAAGAAAAGCATCATCGACCTTATGGCCGGTTGATTCCGATTCCACGTGTACAGTATATGCGATCGCAAGTTTTTTTTCACGCTCCTAATTGTCCCAAAGCCCGCGGCCGCCGTTTTTTTAGAAAGGCAGCCGCCAAAAGCCTTACTTCGCGATGAGTTTTGCCAAAGCGTCGACCGTGAAACCGAGATGTTTGGCAACATCTTCGCCGGGACCCGACTCGCCGAATCTCTCTATCGAGAGGATATCCTCAGGTCGAGCGATGCGTTCCCAACCCATCGCGATACCCGCCTCGGCCACTACGACACGGGCGCCCGGGGGAAGTATCGCGTCGCGGATGGGCTTGGGCTGGGCAAAAAAGAGCTCACGGCTCGGCATGGATACTACACGGATGCCGGCGCAGGCCGCGGCATTCCCAAGCTTGTCCGCGGCGGCGAGTGCCATCGAGACCTCAGAACCCGTGCCGACTAGGACCGTATCCGGAGCGGCTTCGGTATTTTTTACAACGTAGGCGCCTAAGCCCATGGAGAGGGCCCACTCGGGATCGGCCTTCTCGAAAACGGGCAGGTTCTGCCGGCTGAGGGCGATCACGGTCGGGCCGTCGGTCCGCTCCATGGCCATGCGCCAGGCGACGGCGGTCTCTTCGGCGTCGGCTGGTCTCAAGACGCGAACGTTGGGTATGGCGCGCAGGCTCGCGAGATGCTCGATGGGCTGGTGCGTAGGACCGTCCTCGCCGATGAAAATCGAATCGTGCGTGAGCACGTAGACCACCGGCTGCTTCATCAACGCGGCGAGGCGAAGGGCGGGGCGCAGGTAGTCGGCGAAGACGAGGAAGGTCGCGACGAAGGGCCTAAGGCCGCCGTGGAGCGCTATGCCGCTGGCGATGGCGGCCATCGCGAACTCGCGCACGCCGAAGTGGATGTAGCGGCCGCCGCGGTTGGCGGGGCCGTAAATGCCGCTGGCCGTGCCAGCGGGGCCTTCGGGCAGGGCGGAGACATTGGGGCCGGTGAGGTCGGCGGAGCCGCCGACGAGGTTGGTCCATGATTTGGAGACGGCGGCGAGACACTTGCCCGAGGCGTTGCGCGTCGCGATCTTTTCGCCCTTGGCGAAGGCGGGGAAGTCTAGCGGCTTGCGGCTCTTGCCGGCGAGGTAATCTTCGAGCTCGGCGGCGAGACTGGGCTCCTCGGCTTTCCAGGCGCTGTACTCGGCTTTCCAATTCTCGTGGGCCTTCGCGAGCTCGCTCCGGCGCTTTTCGTAGAAGGCGTAGGCTGCGGGGTCGACCCAGAACTTCTGGCCGGCGGGCGCGCCGATCGCGGCCTTGGTCTTGGCGAGCTCGTCTTCGCCGAGGGGAGAGCCGTGGACGCCCGCGGTGCCCTGCTTGGTCGGAGCGCCTTTGCCGATGATACTCTTCAGGATGATGAGACTGGGGCGGTCGGACTCGGCCTTAGCCTGGGCGACGAGCCGCTCGAGGCCGGCGAAATCGTACATATCGCCGCGAAGCACCTGCCATCCATAGGCTTCGTAGCGCTTGCCCGTATCCTCGGTGAAGGAGAGGTCGGTGGAGCCGTCTATCGTGATTTTGTTGGAGTCATAGAACACGATGAGCTTGCCCAGCCTGAGGTGGCCGGCGAGAGAGGAGGCTTCGGAAGAGACGCCTTCCTCGAGGCAGCCGTCTCCTGCTAAGGTGTAGGTATAGTGATCGACGATCTTGCGCTTGGCGGTATTGAATCGGGCGGCGAGCATGCTTTCGGCTATGGCCATGCCAACTGCCATAGCGAGGCCTTGGCCAAGGGGACCGGTTGTGGTCTCGATGCCGGGCGCGAGACCGTATTCGGGGTGCCCAGCGCACTTACTGCCTACTTTGCGGAAGGTCTTTATATCGTCGAGGCCGATGCCGTAGCCCGCGAGGTGGAGGTGGGCGTAGAGGAACATCGAGCCGTGCCCGGCGGAGAGGACGAAGCGGTCTCGGTCGAACCACGAGGGGCCGGCGGGGTCGTGCTTCAATGCCTGGCCGTATAGGAAGGCGCCGAGCTCGGCGCAGCCCAAGGGAAGGCCGGGGTGGCCCGAGTTGGCCTCTTGTACCGCGTCCATAGCTAAAACCCGCGCGCTCAGGGCGATTTTTTCGAGGGATCTGGTATCCATATTAGCTCCTCAATAGTTGTCTATGCACTTGGCAGGTTACACGCTTTTCGGCATCTTCTCAACGGGAGGAAGAGATGGGCAACATCGAATCGGGCGACCTGCGCGCCCTCCTCATCCGCTCTCCCCGACGAACGGTCTCTCTGCAGGTCAATCCCGACCTCTCCCTCGTATTGAAGGCGCCCGTGGAAACGCCCGAGCCATTCCTGCGCGACTTCCTTGAGCGCCGCCGTCCCTGGGTCGAGCGCCACCTCGCGCGCATGTCGCGGATCAAGGCGGCCGCCCCCTCGTGGGAAGACGGCGGGCGAGTGCCCTTTCTGGGGGCCGAGCTCGAGCTCCGCGTAGCCGCAGGCTCCTCTGCCCGCGCCAGGCTCCTAGGCTCCGCGGTCTCGGCCACCGCGCGCGATCCGGGCGACGCGCATGAGGTACGGGCGGCCGTCGAGCGGTTATTCGCTCGGGAGGCCGCCGTACGCCTTCCCGCCATGCTCGACGCCTGCCTCGCCAAGGCCGCGCGGCGGCGATTCCCCCGTCCCGAGCTTCGCGTGCGCACGATGCGCTCGCGCTGGGGCAGCTGCGACGCGAAAGCGGGGGTCGTTACCCTGAACGCCCGCCTGCTGCGCTTCCGCCCAGAAGTGATCGAGTGCGTCATCATGCACGAGCTTGCCCATTTCAAGTACCGCAAGCACGGCCCGCGCTTCTACGGCCTGCTCGCCGAACTGTGCCCCGATTTCGAAGCGCTGCAGGCAGAGCTGGCTGAAGTGTACCTGGACTGAAGCGCTAATCCAACCTCGAGGTTAGGGCCGCCGATACGCGTTGCGCGACCTCGATGCCCATGCCGCCCGCTTTCGCGATTCCCTCGGCGGCCGCCGCGGCTATCGTCTCGAGCGATCCGAACTCGCGCATGAGCTTGCGCGCCCTCGACGGACCGACTCCCTCGATCTCCTCGAGGACGCCGAACTTCAGGTCGGAGGCGCGCAGCTTCTGGTTAAGGCTCGTCGCAAAGCGGTGAGTCTCGTCCCGGACGGCCACGAGGACGCGCAGGGCAGCTGAGTCCTTGGGCAGCGCTATCGGTTCGGACCTTCCGGGAAGGTATATTTCCTCGTTCTGCTTGGCGAGGCCCGCTAGGTCCGAATCGACGCCGAGGGCATCGAGTATTTCCTTGGCCGCCGAGACCTGTCCGGCGCCGCCGTCGATAAGGACGAGATCGGGCAGGTCACGGCCCTCGTTTATTAGGCGCGTGTAGCGCCGCGCGACGGCCTCGCGCACCGCTCCGAAGTCGTCGATCGCGCCTTCGAGGCTGCGAATCTTGAAGTAGCGGTAGTTTTTCTTGTCGGGCGTGCCGTTCTTGAACGAGATAAGCGAGGCGACGGTGTGCGTGCCGGAGAGCTGGGCGATATCGAAGCCCTCTATCCGCGAGGGCAGGGAGGAAAGGCCGAGCTCCTTCCGAAGCTCCTCGAGGGCGGGTATGTCGCCCAGCTCGCGGCGGCGCTTGGCGAGGTCCTCTTTCGCGTTATGCGACGCTAGATTCATCGCTGCCTCGTGGAGGCCCTTCTCGGGCAGGGCGAAGGCGGTCCGCGTTCCGAGCTCGCGCTCGAAGTACTCGGCGACGACGTCGATGCCCGCGACGCCGTCGGCGTCCGCGGCGGCAAGGGCGTCGCCGGCCAAGGAGGGGCTCTTCATTACGAATACCTTTCCCGGAGGGAGGCGGTCGGGCCCGTAATAGCTCATGAGAAAGGCCTGCAGAGCCTCGTCCTCGGTGGCGTAGAGCTTGCCGCGCAGCAAGTCACGGCCGGTGAGCTTGCCGTCGCGCATCTGAAAGACGACATAGCAGACGATGTCGCCGTCGGCGGCCCAAGCGATATAGTCGCGGGTCTCGGGATCGAAGTCGACGGCGCTCGAGCGGCCGGCGAAGAGCTCTATGGCCGTTACGGAGTCGCGGAGTTTGGCCGCCTCCTCGAATTTCAAGGCTTGGGCCGCCGAGTCCATCTTAGTCCGCAGCTCGGCAAGGAGGGCCTCGGTCTCTCCGGCGAGGAGCTTCTTTATCTCCTCGATGTATTCGGCGTAGGCATCCTTTGTTATCTTGCCGGCGCAGGGGCCCGAACAGCGGCCGATGTGATAGTACATGCAGGGACTCTCGCGCTTGCGCATAATGACGCAGCGCCGGAGGGGAAAAAGCTTCTTGATGAGTTCGAGGTAGATATCGACCGTCTCGACGCTCGGGAAGGGGCCGAAGTAGAGGCTGCCGTCCCGGATTATCCTCCGCGTGCGGAAGACGCGGGGGTAGTCCTCGTTAGTGATGCGTATGCTCGGGTAGGTCTTGCCGTCCTTGAGATTGATGTTGTACTTGGGCGTATGCTCTTTTATCAGGGTGTTCTCGAGGAGGAGGGCCTCGTACTCGCTCGCCGCGATGATCCATTCGATAGACTCGATGCGAGAGACGAGATGGCGGGTCTTGATGTCCTTGCGGCCGGAGAAATACGAGGAGAGGCGGTTGCGCAGCACCTTGGCCTTGCCAACGTAGATGATCAGGCCCTCGGCGGCGCGCATTATATACACGCCCGGCGACTCGGGAGCCTGCCTCGCGAGGGCCCTGAAGCGGGCGAGTCTCGGGTCTCGGGGCTTCCCGCCCGCTTTAGTATCGTCCATACTGTACGATAATAAATGTAAGGTAGAATGAACCACAAGGGAATATGCATCTTCGCCCTTTGCCTGCTCGCGGCCGTCCCGGTCCGCGCAATGGAGGAGGGGATAACTCTCCTTCCGGGGCAGTCGAGCGCTCGCGACCTTCCGTCGCTCGCCGCAGTGCCCGCCGGCGCGGCGCGCGCCATCGGCGGGTGGCTGGCTTCCGGCGCCGTCCTACGAAAGGGATTTAAGGGCGGGATGGACTATGTTATCGTCGATGACGCCTATAAAAACGACCCTTCAGTCGATCTTCTCCTCCATTTCGACGATGTCGTCGGGTCCGACGAGACGGGGAACTGGGACCTGGTCGCGGGCCGGTCCTTTTCGATCGACAAGGCTAAAGCCCTCCTCGGAGAGGGCGCCGGAAATTTCAGAGGTCCCGATTCGGTCCTCACCCTGAGCCCAAAGGCTGGTTCGGTCTTCGGGAAAAACTCGGGCTTCCGCGACTTCAGCATCGAATTTTGGCTCTATCCGGCCAACGCGGATAACGGCGAGGTGGTGCTTCTCTGGCGATCTCTTCGCAAGCTTCCTTCGGGCGTCCTCCCCCAGCAGCTCTCCTGCGTTGTCTCTGGCGGCAGACTTTCCTGGTCTTTCTCGGGGTTTTTCGCCCGGCCGGGCGGATCGAAAGCCGCGGACGCGGACTCGAGAATAGAACTGCGGGCGAGGTCTACCCTCGTACCGCGCGAATGGTCGCAGCACCTTCTGCGCTTCGACGGCGACACGGGCCTCGTCGAGTACCTCGTCGACGGTCGTCCCGAAGCCACGGCCTACGCTACTGCCTCGGGACGCGAGGGCGGGACCGTGTTCGAGCCCACGGTCGGCGCCGCCGCCCCTCTCGAGTTCTGCCCCGACTATTCCGGGCTCGCCGACGAGTTCAGGATCTCCCGCCGCTTCGTCGAGGAGCCATCGCTGCGACCTTTCGGCCGCGACCCTTCCCTTGTCGTGTCGCCCGTGACGGACCTGGGTTATGGAAACAGCCGCCTCCTCGCGGTCGAGGCCGAATACAAAGCGCCCGGCACGGCGAGTGTCGAATTCGCCTACCGCATCGCGGATACCTGGGCTGGCTGGAGCGCCGATTCGCCGGCGTGGATCCCGCTGAGACCGGGCGAAGCCCTGCCCGAGTCGGCGAGAGGAAGGTACGCTCAGGTCAAAAGCGAGCTCTTCGCCGACGGCTCGGGCCGTCTCTCGCCCTCCCTCTCCTCGATCACTCTCCGTTACGAGGCCGATCCGCCGCCGCCCGCGCCGGCGCGGCTCATCGCCTATCCCAAGGACGGCGCTGTCGAGTTGCATTGGACCAAAGTGCCGGAGGCCGACCTCGCAGGCTATCTCGTGTACTACGGCGATAGGCCCGGCGAGTACTTTGGGAGCGGCGCCGACCAAGGCCCGAGTCCCATCGACGCGGGGAATACCACTACTTTGACCATAACGGGCATCTCCAATGGAAGGCTCCTCTACTTCGTCGTCGCCGCCTACGACACAGGCCCCGACCCCGACGCAGGATTACCGGGCTTTCGCGCCGGGTATTCTGGCGCGGCGCTAAATCACGCCGAATCGGAACCCGGTACGGCGCTAGAACGCGCCGAATCTCGCGCGGGCGAGTTCTCCATGGAGACGGCAGCCCGGCCCTCTAGGACCGCCAAATGAGCACATCTCAGAATAAGAGCCAGCCATCCCACATGGACAGGACGCGATCCGCCCTCAAGCTGCGCGACTTTGAGACGGCCGAGCGGCACGCCCGCGCCTACCTGCTCGAGCAACCCGATTCCGACGAGGCGCGCATCGCGCTGGGCACGGTCTACCTGCGCACGGACAGGGCGGCCGAAGCTCTCGCCGCATTCTCGAGCGTGCTCGGTCGCAAGCCCTCCCATGTCGAGGCCCTGCTCAACGCGGGTGCGGCCTACCTGCGCTTGGGCAAGCCGAAGGACGCGATAAGCGCCCTCGAGCGCGCCCTCGCCGCAGATCCCTCCAACGCCGAGGCTTTCTTCACCCTTGGCAACGCGCACAGGCAGACCGGCAATCTCAAGATGGCGGAAATGGCCTACTCGAAGGCCATCGATTTCGACCCCGAGCATGTCCTGGCCTACAACAACCTCGGCGCCGTGTACCGCGCGATGGGCGATTCCGAGAAGGCCGTGCGCGTATTCTGGAAAGGGTTGCAGGTCGATCCGAACTACCCCTCGTTTCATTATAACCTCGGCTTCGCCTACGACTCCCTGGGCAAGCACGAGGAAGCCCTCAAGGAATACGAGCAGGCGGTGAAGGCCAGGCCCGGATGGGTCGAGGCGATGAACAGGTACGGCTTGTCCCTTCTCCACACAGGCAGGCACAAGCGATCGATCGATCTCTTCCAGCAGGTGCTCGCGGTAGATCCTCTGAATGCGGAGGCGCGCAACAACATAGGCCTCGTCTACGCGGACGAGAACAAGATCGACGACGCGCTACGCTGGTTCCGGCAGGCGCTCGAGGCCGACCCCGGTTTCATCAAAGCCGCCCTCAACATCGAGCAGCTCCTTGAGAAGGCGGGTCGATGGGACGCCGCCCTCCAAGAGATCACTCGCCTCGTCGAGATGATGCCGGACAACGCCGACCTGCGCGTCCGCCTCGCCGCGCTCTATTCTAACCTGGGCAGGCACGATGACGCGAAGGCCGCCCTCGAGGAAATCCTTCGAAAGACGCCCGACGAGATCAAGGCCCTCAAACCCTATGCCTTCGTCCTCGAAAAGCTAGGCGACTCGGGACGGGCCCAGAAAGTGTACGAGAAGATCCTTCGCCTCGATGCTAAGGAAGTGGCCTTCAGGGTGGATCTCGCTCGGCTTGCCTCGGACCGCGGGGATTTCGGCCGCGCGGAGTCGGAGCTCATAGAATATTTGCGCGCGAGGCCGGGCGACAAGAAGGCTCGGCTCGAGCTGGCGAAAGCCAGAGCGGGCAAGGGCGATTGGGCGGGCGCGAAGTCTACCTTAGTCGAGCTCGAGCGCGACTTTCCCGACGACGCCGACGTCCAGCTCGAGCTATCGGCCGCCTATCGCGCCCTCGGCGAGAAGGAGAAGTCCGTGGGGGCCGCGGAGCGCCTTGTCACGCTCCGGGGAGGCATCGCCGAGGACGACCCCAATGCCCTTCTTGCGAGCCTGGATGTTCTCGAAGGGGCGGTTAAAAACTACTCCTCAGACGTTCGCGAGGCCTGGGACAAGAACCTGCGCGTCCTGCGTTCTTCATTATACGGTAATCTCGACCAGGCGCAGGGCGAAGCGGCCGCCCCTGCCGCGCAGGATACCGTCGATTTCTTAATGCCCTTCGCGTCTACGGCCACTCTCGAGTCCATCCCCGTAAACGAGCAGGAGGAGCTTCTTTTCCTCGACGAGCGCGAGGAGAATTTTGAGGCTGAGCCCCTCGACGAGATCGAGGAACCTAGCTTCGAGGAGGCTGTCGAGGAGATCGACGAGCCAAGGCGCCAGCTCGACGGGCTCATCGAGGCTGGCGAGGGCGATTCGGGCGGTGGATCGGGCGGATCAGGCGGCGGATCGGGCGGCGGTTCGGGTGGCGAGGGCCAATGGCCGAGGAACCCCGAGCCTCCCCGCGAGCAGCCGCGATATCCTCAGGAGGCCCCGCCTCCTTTCACGCCTTCGCAATATCCTTCGTATCCGCAGTATCCACCGCAATACGCCCAGCCCAATCCGCCGCAGCATCAACCACAACCGCAGCCACAGCTGCAACCACAGCCGCAATTTCAATCACAACCGCAACCGCAGCCGCAACCGCAGTATCAACCGCAACCGCAGTATCAACCGCAACCGCAGTATCAACCGCAACCGCAGTATCAACCGCAACCGCAGTATCAACCGCAACCGCAATATCAACCGCAACCGCAGTATCAACCGCAACCGCAGCCTCCGCAGCGAGATACGGGGCCGCAAGCTCCCAAACCTGCAGACCATGAGTCGATAGAAGAAGAGCCGAAGGCTGTCGCCGCGCAAGAGAAAGCGGAGTTGGCGTCGGATGTAGATGAAGCGCCCGAGTTCTTCGACGAGGCAGTCGATGCCGAAGAACTGCTAGGAGACGAAGAGTCAATTGAGGCGGAGCGACCTTTCGACAAGGGGCCGGAGGCGATGCCGGATCTGGAGCCTCGGGCGGAAGTCCAGGCGGAGGATGCGCCCGAGTATATCGAGGAGCCGGAGTTAGGCGACGGCTTCGATGATGAGCTCGAAGATGAAACGATGGGCGACATAACATTGCCCTCGGAAGAAGCGGAGGCGGAAACAGGACCGCTGGAGCTCGACGAAGAGCCCGAAGATATTTGGGGCGGCGAAAAGGCCGAGGAAAAAGCGCCGCGAAACGAAGAGGAGCCCCCCGTGCCGCTAGGGTCGGCCGAGCCCGATTTGTCTCCCCGAGAGGATTCCAGCGATGGAGACCGTATAGGGGATGAACTGGGGGATAAGCCCGAAGCGTCCGAGGAGCCTTGGCTGGGTGAGCCGACCGCGCGTCTGCTCGAGTACTTGAAGGGCTTGGCCGACGAGCTTCCCGCTGAAAAGAAGGAAGAGTTCGACGTTTCGGGCTTTAAAAATAAAATCGACGATTTAATAGGGAAAATCAAGCGCGAGGCGGAGCGTTCACGCGAGCCTCCACCCGTGCTGCCGCGCGAAAGCGGGGTGGGCCTTCTCTCCGCGGGCCAGGCAAAGCGCGGGTCCGACCCGCGGCGCGGCACGGAGGGACGCCGCTCCACCTCCGAGCGGCGAGCCGAAAGGGACAGACGCGATCGGGACGAGAGACGGAAGGCGGAGGGGCGGCGCGGCGAGGGCGGAAACAGACGCTCGGGCGAGCGGCGCGAACCCGTACCGGAGATAGACCTAAGCGAGCACATCCCCCGGGACGCGGCGAACGTGACGGTCTCATCGGACGGGACTCCGACGGAGATCGCGGGCATATCGATATCGCCTCGAATGGCGAAGCTTATCAAAATGATGCGACGGGAGAAGAACGATGGCAGATAGCGACAGCGCGCGCCGCGTGCGTGAGTACGTAGGCGGGATGCCGAGCCTCCCTACGACGGTATCGAAAGTGCTCGAGGTGTGCAACAATCCCAAAACCAGTCCCATCGACCTCGATCATGTCATACAGCTCGACCCCGTGCTGATGGGCCGAGTGCTAAAGCTGATCAACTCGGCCTATTATAGTCTCGGTACTCAAGTGACAAGCCTAGTGCGTGCGATAATCATGCTCGGCGTGAATACGGTCAAGAACCTCGCGCTTTCCAGCGCCGTTCTGGACCGCGTTTCGAGCAAAAAGGACTTTCGAGCCCTCAACATGGAGGGCTTCTGGCGGCATTCCCTCTGCGTGGGCGTCACCGCCAAGCTGATCGCGAAACAGCGGGGCATAGACGCCAAGGGGCTGGAGGAATACTTCGCGGCCGGCCTCCTCCACGACATCGGGAAGATACCGCTCAATACCGCCCTGGCCGACGAGTATGTCCGTACGATGTCGCTCGCGGATCGCGAGCGGATCTCCCTCGCAGCGGCGGAGCGGCAGGTTCTCGGCATGGACCATTGCGAGGCGGGCGGGGTCGTCGCCGATAACTGGAGGCTAACCGGCGCGATAGCCGACACCGTCCGCTGGCACCACGACCTCGAGGGCTATTCGGGGGAGAACGGCGACGTGCTGCGGACCGTTGCCGTCGCCGATTTCTTCGCTAACCGAGAAGGGATCGGCTTCTCGGGCAATCGCTATCCCGACAAGGTGTCGCCGGAGACCTTCAGCCTCCTTGACATCGAGAAGTCCATGCTCGAGGAGCTCGAGGAACCTGTCAACGCGGAGATCGAGAAAGCCAAGGTCTTCCTAAAGATCGGAGGCTGACATGTTCAAAGTGACGATTTGGGGCGACCGCGGCTCGATGCCGACCCCCGGGCCCGACACCGCCCTTTTCGGCGGCAACACATCCTGCATCGAAGTGCGCTGCGGCGAGCGCCTCATAATAATTGACGCGGGATCGGGCATCAGGCCCCTCGGCGAGAAGCTCATGCGCGAGGACATTAAAAAGGGACCCATCCTTGCCGACCTTTTCATCACGCACACCCACTGGGACCACATCATGGGCTTCCCGATGTTCACGCCCATCTACGTGCCGGGCACGAAACTACACCTGCGCGGCCCCATCAGCTATGAGGACGACAGCCTCGAGAAGGTCATCGGCACCCAGCTCTCGTACCGCTATTGGCCCGTGAGGCAGGACGAGCTCGCGGCCAAGATAGAGTACGAGCAGATCAAGGAGGCGACGATCGACCTGGGCGACGGCATCTTCGTCACTACGAAATACCTCAACCATCCCATCCTCTGCTTGGGATACCGGATCGAGTACGAGGGGAGGTCCTTCGTCACCGTCTACGACAACGAGCCCTTCCGAAACGTGTTCCCGACCGACCCGTCCGACCCGAGCTACGACGAGGACGCCGCGCGCGAGGGCGAGGAAGCGTCGTCCGAGGAGAACGAGAAAGTCCTGCGCTTCTACGTCGGCGCAGACCTCCTTATCCACGATACGCAGTACACCGCGAAAGAGTACCTAAAGGACAAGGTGGGCTTCGGCCATTCCTCCTACGAGTACGCGATCAACGCCTGCCACAAGGCCCGCGTAAAGCGCCTTGTGATGTTCCACCACGACCCCAACCGGACCGACACCGAGCTCCAGGAGCTAGAGCTTTTTTACCAGGGAAAGCTCCGGGGCAGGACACCGCTCGAGATCGAGATGGCGCGCGAGGGGCGGAGCTTCACCTTATGAGCAAAACCAAGAAAGCGAAGCCGGGCGCCAGGGTCAGCGCCTACGTCGGCGCCGCGCGAGAGCTTCTCTTCATCGCCTTCGGATGGATAGGACTGCTCCTGGCCACGGCCATCGCCATGCTATGCCCAAGATTTACGGTGTATTATGCCGTCTACCTGGCAGTTACCATCGGCTTAGCCGCCGGAACCCTAACATTCTTGAAGGCTATTTATCGGGGAAAAAGAAGCGCCCTCCATCCTGCCTTCAAGAAATTCCTGGGCTACGGCCTCGTCCTGCATTACGCCGCGGCGGCCCTGCCCCGCGTCGATTGGGCGAGCGGCGGCGTCATCGGCGAGGGTCGCGTCGTCTATCTATTCATCCTCGCGATTGTTTGCCTCGCCGCCGGCGCCGTACTCTTCGTCGCCTCGGGCCGGCCGGCCGCTTACGCAGGCCTCGGCCTCATATCCGACGAGGAAGTCGCGGACAGGGCCTTGCGCAAGAAGCGCTTTCGCGAGAGGCGAAAGAAGGGTCTTCTCCGCGGCGTCCTCGAGTGGGTCGATGCCCTCGGCTTCGCCGCGATACTCGTGATACTCATCCAGTCCTTCGTCTTCCAGCTCTACGAGATACCTTCGGAATCGATGGTGCCCGCTTTCTTGGATAAGGATAGGCCGTTTACCGCGAAGCTGAACGCGGGGCCGCGCGTGCCCCTCACCGACTGGCGCCTTCCCATCCTTAAGCACCCCGAGCGCGGCGACATCGTCACTCTCGCCAATCCGCGCTATCCCGAGAACCAGGGCGTCAACCTCAAGAAGTACCTCGCTCAGTTCGTGTCGATGATCACCTTTACGGCCGTCAATATCGACAAGTATCTCCCCGACGGCTCCATAAAGGCCGATCCCCTCGTCAAGAGAGTCGTGGGCCTACCCGGCGAAAAGCTCATGATGATCGACGACGCGCTTTACTCCAAGAAGAAGGGCGACGCGGCCTTCGCGCCTCTGGAAGCCGACAAGGCTTGGGCGCACACGGATCTCTGGAAGGAAGGCCCGAATATGCTCGCGCGCATCGAGCGCGTGCCGATCGACGAGAAGCATAGGCAGCTTCTCGACTCATTGGACGCGAAAAAACGCGGCGCCGATCCCGCCGCCCTCGGCGCCTCCATCGCCGCCCAGGCGCGCGCCGTCGCGGCCAAGTCCTCGGGCTCGGCGTCCATGGCCTTCCTACGGACGCTCGCGAGCGCGAAGCCCGATGTCTATAAGATGATCGCCGCCGATATTGATGCCTACGAAAAGGCCGACCCCGCGTCGGGAAACGCGATAGCGGCCGCCGGCGCCGGCGCCGACGATGTAGCCCTCGCTTTGGCGATCGGCGGCTCGCTCCAGATGCGCGCGGCGCTCGAAGACTACGCCAAGGCCGCGGCATCGTCCCTTCCCGCAGCCAACGCCTACGAGCGCGGAGGGCGGATGCTCAACCTCATGATCAAGGATAACATCCTAAGGCGGATCGCCCGCGATGCCGAGCTGATCGCGGCGGGCGCGTCATTTGATGCTCTGCGAAACGACGCCGCCCTCGCAGTCCTGGCAAAGGACGGCGCCGATCTCAACTATTACGTGAACGGGCAAAACGGCGGCCTCTACGATCAGCGCAACTTCCCCGAGTTCCCGGCCGGCGATACCTATCTCGGGCAGGGGCAATATTTCGCGATGGGCGACAATCGCTACAACTCCACGGATTTCCGCTATGAATCCGAAAACTATTCGATTAAGCCGATCGATCCGGCCGATCCCTCGTCGGTCACCTACTATTCGAACATAGATCCCTTCGCCCTGGACCTGCGTTATATCGAGGGCTACGCCCTGTTCAGGATATGGCCGCCCTCGCGCGTCGGAGCCATCCGCTAAAGCGGCTTGACCGCCAAGGCCCCGCCTTAGGATACTGGCAAGAATGAGCAACAATAAGAAAGTCCCCGTGGCGGCGACGCGCGACGCGAAGGGCGACGGGAGTGTCTATGCCGGCGTAGAGCGCGCATTGCCCGTACTGGCCTTCGTCTGGATCGGCCTCCTGATCGCGACGGCGATCGCATCGCTGTGCCCCCGATTTACGGTATTCTACGCTGTCTACCTTGCCGTCACTCTCGGCCTCGTCGCCGGCGCCCTCGCGTTCATGAACGCGATCTACCGCAATGGAAAGACCGAGCTTCATTCGGCCTTCAAGAAATTTCTCGGCTACGGCCTCGTGCTGCACTACGCGGCCGCAGCCATGCCTCGCGTCGATTGGGAGGGCGCGGGGCTCATAAGCAAGGGTCGCATAACCTACCTTTTCGTCCTTGCGGCGCTGTGCCTCGTCTCGGGCCTGGTTCTCTTCGTGGCCTCGGGCAGGCCCTCGGCCTATGCCGCCCTCGGCTTGATAAGCGACGAAGCGGTACGCGACAAGAGCCTGCGCAAGAAGCATTTCGCAGAGAGCCGCAAAAAGGGCCTTCTCCACGGCGCCCTCGAGTGGATAGACGCCCTCGGCTTCGCGGCGATACTCGTCATACTCATCAACACCTTCGTGTTCCAGCTCTACGAGATACCCTCCGAGTCGATGGTGCCGGCCTTTCTCAAAAAGGATCGGCCATTCACCGCCAAGTTCGAGGCGGGCCCGCGCGTGCCCCTAACCGACTGGCGCCTGCCCTTCGTAAGGATCCCTCGGCGCGGCGATATAATCACGCTGGCCAATCCGCGCTACCCCGAGAATCAGAGCGTCAACCTAAAAAAATACCTCGCCCAGCTCGTGTCCATGGTTACCTTCACCTCGGTGAACATCGATAAATTCCTGCCCGATGGCTCCATCAAGGCCGATCCCCTCGTCAAACGGATAGTCGGCGTCCCCGGCGAGAAGCTCATGATGATCGACGACCTTCTCTACGCGAAGCGCGCGGGCGACAAGGACTTCGCGCCGTTAGAGGCCGATGCGACTTGGGCGAGAACCGACCTCTGGAAGGAAGATGCCGAGAAACTCTCCCATATCGAGGCCGTGCCGATCGACGAAACGCACAGGGATGTCCTGAACAAGTGGGACGCGAAAAAGAAGGCAGCCGATCCCGCCGCTCTCGCGGCCTCTATCTTCGCTTCCGCTCGCGGCGTTATTTCCAAGAACTCCGCGTCCAAGGCCGCGGCTTTCATGAAGGATCTCGAGAAAAATCGGCCCAATGTCTTCCAGATCATCGTCACCGACCGCCTCGCTTTCGAGAAAGCCGAGCCCTCAGGGGAAAATCTTATCGCCGCCGCGGGTACGCGCGCCGATGATCTCGCGATTGCCCTTTTTGCCGGCGCTTCGCTCCAGTTCCGTACCGTCTTAACCGACTATGCCGCCTGCGCCGGCGCCTCAGTCCCCGCCGCGGACGGCTACTCGCGGGGCGGACGAATACTCAACCTCCTTATCAAGGACAATTTCCTAAAGCGCGCGGCTCGCGAGGCCGAGCTTATCGCCGCGGGCGCTTCCTTCGAGGAGCTTGCCAAGGACGCGGTTGCCTCCGCTCTTAACAAGGAGGGCGGCGAGCTCGATTATTACCTGAACGGCCAATATGCCGGACTCTACGACGAACGAAACTTTCCCGCCTTCCCCGCCGGAGACGCTTATTTAGGCTCCGATCAGTACTTCGCGATGGGCGACAACCGATATAACTCCCTAGACTTCCGATACAAGACGGGTAATTTCTCGGAAAAGCCCCTGGATCCAGCCGATCCAACTTCTGTTCTGTACTATTCGAACATAGACCCCTTCGCCTTGGATCGACGCTTTATCGAAGGATATGCTCTATTCAGGATTTGGCCGCCATCCCGGATCGGAGCCATCCGTTAATCTCGATGAATAGCAGCGGCATCGACACCGTACTCCTCGATCTTCCGTCCGCCGACAGCGCGGCGGCTGCCGCCGCCCTTAGCGCAGTCGGTATTATCAGCGCACTCCTCGATTTAAAGGCGCCAGGGGGCATAGGCGGCTTCCTTCTTGTCGGCATCGATGCTTGGGAACGCGTTCGAGCATCGCTGGCCCCTCCGCCTAGCTCCTACACGGCCATACTGGTTGTCCCTCCCGGGCGCGAGGGCGATGGGGCTGGCCTTCTCGATCAGGGCGCCTTCGACTATTTGGTCAGCGGGACTCCGGGCTGGGCCGAGCGGGCCGCGGCCTATTTTTGCGCCATAATAACCCTGAACAAGCGATTCGCCGGCGGCATCTCGATCCTAGAGCAGCGCTACGAGGACCTCGTTCATTCTCTGCCGGATATCGTGTATGAGTTGGATTCGGAGGGGCGTTTCACCTTCGTCAATAACTCAATCGGTCTCCTCGGCTATAGTCCTTCCGACCTGCTCGGAAAGCATTTCTCCATCCTCCTTTACGACGAGGACGCCGAGACGGTGGATCGGCCATTGGTGCTCGAGTCGTTCCGCGGCTTGAGCACCGGCAAGGCGCTCAGCCCCAAGCTCTTCAACGAGAGGCGAAGCATCGACAGAAGGACGGAGAACCTCGAGGTGCGCCTGCGTCGGAAGCCGGGGAGCCGCGCAGGCGAGGGCGACATGATCGTCACCGTCATTTCATATGGCGAAGTGACCGCCGCCGGCGAGTACGCCATGCGCTCCTCGAACAGGGACTTCATGGGGTCGGTCGGCGTGATCCGGGACATCACCCTGAGGCGCAAGTCCGAGGAGATGCTCCGCAAGCTTTATCAGGCGGTCGATCAGCTCTCCGCCGGAATACTCGTCGCCAACAGGTCCTTCCTCATCGAGTATGTGAACCCCGGTTTTTTCAAGATAGCGGGCCTCAGCCCCCAGGACGTGATAGGCGCCGAGCTTTTCTCCTTTTTCGATTTCCCGCCGGGCAAGGTCGCCGAGATCCGGTCCCTAGTCCTCGAGGGCTTCGACGCCAAGGTCGAAGTGCGGCTGGCGCGTCCGCGCGAACGGACTTCCGATACGGGCGCCGCTTCCGTCCAGGAAGGGCCTTGGGTCGCCCTCAACGCCTCGCCCGTGCGCTCTCCCTCCGGTTTGATAACCCACGCCATCCTCATCTGCGAGGACATAAGCCAGCGCAAGGCCATGGAGGAGATCGTCAGCCTGGCAAAGGAGGAAGCCGAGCGCGCGAATAACGCGAAGAGCGACTTCCTCGCCTCGATGAGCCATGAGCTCAAGAGCCCAGTCGCGTCGGTCCTCGCCGCCGCTAGGCTCATCGAGATGGGAGGGCCCGAGCCCGAGCGAAGGGCGGCCTCGATCATCGCGAGCGCGCAGGGACTCCTCGACATGCTCGGGGACATACTGGACTTTGTCCGATTCGAGACCGGCACCGGCACGCTCCGCAAGTACGCCTTTCCCCTGCCAGCCTTCGTGGCGCGGATATGCGACAGCGCGCGCAAGGCGGCCTATGCCAAGGGCCTCGCCTTCGAGGTCGGCCCCATCCCCGACGAGACTCTCCGCTCCGACCCCGACCGGCTCGCTCGCGCCTTCGCGGCCATCCTGGACAACGCCGTCTCCTTCACCGAGCGCGGCAAGGTGCGGGTAGACGCGGCGATCGAGCGCCGGGAGGGCAATGTTCCCTACCTTACGCTCACTGTAGCCGATACCGGACTGGGCATAAGGCCCGAGGACCAGGGCCGGATATTCTCGCCCTTCGTACAGCTGACTTCGCCCTACACCAAGCGCGGCGGTGCGGGCATTGGCTTGTCACTGGCCCGTAATATAATCCGAGCCCTCGGGGGCGAGGTTCGGCTGCAGAGCGACGTCGGTCGCGGCTCGGTCTTTACCCTTCTCGTACCCGCGGGCGATCCCGAGGCGCGGCTCGCGAGCGTCCCGCAGACCGTAGCTCGGCGCGCGTATCGGCTTCTCGTCGTAGACGACAACGAGGTGAATCTCGAGTACATGGCCGCCATACTCGCCAACGCGGGCCATCGCGCCTTCACCGCCGGGAGCGGCGCCGAGGCCCTGCGCCTTCTCGAGGAGACGCCGCCCGACGCGGCTATCCTCGATATTCAGATGCCGGGCATGAGTGGCATAGAGCTCGGGCGCAAGATCCGCGGCTACGCGGGCGGCCGCTATGATCCGAGCATCCCCCTCGTCGCGTTGACCGCCTTCGATCCCGAGGAGGTCGAGCGCTCCGGCGTCGATTTCGACGGCGTCTTTGACAAGCCCGTGGATGTGCCTAAGCTGCTGCAATTCCTCGATGCCGCCGTGGACCGGCGAGAGGCGCCTTCCTCGGCAGCCCTCGCCGCGCACTGGGCGGGAAGGGCCGCCGAGGGCGAGCGGACCCTGACGGCGGCCCTTGGCGAGATCCCCGGCCTAGCGGCGAGGATTCGCTCGGCGCTCTCCGACGGGGATGCCGAAATCTTGAGGACCGCCGCGCGCGCCATGAGCGCCCTTTTGGGACGGCTGGGCGACGAGCGTGGAGCGGCCGCGCTCAGACGGCTGGCCCTCGCTTTCCCGGAGGAAGACAGGGCGGTCATCGCCTGCAGGGCGGAGCGGCTCGCCTCGAATTGGCAGTTGACGCTGGGTATGCTCAGGTCGCTCTTTATTGGGCTATAAATAGCTCCGGTCCGCCTAATCGGGGAAAAAGACCGAGAAGGAACTCCCCTTGCCGGCCTCGCTCGATGCCTCGATGCTCCCTCCGTGCAGTTCCAGTATTTCCTTGCAAAGCACGAGGCCGAAGCCGGAGCCGCGCTCGTTGGCCGTGCCGGCGCGGCTTCGCACCGCACTGAGGTCGAAGAGGGCGGCCTGTTGCTCGCTGTCCATGCCAATGCCTTCGTCGCGCACGATTATGCGGACCCCTCCCGCTTCATGGCGGGCGGAGATGAGGATATCGCCTCCCCGCGCCGTGAACTTTACCGCGTTGGAGATGAGGTTGCGGAAGATCACCTTCCCGAGCTCGGCGTCCATCCTGACTTCTAGCTCGCTCTCCACCTCGGTCCGGATCGATAATTCCTTATCCGTCACCGAAAGCGCGAATATTTCCTCCGAAGCCGCGATGAGGGGGGCTAGGAGGAGCCGCTCGGGATGGAAAGGCATCTCGCCGCGCTCGCTTCGCGACCAGGAGAGGAGGTTCTCGAGCAATTGGTAGGTGTTCCAGGACGTTAGCCTAAGCGCGCCGATGAATTCATCGAGGGTTTCGCGCTTCATATCGCCGTGGTCCGTCGCCATGGTCTCGAGGAGATTGCTCATTCCGCCTATGGGGCCGCGGAGGTCGTGAGCTATAAGGGAGAAGAGCTTGTCCTTGGTCGCGTCGCTCCTTCTGAGAAGCGCCAGTTTGCTTCGCAGCTCGGCTTGCATGGACTCGAGCCGCCCGAGAGCCCTGAGGAGTCTGAACGATATCGACCCTATCGCGACGAGCATGAGGACCGCGATCAGAATGCGCCACCAGAGACTGGACTTCCAGACGGCGAGGACGTCGCCTAGCCGGGACGACACCGAGATTACCAGGGCCGGCGAATCCAATGCAGTGTAGGCAACGATCCGTTCCTCGTTATCGGTGACCGGCGTCTTGCGTGTCCATATGCCTGTCGGCGCGGCATCGATCATTTTTGCCCATCCGGACTTGCCGGCAATGACGGAGGTACCCAGGATCGATTCCTCGAATGGTATGCGAGCCAGGATAATGCCGTCGCGCCGCGTGAGCAGCACCGAGCCGTTGGGCTTGGGGCGAATCGAGTCGTAGAGCGACTCGAGAAGCGACATCTCGATGAAGGCCACGATTACCGTCATGCCCGCGTTGTGGGTCGAGAGCGGATAAGAGACGGGGACTCTCCATAGAGTCTTGGTCGGGTCTCTCTCCGGGGCTCCGATGTAGAATCCCCTGGAAGAAGGCGAGGATTGCTTCGCGAAGTAGTCTTTGCCGCCGACATTGGCGAGAGGGCGGCTAGAAGCCGATGGAATATAATATAGATCGCCGGTCTCGGAAATGATGCCGATGTCTATCCCTCCCCTATCCGTGGCGCGGAAGGAATTGGCGAGCTGTATGAATCCTGAGTCGGTCCGCGGATCGTCGTTTGAGTTTTTAGCCAGCCAGAGGTCGGCGGCCTCGAAAAAAAGCCGAATCCGGCTGAACGTATTGGCCGTCTCGCTTGCCACTACTTGAGCCATGCGCGAAAGAGCCTCTTCTTCCCTCTCGATGCGCTCACGCCGATCCTGCGCGCTTTGCCAGACGATCAAGCTCAGGATGAGTACGCTCGATAGGATGCCGAGGGTCCCGATGCCCAGGTAAAAACTTTTTCCGCCGCCCCAGCGAGGCTTCGCGCCGGTTATTATTTTTTCGTTCACGAGGCTAGTATAATATAAGTTCACCCCTCGCCTGTAAAGGCGATTACTGACCCGGCAATGAAACATTTAACTCAGCATCGCAAAAAACCCGCTATGGCTACGGCTTTTTGCGACGCCGTTGCAAATATTAAATTGCCGGATCAGTAACGCATCGCGCGCAGGGCGTTGGCTATGGCGAGGAGTGTCACGCCGACGTCGGCGATCACCGCCTCCCACATTTCTGCCTTGCCGGCGGCACCAAGACCTAGGAAAACGGCCTTCACCGTCAAGGCGAGGACGATGCCCAGGACGACGATGCGACGAGTTCGCCGGGCGCGCGCGATAGCCTCGCCGATGCGGGAGGGCTCATCTGTCATGAGCACGAGGTCGGCCTGCTGGACGGCCGCGTCGGAGCCCGCGCCCATCGCCGCGCCGACGTCGGCCCGCGCGAGGGCGGGAGCGTCGTTGACCCCGTCGCCGACGAAGATAGTCGCGCCGCCTAACGCTGCCGTTTCCGCCACCACTCTGTCGAGATAGTCGAGCTTGTCCTGGGGCGACAGGTCCGCTCCCACTTCGGCGATGCCCAGCTTGGCGGCGACGGGCATGCCTGAGGCGGCACAGTCGCCTGTGAGCATGATAAACCGCGAAACGCCGAGGTCGGCCAGCTCGCGAATCGCGCGCGCGGCGTCGCTCTTGATTTCGTCTTCGACGAGTATCCTGCCCGCGAGGATTCCATCGACCGCGATATTCACGATCGTGCCCTCTGAATCGCAGGCATTGTGGGGGATCGACTCGAGGTGCAGCAGCCTGTCGTTTCCGGCGGCGATCCGACGGCCCCCGACATATGCCACGACCCCCGCGCCCGGTCTCTCGCTTATGAGCGAGGCCTCGTCCTCGATCCCCGTGGAAAGGCCCCGCGCCTCGGCGGCCGCGCGTATCGAGACCGCGACGGGGTGCCGCGAGCGCGATTCCGCGGCGGCCGCAAGGGCAAGCAGCTCTTCTTCTCCGAAGCCGTCATTCGCCACGACGCTCCTTAAACGGAACTTGCCCGCCGTGAGCGTCCCCGTTTTATCGAAGACGACGGAGCGAGCGCGAGCGAGAGTGTCGAGGACTTCGGCTCCCTTGACCAGTATCCCTCGCCTCGCCATGCCGCCCATGCCGCAGAAGTAGCCTAGAGGTACGCTGACTACCAGGGCGCAGGGGCAGGATATCACGAGCAAGACCAGGGCGCGATAAACCCAGGCAGAGAAGGCCTGCCCCGGTACGAGGAGCGGCGGCAAAAAAGCGATGGCCGCCGCGGACACTACTACGATAGGCGTATACACCGCCGAGAAGCGCGTGATCATGCGGGCGACCTTGGCCTTGGAGAGCGCCGCGCTCTCAACGAGGGTTGAAATCCTCGCCGCCGCCGACTCCTTCGCTATCCTCAGGGCTATCGCCTTCAAGGAGCCGTCGAGAGCCACGCCGCCCGCAAGCACTTCGATGCCCGGTTCCGCTCGCCGAGGCAGGGATTCGCCCGTAATGGCGGAGGTATCGACGAAGCACTCGCCTTCGACGATCTGGCCGTCGAGGGCGAATCGCTCCCCGGGCATGACCATGAACTCGTCGCCGGCCAAAGCTAGGTCGGGATCGACGAGGACCCATGCCCCGTCTCGTCGCAGGCGAACCTTATCCGGCCTTAAGGCCAGGAGAGCGCGGACCGAAGCGCGGCTCCTCTCGCTCGCCGATTCCTGGAGCGCCTCGCCTATCCTATAGAAGACCATGACCTCGACAGCTTCCTCGTAGCGGCCGATGGCTATCGCGCCGAGGGTGGCTACCGACATCAAGAAGATCTCGTCGAAGACCTTGCCGCGGACGATGTTGCGCGCGGCGCCTATGAGCACATCCCCTCCGGCCGTTAGATAGGCCGCGATAAAGAGAAGGTCGGGGATCGCGGCGAAGCCCCTTAGCGAGAGAGGCCCTCCGGTCTTGGAAAGGAGAGCGAGGGCAAAGGCCGATGCCGCGAAAGCGAGGATGAGGAGCTTTCTCTTCATGGCGAAGCCCGTGCGCGCTCGGATGCGTGTTCGAGTCCCATTTTGAGGAGGAGATCGACGTGGCTATCGGCGAGTCGGTAATAGAGCGTTTTACCCTCCCGGCGATACGCCACAAGTCGGGCGGCGCGGAGCCCCGCGAGCTGATGGCTGACCGCCGATTGGCTCGCGCCTAGGACATCGCCTATATCGCAGACGCAGAGTTCGCCTGCGGAGAGGGCGCCGAGGATGCGCAGACGGGTAGGGTCGGAAAAAACCTTGAAGAGCAGACCCAGTTCGGCGAGGATGGAAGCATCGATGGCCGAAGCGCGCGCGGCCGCGACACGATCGGCATGGACAGTGTTACAGCATGTCTCGCCAGTATCTAGAGAATCGCCTTCCATTTTCTACCTCGTCCAATATATGAACATATGAACATATAATCCTATGTATTTAAGTTGTCAAGGCTCTTGGGAATGGGGCTATCCGCGAAAAAGCACCGCCTTTTCATTTTCTTTCGCTTCATATTATGCTTCTTCCATGAACATGACAGAAAAAAGGACCAAGATCGTCGCTACCCTCGGCCCTGCCTCCGATACAAGGGAGATACTCGAGGCCCTCCTGGACGCAGGCGTCAATGTTTTCCGGCTCAACTTCTCGCACAGCAATCCCGAAACGGCGAAGGCCACAGTGGACATGATCCACGATGTACGCGGCAAGATGGGCCTGCCCGTCGCCATAATGGCCGACATCAAGGGGCCTGCGGTAAGGATGTACGGATACGCGGCGGCCCTCCGCATCGAAACACTCTCCATCCTGACCATCGAATCCAGGCCGGCGGAAGGCATCGAATCCCTCTCCTCGCCCTCGCCTCTGACCGTGTACACCAACTTGCCCGATATCGACGCGTTGTGCGCCATTGGCCAGAAGATCCTCCTCATGGACGGCTATTTCGCCGGCGAAGTCGTTTCCAAGGCGCCGGGCTCGATCGCCGTCAGGATAGGCAATCCCGGGGACCTGAGGCCCAAGGCCCACCTCACCATCCCCGGCGTCGATTACCCGATACCTTTTCTCTCCGACAAGGACATCGGGGACATAAGCTTCGCCGTCGAGAGCGATGTCGAGTACATCGCCCTCTCCTTCGTGCGAAACGCGACCGACATCGAGGAAGTGCGGCGCCTCGTCCAACGCGTCAAGACCGTCTCGGGACGAAGGCCCGTGGTAAAGCTCATCGCCAAGATCGAGAGCGCCAAGGGCCTGGCGGCGGCCGACGAGATCGTGGCCGCCGCCGACGGCATCATGGTCGCCCGCGGCGACATGGGCGTCGAGATCGCCATCGAGACCGTGCCCATCGCCCAAAAGCGCCTGATCCGCACCGGCTTCCTCGCGGCCAAGCCCGTCATTACCGCGACGCAGATGCTCGAGTCCATGATCGAGAGCCCCATGCCTACCCGCGCCGAGGCGAGCGACGTCGCCAACGCCTGCTTCGACTCGACGAGCGCCGTAATGCTCTCGGGCGAGACGGCCATCGGCCGCTTTCCCGTCAAGGTGGTCGAGACGATGAGCGCCATCATACGCGCCGTCGAGACCGAATTCGACTACGACGAGTTTCACAAGCGCATGCCCCTCTTCGCGCGTTCGGGCGAGCTGCCGGCGGTGCTTTCGTACAACGCGCTGTCGGTTGCCTACGAAGTCGGCGCCGCGGGCATCGTCGTCCTGACCGAGACCGGCCACGCCGCTCAGCTCATTTCGCGCCTGCGGCCCAAAATGCCCATATTCGCCTTCACCAAGGAGAATGCGGTCTACCATCAACTCGCGATGAACTGGGGTGTCTATCCCTTCATGCTCGCGGGCCCCGAAGAGAGCATGGACGCCCTCATAGCCGAGACCCTCGATAGCTGCACGCATGCGGGTGTCCTGAAAAAAGGCGACGTGGTCGTCTTCGTGGCGGGCCTGCCGCTCTCGCGGAGAGGGACGACCAACATGATCCGCGTGGAGACGGTGGGATAAGCGCGCCTTTCTTGCGGTGGCTTGCGCTACCCCCACACTTATTTATGGTATAATCACCACAGAGGTCGGAGAGAAAAATGCCGAAGGCCACGGTGGAAAACATTAAAGAAGAACCCATAGAAAAGCAGCTCTGGAAGGTTGCGGACAAGCTGCGCAAGAACATCGACGCTGCCGAATACAAGCACATCGTCTTAGGCCTCATCTTCCTCAAATATATCTCCGACGCCTTCGAAGAGCTCTACGCCAAGCTCGCGAGCGGCGAGGGTGAGTATAAGGGAGCCGATCCCGAGGACCGGGACGAGTACAAGGCCGAAAACGTCTTCTTCGTGCCCGAGATCGCCCGCTGGCCCTTCCTCCAGGCCAAAGCCAAGCAGGCGACGATCGGAAAACACGTCGATGCCGCGATGGACGCCATCGAGAAGGACAATCCCAGCCTCAAGGACGTCCTGCCCAAAGCCTTCGCTCGGGGCAACCTCGACCCGGCTAACCTAGGCGGCCTCATCGATCTGGTGGCTAATATCGCCTTGGGCGACGCCAAGTCCCGCAGCGCCGACGTTCTCGGCCACGTCTTCGAGTACTTTCTCGGCGAGTTCGCCCTCGCCGAGGGCAAGCAGGGCGGGCAGTTCTACACCCCCCGCGGCATCGTCGAGCTTTTGGTGCGCATGATCGAGCCCTACAAGGGCCGCGTCCTCGACCCCTGCTGCGGCTCGGGCGGTATGTTCGTACAGTCCGAGGCACTCGTAAAAGCGCACCGCGGCAAGCTCAACGATATATCCATCTACGGCCAGGAATCGAACCAAACTACCTGGCGTCTGTGCAAGATGAACCTCGCCATCCGCGGTATCGACAGCTCCCAGGTCAAATGGAACAACGAGGGCTCTTTTCTCAACGACGCGCACAAGGACCTCAAGGCCGACTTCGTCCTCGCCAATCCTCCCTTCAACGATTCCGACTGGTCAGGCGAGCTCTTGCGCAAAGACGGTAGGTGGAAGTACGGCCCGCCCCCGGCGGGCAACGCGAACTACGCTTGGATCCAGCATTTCCTCTACCACTTAAGCCCCTCAGGCATCGCGGGTTTCGTCCTCGCCAAAGGCTCCCTCACCTCCAAGAGCTCGGGCGAGGGCGCCATCCGCGCGGCCCTCGTCGAAGCTCGCCTCGTGGACTGCATTGTCAACCTTCCGGCCAAACTCTTCCTCAACACTCAGATCCCCGCCTGCCTCTGGTTCCTCTCGCGCGACAAGGCCAACGGCGGCTATCGCAACCGGACCGACGAGATTCTCTTCATCGACGCGCGCAACGAGGGCCACCTCATCAATCGCCGCACGAAGGAGCTCTCCGCGGTGGACATCGAGAGGATCGCCTCCACCTACCACGAGTGGCGCAAGGCTAAGGGGAAGTACGGGGACATAAAGGGCTTCTGCGCCTCCGCCACTATCGAGCGGGTAAAAGAGCTCGATTGCGTCCTCACCCCCGGTCGCTACGTCGGCCTGGCCGAGGAGGAGGACGACTTCGACTTCGCCCAGCGCTTCACGAGCCTCAAGGCCGAGCTCGAGTCCCAGCTCGAAGAGGAGAAGCGACTGAACAAGCTCATCCTCGCGAACCTCGCCAAGATTGAGGTCGAGAAGAAATGAGAGAGAGGATTATTATGTGGGGGAGCCTCCCCCTCGCTCCGGAATATTTCGATCCAAGAAAGCTTTTCTCCGTTTCCCCCTCGCCAGGGGCAACAATCATTCTCCTTTGCGCGCCCCAGTATCCCCGAGCTGTAGTCGAGGAGGCAAGGCATGGGTGATTGGAAGGAATACAAGCTAAAAGAAGCACCACTCGAAATAATCGATGGCGATCGTGGCAAAAACTATCCGTCTCAAAATGAATATTTGGTAACTGGTTTTTGCCTTTTTCTTAGTACTAAAAATGTACGTGAAGATGGATTTGATTTCTCTGATTGCCAGTATATATCAAAAGAGCGGGATGAACTTCTTCGTAAAGGCAAGATAGAAAGAAATGATATCGTATTAACGACTAGAGGGACCATAGGAAATATTGGTTTCTATAATGAAAGTGTAAGACTAGAAAGTATAAGAATAAATTCTGGAATGGTTATCATTCGTCCTGATAAAAAACAATTATTTCCAACATACAACTATTATTTGTTTAGAATGCTACAAAGTGAATTCCAAACATTCACAACAGGGAGTGCTCAACCCCAGTTGCCAATAAAAGACCTTAATGAAATGCGCATCCTCCTCCCCCCCCTCCCAGAGCAGCGCGCCATCGCTGGCGTCCTCGGGAGCCTCGACGACAAGATCGACCTTCTTCGCCGACAGAACAAGACGCTGGAGACGATGGCGGAGGCGCTGTTCAGGCAGTGGTTTATCGAGGAGGAGGGATCGTCCGCGGTAATTCGGGATATCGTCGATTTTGCTCCGCCTCGAAATCTTGCAAAGGGATCATCGGCACCCTATCTGGAGATGGCGAATGTCAATTCTGACTCTTCGCTAGTCGCTGATTGGTATGAACGGGAATTTTCATCAGGAACAAAATTCATGAATGGCGATACCTTGCTTGCTCGGATTACCCCATGCCTGGAAAACGGGAAGGCCTGCTATGTCTCCTTCCTTAGCCAAGACCAGATCGGTTGGGGATCGACGGAATTTATTGTCATGCGTCCGAAGTTGAAATTTCATCCGTTACTCTCTTATGCGTTAGTGAAAAACCGAGAATTCAGAGACTTCGCGGAAGGCTGCCTTGAAGGATCGAGTGGGCGACAACGAGTCAACGTCGATCATCTATCCAATTTTTCGATCTCCCTGCCGGCTGATAGGATTATAAGCGACTTCAATGCGGCCATGCATGGAGTTGAACCGAAACTGAGTACTAATGGCAAGCAAATCAGGACCCTCATCGCTCTCCGCGATGTCCTTCTCCCCAAGCTCATGTCGGGCGAGGTGAGGGTGGACCTTGGATGAAATACAACCCTGCGATTCATCACCGCCGATCGATCCGTTTGCGCGGTTACGATTATTCGCAGAGCGGGGCTTATTATCTTACAATATGCACATATAAACGAAAATGTATTTTCGGGGAAATCGTCGATGGAACCATGGTATCGAATGAATGTGGAAAAATCCTGGATTATTGTTGGTCGGATTTACCGAATCATTATCATCATATTAAATTGGCCAACCATGTAATAATGCCGAACCATTTTCACGGCATCGTGATAATATCCGTAGGGGCGGGTTACAAACCCGCCCCTACGGAAACGGAACCCGCCCCTACGGAAACGGAACCCGCCCCTACGGATCCACAAACAACCCATGCATTGCCCGAAATTGTTCGTGGGTTAAAAACATTTTCGGCGCGACGAATTAACGAATACCGCAATACCCCGGGTATACCGGTCTGGCAACGCAATTATTACGAACATATCATCCGCGACGAGGAATCATTGGCGCGAATATCGAAATATATTGTCGAAAATCCGGCGAGATGGGGAAAGGACATTAATTATGGAAAATAAAATCACCGAGTCGGCAGTCGAGTCCTTCGCCATCGAGCTCCTCGAGAGGCAGGGTTACCGTTCCTGCTACGGCCCCGACCTAGCCCCCGACGGAGATGCTCCCGCGCGCGCGTCCTTTGAGGTAGTGCTCCTCATCGACAGGATAAGGACTGCCGTCGCGCGCATAAACCACGCCGTTCCGGCCGATGCTCGCGATGACGCGATAAAACAGCTGATGCGCCTATCGTCGCCCGAGCTCGTCGCGGGCAATGAGTTATTCCATCGCATGCTGACCGAAGGCATATCGGTCAGCTATCAAAAAGACGGACAGACTCGAGGCGACCTCGTCTGGCTCGTCGACTGGTCCGACCCGGAAGCCAACGACTTCGAGGTCGTGAATCAGTTCACCATCATCGAGGGAAGCGCAAACAAGCGGCCCGACCTCATCCTCTTCGTCAACGGCCTGCCTCTGGTTGCAATCGAGCTCAAGAACCCTGTCGATGAGAACGCGACCATGCATGCGGCTTTCAGGCAGATCCAGACCTACAAAGAGGTGATTCCCTATCTCTTCACGTTCAATGGCTTTCTGGTCATCTCGGACGGGCTCGAGGCGAAGGCGGGCACTATCTCCTCAGGGCTTAGTCGCTTCATGGCTTGGAAGACTGCGGACGGCAAAGTCGAGGCATCGCCCCTTGTCGGCCAGCTCGAAACCCTGATCCGTGGCATGTTGGAGAAGAAGACCCTCCTCGACCTCCTGCGCCATTTCGTGGTTTTCGAGAAGACGAAGAAGGAGGACCGAGAGACCGGCGTCATCACCATCGGGACCGAGAAGAAAATAGCCGCCTACCATCAGTACTACGCCGTCAACCGCGCGGTGGAGTCGACCTTGCGCGCTTCTGGCTACGCGGCCAAGAAGTCGGCCAAGTCCGATACTCCGATAGTGCGTCAGTCGCCGGAAAGCTACGGCGTCGCGGGCGTGGCCACACAGAGCGTAGGCGACCGCAAGGGCGGGGTCGTCTGGCACACGCAAGGCTCGGGTAAATCACTCTCCATGGTCTTCTACACGGGCAAGATCGTCCTAGCCATGGACAATCCTACTATCCTCGTCATCACCGACCGCAACGACCTGGATGACCAGCTCTTCGATACTTTCGCCGCATGCAGGCAGCTTCTCCGCCAGGGGCCTGTCCAGGCTGAGAGTCGCGACCAGCTCAAGGAGCTCTTGAAGGTCGCTTCGGGCGGCGTGATATTCAGCACTATCCAGAAGTTCCAGCCCGAGGAAGGCAACGTCTACGATCTGCTCTCCGGCCGCGAGAACATCGTCGTCATCGCGGACGAGGCCCACCGCACGCAATACGGATTCAAGGCCAAGACCATCGACGATAAGGACGCTTCGGGCGTCGTGATCGGCAAGAAGACCGTCTACGGCTTCGCCAAGTACCTGCGCGACGCGCTGCCCAAGGCCACATACCTTGGCTTTACCGGCACGCCTATCGAGAGCAAGGACGTGAGCACGCCTGCGGTCTTCGGTAACTACGTGGATGTGTACGATATAGCTCAAGCAGTATTAGACGGGGCTACAGTCCGCATCTATTACGAGAGCCGCCTCGCCAAGGTGACTCTCTCCGAGGAAGGCCGAGCGCTCATTCGAAATTTCGACGAGGACGACGACGAGGACGAGCTCTCGGAGACGCAAGTGGCCAAGGCCAAGTGGACACAGCTCGAGGCCCTCATCGGCAGTCCCGACCGCATTAAGCATGTCGCCGCGGACATATTCGCCCACTTCGAGGAGCGCCAGGAAGTCATGGACGGCAAGGGCATGATCGTCGCGATGTCCCGCCGCATCGCCGCCGATCTTTACAAGGCTATCGTCGATATAAGGCCCGAGTGGCACTCCGGGGACCGGAAAAAAGGCGCTATCAAAGTGATCATGACCTCAGCATCCTCCGACGGCCCGGAGATAGCGAGGCACCACACTACAAAGGAGCAGCGCCGCGCCCTCGCCGACAGGATGAAAGACCCAGACGACGAGCTCAAACTCGTCATCGTCCGCGACATGTGGCTCACCGGTTTCGACGTCCCGCCCCTCCACACGCTTTATATCGACAAGCCGATGCAGGGCCACAACCTCATGCAGGCGATCGCCCGCGTAAACCGCGTATACCGGGACAAGACCGGCGGTCTCGTGGTCGACTATCTAGGCATCGCCTCGGACTTAAAGCGGGCCCTCTCGTTCTATTCCGACGCGGGAGGCAAGGGAGACGCCGCGAGCACACAGGAAGAAGCCGTCCGCCTCATGCTGGAAAAACTTGAAATCGTGTCGCAGCTCTTGCACGGCTTCGAGTATCGGGGCTACTTCGCGTCGGACACGGGTCGAAAGCTTTCCCTGATCCTCGCGGCGGAGGAATACGTTCTCGGCCTCGAGGAGGGGAGGAAGAGATTCATCGACGAGGTGACTGCCCTCTCGCAGGCTTTCTCCATCGCGGTCCCGCACGATAAAGCCATGGACGTCAAGGATGAGGTTTCTTTCTTCCAGGCGGTGAAAGCCCGTCTCGTCAAGTTCGACGCTACGGGCAGCGGAAAGACAGACGAGGAGATCGAGACGTCCATCCGCCAGATTGTCGATAAGGCCTTGGTGACAGATAAGGTCATCGACATCTTCGACGCCGCGGGAATCAAGAAGCCGGACATCTCCATCCTTTCCGAGGAATTCCTCCTCGAAGTAAGGAACATGGGGCACAAGAATCTCGCGATGGAGGTCTTGAAGCGGCTCCTTGGCGACGAGATCAAGGCGCGTATGAGGAAGAACCTAGTCCAGGGCAAGACCCTCATGGAGATGCTCGAGAGCTCCATAAAGCGCTATCATGCCAAGATCATCACAGCCGCTGAAGTCATCGAAGAACTCATCGAGCTGTCCAAGGAGATCAAGGAAAAGGACAAAGAGCCCAAAGACCTTGGCCTCTCCGAATACGAGTACGCTTTTTACACGGCGATAGCCGACAACGACAGCGCCAAGCAGCTCATGGAAAAGGACAAGCTGCGGGAACTCGCCGTTGTCCTCTATGAAAAAGCAAAGGAGAATGCCTCGATCGACTGGACAATCAAGGAAAGCGTCCGAGCCAAGCTCAAGGTTATTATCAAACGCATCCTTCGGCAGTATGGATATCCGCCGGATATGCAGACTCTCGCAACTGAGACGGTACTGAGACAGGCTGAACTCATCGCGGAAGAATTGACCCATCGGTAGTGAAAGATATATGGAGGTCCCCATGGCCCGAAAGATCTTCCTGTTCCTTTCGATGTTCTTCCTGGTTTTGTTTTTTTACCAGACCGTGATCATCCTCGTCTTCAAGCCTCTCGTCGCCCTCCCCGACCTTACGGGCGGCCTCATCGGCAATACCTTGCTTCTCGTCCTCTTCAGTCTTTGCCATTCGATCTATACTTTGGGCTGGCGTAACACGCTGGTGTTTTTCGTAATCGCGGCAGTAGTCTCGTGGGTCTTCGAGGAGTTCGGAGTCCTGACCGGCGCGGTCTACGGACCCTACCATTACACGGCCGTGCTTGGCGCGAAGCTCGGCGTTGTCCCTCTCCTAATCCCGCTGGCTTGGTTCATGATGATCTATCCCAGCTACGTGATCGCGAACTTCATCGCGAAGGGCGACGCGACCGGAAGCCCGAGGGGCATTGGCGGTCTGGCGTGGATTTCGCTGCTGAGCGCCGGAGTCATGACCGCCTGGGACCTGGTCGTGGATCCTCTCCTGAGCGCTCCCGCGGTGGGCGCCTGGGTGTGGGAGAAGGGCGGCCCATATTTCGGCATACCGCTTAGGAATTTTTTCGGTTGGATGCTGACTACCTTCATGGTGTACTTCCTGTATCGCTTCTTCGAGGGCAGAGCGGCTCAAAAACCGCTCGGACCCCTCTCGCCGGGAGTCGCCGCTCTACCCCTCGTGGCCTACGGCTCGATGCTCGTGTCCAGCTCCTTCGGCGTCGAGCCTAAGGCTTTGGCGGTGATCGGTCCCTTCGTCATGGGGCTGCCACTTGCCGCCGCCGCGACCGGCCTCGCCCGCTACCTGCGCGCGAAACGGCAGAGCGATGCAAAAGTATCTTAACCTGCTGTCGAGGCCCGAGGCGGCCACCTTGGCGCGGATTCGGCTCGCGACGACGGTCCATCTAGTGGCCCTCGCCGCGGAGGCTGTGCCAGAACTGCGTTCGCAATCTTTCGCGCGGCCGTTTTCTCTGCTTCTTTCCGCCCCTGGACTGCCGGGGGCTGGCATCTCCTCGCGTGTCGGCGCCATTCGCTCGTGGTCCGACAATGCGAAGGCCGCGCCGCGAGCGCTTCCGCTATCCCTAATACTGCGCTTCGCCAGCCCGCGCTCGGCCGCGCGCGTCCTGGGCGGCGGATCGGGGATTCCGTTTCCATTGTTGCTCGGGCAGGGAGCGTTTGCCGCGCTGGCGTTTTTTCGCGCGGCGGCCGCGCGCCTTCCTCTCCTTCTCAGGGATCCGGCCACGCCTCAAGCGCTTCGCGCGCGCCTCCTCGCGGAAGCGGCGCTGCGAGGCCTCGCGGTCGTGGCGGCAAGCGATGACAGCCTCGCCGAGAGGCTTGCCCACGTTCCGGATGGCAGCGTCGCGGTAGAGGCGCCGGGCGCTTTCTCGATCGGCCTCGCGAAATCGGGTAAGCGGATCGAAATAGCGGAGGCGGCCCCGGCGCGGCCGAACGCGCGCCTTGCCTTCCGCGACGCGGCCTGCGCCGTCGCCGTATTCTCGGGCGCCAGGCCGGCCGTCGTGGCGCTCGGTTGCGGCGAAGTGTCGATACAGGGCCTCCTGCCCCTTGTCCAAGGCCTGTTCGCGGTGCTCGACAGGCTAGGCGCATATATGGGCGTGAGGAACGAGGAGGCTCCGCGATGAGCGGTACCGATAAATTCGCGAGGTCGCGCGAGCTCTTCGAGCGCGCGGCTAAGGTGATTCCCGGAGGCATCTACGGCTCTAAGGCGCCGGGCTTCCTCGTGCCTGGCTCGTATCCTTACTACATCGAAAGCGCGAAGGGCTGCCGCATGACGGACGCCGACGGCAACGAGTACATCGACTACCTCTGCGGCTACGGCTCGCAGATTGTGGGCTATGGCAACGAGAAGGTCGATGGCCCGGCCCTCGAGCGCGCATCTCGGGGCGACCTCCTCGACCAGCCAGCGCCCGTTATGGTGGATTTGGCGGAGCGCCTCGTCGGCACTGTGGAGGGCTCGTCCTGGGCTGTGTTCATGAAGAACGGCACCGACGCCACCACCCTCGCCTATTCGCTGGCCCGCGTGCAGACCGAAAAGCCCATCGCGATCATGGCCGCGGGGGCATACCATGGGGCCGCCAACTGGTGCGGCGCCAATCCCTTCGCGGCCCTGGCGGCAGACGGCGCGAGCGTCCTCTCCTTCCGCTACAACGACCTCGCCGGCCTTGAGCGACTCTTCGCCGAGAATCGCGGCCGGATAGCCTGTCTATTCCTCACGCCCTACCACCATCCCACGTACAGGCCGCAAGAGATGCCCGTTCCCGCGTTATACGAAACCGCGAGACGGCTTTGCGACGCCGAGGGGGCCCTCCTCGTGATGGACGACATCCGCGGCAATTTCCGCCTCCATCCCAGGGGATCCCACGTTCGCTTCGGCGCCAAGCCCGACCTCTGGTGCATGGGCAAGGCCATGGCCAACGGCTACCCGATTTCCGCTCTTCTCGGCGCTGACGATACCAGGGGCGCGGCCAACTCCTTCTTCATCACCGGCACCTATTGGATGTCGGCCGTCCCCATGGTAGCGGCGATGGCCGCTATGGACGAAATGGAGCGCCTCGGCGGCATCACGAGGCTGGAGCTGTTAGGCCTTTTGCTCAAGGATGGCCTCGAATCCGCAGGCAAGGCTGAGGGCTTTGGAGCGCGTATTTCCGGTCCGCCTGCGATACCCTTCTTAACTTTCGACGAGGATCCCGACCTCTACCTCAATCAGCGCTTCGGCGCGGCCATGGCGCGGAGGGGAGTCTTCGTGCACCCGCACCACAACTGGTTCATCAGCCTCGCTCACGGCGAGGACGACATCGCGCAAACGATCGATAGCGCGCGCGAGGCCTTCGCCGCGATGCGCGCGGGAAAGGAGTAAAGCGGATGACTTACGATTCGATGAGGGAGGAGGTCGAGGCGTTCCGCCGCGACGACGAGCCGCCGGCAGTGGTAGCGAAATTAGGATGGAGCTACCACCATGTCGGCATTCCTACGCAAATTCGTCGGGAAGGCGAGAAATACATTCCCCAATACAAGATGTACGTCTCGGGCTTCGACTCCAGCCCCTTCGGCTACGAGTGGATGCGCTTCGAGCCTGACTGTCCTTTGCCGGAAGTAATACGGACGGTTCCGCACGTCGCTTTCGAAGTGACCGATCTCGACGCGGCATTGAAGGGCCTGGAAGTGATATTTCCGCCGGGCGTCCCTTCCGAGGGCGTGCGCGCCGCGACGATCCTCCACAACGGCGCCCCGGTCGAGCTCATCGAGTTCAAGTGAGGCCTGCATGCTTCGCGGAAAGCCTCGCCCAAGTCATCGGCGCGTAGCGCGACAAGAAGAGGCCGAGGCGATGCTCGAGCCGGAAACCCACGTTGAGCTCGACGCGGCCGCCTACGACGCCCCTTAGTATGCGGCGCGCTACCGGCTCCGGGTCCACTCCGGTCGCGATGCGCGGATCCTCCACGGCCATGGGCTCGCCGCCGCCCGCGAGCGCGTTGCGACCTACTCCGGTTCTTACGTAGCCGGGGTAGACGGTGACGACTCGCACGCCGCTGTCCGCAAGCTCCGAGCGCAAGTTTTGGAAGAGGCCCGCGAGGGCGTGCTTGGCCGAGGAATAGGCCGGCCGCAGGGGCATTCCGGCCAAACCGATAAAGCTCGATATCGCGATTAAGCAGCCACAGCCGCGCTCTACCATAGCGGGGAGGCAACGCCTCACCAGATCGACCTGGGCCGCGAAGTCGAGGGACATGACGCGGTCGAATACCTCGGCCTTGGTTTCGAGGAAGCTCGATCTCTGGCTAATGCCCGCGTTTAGGACGAGGACGTCTATAGGGCCGAGCAGGTCCGGGGCCGCATTGCAGGCCTCTTCGCGCGCGGCGGCGTTTTCTAGGTCGAAGCATAGCACGGCCGCGGCCTGCGCCCCTCGCGCCTCGCACTTGCGCGACACTTCGTCCAGTGTCTCGGTATGTCTGCCCGACAGGACGATGCGCGCGCCGAGCGCCGCGGCTTCCAGAGCGACCGCGCGGCCGATCCCCGACGAAGCGCCCGTTATCCAAATTACTTTCCCCGCTATGTTCTTCGCCATCCCGTGTCTCCTATTTTCCTACGCTCGAATTAGGCATTTTGGTCCGCCTCCAATTAGGTCCTTACGGCCCTCTAGAATCAAAGCCTCGCGGACGAGAGCTCGATTCTCAGGCTTATCATACTGAAGTAGGGCTCGCTGCATGGCCCTCTCTCGCTCGCCTCGGGCGACGTATACCGCCTCTCCAGTCCCGGGATCCATTCCGGTCCAGTACATCGCAGTCGAAAGCGTGCCGGGGGTCGGGTAGAAGTCCTGGACCTGGTCGGGAACAAAGCCCGAGTCGCGTAGGCTCTCGGCAAGCTCGATGGCCTCGCTCAAGCCGGCTCCAGGATGCCCTGAGATGAAATAGGGCACGAGGTACTGTTTGAGGCCGGCTTCGCGATTCAGTTCCGCATAACGCTTCGAGAATGCCGCGTACGCGGCGTTGCCGGGCTTGCCCATCAGGCGCAGCACGGCATCCGATACGTGCTCGGGCGCTACCTTGAGCTGGCCGGATATGTGGTGCTCGACGAGCTCGCTGAAGAAGGACTCGTCGCGGTCCGCTATTAGGTAATCGAAGCGAATTCCGGAGCGGATAAAAACTTTTTTGACGCCGGGCAGGGAGCGCAGGGCGCGGAGGATGCCGAGGTACTCCCTATGATCCACCCGCAGATTGGCGCAGGGCTCGGGAGAGAGGCAGAGCTTGTCCGGGCAGGCGCCGTTTTCATCTGTCTTGAGGCAGGCCGAGGCGCGAAAGTCGGCAGTCGGGCCGCCGAGGTCGTGGATGTAGCCTTTGAAGTCCGGCAGACGCGTTAGCGCCGCGGCCTCTCGCAGGAGGGACTCGAGGCTTCGCGAGGATATGGCCTTCCCCTGGTGCAGGGTGATCGAGCAGAAGGAGCAGCCCCCGAAGCAGCCACGGCTGGATACGAGGGAGAACTTTACCTCGGAGAGGGCGGGGACGCCGCCGAAAGCCGCGTACATCGGGTGGCAGGCGCGCTCATAGGGCAGCTCATGGACCCGGTCGAGCTCCGCGCGCGAGAGAGGCCGCGCGGGCGGCTCCTGTATCACGAAGCGCGTGTCGCTGCGCTCTATGAGGACTTTCGCGTAATGATGGTCCGCGTTGGCGTAGCGCAGCCTAGTCGCTTCGAGGAAGGCCGCTTTGTCCGAGGAGGCGGCCTCGTAGGGAGGCATCAGGGCGAAGGAACCCGGCGCGAGATCGGGCAGCTTCGAGGAGCGCCAGGCCGTGCCCGAGATTCCGCGAAGATCGGCCGCGCCGGCGCCTGGGCTCGCTTGGCTTTCGGCCAGACGGCGCATGATTTCGCATAACGCGCGTTCCCCCATCCCGTGGACCAGGATATCGGCCTTCGAGTCGAGGAGGATGGAGCGGCGTACTTTGTCCGACCAATAGTCGTAATGGGCCAGGGAACGCAGCGAGGCCTCTACTCCGCCGATGACGACGGGGACGCCTTTGTAGGCCTCGCGGCACTTTACCGCGTAGGCGATAACCGCTCGGTCGGGCCGAGCCTGCCTTCTGGCCGCGACGCCGGCGCCGATCGTCCCGTCTCCGCGCAGGCACAATTCGCTCCTCCCGCCCGGAGCGTAGTCGTCCTCGGAACGAGGCTTGCGATTGGCCGTGTACGAGGAGACCATCGAGTCGAGGGCTCCGGAGGCAACGAGGAAAGCGAGCCGCGGCCTTCCCAATAAGCGGAAAGCCGCGACGTCGTCTGGGTCCGGTCGGGCGATAATGCCCACGCGGTACCCCTCGGCCTCGAGCAGGCGCCCCAATAGGGCCGCGCCGAAGGACCCATGGTCCACGTAGGCGTCGCCCGTGACGAAGATCGCGTCGAGATCGCCTGGCTCGAGGCCGCGGGCGGCGAGGTCGGAGGGAAGCGCGCAGAGAAAGGACATCGCTCTCAGTATAAACGCATCTCCCCGCGCTTCCTACGCCTTGGCCTTATCCTTTGGCGAGGCTCCTGTTGACCGCCGACAGTACGGCCCGCACGCCCGCCGCCGCGATGCTCGGGTCGGTGCCTGCGCCCCAGGACTTGACCTCCCCCGGCCCGCGCGCCTGCACGTAGGCGACGGCGAGGGCGTCGGAGCCCGACGAAAGCGCGTCTTCGTGGAAGGACAGGACGCTCACGCCCGCTATCCCGAGGGTGGCGAGGCTGTGCACGAAAGCGTCAATGGGGCCCTTGCCCTTGCCGACTATCTCGCGCTCCTCGCCGCGGAAGCGGACGCGGGAGCGCCAGGTGGTCTCGCCGTTCATATGGTCGGGTATCTCGTTGAAGGAAAGCAGCGCGAGGGGCGCCGCGATGTTGAGGAATTCGCCTTCATAGAAGGAGCGTATCTCCTCGATCGAGAGTTCCATTCTCTTCTGGTCGGCGACTCGATTGATGAACATGCCCACTTCGGGGTGCATCGCCTTCGGCAGGTCGTAGCCGGCGTTCTCCTTGAGGATATAGGCGACGCCGCCCTTGCCGGACTGGCTGTTGATGCGGATGATCGCCTCGTAGCTTCGGCCCAGGTCCTTTGGATCGACGGGGAGGTAGGGCACTTCCCATGCCGAATCGGGCTCGGCGAGCTTGGCCCGCTTCTCGATGCCTTTTTTGATTGCGTCCTGGTGCGATCCGGAGAATGCGGTATATACGAGCTCTCCCGCGTAGGGATGCCGGGGAGGGACTTCCATTCCGGTAAAGCCCGAGTAGGCCGAGACGATGCGCGGCAGGTCGAAGACATCAAGAGCGGGGTCGATGCCCTCGCTGAACAAATTGAGGGCCATCGTGACGATGTCGAGGTTGCCCGTACGCTCCCCGTTCCCGAACAAGGTGCCTTCTACCCGCTCGGCCCCGGCGAGGAGGCCCAGCTCGGAGGCCGCCACCCCTGTGCCTCGGTCGTTGTGCGTGTGGAGGCTCACGATCGCCGAGCCGCGGCGCGTCAGGTGCGTCACGAACCATTCGATCATGTCGGCATAGAGATTGGGCGTCGAGGACTCCACCGTGGCAGGGAGATTGAGGATGATGGGCTTTTGAGGAGTGGGGCCCCACTCGTCCATCACCGCCTCGCAGACTTCCAGGGCGTACTCGACCTCGGTATTGGAAAAGCTCTCGGGCGAGTACTCAAGGAGAATTTCCGTCCCTGGAATCGAGCCGAGGCCCGCCTTGACGAGCTTCGTTCCCTCTACGGCGATGGCTTTGATCTCGTCCTTCGATAGGCCGAAAGTGACCTTGCGCTGCACGGGTGACGTCGAGTTGTAGATGTGGAAGATCGCCCTCTTCGCGCCGACGAGGCTTTCGAAGGTTCGCTGTACGAGGTGCTCCCGGCATTGGCAGAGGACCTGTATCCATACGTCCGCAGGTATGCGCTTCTGGTCGATAAGCTCGCGGGCGAAGTCGAACTCGATCTGGCTCGCCGATGGAAAGCCGATCTCTATCTCCTTAAAACCGATCCCGAGAAGAAGATCGAAGTACTCGAGCTTTTCCTCGACTCCCATGGGCTCGACGAGGGCCTGGTTGCCGTCGCGAAGGTCCACCGAGCACCAACGGGGCGCCATTAGGATGCGCTTGCCGGGCCATGCGCGATCGATCGCGGGCGGGGCGGGGAAGGGACTGTACTTAGCCATCATGTTCCTCCTGTATTCATCGAGCCGAGCCTGGCCGCGGGTAAAAAAAAGGCCCGCGTGCCGTGAACGGCAGCGGGCCTTTATAGCGGGGCTGGTGCCCCTATCCGGCTTGTACCGCCGAACCCGCGCCGCTCATGCTCCCTAGGAGGAGCCCGCTAAGGAGGAGGCCGTTGAAAAAAAGGCCGCTCAAGCTGAGGGTGAGGTGTTCGCGCGATCCGAGACTCGGAGTGTTCTTCATTCGTGGTTCCTACTAAAAGAAACTATAGAAGCCTTGCCTCTAGGTCAAGCCCCCCGCGGGAGGATAAAATGAATCCGACATGAATGGCGCGCAAAGCCTCACGCAGGCGCAAGTAAGCTATATCCTCATCGTGGCCGTCTTTATCGCCGCCGCCTTGATCGCTTTCGGAATCTACCTCGGCATGCGCCTAGGCAAGCGCTACGGCAGGCTGGAGGCCGAGCGCGGCCTGCCAGACCGCCTCGCCTCCGAGCGGGGCGACGCGGTGCGCCGCTCGCGCGCCGTACTCGGCGGCCTCGCGAAGGAGCAGTTCGCCCCCTACCTGCCCGGCTTCCCCTTCGATCCTAACGAGGTCCGCTTCATCGGCAAACCCGTGGACTTCGTCGCCTTCGTCGGCTTGTCCTCGGGCAAGGTCGATGAAGTCGTCTTTGTGGAAGTCAAGTCGGGCAATGCATCGCTCAGCGCCGTCGAGCGCAGCTTGCGCGATGCCATTAGGCAGGGCCGCGTTAGATGGGTGGAATACAGGGCGCCGTAATTCATTGGCCAACTCGCCGACAGAGCCAGGTTCTTTAAATATCTCGATTAGATTCGGCGCTACGTCCCGCGGCTCGCATCGGAAGCAGTGGAATTTCAGCGCTGAGCCGTAGTCTTTCGTGCCGAGCTCTTAGTACTATCGTTCTCGTATGGACGACTTGTACGGCATCCTCGAGCTCAAGCGCGACGCGACGGGCGACGAGATCAAGGCTAACTACCGCCGCCTGGCGATGAAGTGGCATCCGGATCGCAACGCGGGCTCGACGCGGGCCGAGGAGATCTTTAAGAGCATTTCCGAAGCCTACTCGGTCCTATCGGAGGATGCCTCTCGCCGCGCCTATGACGAGAGTCTGGCTTCGGGCTGGGACGGCCAGGCCGAGCGCGGCTATGCCCGAGGCTTCGCCGGGTTCACGCGGGAGCAGGCTTCCACTTTGTTCATGGACGAGATGTACAATCTCGCGATAGAGCTGACGATGCAGAATATCGGCTGGCGGGACATAGCCCAGGAGCTCACGCGCCGAGGCTGCCCCGAGGGCACCGCGGCCGACATCGCGCGCAAGATCGAGCTTAGGCGCAAGACAATGATACGCGGCAACGCGCGGCCCTATTTCCTGCGCTCGGCGGTTTCTGGTTTCTTCGGGCTCATGATCTTCACGATCTTCGGGGGCGTCGGTTTCGGCATCCTCGGCTTTATCGGGCTCCTCATGTGCCTGAGCGGGGGCTATAATCTAATCCGCGCGATTTATTTTATCACGACGGGCAACGCGCCGCGAAGGATCGTTTAGCCTTCGACCTATTCCAGAAATTGAAGCTAACCCTCAACTCTCAATTTCCCTAATCCTCTTTTCGGCGTAGCGCGGATAGGCCGCGAGGGCGGCGAGGGCAAGAGCGGAGAAGGCCGCAAAATAAGCCGAGAAAAAGGCGAGCTTTCCCCAGGGCAGGATGGCCGAAAGCGCTCCTAGGATACCGAGGAGGGCCATGACGCCGACGATTAAAATTGAGGAGTTGGGGTTTTGCTTGAGGGCGGCCGTGGGATTGTCCCAGACTAGGCGGGGATTCGCCGTATCGAGCCATAGACCGGCTATGCAGGCGAAAGAAGAGAAAGCGGCGGCGAGGAGGAAGGCCCCCGCGCACTCGAGAAAGGAGAGACCCAGCGCTGCGCCCGCACCTATGCCGCCCACGATTGCGCCGAAGAGGGCGAAGGCGAAGCCGTGGAGGAATTTGGCGAGAGCTAGGCTGCGGTAGAGGACGGGCAAGGCCTTGAGGTAGGGCAGGGCCTTAGCGTCGCGGGAGATGGCAGTGGAGCAGATGCTGGTCGAGGAGCCGAGAAAGGCGCCGAATCCGGCTGCGGCGAGCATGGCGAGCGGGCCCTTAACGAAGCCGCCGGCTTGCGCTATTAGGTCGCCTAACCTGGATTTTTGCGAGATGGCGATGACAGCGAGTATGATGGGCATAAGTAGAATTATGAAGGGACCGTTGATAAAATAGATTGGCTCTCGGTTCATCAGACGGATCTCGCGGAACAGAAGCGCGGCGAGGGGTCTTCGCCTTCGGAAGCTGCGCGTCATGAAGGCTTTCGTCGCCGCCATGCGTTTTACGCGAAGTTCGTCGAAGCCGAGTAGGGTCTTCGCGTATGTCTTTCCGAGGGCGAGGGCGACGCAGGCTGTGGCGCCGAGGCCGATGATTAGGCTCGCGATGCCGTAGCCTAGGCCCGTGAGGCCGCCGGCGGACATGGATTTCCAGGCTAGGAAGGCGGGCGGATAGGCCAGCCCGATCTGCGCCAAGATAGCGTTAGGGCCCGCGAAATTGCTAAGGATCCATGTGTTGTCGTTCAATCTTGAGATGATGCCCTGGATGTATATATTGAAGATGACGGCAAAGGCGATACCGATGACGGCGCCCAGGATCATGGCGGCGTTCTTGCTGCGCATAGGCTTGAGCGCGGCCATAAGCGGGACGACGATTAAATAGATCGCGGCGAGCGGGACGAGGGGAACAGCCGCGGCGGTGAGGACGGCGTCGAAGTAAAAAGATGCCGGCGGCGCTTCCTTGATCGCGTAGATGATCGAGGCGACGAGTACGAGGAAGAAGGCAAAGGCGAACTCGGAGAGATAGACCATCGCCATCTTGGCCCCTAGCAGGCTTCTGCCGCGTATGGGAAGGGCGAGAAGGCCGGAGTCGGCCTGAGACATGCAATAGGTGGAAATCGCGGTGAGAAAGCCGAGGATAAAGACGAAGGCTGATGCAGTCGTTGCTGCGTTGAGGAGCAGCAGGCCTTGGAGGCCCGCAGGTTTGAGCGCCGCGTACATTGTGAGATTCATCGCGACGAATATTGAGCCGATGTCCCCGGCGAGAAGGACGGCGAGGAATGCGATCCCTATGGTCTTGGCGATTTTTTTAGCCGAAGGCTTGGCGGCCTTGGCGCCGTCGGAACGGCGGGCGGGGGCGTAGAGGGAGAGTATGTAAAGGCGCACAAGGCTGGGGAACGGCGCTGTCATGCGGCGGGCCCCTCGGCGGCGTCCTCGACGAGTTCAAGAAAAAGGCTCTCGAGTGAATAGCCCGCCTCTCCTTCGCGCGCGCGCAGCTCGGCTAGGGTCCCGACGAAAAGGACGCGGCCCTTGTTTATAATCGCGACGCGGTCGCATATTTTTTCGGCTACTTCCATGACGTGTGTGCTGAAAAAAACGAGCCGCCCCGATGCCGAGCGCTCGCGCATGAGTTCCTTCAAGTCGAAGGCGGCCTGGGGGTCGAGGCCCACCATGGGCTCGTCGAGTATCCAGGCGTCGGGATCGTGCACAAGGCTCGCGACGAGGCAGAGCTTCTGCTTCATTCCGCGGGAGAAGCTCCCTATGGGAGAGGCAAGGACATCGGCGATCTTAAAGCGTCCAGCCAATGAAGTTATGCGATCCCTGCGCTCGTCGTCGGGCACGCGGTACACATCGGCTATAAAGTTTAGGTACTCGCTCGCCCGCAGCTTGTTGAAGAGCTCGGGATTGTCGCCGACGAGGCCGAAGCGAGCCTTGGCCTCGAGGGGCCGCAGGGCCATGTCGATGCCGTCTATCTCGACCAACCCCGAGTCGGGCTCGAGGACCCCCGTGAGTATCTTTATAGTCGTCGTCTTGCCAGCGCCGTTTGGCCCGAGGAAGCCGAATATCTCGCCGTCGCGTATCTCGAGCGAGAGGCCATCGACGGCTTTTGTACCGCTTTTAGCATAAGTCTTGGATAGATCCTCGAGTTTGATCAATTAATTCTCCAAGATAGTGATCTCGACGCGGCGGTTGCGGGCGCGGCCCGCCTCGGTCGCGTTGTCCGCTATCGGCCGCTCGTCGCCGTATCCCGTCGCGCGGACGCTGTCCGGCGATCTGGCGCCCAAGGTCATGAGGCGCTCGGCGACGGTTTTGGCCCGGTTTTCGGAGAGCTGCTTGCGCCCCGCAGCGTAGCCTGCGGCGGCCGAATGCCCGGCGACGAGTATATCGCGGTCGGGGTAGCGCTTTAATAGCTCAGCGATGCGCGCGATCTTCGCGAGTTCGGGAGGCATCAGCCTCGCCGAGTCGGCCTCGAACTGGATATTTTCGATGCTTATGGTAACGCCCTCGTCGGTCTTGGCGACGCTGACGTTGGGCATGTCGGCGACCGCCTTCTCGATCTCGGCCTTCAAGGCGTCGCGATCCATGAGCGTGGCCTCGATGACTTTGGACTGAGCGCCGCCGCGATATTCGACGGTCGACCCGTCTGACCAGTCGAAGACGAAGTCGAACTTCTCCTCGTAGGCCGAGGGTTGGCCCATGGCCGGGTCCCAGTAGATCTTCTGGTCCGAGAAGCCGGCGATCTGCACCGGGAAGACTTCGTTGTAAAGACGCGGCTCAGGGGGACGCTCGAATATCGTGTACGAGGCGGAGACGAGAAGGAATTTTTTGCCTTCCCTAGCGACGGGGCCTTCGTAGCGGTAGCGCACGTCGATCGGTATGGCGTAGGGATCGGGTATCCCGAAATCGCGGCGGAAGTCGTGGCGCTCTTCGCCGGGGGCCGTCCATGAGTCGCCGGGGATGAGCTCCTTGTCCGGGAAAGTCGGAACGTCGCGTACGACGGGCATGTAGTATTTGGGGTCGATCGTATATCGTCCCAACCGATCGCTCGTGAATTCGGAATCGTAGTTCTCGGCGATGACGTAGGCCGAGTTGCTCTTGTCCCTCGTCGATGTTTCGAAGCTGCCGCGAAGTTTCCCCCAGGAACCGTCGGGGGCCGCATCGGCGATCTCGTACGCGATGCGGTTGAGTATTTGCGCGGAGTGGGCGAAGCGGCGGTTTATGTAGACGTCTTCATCGACGGTCGACAGCGCGCGGAACTTTTCGCCCTTCACGAAAGAGTAAACGAATCGGAAGGGAGCGCTCGCGCTCTGTGTCGGAGCCGGGCCGAGCACGTTTGTCGCGGCCGCCCCTTGAGCGCCCGCCGATGCGCATACGAGGGCCGTCAAGGCCAGTGCCAGGAGTTTTCTCATTTAATCCCCCTCCATAATATACACCTGAATAGCACGCGACGCGGAGGGCGAGAACGAGATAGACTCTAGGCGGAGCGAGGCGGCGATGGGCAAAGAGGCTAGTTCGAGCATTCTCGTGGTGGACGACGACCCCGAGGTCCTTAAGTGGATGGAACGTTTCCTACGGTTCGAAGGTTTCCGCGACATTTCCTGCTGCTCGGATCCGCGCGCGGTCGCTTCGATCGTCGATGAGAACGAGGTATCCGTCATGATACTGGACCTCCTCATGCCGGGCATGCCCGGCATGAAAGTCCTCGAGGAGACGAGGGAGCGGCATCCCGAGATCCCAGTGATCGTCGCGTCGGCGGCCAGCGATCTCGACAGTGCCATCGACTGTATGCGGCGCGGCGCCTTCGATTATGTGCCTAAGAACGCCGAGACGGGGCGCCTCGCGTCGAGCATCCGCCATGCCATCTCGATCCGCGAGCTCCAGCGCGACTACTCGGCCTTGAAGGACAGTCTCCTCCCGGCCAAGCGCCCCGAATCCCCCGCATTTTCCGATCTCTTAACTTCCGACGAGCGGATGCTGAGCGTTCTACGCTATGTCGAGACTATCGCGACCTCGCCCAAGCCCATCCTTATACTGGGCGAGTCGGGGACGGGGAAGGAGCTCATGGCCCAGGCCGTGCACCGCCTCTCGGGCAGGACGGGTCCCCTGGTGAGCCTCAATATAGCGGGCCTCGACGACACGATGTTCTCGGACAGCCTCTTCGGCCATAGACGCGGCGCCTTTACGGGAGCGGATACGGATAGGGGCGGCCTCATCGAGCGAGCCGAAGGCGGCACGCTCTTCCTCGACGAGATCGGCGAGCTCTCACATGTCTCTCAAGTAAAACTGCTTCGCCTCATAGAAGACAAGCGCTACTATCCGCTTGGCGCCGACCTCCCCAAGGCCTCGAGCGCGGCCATAATCACGGCCACGAATCGGGATCTCAGGGCGGCTTCCGTGACGGGCGCCTTCCGCCTCGACCTTTTCTATCGCCTCCAAACCCACCTTGTCCAGCTGCCCCCGCTCCGAGAGAGGCCAGGCGACCTTCCCCTCCTCTTGGCGCATTTTGTGCGGCAGTCGGCGGAACGCCTCGGGCGCGGCGTGCCCGCGATACCCGAGGAGCTCGTCCTCCTCCTCGAGTCCTATGACTTCCCGGGCAATGTCCGCGAGCTCGAGTCCATGGTCTTCGATGCTATGAGCGGTCTCAAAGGCGGAGTCCTCGGCCTCGATAGCTTCAGGCGGAAAATCCTGCGCGGGACGGGCGTAAAGATCGCGGCGGACAAGATGGTTATCGGGGCCGAAACGACCCGTTTCTCATCATGGGAGCGCCTCCCCAGTCTCAAAATCGCCTCCGAGGAACTTATCCGCGAAGCGCTGAGGCGATCCAAAGGAAATCAGGGAATCGCCGCCGACCTTTTGGGAATTTCGCGTACCGCCCTCAATAAGCGTTTAAAGAGCACTCGCGACTCGGAAATAGACACAGATAACGACCAGTAGCCATGTGAGATATCGCACATCCCCTGTGCTTCGGTACATTGTTGCTAATTACATATTAAAAATATAGATGCCTTCAATCATTCTAGTATTGCTAATTAATTAATTGAAAAAACGCACAGGGGTTCGCTTCGCGTTATCCAGTTTCTTTGCTGTAGATAATCGTCTACAAGGACGTCTTTTTTCACTTGTATTGGCACATAGTAACTTCAAGTACGCTGGTTATGCTGATACTTTCGTTTTTTGGCACGTTGATTGCTCTAGTAAAGACATATTAGAAAGTGGATGTCAAAATAGTTTGTAAGTAAAAAAGTGAATGTAACAAAGTACAGGTAAAAACACAATAAATAGGAGCCGCTAGGGATCAAATCCCTAGCGGCTCCTTTTTTCATTTATCGCTCTTCCAGCGGAGCCATAGCTCGATGGGCTTTTCTAGGGTGAGAGCCTCGATGATGGGGATCTTCGCCGTCAGGGTGGAACCCGAAAGGCTGCCTCCTCCGGAGCCTAGTACTAGGCCAGGAGCCGAGAGGCTTAAAGTGACGGCCGCGGCGTCCATCGCCGGCATCGCCTTGTCGCCGAGAATGCTTTTAAGCATGGTCTTGTATTCGGCGACCGTAACAGGATCTTCTTCTAAGGCGGGAGGAGAGAGGGCTTCTAGCAAGTAAGGGTCGATGCCGGGAAATAAGGCGGTGAGAGCTTTGACGCCCCCGCGCTCGAGGCGGAAACGGAACTCCGTCCAGCCAGTTCCGCGCGTGATCGTAAAGAGGCCGGAGCCCTTGAGGTCGGGAGATGCCGCTAATTCCTCGAGGCTTCGCGCGGAGAGCTCGGCTCGGATCGAATCGGGGCCGGGCTGGCTGAGCTCGATGATACTTAGGGCCGGCCTCGCCGCTATTGACTTTCGAATCGCGGCCGCGTCAAAGAAGGGCCCCGTCGGCGAGGAGCTGGAGCCCGTAGCTGCGAGCTGGCGGAATTTAGCCGCGAGAGAGGCGGGTACTTCCGCTTGGATGGAGATGCGGGCCCCTCCATCGGCCTGTATCGCCGAGGATACAGAGGCCGAGCATGAGGATAGAAGGATCGCCGCGGTCAAGAATGCCGCGCCGAGGCATAAAGACCCGGCGATTATTAGGATGAGCGCCTGCTTGCCTTGCCGCCCGCCGCTCTGTCTCGGTCCCTTTGTATCGCGCATACTCGCCATATAGCTAGTAACAGCCTCGCCCTGCGAAGGTTACCGCGACTATTCGCCTCTACCTTGTCCGGGGAATACTACCCCGTACAGCTATTGCCGCATCCGGGGCGATTTAGCTAGCATATAATACAGTATGCGGAGGTCAAGATGAAGATTGCGCGCGAAGACCCTTGGAAATTCCTTGACGATTATCGCGGGACAGCTTTTAGCGGCGAGTGGCCGACCCTTCCCGAACTCTTCGACCTTACTTCTCGACGATTCCCCGACAGAGCCTGCTTTACTGTCTACGAGGGCGAGCGAAAGAGCCTGAGCTACCGCGAGGCCCTCGCCAAGATCGAGGCTTCAGCGCGCAAGCTCCGCTCTCTTGGCATAGGCCGCGGCGACAAAGTCGCCGTGACCGGCAAGAACAGTCCTGAATGGGCCGTAGCCTATTTCGCCGTTCTTACCGCGGGCGCCGTCGTCGTTCCCCTGGACTATCAGTTGACCGTCCCGGAATTGGCCAATCTCGTCAAGGCGGGCGACGTTGCCGCTCTTTTTGTGGATGAGGAAAAAGAGGCCGAGCTTTCGGCGGCAAGTCCGGCCCTTAAGGCCATATTCTCGCTCGCCGCGGGTCGGCAGGGCAACGTCCTCGACATGGACGCGCGCGACGCCCCCGCCTTCGAGAAGCAGGCCGAAGGCGACCTCGCGGCCATCCTTTTCACCAGTGGTACGATGGGTACGCCTAAAGGCGTCATGCTCAGTCACCGCAACTTCGTGGCCGACTGTTTCCTCGCCCAGGCCAATCTACCCATTTATCACACCGATATCTTTTACGCTCTACTGCCCATCCATCACGCCTACACGATGCTCGCCGTATTTATCGAGGCGATATCGGTGGGCGCCGAGATCGTGTTCGGCAAGCGCATGGTGATCAAGCAGGTCTTCAAGGATCTCAAGGAAGCCAAGGTTACGATGTTCTTGGGCGTTCCCCTGCTCTTCAATAAAGTGCTAGCGGGCATCCTGAGGGGAGTTAAAGAGAAGGGACCGATCGTGTTCGGCCTCATCAAGGTCCTCATGGGCCTCTCCTTTATCATAAAAAAGCTTACGGGCAAAAATCCCGGGAAGAAGTTCTTCCATTCCGTCCTCGATAAGGCGAGCCTCGCGAGCATACGCATCTGCATCTCGGGCGGCGGCCCTCTCGCCCCTAGCGTGTTTAAGCGCTACAACGAGTTCGGAATCGACTTCGTCCAGGGCTACGGCCTCACCGAGACATCGCCCATCCTGACATTGAACCCGACGGACGATTTCGTCATTACGAGCGTGGGGAGGCTCATCCCCGGTGTGGAACTAAAGATACTCGAGCCGGACGCCGAGGGCGTGGGCGAGATAGCCGTACGGGGGCCGATGGTAATGTCGGGCTATTATAAGATGCCAGAAGAAAGCGCCGAGGTCCTCAGCGCCGACGGCTGGTTCAAAACAGGCGACCTCGGCTACGCGGACGGCAGGGATTACGTCTATCTCCAGGGCAGGTCCAAGAACCTGATCGTCACCGAGGGCGGCAAGAACGTCTATCCCGAGGAGATCGAGAATTGCTTCCAGCTTTTCGACGAGGTGGAGCAGGTCCTCGTCTGCGGCTATATAGAGGACGCGGAGATGAAGAGCGAGGGCATCGAGGCCATGCTCTACCCGAATCTTGAACACTTCAAGGCTAAAGCGGAGGGCGCGGCGGCTCTCGATTGGGCCGCCGCCGAAACGAGGCTCCACGGCATCGTCGACGAGGTCAACCAAAAGCTCCTGCCCTACCAGAAGATTTCCAAGGTGACTGTCCTCCATGAGCGCCTCATCGAGACCACCAAGAAGACGGTTAAGCGCTTCGAGGTCGCGAAGAACTAAGGAACCACACAATGGAATACAAAGATTATTACAAGATTCTTGGAGTGGAGAAGACGGTCGGGAAAGAAGAGCTTAAAAAGCAGTATCGAAAGCTGGCGCGCAAATACCACCCCGACGTCAATACTACCGATAAGAACGCCGGGGTCAAGTTCGGCGAAATTAGCGAAGCCTATGAAGTCTTGGCCGACGACGAGAAGCGTCGAAAGTATGACGCTTTCGGCTCGGATTGGGAGCAGCATCAGAACGCGGGACAGACGGAAGACTTCGACTGGTCCAAATACGCCGCGCGAGGGAGCGGGCAAGAAGGGAATGCCGGCCAGAACTGGGAGGATCTCTTCGGAAAAGGCTCGGGCTCGTCGGATTTCTTTAAGACAATGTTCGGTCAGGGATTTCGGGGTGGGGAAGGCGCGGCCTTCGCTCGCAAAGGGCAGGACTTGAGCGCCGAACTCGCCATTAGCCTGGAAGAGGCATACGAAGGCGGCGTCAAGATCATCACTGTCGGAGACAGGAAAATTCGTCTCAAACTCAAGCCAGGGATCTGGGATAGACAGACGATCCAGATAGCCGGGAAAGGCGCTCCTGGTGAAAATGGCGCCGATAGCGGCGATCTCTATCTCAGCTTCCTTATTCAACCGCATCCGGAATATAGACTCGAGGGCGTAGACCTTTTTAAGGACATTTCCCTAAGCGTGTACTCGGCTTTGCTTGGCGCCTCCCTGGAAGTCCGGACCATCTCAGGAAAATTCGAGCTTAAAATACCGCCCGAAACGAAAAACGGAACGGTCTTCAGGCTAAAGGGCAAAGGTTTCCCCGTCTACGACAAGAGCGAGAGCCATGGAGATCTCTTCCTTAGGGTCCTCCTCCAATTACCAGAAAAACTGACAGTACAGGAAAAGAAACTTTTCCGGGAACTGGCGGCTCTTAGAAATGAAAAAGTGAAGGGGGAAAAGGAATGACAATGCAAACCAGAATATCCCTAAGCCAAGTCTGTGACCATTTCCATATCGATTTCGAGCTTGTCCGGGACTTCGCCGATTTCGGCCTATATCCCACCGTCCTTTTCGACGGCGAGCTGGGCATCGAAGCGCAAGATTTGGCCAGATTGGGGAAAATTATAAGTCTGCATCAATCGCTCGGGATCAACAAAGAGGGTATCGACGTCATCCTCGACCTCCGCGAAAAAATAACCGCTCTTGAGAGCGAAGCCGAGCTCTTGCGGAACGAGGTGGAGAAATTGAGGCGGCATTTTGAGAGCGAAGGGACCGAGGTACTGAGACGTCGCGGACTCTTGATAGAAATTAGCGGCTAAACCGCTGGTATCCTATTTCGCGCCGTAGACCGGCACGGGCTGGGTGCTGTTGCGCAGGAGAACCTCGCCTATGCGCACCAACCGCGCCTGGCTCTCGAGCTCGAGTTGGCGGAAGACGGACTGCGAGAGGAGGATGTCCTGTTTGAATTCCCTGCAGAGAGAATCGAGCCGGGCCGCCGTCGAGACCGCATCGCCGAAGACGCCCAGCCTTCGCGATCCCTGGACGCCGAGATCGCCCGCCACGATCGTCCCCGAGTGCATCCCGATGCTCACGTCGGTGGGCGCGGGGAGGGAGGCCGAATGCAGGTCGTCCCGGAGGCCCGGCAGTTCCGCCATAAAATCGCGGGCGCAGGCGAGGGCGCGCTCGGAGGCGTCTTTTTCGCCTAAAAGGCCAAAGACCACGACGACCGAGTCGCCCGTCGTGCCGGCTATGCGGCCCCCATGCCTATCGGCCGCGACGGCCCACACCGAATAGTAGCGATTTAAAAGGGCCACCGAGCGTTCGGGGCTTAAGCGATCCGCCAGGCTGGTAAAGTCTCTGATGTCCGAGCTGATGACGGTGACCGTCGTTGCCTGACCAGCTGCGGCCGCGGGATCGCTGACCTTCTCATCGACGCGAGCCGTGCCAAAGAGCCCCGCGATGCGCGACCGCAGGCTTAGGACTTTAACCTTGCTGGCGAGGAGCATAATGCCGAAGGTCGCGACGCCGAAAATGAGGAAAAGGTTCTGGGGAGTCTCGAGGAATTTCAGGAAGGAGGGCCCGAAGCCGGCCAGCCCTAGGGCCTTGTTGTATTGGGCCGAGTCGATCTCCCCCGTTGCGAGGCGCCGCGCGAGAGAAAGCCTGAGGTCCAGGTAGAAATAGAAGAAGACGAAGGAAAGGACGACGCCAGCGGCGAGAAGGGTCTCGGCGGCGCGCTTTAACCAGGCGCCGCGCGCCGACAGGGCTATGGCTTGGAAGAGTCCCACATAGAGCGCCGCTCCCCAGATAAAGCTGTTGGCCATGTCGAAGGGCAAAAACCCGCCGGTAATCATTCGGACGAAGGTATAGGCGGCGGGCGTGATAAAGGAGAAGAGGATGCGGAGGATGGGCTTGTGCCCCTGCCCGACGAGGAGGAGTATCTGGACGATGAGGAAGAGTGTGACGATGACGAGGGATGTTGGTCCCAGCGCGTCCCTTGCGGGCGTGATCAGCAGCATCAATATGAAAAAGACGAAGAACTGGTTGGAATAAAGGAAGAATTCGTCGAAGAAGCGCTTAATATCCACCCGCATTACTTCTCCTCCGCGCCCGTCCCGCGCCTCGCAATAATACCCGCTGTCGGCGCGGCTGCAAAGCCCAAACATGGATTGACAGCCTGTCCGCATTCCGAAATACTGTTTTAATTATTCGTATTGTTTCCATGGAGGTGACATGAAACGATTTACGGTATTAATCCTTATCGCCGCCCTTGTCCTAATCAGCGGCGCTGCATGGGCGCAGGACACTCTGGTATACGGAACCACGGACAAGGTCACGCAGATGGATCCGGCGAGCGCCTACGATTTTCATACCTGGGAGCTCTTCAATAACATCGACGAGAGCCTGCTCACCTACAAACAGGGCACTTCGGAGATAATCCCCGGACTTGCCGAGAGCTATACGGTCAACAAGGCCGGAGACGAGTATGTCTTCAAGCTGCGCAAGGGCCTCAAGTTCACCGACGGCACTCCTTTTACCGCGGACGCTGTAAAGTGGACTATCGATCGCGTCGTGGCCCTCAAGGGCGATCCTTCTTGGCTTGTCACTCAGTTCGTAAAATCCGTTACGGTCGTGGACCCCCTTACCGTCAAGTTTACCCTCAATGGTCCCACGGCGTTCTTCCCCTCGGTCATCGCCGGCAACCCGCCTTACTACCCGCTGAGCCCCGGGGTCTACCCCGTCGACAAGATCATCAGCGATCCTTCCGAGCTCAAGGGCGGCCAGCTCGTGGGACTCGGATCCTATAAGATCACTTCGTTCAAGCGTGACGAGGAAGTCATCTTCGAGGCTAATCCCGACTATTACGGCAAGCAGCCGACGATCAAGAAGATCATCATCCGCTACTTCGCAGATGCCACGACCATGCGCCTCGCTCTCGAGAAGGGCGACGTCGATCTCGTCTACAAGTCCCTTAATCCCTCCGACATCGCGGACCTGGCCAAGAATCCGAAGATAATCACCAATAAGCTCCCGGGTCCCTTTATCCGCTTCCTCTGCTTCGAGACTTCCGAGAGCGTATTTAAGGACAAGAGCCTGCGCAAGGCGATCACGGCCCTCATCAACAGGCCCGAAATCAACCAGAAAGTGTACCTGGGTCAGAACGATCCCCTCTATTCGCTCATTCCCAAGGGCATGCTTTACCACACCGAGGATTTCAAGACCGCTATCGGCGACGGCAACATCGCCATGGCCGAAAAACTCTTAACGGCCGCGGGCTATAGCAAGGCCAAGCCTTTCGCCTTCGATCTCTGGTACACCCCGAGCCACTACGGCGACACCGAGGTCAATTTGGCCGAAGTCGCGAAGTCCCAGCTCGAGAAGACTCCTCTCGTAAAGGTCACCATCAAGAGCGCGGAGTGGGCAACCTACAAGCAGCAGTTCAATAAGAAGCAGATGTCCGCCTACTTCCTCGGCTGGTATCCCGACTACGTCGATCCGGACGATTACACTGCCGCCTTCGCCCAGACCGACGCTTCCGCGGGCGAAGGCATTTTCTTCTCGAACAAGGATTGGGATGCCCTTTTCCTCAAGGAAGAGAACACGACCGACTCCAAGGTTCGCCAGCAGCTTTTCGAGCAGGTCCAGAAGTGGTGGACCGATGAAGTGCCCTGCGCCCCGATTTTCCAGGGGAACCTCTATGTCCTCACGCAGAAGAACGTGACTGGCGTCAAGATCGGCGCGCCCCTGATTTTCCGTTACGACTCGCTGACTTTTAAGAAGTGATCGGGAAAGGCAATGTTTAGACGTAGAGGGGCTGTTCGACTGGCTCGAACGGCCCCTCGTCTTTTCGGATCCGATAACGCTCCCCGGTAGAAGGCGCTGATGAGACGCATCCTCAAGTATTTCTTGACTCGGCTTCTTCTGATGATCCCGATGCTTTTCGTTCTCCTGACCCTTGTGTTCGTGGTTCTTCGAGTAATGCCGGGCGATCCCGTATCGGCGATGCTCGGAGGCCACGCCCCCGAGAGGGTCATCCAGGAGAAGAAGAAGGAGTTGGGGCTGGACAAGCCGATCGGCGTCCAATACCTCGATTATCTCGGCCAGCTCGCCCGTTTCGACTTCGGCAAGTCGATGATTCTGGAGGAAAGGGTATCGAAGCCCATCCTCGACAAGCTGCCCGCGACCATCGAACTCACCGTCTGCGGCCTCGTGATCTGCCTGGGCATCGGCGTCCCTCTCGGCGTGCGGGCAGCGCGCAGGCGCAGGAGCGGCAACGATTTCGGCATCCGCCTATACGCGAACGTCGTGTACTGCATACCAGTCTTCTGGATGGGCCTCATGCTCCAGATGATCTTCGGTGTGTTCCTGAATCTCTTCCCCATTTCCGGCCGGGTTGGGAGCCGCGTGATCTCCGGAGAGTTCGACAAAACGGGCTTCTATGTCCTGGACACGCTTTTCTCAGGCAGGTTCGCCGCCCTCGGCGACGTGCTTTACCATCTCGTGCTCCCCGCCGTAACTCTCGGCGTCGTCCTCTCGGGCGTTTTCGTCAGGCTGACCCGCGCCAACATGTTGGACGTGCTCAAATCGGATTTCGTCCTCGCGAGCCGCGCGCGCGGCGTCCCAGAGCGGGATGTGGTTTACAAGCATGCGCTCAAGAACGCCCTGATCCCGATCATCACCATGCTGGGCCTGCAATTCAGCGCCCTTCTCGCGGGGGCCATCCTGACCGAGACGACTTTTTCGTGGCCGGGAATGGGGCGCTTGCTCCTAGAGCGCATCTACCTCCGGGATTATCCCACCATACAGGGAATAATCGTGGTCTACGCCCTCATCGTGAGCTTGGTTTCGCTCATCGTCGACATCGTCTACGCGGTCATAGACCCGCGGGTCAAGCTCTAGAGGAGGGCGCCGATGGACAAAGCACAGCGCGGCATCGAGCCTACGGCCGCTAAGCTCTCGCCGGCGGCCGGCCTCGCGAGACTTCTGGGCCGTTTCTCGGAAGCGGCACGCAAATACAGGATGGAGTGGTGGATACTTATGGCCGGTATCCTCGTCATCGGAGTGATCGTCTTTATGACGATCTTCCCCGGCTTGTTCACGCCCTTTAGCCCCTTGGACCAGAACGCCGGCGCCCAGATGGCAAAGCCCGGCTCCGCCCATATCATGGGCATCGACAACCTGGGCAGGGACGTCGGGGCGCGCATGGTCTACGGCGCGCGCACAATACTCGGAGTGGCCATCGCAGCATCTTTGCTCTCGGCCTTAATCGGCATACCCCTCGGCCTCATCTCGGGATTCGCCGGCAACTGGCTCGACAAGGTGCTCTCCCTTGTAATGGACTCGGTCTATTCCTTCCCGGGGCTCATACTCGCCATCGCCTTCGCTGCGATGCTCGGGCCGGGGGTGATCAACATAACCTTGGCGGTATCGGTTGTGTACATCCCGACCTACTTCCGCCTGGTGCGGGGTCAGACCCTCTCGATCAAGGAAGAACTTTATGTCGAGGCCGCGCGCGCGATAGGCGCGCGTAAATCCGTGATCCTTTCCAAGTACATTTTCCCGAACGTCATCGCGACCGTCGTGGTCGTGTTCTCCCTCAATATCGCGGACGCGATCATGACCGAGGCGGCCCTGTCCTATATCGGCCTCGGCCTCCCGGCGGGCATACCCGATTGGGGCATGGACCTTTCCATGGGCAAGAAATTCCTCCCCTCGGGCGTATGGTGGATGATTACCTATCCGGGGCTGATGATCATGACGCTTGCCCTAGGCTTTACGATGCTCGGCGAGGGCCTTTCCGAGATCCTCAACCCGAGGCTCCAGGAGTATTGAAGATGGTGGACAAGGTTGTCGAGCCTATCCTGGAGATCAAAAACCTCTCGATCGCCTATCCGATTTCCATCGGCACGGTACGCGCCGTCGAGGGCGTATCGCTCTCGGTGAGCAAGGGCGAAGTGCTCGGCATAGTCGGCGAATCGGGCTGCGGAAAGTCCACCCTCGGCCTGTCCATACTAAAGCTCATGAAGCCGCCGGGACGGATAACGTCCGGGAGCATTCTGTACAAGGATCGCGACGGCACAGCGCGCGACATCCTCACGATGGACGACAAGGCCCTTCTGGACCTCCGGGGCAGGAACATCGCGATGATTTTCCAGAACCCGCTCACCTCCCTCGACCCCCTGGTCACGGTGGAGGACCACTTCGTCGAGGCCATCCGCGTCCACGAGGGCGGCGTCCCGAGGCAGGACTGCATATCGCGGTCGGAGGCTATACTTTCCGATCTCGGCATCGAGGCGCGCAGGCTCTCGGAGTATCCCTACCAGCTCTCGGGCGGAATGCGCCAGAGGATCATGATAGGCCTCGCCCTCATCCTCCATCCGGACATACTCCTCGCCGACGAGCCGACGACGGCCCTCGACGTGATAGTCGAGGCCGGCTTCACCGAGCTCCTCATGAAGCTCAAGCGGCAGTACAACCTGACGGTGCTTTTGATATCGCATAACTTGGGGCTCGTCGCCGAGATGGCGGACAGGATAGCCGTGATGTACGGCGGGAGGATAGCGGAGCTGGCCTCCGTAAGCGATATCTTCGCGAAGCCTCTCCACCCGTATACCCAGGGCCTCATGGCATGCGTGCCGAACATCCTCCTCGACCAGAAGGAGCTTCTCGCGATGCCGGGCAGCCCACCCGACCTCGTAGACGCGCCGGACGGCTGTCCCTTCGCGCCGCGCTGTCCCAAGGTCATGGAAGTCTGCCGCAATAGGACGCCTTCGCTGCGGGATATGGGCGGCGCGGGAAGTGTCGCAGGCGGAAGAAGCGTAGCCTGTTGGCTCTACGAAAGGATCGAATGATATGGCGACGCTGATGCGCGCGGATCGACTCGTAAAGGACTTCCCCGTCAAGGGGGCCGTCTTCGGCTCCAAGCGCCGATTCGTCCACGCGGTCGATGGCGTCGATCTGGCGATCGAGGAAGGCGAGGTTCTCGGCCTAGCGGGCGAATCCGGTTCGGGCAAGTCGACGACGGGCCGTCTCCTCATCCGCCTCGTGGAGCCGAGCTCGGGCCGGATCGAGTATCGCGGCAGGGATATAACCGAATACTCTAGGCGCGAGCTGGAATCCTTGCGGGCGAAAGTCCAGATGATCTTCCAGGACCCGGTGAGCTCTCTCTCCCCGCGGATGACCGTGGGCGAGGCGATAGGCCACCCTCTCGCGATACACGGCATGGGCGGCAAAGGCGAGCGAAAGGCAGCCGTCCTTGAGATGATGGAGAAGGTCGGCCTCTCCCCCGCCGCATACCTCTACCAGAAGTACCCGCACCAGCTCTCGGGCGGGCAGAGCCAGCGCGTCGTCATCGCGCGGGCCCTCGTGACCAGACCCGACTTTATCGTGGCCGACGAGCCGATAGCGATGGCCGACGTGTCTGTGCGCGCTCTCATCCTCCAGCTTATGCGCCAGCTCAAGGACGAGATGGGGCTTACCTATCTTTTTATCACGCACGACCTCGCGACGGCCAAGTACCTCTGCGACAGGGTGGCGATCATGTACCTCGGAAGGATCGTCGAGCTGGCCACCCGCGACGAGCTCTTCTCGCGTCCGCACCATCCCTATACGAAGGCCCTCCTTGCCGCGGTGCCGATTCCCGATCCTTCGGCGCGCAAGCCCAAGAACCTCCCCACGGGCGAAATACCGAGCGCTATCGATCCGCCCTCGGGATGCCACTTCCACCCGCGCTGCCCCTATGCCATGCCCGCCTGCTCCCTTTCCCGCCCGCCTCTCAAGGACTTGGGCGCGGGCCATCTCTCGGCCTGCATCCTCGAATAGGCCGAGCATGAAAGCGATTGCGGTGTTGGCGGTTTTTGTGCTCGCGGCAGGGAGCGTCTCCTGTTCCAAACCTAGGGCGACCCAGGCGCCCGCGGCCCGCGTCGTTATAATCACGCCCTCCGAGGCGATGGCGCCGCGCGAGTTCCGCGGGGCCGAAGCGCTAGCCCGCGCCTATCCGGCGAAGGGCGCGAAGGGCGAGCTGTCGCACGCGATCCTCCCCGGCAAGGCGGCGCCGGGCGACAAGAAGCTAAAGTCGGGCGACAAGCCCGGGGCTGAAATTTCGGAGGCCGCCGTCGCTTCCTTCATCGCAGGCGTCGCGGCCGACCCTCGGGTTAAAGCCATCGTCGTCGATCCGGCCCTGCCGGGCAGCGCCGAAGGCTTTCGCCGCGCGAAAGAATCGAGGCCGGATCTCTTCTGCGTCGCGGGCGGCTCGCGCGAGGACGGTCTCGCCATCGAGGCTTCGGTCGATCTCGTCATCGACCTCGATCGCGTTTATCGCGCCTATCTGATTCCCTGGGCGGCCAAAAAAATGGGCGCGAAGGCCCTCGTCGCTGTCTATACGCGAGCCGAGGACGCCGATTCCCTCGCGTCGCGAGAGCGAGCCATCATGTCCGCCGCCTGCGCCGAGTTCGGGCTCAAGTATGCCGCCATGGTCCCGCCGGCGGGAGCTGAGGCGACCGCATATGCGCGGGCGATGACTGGTCCGTGGCTTCGCGACTACGGACCCGACGCGGCCCTGTATTGCTCCGACGACGCCCTCGTCGAGCCGATTATCGCGGGCGCTATCGCAGGCGGGGGCATCGTCGTGGACGCGGCGGGATCGGCGACGCGCGCAGTCTACGCGGCCGCCCTCGGACTGGACTTGAGCTCGGCGAAGGGCGACGCGAGGAAAGAGCGCCGTCTCCTCGAGAAAGCCATCGTCGACCTGGGCGCGGGCGGGCGCTTTGGCCTTTGGGACGCCGACTACGTCGAAGCGAGCGTCGAGGGCCTGGGTGAATTCGCGCTGCGCGTGGCCTTGGGTTCCGCTCGCAAGGACGACCTAAAAGAGTTGATCGCCGCCCTTGCTGCGCGTTTCCCCGATGCCGCCTGGCTCGCGGCCTACGACATCGATCAGGATACGGGGATAAAGTCGGCCAATCGCATCCTTTTGCGAGAGGACGTTTACGCCCTCGGCACGGGTTATTTGCAGAGCGCGCTGCAGGCGGTGCCCGCCAAGTATCTCGTACTACGCGCGTCCGTCCAATAAAGGGACCGTATTGATTTCGCGGGATATGTTGATCCCCAAGCCTTCTCTCGTTTAGTATCTCTCAATATCGTCGCGGCGAGCGTAAAGGGAGCAGTCTCATGGCCAAGTATCCGTTCAGCGAGATCGAGAGAAAATGGCAGGCGCGCTGGGAGGCCGAAAAAGCCTTCAGCGCGAGTGAGGATCCGGCATACCCGAAAGACAAACGCCGCTACGTGGTCGACATGTTCCCTTATCCTTCCGGCGCGGGCCTTCATGTGGGTCATCCCGAAGGCTATACGGCGACGGATATATACTGCCGTTATCTCAGGATGAACGGGTACAACGTACTCCATCCGATGGGCTTCGACGCCTTCGGCCTGCCTGCGGAGAACTACGCGATACAGACCGGTACGCATCCCTCCGTCTCGACGATGGCTAACATCGAGCGCTTTCGCAAGCAGATCAAGGCCCTGGGCTTCTCCTATGACTGGGACCGCGAGATATCGACCTGCACGCCCGATTACTACAAGTGGACTCAGTGGATATTCCTCAAGCTCTTTGAGCGCGGCCTCGCCTACGAGGCCGATATGCCCATCAACTGGTGCCCTTCCTGCAAGACCGGCCTCGCGAACGAGGAGGTGAAGGACGGCGAGTGCGATCGCTGCGGCACCAAGGTCACGCGCAAGCGCATCCGGCAATGGGTGCTCAAGATTACGGCCTATGCCGACCGACTACTAGAGGATCTCGACGGTCTCGACTGGCCCGAACCGATCAAGATCATGCAGCGCAACTGGATCGGCCGCTCCGAGGGGGCCTCGGTGCGCTTCGGCATAGAAGGATCGGGCGAGAAGTTGGAGATATTCACGACCCGGGCCGACACGCTCTTCGGCGCCACCTACATGGTGCTTTCACCCGAGCATCCACTCGTCGCAAAGGTTACCGCCGCTTCTCAGCTCGCGGCCGTCGAGGCATACGTCGAGGCCGCGGCTCGCAAGAGCGACCTCGAGCGTACCGACTTGGCCAAGGATAAGTCGGGCGTCTTTACGGGCGCTTACGCTACGAATCCCTTGAATGGCGCGCGCCTACCGATCTGGATCTCCGACTATGTCCTCATCTCCTACGGCACGGGCGCCATCATGGCCGTACCCGCCCACGACGACCGCGACTGGGAATTCGCGAAGAAGTTCGGCCTTCCTATAATCCAAGTCGTCGCGTCCAGGAAGCAATACGAGTCGGGCGCCGACTTTTCCGCGGAGCCCGCGATATGCGACATCGAGGACGGCTACTCGGTCAATTCCGGCGAGTTCAGCGGGATGGAGACCGAGGAGGCGAAGCGCCGCATCATCGAGAAGATCGAGCGCGAGGGCATCGGAAAGAAGGCCATCAACTACAAGCTCCGCGACTGGGTCTTCTCGCGTCAGAGGTACTGGGGCGAGCCCATTCCCCTTGTGCATTGCGAGAAGTGCGGCATTGTCCCCGTACGCGAGTCCGAGCTGCCCCTCCTCCTGCCGGAGACGAAGAGCTTCGTCCCTACTGGCACGGGCGAGTCGCCTTTGGCAAACATCGCCGAATGGGTGAACACAAGCTGTCCGAAATGCGGCGGCAAGGCCAAGCGTGAGACGAACACAATGCCTCAATGGGCCGGCTCATGCTGGTATTACCTGCGCTACCTCGATCCGAAGAACGATAATGCTTTCGTTTCCAAGGCCGCGTGCGATTATTGGATGCCGGTGGATCTCTATGTGGGCGGCGCGGAACATGCCGTGCTCCATCTTCTGTATTCGCGCTTCTGGCACAAGGTCCTCTACGATATCGGCGCGGTGAACACAAAAGAACCCTTCCAGCGCCTCGTGAACCAGGGCATGATCCTTGGCGAGGACAACCAGAAGATGTCCAAGAGCCGCGGCAATGTCATCAACCCCGACGATATCATACGCGAGTTCGGCGCGGATTCGATGCGCGTCTACGAGATGTTCATGGGGCCGCTCGAGGTATCCAAGCCCTGGGCTACAGCGGGCCTAGTCGGCGTTAGCCGCTTCCTCGAGAAGATCTGGGCGCTGTCCGAACGCGCGTTAGTCGACACCCAGCCGAGCCAAGATGCGCTTAAGTCGCTCCATCGCGCGGTCAAGAAGGTCACGGGGGACACGTCCAACCTAAACTTCAACACCGGGATCTCGGCCATGATGATCTACGTCAACGAGCTGGGCCGGCTCGAGTCCCTTTCTCGATCGCTATGGGAGCCCCTCCTCCTCATGCTCGCGCCCTACGCCCCGCACGTCGCGGAGGAGCTTTGGGAGCGCGCCGGCCATGCGAGAAGCATAAGCCGCGAAGCATGGCCGATCTACGACGAATCCCTCTGCGCTGACGATACGAAGGAGATCGTCGTGCAGGTGAACGGCAAGATACGCGATCGCTTCAGCGCGCCAGCGGGTTGTCCCGAGGCCGAGCTCGAAGCGAAGGCGATGTCCATGCCTAAGGTGGCGGAATGGACGACCGGGAAGCGGATCGCGAAAGTAGTCGTCGTTAGGGACAAGCTAGTGAACATCGTCGTTATCGTCTAAGCCCCTGATGGGCCGGTTCGAGGGAGGTTCCTAATGAGCGTGAAATTTAGGCTGGTTATCCTCACTTTAGCGATGACGGTTTGCTGTGGCGCTATTCTCCTAATATCGTCGAAGGGCTTCTCGCGCCTCAACGACGCGGTCGTCCAAATAAATCGGATACAAGGGACCTTCGTCCGCTCGGCCGACAATCTCCAGAGCCAATGCTACGCCATCGAGCTGTTCGCGCTATCCCACGCCATGAAGGCGGCCTCGGGCGCGAAGGAGGTCGGCTCCTCGTCCCGTCCTCCGCTGGAGGCTATCTCGAATAACGCCAAGATTGCGGCTTCGGGACTCGAGGGCCTGCAGGGCCTGGCCATTCCGGGCGACGCGAGGGCGAATGTCATCGCGAGCTTCGGCGAATACATGAAAACCCTCGAAGGCATGCCCGAGGACCTCGACGCCGGGAAAGAAAAGCTCGTCAAGCGCGTCGATGATGCGCAGAATGCCTTCCTCGAGTTCAGCAATAGGATGTCCATACTGCAGGCCGCGCTCCGCGACGCGGGCGACGGAGCCGCCGCGAACGCCGCGAAGCTGACACGGACGACCTCGCTCGAACTGTCCGGGGTGATCACCGGCGCGGTCCTAGTCTGTATTTTGATTGCCATACTCATTATCCGGTCCATTACCAGGCCCTTAGGGGGTCTCGTCGCCGCGGTCAAGCGGATAGGCGACGGCGATTTGACGACGAAAATGGAGACGGCATCGGGCGACGAAATCGGAAAGATCGCGGTCAGCGTAAACGACCTCGTCATCGACCTGCGCTCCCTTATCGGCACCGCGAAGGAAAAACTCGCCCTCCTAGAGGAAACTGGCCAGAGCCTGTCCTCTGTGATGTCCCAGACAGGCGCCGCCGTCGTTCAGATCAACACGAATATTTCCAGCACGGGGGGCCAGCTCAGGGAACAATCAGCCGCCGTGTCGGAGGTGACGGCCGCTATCGAGGAGCTCGCGCGCAGCGTGGACGCCCTTGGGGCGATGATCGTCAATCAATCGGTGGTTATTTCCCAGTCCTCGGCCGCCGTCGAGGAGATGATCGCCAACGTCGAGTCGGTGGCAGCCAACGTGTCGACCGCCATAGGCGCATCGACAGCCCTTATCGCCGAAGGCGGGGAGGGAAAGGCCAAAATCGACGAGGTGGGCGAGGCGGTCGCCGCGATCGTGCGCTATTCCGAGAACCTGGGCGAGGCCGCCGAACTCATCACGCAGATCGCCCAGCAGACCAATCTCCTGGCCATGAACGCCGCAATCGAAGCGGCTCACGCTGGCGACGCTGGGAAGGGCTTTGCCGTCGTCGCCGACGAGATACGCAAGCTTGCGGAACTGTCGACCTCCCAATCCAAGGACATCTCCGCGGATCTAAACAGGGTTTCCGTTGCGATCGACGCAGTGCGCGCGGCCTCGGTCGCGGCGGTGGGCTCCTTCGCGTCCATACTGGGCAAATCGGGGGCTCTCGGGGACGAAGTGCGCGCCATGGGCGACTCGATGAGCGAACAGCGCGAGGGCGGGCGACAGGTGCTCGAAGGCCTTGGCAGGCTGCGCGACATCACGCGCGAGATCGAGCGCGGCTCTGGCGAGATGGCGAGCGGAAACAAATCCATACTCGAGCAGGTGCAGAAGCTTAACGGCATCAACTCGGCCGTCGTGGGCAACAACGCGGAGATGACGAGCGGTACCGCGGAGATCAACCAGGCCGTCGCGGGGACGATCGATCTAAGCTCGAAGAACGCCGAGCTTATCGCCGAGCTGCGAAGCGCGATGGACATGTTCAGGGTTTAGCCATGGGCAAAGAGCAGGAGCGGGAGGTAGGCGGCGATCACGATCGCCGCCAACGCCGCGGATACGAGGGGCCTCGGCCTGCTTCTGGCTTCCGCGGAGCCTTCGGCTATCGGCGCTTCCCACACTTTTAGCATGAGAGCGTCCACGTCCTCGATCAATGTCGCGGGGCGGATAGCGCCGCCAAACTCCGCTATCCGCTCGTAGTAGACGAAAGCCGAGGCTACGAGGGCCCCGAAGCGTCCCGGCAGCCGTAGACCGGGTAGTATCGTCGCCTTGGAAATATAGACGAGCCCCTCTAGTACGAGCGCCTTGCCTATTCCGTCCATAAGGGCGGTCTGCGTCACCTTGATGGGCCCGATGACGGCGAGCACCTTGCCCACGGGTACGAGGAGGTTCGCGGCCACTATGCCGGCCGAGATGATCGCTGTAGCGAGCGGGGAAATTTTTTTCCCCGATAGCCAAACGATGCCCAGGAAAAAGATGAACATCAGAGCGCGAACCCCGATCGAACGCTGAAAAAGATAGGCCGCGGAAATCGCGGCGCCGGCGGCGGCGAGCGCGCCGGGCGAGAACAGCGATACCCATCGGTCGCGACGCCGAGCGCGCCGCAGGCTCTTATCCATGGGCTTCCGATCTGGCGCGCGCGTACCAGAGCGATTTGCCCGCGAAGATCTCGGCAAAGACTCCGAGGAGAGCGCCGGTCACGAGACCTGTGGCCAAAAAAGGCGGAGCGATAAGCCGGACGGCGTCGCCGAATACGACGGCGCTCGCTATGCCCATCTGAATGGCGTTCGAGGCCATCGCCCCTAAAATGGACACTCCCACCGCGGAGACCGATCTTCCGAGGGCTTTGCGCGCGATCCACATGACGAGGGCCGCGCTCAGGGTGCCAGCGAGCGAAAATAGGGCCACGTACGAGAAAAGAGAGCCTGAGATTACGCTCATCCCGAAGACCTTCATGAGGGCTAGCGCGAGGTACCAGGGAAGGGGAAGAAGGTCGGCGGCGAGGAGTATCGGAAGGTTCGCGATGCCGAGGCGCATGAAGGGCAGAGGCTTGGGAACCATGTATTCTAGGGCCGAGAGGAAGAAGCAGAAGGCGCCGAGGAGGGCGGCGATATCGGCAAAGCTCTTCTTCGCGGCTTCAGTATACGGAGGCGTCGATGCCGGCATCCGCCCTCCTTCCCTCGATGCTCACGAATACTTGGTTGGGCAGACAGGCCAGCCATTGGCCCGGCGCGTCGATCGATCCTGCCGCGATGCAGGTCTTGTTTGGGCAAGGCGAGTCGATGATGCGCACCGTCTTATCGCGTATCGCGACGATTGTATCTCCAAGAGGGCCGGCGACATGGAGTTCCCTATCGGCCGATAGCGGATACACCCACTCGCCGTCCCTGCCCTTTAGGACCGCGCTGATCTGCCCGCCGCCGGGCCCGTAGGCTGAGACGGCGAGGAATGCTATTGCGGCCGCCGCCGTTATCGCGATGACTATATCGAGCGGCTTGAGGCGCATCGGCGGCCTGTATTAATCCGAGCAGCCGCAGCCTTCTCCGTGGCCATGACCGCAGTTGTCGTCGCAGCCTTCCTCGTCGCCGCAGCCGCATTCGCAACCGCCGTGCACATGGCCGCGCTCGAGCTCCTCGGCCGTGGCCTCGCGCACGTCGATGACCTTGACCGTAAAGTGGAGCTCCTCGCCCGCGAGGGGGTGGTTCGCGTCGATCGAGACCTCGTCGCCCTCGATGCCCATCACCGTGACAATTTGGGCGCCGTCCTCGCCGTGAGCTTCGAATTGCATTCCTAGCTCGATGGACGCGCCCTCGCCAAACTCGGACTTAGACACCTTGAAAACGAGGGCCTCGTCGCGCTCGCCATAGCCTTCTTTGGCCGGGATTATGCAGGAGACCTCGTCGCCCGCCTTTTTGCCAAGGAGATGCTTTTCGAGGCCGGCGATGATATTGTCGTTGCCATGCAAATAGATAAGGGGATCCGAGGCATCGGAGGAATCTATCATCTCGCCCTTAGCGTCTTGGAGCTTGTAGTCTATAGTGATGACGCGGTCTTTCTCGATGACCATTAAACATCCTTTCGGGGGCGCTTTCCCCCCGCAACGCGCGAGAGAATAATGTATATACTATTTTCATATATGAAAAGAGGCCTATCCAATTTCCCCGCTACTCGCGTTTAATTGTGCGCGCGGGGTCTGCCGATATTGTACTTAGCCCGCTACCAGGGAGTTCCATGTCAATGCCCGATGAGCCAAGCGCATCAGTCGCCAACATACTACTCGGATCGGCTCTGGCCATTCTCTCGGCGCTTTGCCTCGCCTCCCTCGCCGCCGCGAGCATCCAAAGCGCTGCGGGTTCTTCCTTTGCGGCCCCTGGTTCCATTCTTGTCGGAGTTTTCTCCTGGGCATCCGCCTTTATACCTCTCTGGCTCGCGGGGGCCGCGATCCTCGCTTTTCTCCCGGGATGGCGGCCGGCCGCGATCGCCGCTCTTGCCGGCTCCGTCCTACCCTTCCTTCCGATCGCGGCGATAGCCCGGCTCTCATCCGAGGGCGGGTCCTTCCTCTCGGATCATCCTAGCCTGAGCGCCGTCGGCCTGCCCGCCCTCGTCGTCGCGGGTCTCGCCCTCGCCCTCGCTCTTGCCGCTTTCGTCGTCTACGCTTCGAGAATTGTCGCCTCATTCCCCCCGGCTTCCAGCGGCCCCTCCGAGCGCCGCGTCCGCGGCCTTCTCCCCCCGCCTCGTCCAGCCCCGCGCGCCCCGGCGACCCTGGCTATCGAGCTGCGCGAAACGGGGTTGGCCGAGAATGCCGAAGAGGGGAATGTGCCCTTCAAATTCCGCCTGCCCGATCTGCCTCCCGTCCCGATCCTCTACGCCCTCGAGGAGGACACAGCCGTGGCGGACCTCTCTGAGATGGCCGTCGCTGAGCCTGCATCGCCCAGCATATCCGAAGAATCCGTCGTGGAGTTGGACGGCGCGCGCCGCATCGAGTTCACTTCGGTTCCCCCCTCGCGCTCCCAGAGCGACGAGACGGCGGCCGCCGCCGCGCTCAAGCGCGTCCTCGCACGCCGCAAGGACAAGCCCTACGCCGTCCCCTCGGAGGGCGTCCTCACCGCCTACCCCGACGGCGAGTACTGGATCATCGACGAGAAGACCAAGCGCTCCGCGGTAGTGCTTCGCGACACGTTAGCGGAATTCAAGATCGAGGCCGAGGTAACCGGCATTCGCAAGGGGCCTGTCATCACCATGTTCGAGATACTGCCCGCCCCAGGAGTCCGCCTCTCCAAGATCGCGAACCTCGCGGACAACATCGCCCTGAGACTCGCCGCCTCGAGCGTACGCATCGTCGCGCCTATACCGGGGAAACACGCCGTGGGCATCGAGGTGCCGAACGAAAGGCGCTCGATCGTCTCCCTGCGAGAGATAGTCGAAAACGAAGGATTCAAGACCACTAAGATGGAGATTCCCGTAATTTTGGGGAAGGACATAGCGGGCGAGGCGCAGTTCATCGACCTCACGCAGACGCCCCACCTGCTCATCGCAGGCGCCACCGGATCGGGCAAGTCCGTCTCGGTCAACTCGATCATCCTCTCGATCTTGTATAGGCGCTCGCCCCAAGAGGTAAAGCTCCTTCTCATCGACCCGAAGATCGTCGAGCTCAAGCTCTATAACGACATTCCCCATCTCCTCACGCCCGTCATCACCGAGCCCAAGCGCGCTTTCCAGGCACTGCAATACTGCATCTGCGAGATGGAGCGGCGCTATAGCCTCCTCGACCACGCCGGTGTGCGCGACATCAAGAACTACAACCGCAAGATCAAGGACAAGGGCTTCGCCGCCGAACGGCTGCCCTACATCGTCGTGATCATCGACGAGTTCGCCGATCTTATGGCCACCACCGGCAAGGAGCTCGAGTCCACGCTCGCCCGCCTCGCCGCCATGTCGCGCGCGGTCGGCATCCACCTCGTCCTCGCGACCCAGAGGCCGAGCATCGACGTCATCACCGGCCTGATCAAGGCGAACATACCCAGCCGCATCGCCTTCATGGTCGCGAGCAAGTTCGACAGCCGCATCATCATCGACGTGGTTGGGGCCGAGAAGCTGCTCGGCCGCGGCGACATGCTCGTCGCGACAGCCTGGGATCCTTTCCCCATACGCATGCAGGGCGCCTATGTCTCGGAGGAGGAGGTCGAGAAAGTCGTCGCCTTCGTCAAGACATTAGGCGAGCCCGAATACATCGACGAGGAGATCTTCATCGACGAGGAGGACGAGGACAGCGGGCCTTCTCTCTTCGGCGACGAGGACGACGACCCTCTTTTCGAGAAGGCCCTCGAGATAGTCCTTCAGCAGGGCAAGGCGAGCGCCTCCTATATCCAGCGCAGGCTCAAGGTAGGCTACAATCGAGCGTCGCGCCTCGTCGAGCTTATGGAGGAGAAAGGCATCGTGGGGCCGGCTAGGGGCTCCAAGCCCCGCGATCTCATGCATAATCCGGAAGTGCTCGGACGAGCCCCGAGCGCGCGTCAGCCGAGTCTCATGCCGGACATTGAGACTGTCCCCGGACAACGAGTGACAAAGAAAGACGACAATGGCGTATGAAATGGATCCGCTTGACATATAATGGTTTTTGGCTATCATAAATCCATTAAAATTCCTGCCCGTATGGGCGAGAAAAAAACTAGGAGGCGCTATGCGGTTCTTACGTGCTTCTCTCTTATTGCTCGCGGTTGTTCTACTTGCGATGGGTTGTATGACGTTCAAGGCCTCGGGGCTGGCGGTCGTTCCTGCCGCGGAAAAATACGCCGTGGTCGGCGACTTCAACGTCTCCGTTCCGGTCTTTGCGTTGCTGGGAGGCTCGGGCGGGGCGAAGCTTGGCAACATCACAGCGGATGCCACCGAGGCCCCGATCAAGGCCGCGATAGCCCAGGCTATCAAGGATAAAGGCGGCACGGGCGCCATCAATATCACGATCATCCAGGAGCCCACGCTTATCGACCTTCTCCTTAACTACATTACCGGGACCATCTATTCCCCCAGCACGGTAGTCATAACGGGAACTGTAATAAAGTAATCCGCTAGGGATACAGAAGGGCCTCGCGGTAAGCGGGCCCTTTTTTTTTAGGCCTTTCATCGGGCTGTTGTCCCTTCCTTCGGTTCATCCGTATACTGACGCGGCGATTAGCCGGGGGATCAGATGCGCAAGATAGGAATTATCGGAGGCGGACAGCTCGGCCGCATGGCCATCGAAGAATCCAGGAAGTACTTTGCCCATATCGAGGTGCTCACCCCCGAGTATCCCGCTCCGGCGGCGGAGCTGGCCGATGCCGCCCACGTCGGTCCATTGGACGATTACGAGTCGGTCATCGAGTTCGCCGAGGAGCTCGACGTGGTCTCGTACGAGATCGAGGGCGTGAACGTTGAGGCCCTGCGGGAACTGGAGCGCCGCGGCAAGATCGTCCTTCCCTCCGCCGGGATGTTGGCCGCCATTCAAGACAAATACATTCAGAAGACAGTCTTGAGCGCAGCTGGCATACCGACGGCGCGTTTCGCCCTCGTGGAGGGCGGCCCTGCCCCCGCGTCGCTCGCGGCCGCGGCGGAGAGCGTAGGCGGCTTTCCGGCCGTGCAGAAGGCCCGAAGCGGCGGCTACGACGGCCGCGGAGTGGCGGTTCTCTCTCTCGCCGGCGATCCGAGCGCTCTTGATTGCCCCTCCGTCGTCGAGGAGAAGATCGATTTCGAGAAGGAACTAGCCGTCGTCGTCGCGCTCGCCGCCGACGGCTCGACCGCGGTATATCCCTGCGTCGAGATGGTCTTCGACGAGAGGGCGAATCTCTGCGACTCGGTTCTAGCTCCCGCGAGAATCAGTGTCGCGCAACGCGCCGAGGCCGAGGCTCTCGCCCTCGCCTGCGTTAGCGCTCTCTGCGAGGAGTCGCTACGTTTGGGCTCGCCTCCGAGCGGCTCGGCCGGCGTCTTCGGGGTGGAGATGTTCTTGGCGCGCTCGGGCCGGATGCTGGTCAACGAGATCGCCCCGAGGCCGCACAACTCGGGGCATTTCAGCATCGAGGCCTGCGTCTCGAGCCAGTTTGACCAGTACCTTCGCATCCTTCTCGGCCTACCTCTCGGCTCGAGCGAGCTCCTCCGACCGGCGATGATGGTGAATATTTTCGGAGAGCCGGGATTGACGGGGGAAGCGGAGTACCTCGGCCTCGAAGGCGCATTGGCGATACCGGGCGTCTCGATCCACCTTTACGGCAAGAGGGAAGTCAGGCCCTTCCGTAAAATGGGTCACCTTACCGCCCTCGGCGCCACGAGCAAGGAGGCCATCGCGCGAGCCGAGGCGGCGAGGGATCGCATTAAAGTGATCGCGCGCATCGGCGATCGATAAGGGAGAGAACATGGATTTCATGGAATTGGTTTCGCTGCGCCGGAGCGTTAGAAAATACGCTGCCAGAGCGGTAGAATCTGAAAAAGTAAGTCTATGCATCGAGGCTGCCCGTCTCGCCCCCTCGGCCAGCAATGGGCAGCCCTGGCGTTTCATCCTCATCGACGAGATGAGGCTCAGGGATTCGGTGGCGAGGGCAAGCTTTGGCCCGGGTACAAGCTTTAATCGATTTGTGTCGGGCTCGCCCCTCCTCGTCGTTCTCGTCATCGAAGCCTCCACCGCCTTGAATCGAGTCGGGGCCTTGATCAAGCGCAGGAAGTACCCCCTCATCGATATCGGCATTGCAGCCGAGCATTTCTGTCTGCGCGCGGCCGAGCTTGGCCTCGGTACCTGCATGATCGGCTGGTTCAATGAGTGGAAAATCAAGCGGCTTCTCAGGATACCCGCCGCGAGGCGAATCGGCCTCGTCATCGCCCTCGGTTATCCCGACGAGAAAGATTCTCCGCGCCCGAAACAGAGAAAGGCGACCGAGGCTATCTTCGGGAGAAACGGATATTGAAACCCACTCTCGATCTCGATCCCTCTATCGCCGGCGGACGGCTTAGCGCGGCCATCGTCTGGGCGAGCGGCCTCCCGGGTTGCCCAAGAACCGAGGCCGCTCCCGCCTATATCTCGTCCCTGCTGGAGCGAGTGCGCGCGGCGGGCGAAGCCTTCCTTCCGCCGGAGCGCAAGGCCGCCGTGCGTGATATGCTTCGGTACGGAAAGTACAAGCCCGCCGGCCGATCCAAGCCCTCGAGCGAGTATCTCCTCGCGGCCGCCCTCAAGGGCGATTTTCCCCTGGTCAACGGCCCCGTGGACGCGAACAACGCCGTGAGTCTCGAGTGGGGCTATCCAGCCAGCGTTTTCGACGCGGCTAAGACGGGATACGAACTTCTGCTTAAGCGCGGAGCCGCTGGCGAGGCCTATGTCTTTAACCCCTCGGGCCAGACGATTGAGCTGGAGGATCTCCTCGTCGTCTGCCGGCGCGTGGGCGAGGATTGGAAGCCCTGCGGCAATCCGGTCAAAGATGCGATGGCTACCAAAGTCTTCGAGGGAGCGCGCGATATCGTAGCCGTCCTCTACGCTCCCTTCACCGACGGGCCTCGGCGCCTCGGCTTATGCGCCGCTCGCTTTCGCGATATTCTCGAGACTGAGTGCGGCGCGTCGAAGGCGGGATTCGGACTCATGGAGGAAATATGAAAGTTTTGTTCATAGGCGGAACGGGGAACCTGTCCGGCGACTGTACTTTGCGCGCCCTGGCCAAGGGCATGGAAGTCTGGCACCTCAATAGAGGAACGAAGGCGAGCGAGGCGCCGGAGGGAGTGGTGTCTCTGGCCGCTGACATCAGGGACGAGGCGGCGGCCGCGCGAGTCCTCGCTCATGAGCGCTTCGACGCGGTCGTCGATTTCGTGGCTTTCACTCGCGGCCACATAGAAGAGGACATTCGGCTTTTCCGGGATCGCACGCGGCAATTCGTCTTCATAAGCTCGGCCTCAGCCTATCGCAAGCCGCCCGTTCACCATGTGATCACGGAATCGACGCCCCTTATCAATCCGTATTGGAAGTATTCCCGAGACAAGATCGAATGCGAGAGGCGGCTGGAAGGGGAGTTAGGCGCGAGCGGTTTTCCCTATACTGTCATTCGGCCCTCGCACACCTATTGCTCCAAGTGGATGCCCACTGCCTTCGGCTCCCCTGATTTCACCGTGCCCAAGCGCATGCTCGACGGGCGGCGGGTGATCGTGCACGGCGACGGCCAATCGCTGTGGACGCTGACGCACTCCCGGGATTTCGCGGTGGGTCTTGTCGGCCTCCTTGGCAACCCCGCGGCCATCGGCGAGGCCGTGCAGATCATGGGCGACGAGGCCCTGACCTGGGACGCGGTCCACGCGACCGTCGCGGCCGCCATCGGCGCAGTGCCCAAGATTGTGCACATACCCTCGGACTTCATCGCTTCGGTCGATCCGGAGCGCGGCTCCCACTTTCTGGGCGACAAGACCTACAGCGCCCTCTTCGATTGCTCCAAGCTTAAGCGGCTGGTTCCGGAATTCCGGACGACGGTAAGCTTCCAGGAGGGCATGCGCGAATCGGCCGCCTGGTTTATCTCGGATCCCTCCAGGCAGAAGGTCGATCGGGAGCTCGACGCCGCGATGGACGCGATACTCGCGGCCTGGGATGGGAAAAGGGTCGGCCGCTAGGGCTTCCCCCTGAATAGGCCGGCGACATATCATTGCGCCAATGGATGCGAAGAAAAGCGCCCTTGTGGGGATAATCATGGGCTCCGACTCGGACCTCAGCGTCATGGCCGAGGCCGCGCAGGTCCTTGCCGAGCTCGGCGTCGAATGCGAGACCACGATCGTATCCGCGCACCGGACGCCCTCTCGCCTCGCCGAGTACGCTCGGGGAGCGGCCGCCCGCGGCATAAAGGTCATCGTCGCGGGGGCGGGAGGCGCGGCACACCTGCCCGGGATGACCGCCAGCATGACCATCCTGCCCGTCATAGGCGTGCCCGTGCGCGGCAAGACCCTCGACGGCCTCGACAGTCTCCTTTCCATCGTTCAGATGCCACCGGGCATCCCGGTGGCGACCGTCGCCGTGGACGGCGCGCGCAACGCGGGCCTACTCGCCGCGCGGATCCTAGCCACTTCCCGTCCGGAGCTCGCCACGGCCCTCGCCGCCTATGCGGCGCGGATGGAGGCAGAAGTGCTCGCCAAAGCAGAGAGGCTCGAGGCGATAGGGTCAGCCGCGTACCTCGAATCCAAGCGACCTTCCAAATAGACCAAGGCCTCGATCGTGGAACTTCTGGGGCCCAATGAAGAAAACCTCCGCCGAGCCGGCGAATGCATCGCTCGGGGAGGACTCGTGGCTTTCCCCACAGAGACCGTCTACGGCCTAGGCGCCGACGCTTTCGATGCCAAAGCGGTGGCTCGGATTTTCGAGGCGAAAGCCCGGCCGAGCTTCGATCCCCTTATCGTCCACATCGCGTCCGCAGGCGATGTGGATCGCGTCGCGGACGCGAGCGGCAAAAAGGCGCGCGCCCTCATGGCGGCCCTTTGGCCAGGTCCCCTAACCCTCGTCATGCCTAAGCGCGAGGCGATACCCGGCATTGTCACGAGCGGTCTCGATACTGTCGCCGTGCGCCTGCCCGCCCACTCCGTCGCGCGCGCTATCATCGCCTATTCCGGCACCGCGGTCGCCGCGCCCAGCGCCAATCCCTTCGGCTGCCTTTCTCCCACCCTGGCCGACCATGTCGTACGAACTCTCGGCGACAAGGTAGACATTATCATCGACGGTGGACCTTGCGCGGTGGGGGTCGAGTCGACCGTCCTCGACATGACCGTCGAGCCGCCTCTGCTGCTCCGCCCAGGCGGGATGACGACCGAGGCGATCGAGGCGGTGATCGGCCCGATAGACCGTAGAAAGACCTCCGGGGCCGCCTCGGTCGCCGACGCGAGCCCCGGCCTCCTCGAGAGCCATTACGCGCCCCGCACGCCGCTCTACCTCGTCGAGGCCGAGGCGATGGCGCTAGCGCGACCCTCGGGAAGGGCCGCAGCTCTCATCCTGAGCGCCGCATCAAGCGCGATCCTCCCCGCCGCCGGGGACCGCTTCGCCCTCGTACGCCGCCTTTCATCGACGGGCGACCTCGTCGAGGCTGCGGCCGGCCTCTTCGCGGCCCTCCACGAGCTGGACTCGGGCGGCTTCGACGAAATCTGGGCCGAGATGGCTCCCGGCCGCGCTCTCGGGCTGGCGATAAACGATAGACTTCTCAAAGCCTCTACGAAATGACCTATTCCTCTTTCTCTATATTTCGTTAATCTCCTTCCTCTATTTTCCGATATACGGAATAGAGGAGGGAGACAGCTATGGAAGCTTTAGCCAGCAATTATATACCGCTTTCCTATGTCTACGCCGCCCGCTATGGCGAGGGCAGGGCGACCGTGCCCGTGCTCAGGAGCCAAGCCCTCTACGCCAATTTCTCCCATGTGTCGGGCGTGGCCGCCCAGGACGGGACGGCCGCTTACAGCATTGACAATCTCCACATCCTGGATGTGCTTATAGGGCGGCTGGAGAGCGTCAAGTCCGATCCCCTCGCGGCCGCCGAAGCTCCGTCCGGCATGAGCTCCGCCCACGTCGATGCCCTCATCCAACAGTACGGCGCCGAGGTGCATGCCCTAGCGACAGCCCCCGCCCTTCCCTACGCGCCCTCCGCTTCGGCCTCCCTAGCCGAAGCGGGAATGCTGTTCTCCATGGCCGCGTAGCATTCGCCCGCTATAAGCTCAAATCTCGAACTCTAGCACGTATTTAGTCCCCGACTTCCTTTCGATCCGTATGGTCCCGCCCAGCTGCTTGGTCAGAATACCGATAAGCGTCAGGCCAAAGCCCGGAGAATCGTCGATATCGACCGATTCGGGGATGCCCCTCCCGTCGTCCTCGATGACGATCGTCGCCCGGGAGCCTTCTCGTGAAGCGGATACTCTAATCAGGCCCCCATCCCTTCCGGTGAAGGCGTATTTCATCGCATTGGTGAGTATCTCGTTCAGGATGATTCCGAGCGATGACAATACCTTCACACCGATCATGAAATCATCGACCAGCATCTCGATCCTGACCGAGGCGCAGTTCGGGAACACGCTTACGATTTCCCTTACCAAGGTCGGCAGGTAAATCTCTGTCGACATCTCACTCAGGTTCTCCGAGTGGTAGAGCTTGTCGTAGAGCACTCCCATGCTGCGAAGCCGGTTTTCGGCGTCCTTGAGGGCGGCGGCGGCGGCGGGGTCGTTCATCGTATCGGATTGCAGCGAAAGCAGGCTCATCATCGTGCTCATGTTGTTCTTGATGCGGTGATGCACTTCCTTGAGGATGCTCTCCTTCTCCGCCAGGAGCTTCGTGATCCTCTCTTCCGCCTGCTTGCGCTCGGTGATATCGATGTGCGTGCCGAACATCCGCAGCGGCTTCCCGTACTCGTCCCAATCGCTGACCTTGCCTCGTCCCAGTATCCAGACCCAATCGCCTTCCTTATGCCTCATCCTGGACTCGAAAGAATAGGATTCCGTCTCCCCCAGCGAATGCCTGAGCAACAGCTCGGTAGCCTCCTTCCTGTCATCAGGGTGCTTCAAGCTCATCCACGACTCTAAATCGAAGGGCTGGAGTTCATCCAGGGAATAGCCGAGGAACGACGCGGATTTTTTATCGACCGAAGCTTCTCCGGTCTGGATATCCCACTCCCATGTCCCCGCATTCGTTCCCGCGATGACGTTGCGGAGTCTTTGTTCCCCTCGTTTCAGCGATTCCTCCACCTGCCTGCGCTCCATCGCCTCCAGCGCGAGCGTCGCCTGGTCGGCCACGGAGGCCGCGAACTCCTTGTCTCCGCTCGTCCATATCCGGGTTCCGCCGACTTGCTCGAGGCAGAGCACCCCTACCAATTCTCCATTCCTCCGGATTGGCGCGTCGAGCAGAGAGGCTATCTCGAGCGGCTCGAGATAGCCGGGAGCGAGCTCGAGCGTGCGCTCGTCCGCGCGGGCGTTGTCTGCCGCCACCTGGCGTCCGCCAGCCAGTGCCGCGAAGTAGCGGGGATAGTCTTTAACAGCCATGTCCGGGAGACTCTCGTGAGTGTCCTTGCTGAGGATGTACAAGTCGTCGCAGAGGATGGCTGAGGCTTGGCTGTTGAATCGCCAGACGCTCGCGCGCTCGACACCGAGCGTCCGCGCGGAGACTTCGTCTATTTTCCGCAGCGCGGAGGAAAGATCGGCATCGTAGCCCCGCACGAGCTCGAGCAGCGCGGTCTGGCGCCGGGCGAAGCGATGCTCGGATTCCCGGTTCTCCTCCTCCTCGCGCTTACTGCGTTCGCTTATATCCGTGATGCTGTGGATGATGAATTCCAGCTTGCCGTCGGAATCGAACAATGGGGAGCATGAGGAGATGCAATACGCGCCCAGAGTCTCCAGATAGATCTCGCTCGTCTCGATGTTCCTGGATTTCGCCATTTTAACGCAAGGACAATCCGCGGCAGGACAAGTCGCGCTTGGGCCGTGGAAAACATTCCAACATTTTTTGTCCCGGTAATCGTAGGATCGCGCCTCGAGGAATGCCTTCATCGATCTGTTGACGGCGAGGACATTGTTTTCGGCGTCCAGCAGGAGGGCTGCTTGGGGGATGCTATCGAATACGGGAAGCCAGGCCGGGAGCATCGTCCATTATTAACCCACCTTCGTAAAATGGGGGAAAATGCATTCGGGAAAGCTTGTAGATAATCATCTACAAGCCCCCTGTTTTATTGGGGAATCATCGCGGGTTCAGGATAAATCAATACTTGCACCGTTAACCGTCGCCTTTCCAGCCCTCCACCAACTCAGTGACTGTCTCGCCTACAGTGCGTCCGTAATACAGCTGACCATACATCACCGTCGCTTGGAGGATGTTGCGGCAATATTGCCTTGTCTCCTCGATGCCGATAGCCTCGATCATGAGGTCGTCCGGAAGCTCCCCCGATTCGATCGACCAGGTCTTGAGACGTCCCCATCCCGCGTTATACGCCATCATCGCTCGCAGGGGCCTGTCGTCTGTCCGCTCGAATAGAGAGGCGAAATGGGCGAGGCCTATGGTCAGGTTGTCCTTTGGGGATTTTAGGTCGTAGCTCGAAAGACCGAGAGCCTTGGCCTGATCGGCCGCTGTTGCGGGCATTAGCTGGGCCAGGCCTATCGCGCCGGCCCAGGAGACAGCGTCGGCCCTGAAGAGGCTCTCGGATCGCATGAGGCCGAGGATAAGCCCCTCGGGGAGCCGCGGTCCGAGCCGCATAGAACGGATTTCCGTCAAATAGGGCCGTGGATAGAGCAGCTCGTAATCCGAACGGCGGGCTTTGTATCCGGGGCGCGACGCTACTTTGAGGATCAGTCGAATCGCGCAGTCTGGTCGACTGAGCGAGGAGAGGAGGACGGCGAGGCGGCGCATGGCTTCGTCGCTCAAGGATGCCGCTCGCGAAGATGCCTCGGCGACGGCGATGTCGCCCAGGCCAAAGCTGGCCAAGCCGGCGACGAATGATTCGTTTTCGTTTATCGCTTCCGAAAGGTTCGGCGCCGTGACGGGCGCCGACGCGCCGGGCGAAGCCTCGAGCGAAACGAATGCCGGCTCGATGCCTGCCCGCCACGCGGCTAGGGCGCGGTAGTGGAGGGGCGCTGAAGGGTCGTCGGCTATAGCCGCGAAACGCACGGCCGCCGCGGCTGCCCGCGCTTTCGAAGCGGGGCCTTCCGCATCGACATCCCCGCTCGACCCCGAGCCGAGACCGAGTTCGTAGGCGCGCGCGGCAGTGTATGCGACGCGGGCGGCCGCGTCGGAAGCGAGCTTGGGCGCGAGGCGCTGCGCCATGGCCTCGACGAGTGGCCAGTCTCGGGCGTGGAGCGCGTCGCGGAAAAGCCCGTTCGCAAGGTCGGAGAAGGAGGCCGGACTGCGCCAGGACGCCGATGCCAAGACGAGGTCGTCCAGTGCCGCGGCCCGCGCGGAGGTTTTAGCGATCTCCTTCGCGGCGGTGAAATCCCCTGTTTCCGCGTCCGCTAGGGCACCACGGTAGGCGCAGTCGGCAGCGTACCAGCGCGCGGAGTCGGCGTCGGCCCGGGTCGGGGCATCGGCCGCGGCCTTCTTAAAAAGCGCCGCCGCCTCCCGCCAACGCTCGAGAGCCCTCGCGAAGCGTGCCTTGTAGTAGCGGGCTGTCCACCCGACGGCGCTGAATCGCCCCTCCCCCTCGATTAGCGAGCCCGAGTAGAGAAAAGCCTTGCCCGAGTCGGCGATCATGGCTTGAGAGGCTCCGCGACCCATAGAAGCATAGGGCCCGAGCAAGGCTTCTTTGTATGCGACACTATAGTCCTTGCGGCCAACCGCGTCGCGCATCGCGAGGGCGTGCAGTTCTTCCTGGGAGAAAAGGGCGCGGATTCTCGGCTCAACCCCTACTAAGGCGTATGCGCGCGCCGTCCAATCCGATCCGGGCCCGTCGAGAAGGAGTCGCCGAAACGCCTTGGCCCATATTTTCCCGCCCCTGCGCATATCCGCGGCCGCGCCGAAGTAAGCGAGGGCATCGGCGTCCTTGGCAGCCCAAGCGGGGTAGGCCGAGCCGAGGCGGGCGACGAGGGCGGATGCCTCGGCGCCGCGCCCTAGGGCGTCCAGAGCCTCAAGACAGGGCCGCTCGGCCTTCCATTCGGGCCCTACGGTAGCCGCGAATTCCGCAGAGAAGGACAGGAGCTCGTCCCAGAGGCTGGCTGATGCTAAGCCCTGTATAAGGGCTAGCCCCGCCTCTCTTCGCAGAATTCCCGCGGTATGGTCGAAGGCCATCCTATAAAGGAGTCTTTCCTTTACGCCGATCTCGGGAGAAGAATCTTTCTCCGTATCCTGTGAATCTATCCAACGGCCCAGGTAATAGTAAGCGGAGGCGCCGAAAGCGCCCGTGTCGCCGAGAGCCCCCTCGTCTAAAGCGAGGGCCTGTGCCGTGTCCTTGCCCGCGAGCAGCTCGGCAAGAGCGGCGGCGCTCATCCCGAAGGCGCCGCTTTCCTGGCCAGAAGCCCTAACGAGCGATAAGGGTATTAATACGATGAGAAAAAATAAGCGTGTCGCGAGGCGGGAAAGTGTTTCGGGGATCATAGCGATCCCCGAGGATATCATGCTTACTTCGCCGGTATCCAGATCTTATCGCCGCAGATGATCAGATCGGGATTCTTTATCTTGTTGGCGTGTGCTATCCGCATATAGACCCAAGGATCGCGGTAATAGGCGTAAGAGAGGTCCCAGAGAGTATCTCCCCACTTGATCTTGTGGCTGACTCCGGGTTTCTTGAATGCGACGACCTTATCGGCAGGCTCGGAAACCTTGGGAGTCTCTACAGCGGCGGGCGTGGGGGCCGGAGCGGCAGCCGGCGGCGGGGCGGGCGCTTCGATCTTTGCGGGTGCGGGTGCGGGTAGAGCGGCGGCCGGTTTGGCGCTCTCTATGGTAGTCGCTGACGCAGGGGAGATGACGAATCTATAGATCAGGAAACCGATAAGGAGGAGCAGCAGTAGTATTCCGAGCGCTACGAGTATGATGCGGAGCAGGCCGCCATTGGGCTTTTCCTTGGCTTCCTCGGCGTCCGCTTCTGAACGGACATCGGCGAGAAGCTGGGCAGAGTCGGCCTCGGGGGGGAGGCTGTCCGTGCCTTCGAAATCCTCGTCCGAGAAGGAGGGCGACTCCGATTCCTCCGTCCCCTTGGAGAACTCGAAATCGGGGACTTCATATTTGTCCTCTTCCGCAAGGGCTTCGAGCGAGACCTTGAGGCTCTGGCTCGCGCCTGTCGAGGCTTCCTGAGCGAAGGCCGTGAGCGTGCCGTCCTCTGCGAGGCTCAGGTCCATGCGAATATCGGGCTCGCCCTTGGCCATCTTGGGTATGCCCTCGACGACGAGGCTTCCGATATACGTGGCGTCTTCGACCGTGGGTCCCTGTCCGCGATAGAGGTCGATCTGGACGCTGGGCTGCCTGTCTTGGACCGTCGTCACCACCAGGCGCTTGCGCGCGACCTTTTCATCTTCCAGGACCGGGTAAAATTCGCCATCGGCGAGCTTCAGACCGATTTTATTCGTATTCATAGCGCCTTCCTCGGTGCGATGTTTCTATCATAATGTAACGCTTATAGCGAATAAAGCAAGACGTTGCGCGGACTTGACCTACTCCGCTTCCCTAGGCGATGGCCAAGGCGACGAGGTTCGCGGCATCCTGATCGTAGGGAGAGCCATCGACGCTGCCCAAGATGAGCGCGGCGGAGAAGCCCGCCTCGAGGAGGGCCGCTCTGAGCTCGGTCCCGGAATAGAGCCTGAGCGCGAAGACTCTATCTACGACCTCGGCGCCGCGGGTCAGTATCCATCGGTTGCGCAGGCCTTCCCAGGCTCCGACCACCGAGTATTCGGTGCGGACATTCCAACCGCCGCGCTCGAAACTCTCTCCGGCGGTGAAGTCGCGGGCGGCGGTCTCCTTGCCCGTCGTCTCGAGGACGAGGGCGCCGCCGGGCCTCAGCGCGGCGCGAATGCGCTTGAGCGCCTCCAGATCCTCCGCGGGATCGGCGAAATAGCCGAAGCTCGTGTAAAGATTTATGGCCAGATCGAAGGGCTCGTCGGCGGAGAATCGGCGGATATCGGCGCGCAGGAAACGGGCGCCGCCGCCTAAGGCGCCGAGATTCCACGCGGCCGCGCTTTCGCGGGCGGCTTCGAGGTATGCTTCCGTGATGTCGATGCCCGTGACGCGATAGCCGCGCGAGGCGAGCTCGAGACTGTGGCGGCCCGGCCCGCAGCATGCGTCGAGAACGGCCGACCCGGGAGCGAGGCCGGACAGGCGCTCTATCGCGTCGATGACGGCCGGCACCTCGGCCCAACGCGCTTCGTCGAACATGATTGGGGCGTAAACGGTCCAGAATTCCTCGTCCTCGAACCATTCGCCCTTAGTCATAGCGCCCCGTGGTCCACGACGAGAGACATGACGTATTCGAGGAGCTCGATGTCGAGCTTGTCCTCCTCGAGGACTATGGCCTCGCGGATCTCCTCCCAATCGGCCTTGTCGAAGGGCGTGCCGTCGTAGTCCATCATGAGTATGCTCCCGACGCCCGAGAGCCAGCCGGAGGCTGCATCGGGAGATGCCCGGCGGCGCTCAAGGTATGCGCCGAATAGGGAGGACATCGCTTCCTCGCCCACCTTCGGGAAAGAATGGAAGAAGAAGGAGCGTAGGGCCTCGACCTCGGCGGCAATTCCCCTGCCCGCGGCGCGGCGGGCGGCCTGGTCGAGATCGGTCCGGAATTTATCGGTGGGCTGCATTGTTCGAAAATATAGCCTTTTCGCCACTTTCAGGAATAGAGTACGATCGCAAAGACCGCTGCGTCGAAGAGACCGTGGCCGATCGCAATCTCATGGATATTTTCCGAGCCGGTCCAGCGCCATGCGAAGAATAGGCCGAGTAAGCTGCCCGATACGAGCCCTACTATCCCCTGATAGCCATGCCCGCTTCCGAAGAGGATCGCGGAGATAATGGCCGTCCACAGCCGAGGTATGCCCGCCTGCCCCAGGCGGCGCATTAGGTAGGAACGAAAGAAAAGCTCCTCGCAGTAGCCAGTCAGCATGGAAGAAAGAAGTAGTAAAGGTATGAGAGCGGCTCCTCCCCGCGGCCCCGATCTCGCCTGGGCCAAAAAGGAGTTTTCTATACCCAAGGCCGTGAACAACAAGCCCGGAACGAGTACGACCGCGAAGGCGCCCACCGCGCACAAAAGTCCCCGCACGGCGTCCTTCCTCTTGATCATGAGGATCCCGAAAGGCCGAAGACCGTCGCTGATCGCCATAAGGTAGAGGACGAGAAGGGCCCTGGGCAGGTTCACCGCGATGACGGCGAGGTGGTATTCGGGCGCGGATATCGCTATCTGGGACGATCCCGAAAAAATATAGGATGCCAGATAAAACGCGATGAATACTACGAAAACCTCAATGAAAGGGCGATCCGGCTTTCCCCTGGGCTCGCCGAACGGCGCGCCGTTCGGCGAGCCCAGGGGACTTTCGCCGTCGTGGCCTAGTTCGTGCATAGCGGCCTCTTCAATGCATTCTTTGACCTGAGTGAAGTGTATACAGTATAATGCAAACATATGTTTCTGATGGTTGTGCTCTCGGTCATCGTGATCGGCCTCCTCCTCGCCGTACTCGCTATCGCGATGCGCGGCGCTAAGCGCTATTCCTGGGTGGAGTACTACCTCCGCACGAAAGACGCAGGCATGAGTCTAGCCGAATCGAGTCAGCTGCGCGAGGCCGCCGTCCTCGCCGGCCTCGGCGACCCGACCAATGTCCTTTGGTCCCCCCGCGACATGGATAAAACTATCGCTGTTCTCTCCTTTTCGCTCAAGCGCGATGGCCGCGACCACGGACGCGAAGGCGTGCTCCTCATGGATAAAGTGTATGCGCTGCGTAAGGGAATAGAATTCGAGCAGCCGCGCTTCAAGTATGGGATACGATCGAGCCGGCAGATAGGCGAGGGCCAGCGGCTCCGTGTCCTCGTTCATGGCGTCGGCGTCTTCGGCGCCACGGTGATAGACAACCATGCGCGCTATCTCGTCGTCTCCTACCCCATAGGAGGCCGTCTTCCCAAGGACTGGGTTTGGAAAGGCAAGAAGGTCTCCGTCTATTTCTGGCGCCGCGAGGACGCGGGCTACGTCTTCGACAGCTACGTTATCGACGACCTGCGCATCCGCAGCGTCCCCGTCCTCCAGGTGTCCCATTCCGAGGCCCTGTTGCGCACCCAGAAAAGGAAGTCCGTGCGCGCTAGGTCCAGGATATCCGCCTACCTCTATCTGCTCAAACGGATCGAGGGAGCCTACGAGAAGCCCGAGCGCGTCCCCGGTCTCCGCGCCCTGGTCCAGGATCTGTCCGAGGACGGGGCGGCCGTCGCGATCGGCGGCAGGGCGATGCCCGGCCTCCAGGTGAAGCTCCAGTTCGGTCTGGACGAGCGCAGCGTGGTGATGAGCGGCACGGTGCGCAGCGTGGACTTCGACGCCGATGCCAATAGATCCATACTTCATGTGGAGGCGGTGACCCCAAGTCCGCGGATGCGCAACGCGATCCGCTCCTTCGTGTATAATATCGGCGGGGACGATGACGTCCAGCAGGGGGGCTAAAATGAAACGCATCGCCGCGGCCTTCGCGCTCGCGCTCGGCATATCGATGGCGCTTCAGGCGCAGGACGCGGATTCCATAGTGCTGGCGTACCGGCGCAATTTCGCGAGGGCAAGCCTCGTGACCAAGCTCGAGCTTCTCAAGGAGGCGGCTTCCCGCAGCGACGCGGCGATGGGGCCGCTTTACGATATGGCCATCCGCTTCGCCGTAGACAACTCCGCCCTTCTCGGTCCCGATTCGCAGCTCAAGGACCTCGCCGTCCTCGCCGCTTCCGAGGCGGGCAAGGCGGCATACGGGAAGGCCGTCGATGATCTTTGGGCCCTCTTCCAGGGCTACAACGATCTGGACGTCCGCTCTGCCGCGATCGCCGCCCTCGGCGATGCGGGCGCCGGCGAGTCCCGGGTGACCGAGAATCTCAACGCCTTCCTCGCCTCGCAAAACAGCCTTTTCCGCTCGGGCGCCCAGCCCGAATACCCGGCCCTCGAGGCCTGCGTCGAGGCCCTCGGCCAGCTCGGCGATGGCTCCTCCTTCTCCGTTCTTTTCTCGGCCTATTTAGCAGGCTACTCTCCTTCCCTCGCGGCCAAGGCGGCCAAGGCCCTCGGCTCGATTAAGGGCGACTATCGGGGCTACCTCCTGCGCGTCATCGCGAAGAACCCGCCCCTCGAGAAATCGGCCGCCTACGCCGCCGGGATGGATAATCCGAATTTCGTCGATGCCGACCGCGGCGAATTGGCCGAGGGCGCTATGGGCGCCGCTCTCTCCGCGACCGCGCAGTCGGCCGCCTTCTCGCCAGTGGAGATACAAGCCCTCCGCGAGCTCAGGCTTTCCGCCGCGCGGCAGCTCCGCGCCCTCAAATGGCAAAAGGCCTCGCCGCTCGCCGTGGCTCACTTCAAGCTCATACAAAGCGACTATGCTAAAGGCGCCGCCTCCAAGGCCGAGTTCCTAGAAGCCATAGCCTGCCTCGGCGCGATGGGCTCCACTGAAGCGGCGCAATCCCTCGCCCTCTACCTTCAGCTCATAAACGCCCAAACCGAACAGGGCGCCCCTTTTGACGAGGACATACTTCTCGCCTCTATCAATGCCTTGGGCGAGCTCGGCGATAAGGCCGCCTTCGATTACCTGTTGCAGATCGGGTATCTGCAATACACCGAAGCGGTCAAGCGCGCCGCGAAGGACGCATTGCTCAAACTGAGATGGTGAAAAGCAGGTTTTTGCTCGATTAGGAACTCTCCATGGATCGAGGAAATACGAGTCGTACCGCCTTTAGCGCGGCAGCTCTATCCCCACGGGGATGGCCATCGAGGATTTCGTTCAACCTTGAAGCGCCGACTCTTGATGCGCGCGTTCTCTCTCCGTGGACCCATTCAAGGCTCTTGACTTAAAACCAAGGCGCTTCTCCTTGCCCGTCGCCGCCGCCTTCGGCATGGCCCTGGGCTTTTATCCCGGCCCGGGCTTTCTCCTCCCTGCTGTCGCGATGGCGATTACGATCGCGTCGGTAGGCGTCGTTATCGGCGGCATCCAGGGCAAGGCTTCGCGTTTACGGGGTATGCAAGCTACTGCGATGGCCTTGGGCCTCGTCGCGGGAGCCGCTGTCGCGTGGAACGAGGCGGGCGCTGCCTCACCTGGAATCATGGAAGGCGCGAGACCCCAAACGACGGTGGATCATGCCGCCGCCCTCCATCCCGCCTGGGCCGAAGGCCGACTTTCCTCCGATTCGACGCCAGCCAAGAACGGTTTTCGTTCTTATCCCCTAAGCGTAGAGCGATTAGGGTTCTTAGGCCGAGGCGTTTCTGCGGAGCTCTCTTTTCCCGGAATCGGCCACGGAGACAATCTGCGCGTTCTCGCGCGTTCTGGTCTGGAGATCGATTCGGGCTCTCTTGTACGCGCGCGCGGCTCCTTTTCCGCGGGAGTCACGGGAACGACAGCCGCTGGCGGGGCGGCGCTCTTCGCCCAGCCGCGGGACATCGAGCTTATCGACCGAGGCGGGGAAATAGATCGGGTAAGGAGCCTCCTGCGAAATGCCTTCAGGCAGGCCTTGTCTCGAATAGGGAAAGTCTCGGCCGGACTCATGCAGGCCCTGATCCTAGGGGTCAAGGACAGTCTCGCTCCCGAGGAGGCCGATGCTTTTAAGGCAGCGGGCTGCTCGCACATCCTCGCTTTATCCGGCGAGCATCTATCGGTGCTGGCCGTCCTTGCTATAGCCGCTCTCAAGCCCCTCTGCGGACCCATTCGCGCAAGACTGGGCGGCGCCGTCCTTGCCAGTCTCTTCATGTGGATAGCCGGAACGGGACCTTCTCTCCTGCGGTCGGTGCTGATGGTATGGATCGGGGCCGGCACCCTCGCCCTGGACAGGCCTCAGGATTGGCTCACTTCCCTGTCCCTAGCCTTTATCGTCATGGTTCCCCTCGATCCATCCGGGGCGCGCAGCCTCTCCTTTACCCTCTCGTACTTGGCCGTGTGGGGCCTCGCCGTCCTCGGGCCGCGCTTTTCTTTCCTTTTGGGCCGGCTGCTTCCGCCCTTCCTGCGGGAGTCCGCGTCCGCGTCCCTCGCCGCCCAAGCTGCCGTTTCGCCCCTCCTCGCCTGTACCTTCGGCTATCTTCAATTCGCGGGGATACTCGCTTCGATGGCGGCCGGTCCCATCGTCACTCTGATAATGTGGTGGGGTATGGGCGCGGGCTTGGTCTGCGCGATACTGCCCATCGCCGCGCCCATCGCCGCGCCCGTCTCCGATTTTCTCTACCGCGCCCTCATGCTCATCATGAATGCTGCTGCGGCGGTCCCGACGCTGCCCCTGTCTTCGCCCGCGGTCCGCATCCTGGCGGGCCTTGCCGTAGCCGGTCTCGCGGCCTTGGTATATGCTCGGCCCCATGCCGAATACCGTGCCTGGCTTTCCCGACTACGATTCGCCCCAGGCCCTGAAGTCCCTCCTCGCGGCGGAGGGCCTGGCCATGTCCAAGCGCTTCGGCCAAAATTTCCTGGTGAATAGGGACTCGCGCGAACGCGTCCTCGAGGAGATCAAAGCCGAGCCGGGCATGCGCGTCTGGGAGGTAGGCCCGGGCATCGGCGCGATGACCGCCCTCGCATTGGACGCGGGCCTCGCCGTCACCGCCTTCGAGATAGACCATGGCTTTTCGCGCCTGCTCAAGCGGCTCTTCGGGGCCGATGCTTCTTTCAAGCTCGTCGAGGGCGACTTCATCGATACGTGGAAGGCCGAGCTCGAGTCGTCCGGCGCGCCCGACAGGATTTTCGGCAACCTGCCCTACAGTGCGGCTAACGCCATAATCGCTTCCCTGCTCGAGGCTAGCCTCGTTCCGTCCCGCATGATCTTCACGGTGCAGAAGGAGGCGGGGCTGCGGATGATCGCCGTGCCAGGCACTAAGGATTATTCCTCCTTCTCAGTACTCTGCACTTCCGCATGTAAAATGAAGCTCGCCTTCGACCTGGGCAAGAGCTCCTTTTGGCCCGTGCCCCGCGTCACGAGCGCAGTGGTGCGCATGCTGCCGAGGCGGGACCCCGTCGCGGCCGATGACCGCGCGGGCTTCTCCGCCTTCGCGCGCGCCGGCTTCTCCTCTCGTCGAAAGACCCTGCGCAACACCATCCGCGCGGCCTCGGGCGCCCTAGGCCCCTCCCTCGGCCGCGGCGACGGCTCCTCCCTCGACCTGGCTCTCGCCCAGGTTCTCGCGGACCTTGGCATCAGGGCCGACGTCCGCGCCGAGGCCCTCGCTCCAGAGGAGCTCGCTGCGGTGTACAAGGCGCTGAAAAAGGACTGAGGCGATTGCCATTCCCGCCTGCTTGCCGTATCATCCTGGCGTATGACAGAAGTCCAGATAACCGTTGTCGATGAAGAGCAGCTCGACACCGTGCTCGCCCTCGACGTGGAATTCGCCGGCGAGATGTCCTTCTCCAAGCCGCTCATGATAAAGGGCAGGGTATCGGGCATCGTGCGCTCCGAGAGCGACCTGTACATCGACGAGAAAGCGGTTGTCGAGGCCGATATCTTGGCCAACGTCGTTTCCGTCAAAGGCAGCGTAAAGGGCAATATCTCCGCGCGCGAGAAGGTTGAGCTCTTCGCCTGCGCCTCGGTCGATGGCGACGTCACCGCCCCCCAAATAACCATGGAGACGGGCTGCCGCTTCAATGGCATCTGCCGCATGGTCGCTCCGCGAATCGATGGCGAGGTCTAAAGCCCTCGTCCTCGTCTTTGCCCTGGCAGCCTTTGCCGCGGTTTCCGCCCGGGCCCAGGACAAGCCCGACGCCCTCAGACTCTATGTAGATGGGAAGTATGACGAGGCCAGGCGCGCCTGCCTCGCCGAGATCAACTCGGCGCCGGACAATATCGAGTCGTACGTCGTGCTCTCCTGGTCCCTTATATCCCTCGGCCGCTTCGCCGACGCCGAAAATTACGCCCTCAAGGGCTATGCCCTGAGGCGCGATCCTCGCCTCACGGAGACCCTCGGCGAGACAGCCTACTTTCTGGGCCGCAACGACGCCGCGCTGCGCAACTTCCAGAATTACGTCAGTGCGGTCTCCGAGGGCGGGCGCGTCGGGACCGCCTATTATTACATGGGCGAGATTTACCTGCGCCTCGGGCGTTTCGGCCACGCGGATATCGCCTTCTCTACCGCCCTCCAATACACATCCGGCAACGCGCAGTGGTGGACTCGGGCCGGCTATGCGCGCGAGAAGTACGGCGATATCGTGCATTCTCTCGAGGCCTACAATAAGGCGCTTTCGATAGATCCGCGCCTCCAAGACGCGACCGACGGAGCCGGTCGCGTTTCCGCCAAGCTGCGCTAGCGATGCCCTCCAGGGTCGCCTTTTACACGCTCGGCTGCAAGCTCAATCAACTCGAAACCGAGTCGTTCGCCGACGCTTTTGTCCACGGGGCTTGGGCGGTCCTGCCTTTCGATGACGAGAAGTGCGCCGCCGATCTCGTGATAATCAACACCTGCACGGTCACGGGCAAGGCCGAGCAGAAGGCGCGGCGCATAATCCGTCGCGCCTTGTCGGACAATCCTGCCGCCGTCGTGCTAATAACCGGCTGTTATGCGGAGGTCGAGCCCGAGACTCTCGCCGCCCTCGACGAGCGCGCTCTCATCCTGCCGGGAAGATGCAAGGAAGCCCTACTTGGTTTGCCTGTCTGGCTCGCCGCGCGCGGCGAGGGCGGTGCCTTCATAGACGCCCTGCGCGAATGGCTGGCTTGCGCCATCGGCGCCTCCGCTTTAGGCGGGGGCGCTGCCTTCGCCTATAATCCCGAAGTCTTCGCCTTCCATACCAGGCCGGCGCTGAAGATCCAGGACGGCTGCGATAACGCATGCGCCTATTGCCGCGTACGGATCGCGCGCGGGAGGGCAGTGAGCCTCGCCGCCGCCGAAGTGCTCGCGCGCGTACGCGTCCTCGAGGAGGCGGGTCGAGCGGAAATCGTCCTTACCGGTGTGAATCTCTCGCAGTACCGCGACGGCGATGTCGATTTCCCCGCTTTGCTGAATCTCCTCATCGCGGGGACCCAGCGGATAGCCTTTCGCCTTTCGTCCTACGAGCCTGACCGCATCGACGCCGCATTTCTCGACGCTTTTGCCCATCCCCGCGTGCGGCCCCACATCCATCTCGCCGTACAGTCCGGGGCCGATCCCGTTCTTATGGGCATGGGGCGGAATTACCGCCGTGCGGATGTCCTCTCTGCCGTAGATTCGCTGCGGCGCGTTAAGGGAAGCTTTAGCGGGAGCCTTTGGCGCGGTCCCTTTATCGCCGCCGACCTCATCGCGGGCTTCCCCGGCGAAACCGAGGACGATGCCGCCGCGACCATGGAACTTGCCCGCGATTGCGATTTCGCCTGGATACACGTATTTCGATTTTCCCCGCGGCCGGGTACCAGGGCAAGCTCTATGCCAAACCGCGTGCCAGAGCGCCTTGTACGCGAGCGTGTAGAAGCCCTCCTCGATCTGGCGAAAGTATGCAGAACTGCGTATATAGATCGTTGGATCGAGGCGGAGTTATCGGCTATCCTCGAAGTCGGGCTCGGCGCGACCTCGAGTAATTACTTAAAACTGAAGATTCGAGGACTTCCGGAAGAAGCGCGCCCCGGTCAGACGGTTATCTGCCGAATCAATGAGGGTCGTTGTATCTCTTCGGAAGAGGATGTCGATGCTTTTGCGCTGTATATCCAGCCGGAGTACTGATTCGAGCCTTGAAAAATCTCCAAAATGCGATATTCTTAGGGAGTCCGACATATATAAAGTGCAACCTAGAGCTTGGAGGTTTCCCATGAAACGAGCGACGACGCTGCTTTCGATGCTCGTCCTGCTTCTTTCCTTCTCTTTGGTTTCCTGCGATCAGATGTTTTCGAATAATCTGTTCGCAGGCCTAACGCAAAAAAAGATAACTGCCGCTTCGGTGGTTGCCATGACGCCTGCGGAAATCGTGGCTTTGACCGCTTCGGCCGACGCGATGGCGCAGCTCGCGGCCGACGAACTGGCTAAGCAAGCTGCTCTCGAAAAGCTCGCGGCAGCGTATGGAACCGCGCCGACAACAGCCGAAGGGCAGGCCGAAGCCATCGCCGCGGCCGATATTTCCATTAAAACGGTGCCGGACGCCTCCGCCTTCGCCGCTTCGGCCATCAGCTTGGTGACCGACGGGGCCTTAACATCATCTACCGCCACCGCGAGCACGGTTGCCGACGCCCTAAAGAGCATCCTACCCGCCGACATATCGGGCCAATTGGATTCCCCTACGCCGCCGGCCGATTTTTTAACCATGATCAGCGCTTTTACGGGCGCCTATGGTGCCTATACGGCTCTTTCCGCGGGCGTTGCCGGCTCGGGCGGAGCCTATGCCGATCCAAATCTAGGCTCTAACGTAAAGATGGAAATTGCAGTCGACGCGGTAATCTCTGGATTGCTCAGCAGTATCGTACCGGCCTCAGGCGAGAGCCTCGCCGCAGCACTCTGGTCGGCTCTCCGCGATCCAAGCGGCGCCGGCACCTATCTCACTTTGGGAAACATGGACGCTATCACCGGTACTGGCGGTACCGTTGGCGGCCTGATAAGCGCCGCCGGGCTGACTCTATGAGGCTTAACATGAAGCGCGCAACTGGCATCGCCTTATTACTGCTGCTTTACGCCGCCGGCCTTCTAGCGGAAGTCTACCCGGCCCTTACCCCGAAGGACGCTACGTCTATGGCCTTGGGCGGCAGCTTTACTTCCATCCCGACGGCCCAGTTTTCCTTCTTCGGCAACCCCGCGGCCTTCGCCGCGCCCAAGGCTTCCCTGACCCTCATCTCCACCGACGCATGGGCTTACATCAAGCCGACCAGCTCCAATATCAGCTCCTTCTTCAACGCAATCAAGAATGCGAACCTTTCGGCCATTGCGGCTCTTATGCCGAGCGATGGCGGCATCGGAGGCGGAGCCTCGGTAGGCCTCGGCTACGCGGGGAAGGGCCTCGGGCTTGGGGTCTTCGCGACTACCGACGAATACGCCGCGGGCGATAGCATCCCCGGCGCCGTGCTCAATTCCGATACCGAGGTCAGCGCGGTGATCGGTCTGGGCCTGCCAATAAAGTTTCTCGGAACCACTCTGTCCTTAGGTGGTGACCTCCGGCCATTTTATCGCGTCCGCGCCGACACGCCCCTCGCCGACATCCTGGACAGTATTACCTCCAGCGGCGGCAGCGGGACTCTCCTTGATTCCCTGCGCGTCAACGCTGGCTTTGGCCTCGCGATGGATCTCGGCGCGAGCCTCCAGCTTGGCAGTTTCGGCATCGGCCTTTCCGTGCGCGATATCGCTCCCTCCTTTCCGATAGCCACGCCCACCGCCCAGGAACTCCTCGATTCGCTCAAGAGCGGATCCTTGCCCGATACCAGCGCCAGCACGGCGAAAGCGGTCTTCGTACCCAATGTCACCGCAGGCATGTCCTGGAAACCTCGCCTCATCCCGGGCCTCATCGATCCGGCGATGTACCTCGAACTCCAGGACCCCGTCTCGGTAGTCCAGAATTGGGAAGGCATCGGCTCCGCTCTCAACCTCCTTCACGCGGGGGCCGAGCTTAAGTTATTAAACTTCATTACGCTGAGGGGCGGCATCAACCGCGGCTGGCTCTCCGCCGGAGCGGGCTTAAAGTTCCTTTTCCTCGACCTGAACGCGGCGGTATTCACCGAAGAGCTCGGGGCTTTACCTGGAGACGAGCCCCGTTCGGGACTGGCTATCCAGGCGGCGATTCGCTTCTGATCTTTCGGCATCCTGTCCCTGCGCCGATAATTACAGGGGCGCCGCGCATTCGGCGCGGCGCCCCGCGTTTTCCGGAGGTCCTCATGCGGCTTTTCATGCTTCGTTCACGCTCGCGCACCGTCTTCGCGATCGTCATCCTCGCGATGAGCCTTGCGGGTTGCCAGCAGCTCTTTACCACCTCGCTCGGATCCTCCCTCGCTCGGGCCAACATCGTCATCGCTGGCAATCTCAGTCCAAGCGACGCCGCGGATCTGGCCGCTCAGGCCAAGGCCAACGAGGACACAAAGCTCGCGACCGCCCTTATTGCGACTCTGATCCCCGAGATAGTCGCGACGACCGATCCCGTGGTAAAGCAGGAGCTGGAAGCCTCCGCGGCCAGCGCGGCGATCGTCGCGAGCGGGGCCGGCACCGACCTCACGGGGCTTATCGACACCTTGTCGAGCGGCTCGGGGTCCGGGGTCGACTCGGCGACGCTCACCGCCCTCATGGCATCCATCAAGGCGGGCGCTACTCCCGACGTGATCGCCGCTCTCTCCTACCTTGACCCGGCGACCGGGATCATCGATCCCGCCGCCTCCGGCCTCAGCGCCACCGACTACGCGATCGCGGCCATCATCGTCGCGTCCAGCGCCTTGCCCGCCGATCCTTCCTCGATGACTCCCGCCGAGGTCGCGACCTTCCAGGCAAGCCCCGCCGGCCAATCCGCACTGAGAATCCTTTCCCAAGCGGACTCGCTTGTTACACCCGGCTCGGCGAGCGCGGACCTCCTCGACTCGCTGAAAAAGCAATTCCAACTTTAAACGACCCCTTGATAACGGGAGTTACCATGCGCATACGTTTCCTGCCGGTCCCCGTCCTCTGCGCCTCGCTTATCGCCCTGGCCGTGCCGGCTTTCGCCCTTGATCCCTTCGATTTCTCCTCGCCTCGAGAGAAGAGCATGGGCGGCGCCCATGTCGCCCTCGCGGACGACTTTTCCGTTCTCCTCTCAAATCCCGCCGGCCTCGCCGATATGCCGAAGAAATTCTCCGCGGCCGATCTCGGCTTGCAGGCTATAGGGCCCGTTTTCGATATAGCCGATCTTGTCGTGAACGGAGCGACCTCTACTAAGGCGATCACAGATTTTCTCGCGAAGAACAATTATAAGCTTTACACGGGCTTGGACATCACCGGGCCGCTCGCCTTCGGTTATACCGGAGGCGGCCTCGGTTTCGGCCTTTTCAATAAGTCGAGGATGACCGTCAATGTGGCTAGCGCCTCATCTATCGGAGTGAATGCACAGGAAGACCTTCTCCTTGCCGGGGGTTACGCGATGCGCTTCGACCTAGGCAAGGGTCACGAGCTCTCCGCCGGCGTAAACGCCAAAGGATTCGTGCGGGGCGATATAACGAAGAGCATGGGCATTCTCGAGGCGGTAGGGCTCGTCTCCAATCTTTCGTCTGCCCTCTCCAGTCCTTTCACCCTCACCACAGGCATCGGACTCGACGCGGGCCTGCGTTGGGCCTGGAAGGGCAGGGTGGCGGTCGGCCTGGTCTGTCATGACATCTACAGTCCCGCAATAGTGACTACGTACTCGAGCGCGATGGCTTTCATGAATGCCACGCCAGGCGCTTCCTCCTACGATACCCTGAAACGCAGCCTGGATATGGGCCTCATGTGGTCGCCCGCCCTCGGGCGTTTGGGACAGGTCATTGACTCCCTGGTCTTCGCCCTCGACTACAAGGACATCCTCGACCTCGCCAGCCCCGTGCCCCGCAACCCCATCCTCAATGTAGGTCTGGGCGTCGAGGCGCGGGTTCTCGAGATTGTCACCCTGAGGGCGGGGATAGACGAAGCCCTCTTATCGACGGGCATAGGCCTGGATCTCGGCGTATTCACGATTAATCTCGCGGCCTACGGCGCGGAACTCGGCCTCGATCCTGGCGACAGGCCTTACTATAATCTCCTTGTCGACATCGATTTTAAGTATTGACGCCGGCTTGGCGCTTTGCATCGATTGACAGAGACTTGCCGGTTAGTTAGTGTAGCCCTCTCGGGCCGCTAGCTCAGTAGGTAGAGCAACGCCCTTTTAAGGCGTGGGTCACGCGTTCGAACCGCGTGCGGCTCAAAGTAAGTAATGTAAGGGCAACAATTTCGAGGCAACCCGAAAACGGGCGCCTACATATCCTGTTCAACTCGCGGTGAAAGTCGCGGTGAAGAGGTATTGTATGCGTCCGTTTTCCGTCTACAGGCGCGCTTCCGGTATTTACTATGCTGAATTGTTCGACGAACGCGGTATTCGAATAGCGAGCCGCTCGACGAACAAGAGGAAAAGGGACGAAGCCGTCCTCGTCGCGCATCGATGGACCGAGCAGGGCCTCCCCTGCAAAGCGGGGGAGGCCCGCGCCCTCTCCGAGCAGGCAACAGTCTCGACGCTCTATCGCCTCGCCCGCGAGCTTCCCCTCGAACAGACAGACGCTGTCCGTATAGTGGCCATCCTGAAAAGCCGAGGACTCGTCACTGTATCCGCCGCCCAGTCGCGAGGGGAGACGAGGGAGGAGGTCGGGGTCTTCCTCGCGCGGCATTGGGCTGAAGCCTCCCCGTATATCGCCGAACGGACCGCGATGGGGCACCGCATCGGGAAGCGCCACGCCTATGAGATGTCGCGTTGCGTCAACCTCTACTGGAAGCCCTACTTTGCGGGCAAGCCGGTCGGGGAGCTTCGCCGCAGTGACCTGAAGGTCTTCACCATCTCGCTCGCGGGACGAGGCCTCGCGGCCGGTACAATCGCCAAGGCCATGCAGGCCGGCACGACGATCTTCCGATGGGCTCATGCGACGGAGATACTCGCGATCGATCCTTCGGAGGGACTCGGCAAGTTCTCTGGTCCCGCGAAGAAGCGAGGCGTACTGACCGTCGAAGAGGTCCGAGATATCTTCGCCCTGGAGTGGCGGGACGAGCGAACGAAAGTCGGTTGCATCATCGCGCTGACCTGCGGCCTCCGCGCCGGGGAAGTCCTCGGCCTTCGCGTGGAGGATATCGCGGATGCCTGGCTTCGAATCCGACACTCGTGGAGTGAGCTTGATCGGCTCAAGGCGCCGAAGACAGAAGCAGAGCGTCGGGTCCCTCTCATTCCGACGGTCCGCACTCTTCTTCTCGCGCTTGTCGCGACGAATCCCTATGGGCAGGGACCGGAGTCCTTTGTTTTCTTCGATCCTCGCGCACGCGATCGGCCCATGGCGCACCATATCCTCCGGGGCGGCTTCGAGGACACTCTCGCTCGGTATGCACTCGGCGACAAGTACACAACCGCGACGCGGGCGGAGCGCCGAGCCTCGATCGCTCCATGGCGAGCGCGTAGTGTTAGCCTGCATTCATTTAGGCATTTGTACGCCGCTCGGCTCGCCGACAAGGTATTGCCCGAAACGGCGATGAGGACAACGGGGCATTCTAGCCGAGCCGTCTTCGACGCATACGCCGACCACATCGACGACGCGGCGCTTGCGGAGGTTGGGGCGGCCATCCAGGATGGGCTCGGAAAATTGCTGACCTTCAAAGCGACAGCGTAGTTTTCATGGAGGTCGAAGAGAAAACATTGTATACTGCATATTGGAAAGCAGAATACGAGGAGAGATTTGGAAAATCCTGGGTTTGATACATTCGACTATAGATTCTCACCGATTCGGGCATACCTTCGGGGTTTACCTGAAATAGGTTTAGCAAGACACTATCTAGCCCTGTTGAAGGCGCACGCGGAAATTGATTTTCAATTCTACGAGCGCGAGGAAATTTCATATGAAGATGCATACCTTTTCATGTGTCATTTCCTTTTCCCGGGAAACCTGAGTGAGAATAACCAAATGGATGAATATGAAGAATTGCGGTATTTGAAATTGAAGGAAGTCCTTTGGGATGGGGTTGATTATTTCACTAGCAAAATTGTGAGCGAATCTGATCTTGAAGAAAAAATGTATCTGGATTTCCCACCTAGGGCAAAACATACGAAGCAGGAATGGAAAGAGAATCAAGTTCTAGAAGAGAAATTGTTTTGTAGAATCATTGGGATAGCCCCTTCTCTTCGGAAAAAGGCCGATGGCCAGATAATAGATATTCAAGCGAGCATATTATACGCAATTAACCTAGAAACGGATAACCTTGATTTCATCGAGGCTTCAAAAAGAGCAGAAACTCAAAGTCGCGAAGAGGGAGAGCAAGAAGATAAGAATGTGGCGATCAAACTCTGGTCCTGGGCAAAAGAGGCTGAGTATGAATGGTTCACTGATATTCTTGTGAAGCGTCAATGGCTAGAAATAAAAAACAATTTGCTTGTAATGAAATATGGGAAACAAGGGTACGTCCTCTATAGCCTAAAATGTTTCCGAGAAAACGGGCATACTGATGAGGAAGCTCTGGCCCTATTCCGAAAACACAACAACAAGCCTATCACTAAAGATGACGCACCAAAGTTCGCCAGTCCTATAAAGCCCGATGTTCAGGTTCGAATTGAAAAAGATGTAAGAAGCGTAATCAATAAGTTCAAAGCCAATTAGAAATCAAAGTAATCCCAAAGAGGATCAAACTAAAAGGAAAGACTCGGGAGAATAGCCCTTGTATGTTGAACTCGATCAAGGGGGTCACATACAATGGCAAACGAAAACGATTCCGAGCGCTCAAAATCTCTTTTTCTTTCCGTATACGAAGCCTCCCAACTCCTTGGCATCAGCGTCCCCACAATAAACCGCCACATAAAAAGTGGCGAGGTCGCTTCGACTCTACTCGGTGGACGCAGGCTAGTCCCAAGAAGTTTCATTGAAGACCTCGCCTCAAAGGCGATAGAGTCCTCGAAGACGAAGGCTTCGAAATGAAGCCCAACGTTCTCCAAGAGGTCAAGGTCGAGCGTCTTCTAGAGACGCTGCTCCCGCATTTACGCCTGCTCCTCCGCGACGCCCCGGACTTCGGGGAAATAAGCATCTCCGCAACGCTCCATGAAGGCAACATAGGGCGTGTCCGACTCGGTGCGGAAGTCTCCCGAGTTATTGTCCCTCAGGCGGATAGAGGAGGCGAGCTATGAGCGAAATGGATAGCCCCATGCTCCATCAAGCCCTCGCACTTCGGGCAGAGGGCTTCTCCGTGATCCCATGCTTGCCGAAGGACAAAAAGCCGGTGATCCCGTGGAAGGAGTATCAGTCCCATAGAGCCGATGAGGACACGGTCCGCGAATGGTTCGAGAGGAGCGACTATAACCTCGCGATCGTGTGCGGTGCGGTCTCAGGCGGCCTCGTCGTCTTCGACTTTGACGATGAGGCCCTCTACGCGAAGTGGAGAGATGAGAACACCTTCGCCGACGGCGCACCCGTCGTCCGATCATCCCGCGGATTCCACGTCTATCTCCGGGCGGACCGACCAATCGAAGGCCACAAGATCAAGGGCCTCGATATCCAAGGAGAGGGGCATTACATCCTCGCGCCGCCCTCCATTCATCCCTCCGGGGCGCGATATGAACTCATCGAGGGGAGCTTCAGCTCGATACCAACGATCCCAACAGAGTTCATCAAAGGACTGACTCAGGACTCCCAGAAGGCGGAGAAGGCTCCTGCCTCCGGTCCCGCCAATGGCGTAGCCGAGGGAACGCGGAACGCAACTCTCTTCAGTCTTGGCTGCAAGCTCCGGAACGCCGGAGAGACGCCAGAGGAGGTCCTCGCTCATCTCCGAGAGGCGAACTCAAAGGACTGCCAGCCGCCGCTGGACGACAAGGAGATTATCGGTATTGCCGATAGTGTGGAACGATACAGGGGGAGGGAGGAGGAGCTCCATGAGGAATTGCGCGGCCTATCTCTTTTCCAGTTCGGCATTCAGAAGGACGCTCTTGCGGTGCGGTACAGCCTCGACAAGACGATCCTCACGAAGCTCTACAACAAGGCGCATGATGCCAAGCAGAATGGCCAGCGGGAGAAGGGGCTCTCGCCCGTCCCCGAAGACCCGCAGCCCCTCGATGAAATAATCGATGGAGAGGAGCTTCTCGACGAGATAAAGCGAATTGTCCGGCGATTCGTCGTACTCGACGACGAGGCGACGACGACGACAACGCTCTGGATCACGCTGACCTATCTCGTCGAAAAAGCGTCCTACCTCGGCATATTGGCCCTCGAGTCGGCGACGAAGCGATGCGGCAAGAGCACTCTCCTCGCGGTCCTTCGTCGCCTCGTCCATAGGGCCAAGTCGACCTCGAACATTACGAGCGCTGCTCTCTTCAGGATCATTGCGATCTCGCGTCCGACGCTGATGATCGATGAGGCTGATAGTTTCCTGAAAGGGGATGAGAACCTCCGAGGCATCCTCAATGCGGGCGTAGAACCAGGTGGGACGGTTACTCGATGTGTGGGTGCAGACGGCGACTACGATCCGCGCGAATACGATGTCTACTCCCCGAAGGCGATCGCGATCATCGGCAAGCTGCCCTCAACCTTGGAGGATAGGTCCTTCGTCGTTCGCATGAGACGAAGGATAAAGGATGAGGCGGTCGAGCGGCTTCGCGGCGATAAAGACCTCGGCTTCGACATGCTCCGCAGGAGGATCGTGACATGGACCGCTGCGATAGCTCCGAGCTTTGCCGAGAGGGAGCCCGAGGTCCCATCCAGCCTCAACGATCGGGCGAGCGACCGTTGGCGGGACCTGATGAGGATCGCGGAGGCCGCCGGAGGCGATTGGCCTGTGCGGGCACGACGAGCGGCGGAGATGCTGGAAATGGACAGGGAGGACGACGACGAGTCGAAGGCGCTCCTGCTGGAGGACATCCGTTCAATCTTCGAAGGCAGCGACGAGCAGAAGGCCTGGCACTCGAAGGACCTCGTTGACAAGCTTACCAGCCTCGAAGGCCGCCCCTGGTCTGATTGGAAGAATGGGAAGCCGCTGTCCACCTATGGCCTGGCGAACCTCCTAGGCGCATTCGGCGTGAAGTCGCGACAGGTCAAGCTAGGGAAAAACCGTCAAGGGTACCGCGTCGCGGAATTCACGGACGCATTTTCCCGGTACCTCCAGGATGATGCCTCTTCCCCTACTTCTTCGCCTAACGCCAATACGGGCAAAGAGTTATCCAGTAGTGGCGAAGTAGAGGTAGGGGATTCGAAACCCTACCGCTACCCAAGCACTACTGACGATCGTGAAGCTAAAGCCATACCGAAGAAAGAAATAGACTCCGAAGGCAGTGAAGTAGGGGATGGAGGCGCGAATCGCGAGAGAAACGATTCCCTCCAAAGGCGAATACGAATCAGCTACGAGCGGCGGAACGAGGCCAACGAGGACTAAGGATATCGAGCTGGGCCTCGCTCGATTACACGCCCGAGGCCACGAGAACGGGAGGCCTAGCCTCCCAACCACAATCAAGGAGAAGGCAATGGAAACCACGATCAGCACGCTCAAGACGAAATCAGAATCCGGGACCCGCGAATGGGCCGGCAAGAACATCAACATTATCGACGGCTGCGCACACGACTGCCGGTACTGCTATGCGAAGGAGATGGCCATCAGGTTCAAGCGGGCCACGGTGGACGGCTGGAAGAACGAGACCCTCCGCGAAGAGGCGGGAACGGCGGTGTACCAGAAGTTCGAAGGGCCCGTCATGTTCCCCTCGGCTCACGACATCACCCCGAAGAATCTCGCCCACGCGATGCTCGTGCTTCAGAAGCTACTCGAAGTGGGCAACGAGGTCCTCGTCGTCACAAAGCCGCACCTGTCCTGCGTGAAGAGGATCTGCACGAACCTCATGCAGTACAAGTCGCAGATCGAGTTCCGATTCACGATCGGCTCATCGGACTCCGAGACGCTGAAGTTCTGGGAGCCCGGCGCTCCCTCCTTCGAGGAGCGACTGGCTGCGCTGAAATACGCCCATCGCGCCCACTTCAAGACCAGCATCTCCTGCGAGCCTTTCTTCGACGAGGAGATCGAGAACCTAATCTGGCTGCTGGAGGAGTACGCTACGCATTCAATCTGGGTGGGGATGGCCAATTCCCTATCCCGGCGGCTCACGATCAATGGCCACGCGGACGCCGAGACCCTCGAGAGGGCGAAGCACCTGAAGGAGGTCGTGTACTCGGAGAAGAATATCCGAAGGATATTCAGTAACTTCTGCACCGACATCAACGTCAGGTGGAAAGGGGAACTAAAGAAGGTCATGCAGCGACTGCATCCGGATTTCCCGATGTTCTGAACGATGGCCTCGGTTCCTCTTCGAGCGCTCCTTTCCGATGGAGCGGTCGAAGGGGGCCGAGGTACTGGAAGTCACGCCCGAAGCGATGAGCCCTGTTCGCCGTCCCGTCTTATCCCCTTCCCCTGATTCTTCTACATCCTCCTGCCTCTGCATTGTTCCTTGACGATCCTCGATGGGTTATAGGCCATTCCCGAGGATTGTTGAGCGAAGTCGTGGATTTGGGATTGGCAGGGGAACCGTATAGACCTACATTGTGGAAAGCCAATAATCTAGGCCTCGACCCAGTATATTTCGGATACAAGGGAGGCCGAGAATGCGGAAAAAACAAACCAGTCGCGGCTTTATCGAGAATACGTGTCGCATCACTTTGCAGAGCCTCAAGGAAGCGGGCATGCTGCGCCAAGGTATTTGGAAGGCGGAGCTGGCGCTGAATTGGACAGGTTGCACGATACATGTCGATCTTGAGACATGCATCGATCAATCGCGTCCATTTTCCGTTATGATTCTTTACTATCGTTCGCCAGAAAAGAACTACTCGGACTTGGTCCGACTTGAGCGCATCTCGCTGACGTTGGGCGAGCGCTACTATTTTCGCTGCCGTGAAACTGGGAAGCGAGTGACGGCCCTGTATTTCAATGGCTATCGTTTCGCCTCGCGGTACGAGCATGGGCTGACCTATCGAGCCTGCCGCGAGCATCGACAGTGGTATGAGAATTTCCATCGATACATAATGTTCGAAGGGAAGTGCGATAAATTCCCTCGTTACTCGGAAAGAAAGATGGCCTATGCAGAAAAGAGCCTAAAATATGTGAGCATGATGGCTGAGGACTTCGATCGCCGATTTTCTTGAGTACTAGAGCCTCCACAGAAGCGAGCATAGGCAGGAACCCAAGGGCACGACTTGTGCGGGAGATTGCGAAGTTCCAGACCAGGCTGTACAAAAAGGTAGGGGAGATGCATTTATGAAAATGTCGAGAGCGGATCGAAACGAGGCCGTCGCCAAGGCGTCTGCGATCAAAAAAGTAGTGCTGGGAGAAGCTGACCGCGACTGCTTCCTCTCCGCCCTTTCGGCTCCACCCTTGCCAACAGCTAGCTTGCAGAAGCTCTTCTTGAGGACGACGGCCAGGCATGAGGGTGAATAATGAAGTCTGGTTGAGGAATCTATTGTCCTCGACGGTGATTTGGTTTACTATTTCCCGATAACCTTATATTATCGGGATATGACATTCAGGACGGATTTTGTCATTCCAACCCCAGTCCAGGCGCCCGGTGAAGTGGGGCCAGATGCCGTCGAGGAACTGGCCCAACGTATCGCGAGGGCTGACCCCTCCCTCCATGACCTCGCCCCGGAAGCCCTCATGGCCCTCGCGCGTGTCGCCATTGAGCAACGGCTCATCCGGGACTTCGATCAGAGGATTGACCTCGCGGGAATCGACTACCAAGCGGAGAAGGCGATCTTCCTCGAACAGGCGGGGAGGGTGAAGAGCCCGAACACGAGGCGCGCCTACGCCTCGGCGCTCGGGCGGCTCGACTCCTTCGCGGCCCGCCGGGGTATAGCAGTCCTTGCGATGAAGGCGAAGGACGCCGACGACTTCGCCTATGCGCTTGCCGCCGAAACCCGTGCCCCGGCTTCCGTCCGCCGGGACATCGCCGCCGCGTCGAGCTTCTTCGCCTTCATCGAGCGTCGCTATGAAGCGATCCGCAATCCCTTCCGGGGCACGAAGGCCCGGCCCGAGGGGCGAGCGAAGAAAGAGGCCACCTATCCCTCCACAGCGGAGGTTGAGGCGATCCTCGAGGTCCTTCCATCGGAGGTTCGAGCCGCCGCCGCCGTCATGCTCTTCCGAGGCCTCCGGGTCGGAGCCCTCCCAAGTCTCACGATCTGGAACGGCCGGTTCATGGCACGAAGCAAGGGCAAGGATATCTCCGGGGCGTTCCCCGCGGAGGCACTCGCGGCGATTCGAGCCGCCGGGCTCGACAACCGCCGCCCCTTCACTGAGACTTCGGAGACGAAGCTCGCGGATGCGATCCGGAAGCGGACGGCAAGGCTCGCCGAGTTTGGGACGATAAAGACCGCCTACTCGGCACACGATTTCCGGCACCTTTATGCGGTCACTGAGTACCGAAAGGACCGAGACATATACAGGGTATCGAAGCTCCTCGGACATGCCTCGATCCAAGTGACGGAGACGTATCTCCGGGGGCTCGGTGAGGTTGAAATGTGATCGCCCATTGCTTGGGCGAGAAGAATTGCGCCAGCCCTTCAAGGAAACGGCCTCTACGCGAGACTGATACGCTGGGATATACTCAAGCCAAGGAGGGAGGCTGAGCACTATGCGCATTGACGTGCGACCTACAATGCTCGCCTGGGCGATTGAACGCTCTGGTATGGAGCCTGACGCCCTCACCCTTCGCTTCCCGAAGCTCCCCGCTTGGCTTGAAGGCTCGGCCATGCCAACTCTCAAGCAACTCGAGCTCTTCGCGAAGGCGACCTATGCCCCGCTAGGGTCCTTCTTCCTCCCTGCTCCCCTGGTAGAGACGCTCCCCATCCCTGACTTCCGGGTTATAGGCGGGGGGTGGCCCCGCAAGCCCAGCCCGAACCTCCTCGAGACGATCTATATCTGTCAGCAGAGGCAGGAATGGTACAGAGACCACGCCATCGCCGAGCGCGAAGACAGTCTATCCTTCGTAGGGTCCGAGAGTATCGAGAGCGACGTCCTACCCGTCGCGGCTTCCATGCGAAGAGCGCTGGGGCTCGATTTGGAAGAGCGCAGGCGCTTCCCGACGTGGACCGATGCGCTCCGCTCTTTCATCGACGGAGCGGACGAACTCGGAATCCTCGTGATGTGCTCTGGCGTGGTACTCAACAACAACAAGCGGCACCTCAATCCTGAAGAATTCCGGGGCTTCGCGCTGGCCGATCCTCTCGCGCCCCTAGTCTTCATCAATGGGGCAGATTCGAAGGCAGCGCAGATGTTCACCCTCGCCCATGAGCTGGCCCATATTTGGCTCGGTCAATCCGCGCTCTCCGATCTCCCACCTTCCCGCGCCCTCGAGGACAGGGTCGAACTATGGTGCAATAAAGTAGCGGCGGAGTTGTTGGTCCCTGCTTCCGATCTTCGCGGAGCCTATAGCGAAGAGCAAGAATTCGAAACGGAGATCGGCCGCCTTGCACAGCGCTACAAGGTGAGCCGCCTTGTCATTATCCGTCGTCTGTTCGAAGTCGGGATTCTCTCTAGGGAACGCTATTGGCACGAGTACCAGAGCGAGGAAGAGAGGCTTCGCGGCTTCCCGAAAAAGAGCGGCGGCAATTTCTACCTCACCCAAGCAGCTCGTGTCAGCAAGCGCTTCGCCCGAGCCCTCGTGATCAGCACGATGGAGGGCCAGACCCTCCATCGCGATGCCTTCCAGCTCCTCGGCTTTTCGAAGTATTCGACCTTTCAAGAGCTAGGTCGGAGCCTTGGGGTCCTCGGGTGAGCTATCTTCTAGATTCAAATATCTTTATTCAAGCGAAGAATCTGCACTATGGCTTCGACTTCTGCCCCGCGTTCTGGGATTGGCTCGAGGCGAGTCATGCAAGCGGGAAGGTTTTCAGCGTCGAAAAGGTCGGAGATGAGCTGATAGCCGGGAGCGATGAGCTCGCAGAATGGGCAGCGAAGCGAGGGCGAAGCTTCTTCCTTGCTCCAGACCCGTCGATGATCCCGGCGCTCGGGCGGGTCAGTGCCTGGGCATCGAGCCCGGAGCGGATATACGAACCCGCGGCGGTCAATACCTTTCTGCAAGTCGCGGATTACTACCTTATCGCTCATGCTCTCGCGCATGGAAGTATCGTCGTCAGCCACGAGAAGCCAGACAATTCAAAGAAACGAGTGAAGATTCCCGATGCCTGTATCGGCCTAGGGATCACCTGCATGAATCCGTATGAGATGCTCAGGCGGGAGCACGCTCGGTTTATCCATGGAAGTAGTTGAAGGATATATTGAAACGAATGACTGTAAGTCCATACAACGAATCTTGACAGGTGTATTTTAGCTACCTACAATGATTTATTCTTCAAAGCATGACTGGGGCGGAAGATGACAACCGAAAGCCAAATCGAGCAATCCCTGATCTCCAAGCTGACAGATCTCAAATACGTCCACCGCCCCGAAATCCGTGACCGCACTTCCCTCGAGGCCAACTTCCGCGTGAAGTTCGAAGAGCTCAACCACGTCAAGCTCTTGGACTCCGAGTTCGCCCGCCTCCTAGACCAGATTGTCGATGCGGATGTCTTTTCCTCGGCCCGCCTTCTTCGCGAATACAATACCTTTACTCGGGATGATGGTACACCATTGCAGTTCTCGCTGGTCAACATTAAGGACTGGTGCAAGAACAGCTACGAGGTAGTAAATCAGCTTCGAATAAATACGAGGAATTCGAACCAGCGATACGATGTAGTCATCCTCGTCAACGGATTGCCCCTCGTCCAAATCGAGCTCAAGGCCTTGGGCATCGTGCCCCGAGTTGCCATGCAGCAGATTGTCGACTACAAGAGGCAGCCGGGCAACGGCTACGCTAACACCCTCCTCTGCTTCATGCAGCTTTTTATCGTGTCGAACCGGAGTGTCACCTGGTACTTCGCCAATAATGACGAGCGGCACCTATCCTTCGACGCAGACGAGAAATATCTTCCCCTGTACCAGTACGCCGACGAGAAGAACAGGAAGATCGTCCAGCTCGAAGCCTTCGCCGAAGCCTTTCTCGCAAAATGTACCCTCGGGGCTATGATCAGCCGCTATATGGTCCTGGTCGCCAGTGAACGCAAGCTCCTCATGATGCGGCCCTACCAGATCTATGCGGTCAAGGCCATAGTTGACTGCATCCACCAAAACCGGGGTAACGGCTACGTCTGGCACACCACCGGATCAGGAAAGACCCTCACTTCTTTCAAGGCATCGACCCTGCTCAAGGACAACGACGATATCTATAAGTGTGTTTTTGTCGTTGACCGAAAGGATCTAGACCGGCAGACACGGGAAGAGTTCAACCGTTTCCAAGAAGGCTGTGTAGAGGAGAACACGAACACCGAGACGCTGGTTAGGCGCCTCCTCTCTACCGACTACGCCGACAAGGTCATCGTGACTACTATCCAGAAGCTCGGCCTTGCCCTTGAAGGTGGGAACAAGCGCAAGTACAAGGAGCGCCTAGAGGGCTTACGCGATATGCGCATGGTATTCATCTTCGATGAGTGCCACCGATCCCAGTTCGGGGAAAACCACAAGGCTATAAAGGAGTTCTTCCCGAACTCCCAGCTCTTCGGTTTCACCGGTACGCCCATCTTCGACAAGAATGCCAGCTACCAGCAGTTCGAGGGTCAGGAGGGCTCGTACCGGACTACTGCGGATATCTTCAAGCTGCAACTCCATACCTACACGATTACAAACGCGATTGAGGACGGGAACGTGCTCCGCTTCCTCGTGGAGTACTACCAGGCCAAGGGCGAGGGAGCTCCGAGGCCCGGGGAGGCCCTGGCCCAGAGGAAGGTCGTCGAGTCAATCCTGGATAAGCATGACGCGACCACAGCGGGCCGCAGATTCAATGCTATCCTCGCCAGCGCCTCGATCAATCACGCCATCGAGTACTATCGCCTCTTCAAGGAAATTCAGGGCGAGCGCCTCGCCGCCGATCCCGCCTTCCTGCCCCTCAACGTAGCCTGCGTCTTCTCTCCTCCCGCAGAGGGGAACAAGGACGTACAGCAGATACAAGAGGACCTGCCCCAGGAGCAAAAGGACAACGAGGAAGAGCCCGATAAAAAGAAAGAGGCCCTCAAGGCGATCATCGCCGACTATAACGTCCGATACGGGACGAACCACGACCTCTACAACTTCGACCTCTACTACCAGGACATACAGAAGCGCATCAAGGATCAACAATACTCGAACAGGGACTTGCCCCGCGAGCAGAAGATCGACTTGATCATCGTTGTAGATATGCTCCTTACCGGCTTCGACTCGAAATACCTCAACACCCTCTACGTGGACAAGAACCTCAAGTACCACGGCCTTATCCAAGCATTCTCTCGCACCAATCGCGTACTGAACGGCACGAAACCCAACGGAAATATTCTCGACTTCCGGGGACAGCAAAAGGAAGTCGACGAGGCCATTGCCCTCTTCTCGGGTGAGGAGAATGCCGAGCGGGCTAGGGAGATCTGGCTCGTCGACCCCGCTCCCGCGGTGATCTCGAAGCTCGAGAAGGCGGTAGCCGCATTGGACGAGTTCATGACCTCCCAAGGCCTGGAGAGCCTCCCCGAGGAAGTGCCCAACCTAAAGGGGGACGCGGCACGGGGCCAGTTCATCAACCTATTCAAGGAAGTTCAGCGCCTCAAAACCCAGCTCGATCAGTACACCGACCTTGAAGCCGACCAGGCATCGAGTATCGCAGCTCTTCTTCCTGTTGACAGGCTCCAGGCATTCCGGGGCGTTTACTTGGAGACTGCACAGCGCCTCCGTGCTCAACAGACTGAAGGTGGCGAGTCGGAGGGCGGGGCCCAGGAACTGGACTTCGAGTTCGTACTCTTCGCCTCGGCCATGATCGACTACGACTACATCATGAAGCTGATCGCAGACTATACCCAGGCCAAACCGGAGAAACGGAGTATGAGCCGCGACCAGCTCATCGGCCTCATAATGGCAGATTCCAAGTTCGTGGACGAACGCGAGACCATAGCCGAGTATATCCGCACACTGAAAGTCGGCGAGGCTCTGGATGAGAAAGCTATCCGATCGGGCTTCGAGTCTTTCCAAGCCGAGAAGGCCGCACAGGAGCTCACGGCGATAGCTGCGAAGCAGGGTCTTGGTGCGGCTTCCCTCGCGGCCTTTGTCGAGGGCATCATGGGCCGTATGATCTTCGATGGCGACGCCCTGAGCGAGCTACTCGCTCCCCTCGATTTGAGTTGGAAGGCGAGGACTCAGAAGGAGCTCGACCTTATGAAGGAGCTCGCGCCCTACCTGCGAAAGCTCGCAGGTGGGCGGGATATCTCGGGACTGTCAGCGTATGAAAATTAAAGGGGAAGACTTGCGCGAGAGCACACCGCGAGTGGCAGCATTCGCAGATGCTTGTGTGCCTAGGCTGCGATTTCCTGAGTTTAGGAATGAGCCTGAATGGGAGAAGATGGCAATACGTGATACCGTCGATTATGAACGTCCCGAGGAGTACATTGTCTCCGAGGATAGATACTTAAACTATGGAACTCCTGTATTAACAGCAAATAAGAGCTTTATTCTTGGCTATACAAAAGAAAAAGAAGGGATTTATAGCAATCTACCGGTTATTATTTTTGATGACTTTACGCTGGATAAGAAATACGTAGATTTTCCATTCAAAGTAAAATCGTCAGCCATCAAAATGCTGAAGCCAATAAAAGGATATGATCTTAGGTTTATCTTTGAGTTAATGAATCAGATTAATTACGAAGCGAAAGAGCATAAGCGATATTATATTTCTGAATATCAAAATATACTCTTTCGAATTCCCAAATTATCCGAGCAGCAAAAAATCGCCGCCTGCCTCTCCTCCCTCGACGACCTCATAGCCGCTCATGCAGACAAGCTCGAAGATCTCAAGGCCTACAAGAAAGGGCTCATGCAGGGTCTTTTTCCCGCGGCGGGGGAGGATGGTCCGAGGCTGCGGTTCCCGGAATTTAGAAATGAAGGGGATTGGGAAGAAGAAAAAGCGGGCAATCTATTTGCTAATAGAATTGAAAAGGGAATTGAGGGTCTCCCAATTTACTCGGTCACTACAAATGATGGGATGGTTAGGCGTTCCGAGTTAGATCGTAATTTCTATGATATCGAAGACCCTGAGGGAAATAAACGAGCATGCAAGCATGATATCGCATACAATATGATGCGCATGTGGCAGGGCGCGCTCGGTGTCGCCATCGAGGATTGTTTGGTGAGCCCCGCCTACGTCATTCTCAAACCAAGGAAAGATGTTTGCTCAGAGTTCTATTTCTATTTATTAAAAACCGAAAGATATCTGCTTCAACTTATTTCTCACTCCCAGGGGCTAACCCTGGATAGATTGCGACTCTACTACAAAGATTTTGCAGAGATTCTATTACCACACCCACCTCTCCCCGAGCAGCGAATAATCGCGGCTGCTCTCTACTCGCTAGAAAAGCTCATAGCCGCTGAAGCTCAACAGCTCGATCTCCTCAAAGAGCACAAAAAGGGCCTCATGCAGGGACTCTTTCCTGCTGGAGAGATCGATCGATGATCGACTCCATTTCAAAATACCCAACCCTCGACGATCTCGTTGCCTATCTTCGCGCAACGCTTGAAGAGAAAAAGTTCCTCCTACTCTATGCTTACAATGGTACGGGCAAGACTCGGCTCTCAATGGCCTTCAAGGACGCGGGGAAGGTAGGGGAGGTCCGGGACACTCTCTACTTCAACGCCTTCACCGAGGACCTCTTCTATTGGGACAACGACCTCGAGAGCGACAGCGCGCGTAGGCTTAAGATCAATTCGGACTCGCGATTCTTCAAGGGGATTCGAGATATCGATATCGAGGAGAGGATCGGCGAGTACCTCGCGCGCTATTCGAGTTTCAACTTCCGGATCGATTATGACCAGTGGTTTGTCTCTTTCTACCGGGAGGACTCAGAAGACATCAAGATCTCTCGAGGAGAGGAGAATATCTTCATCTGGTGCTTCTTCCTGGCCATCTGTAAAATGGCCCTCGAGGGAGTCGCTGACTACACTTGGGTCAAGTACATCTATGTCGACGATCCGATATCCTCCCTGGATGATAACAACGCTATCGCCGTGGCAAGCGACCTCGCCCAGCTCCTGAAGGCGCATAGGGACGGCCATAGATTCGTGATCTCTTCCCACCACGCCCTTTTCTTCAACGTCATGTGGAATGAGCTCTGGCACAAGAACCAGACCGAGTCCTATTTCCTCGACCATTTGGCAACCTCGGGAGAGTACTCGCTCAAGTCCACCAGAGAAACTCCTTTCTTCTACCACGTGGCCATGCTCTTAGAGCTCTCGCGCGCCGCCAAGGAAGGGAAACTTTTTACCTATCATTTCAACATCCTACGCAGCATCTTGGAGAAGACCGCGCACTTCCATGGTTACCAGAACTTCTCTTCTTGCCTGAGGCGTAGGGATGACGATCCGGATGGTATCGTGTTCGCAAGGATCGTCAACATCTTGAGCCACGGCAATTATTCGCTCTATGAACCGCAGGAGATGCTCGAGGAGAACAAGGAGTACTTCCGGCGAATCCTCGCCGATTTCCTGGACACCTATCCCTTCGATCCCGAGCTCTTCAAAGACGACCTTGATGGAGACCGAACAGCATGAACGATAAAGATCAACGCGAGCTGGGCAATACCCTGTGGTCTATCGCAGACCAGCTCCGCGGGGCGATGAACGCCGACGACTTTCGGGACTATATGCTTTCCTTCCTTTTCCTTCGCTACCTCTCGGACAACTACGAGACTCAAGCCAAGAAGGAGTTAGGCAGAGACTACCCCGCAGCCGATTCCGAGGCTGGCCTCTCGCCATTGAGAGTCTGGTACGAGGTAAACTTTGAAGATGCGAAACAATTCGAAGCTCAAATGCAGCGCAAGGTCCACTATGTCATCAAGCCGGAGCACCTCTGGAGCTCGATCTCCGAGATGGCTAGGCATCAGGATCGTGAGCTCCTAAAGATTTTGCAAGAAGGTTTCAAATACATCGAGAACGAGTCCTTCCAGTCGAGCTTCAAAGGGCTCTTCTCGGAGATCAATCTGGACTCGGAGAAGCTCGGACGGAGCTACAAGGAACGCAACGACAAGCTCTGTACGATCATAACGAAGATAGCCGAGGGCATCGCCGAATTTTCTACATCGATTGATATCCTCGGCGACGCCTACGAGTACTTGATTGGGCAGTTCGCCGCGGGCTCGGGGAAAAAGGCCGGGGAATTCTACACTCCCCAACAGATATCGACGATTCTATCGGAAATCGTCACCCTTGATAGTCAGGAACCTTCCACCGGCAAGCGCAAGAAGCTGGACAAGGTCCTCGACTTCGCCTGTGGCTCAGGCTCCCTCCTTCTCAACGTGCGTAGGCAGCTCGGGCAGCACGGCATCGGGAAAATTTATGGCCAGGAAAAGAACATCACAACCTACAACTTGGCGCGGATGAACATGCTTCTCCACGGGGTAAAGGACTCTGAATTCGAGATACACCACGGCGACTCCCTACTCAACGACTGGGGCATCCTCGCTGAACAAAACCCGGCCAAGAAGATGTACTTCGACGCCGTGGTGGCTAATCCACCCTTCAGCTACCGCTGGGAGCCTACTGAGGCTTTGGGAGAGGATTTCCGCTTCAAGAACTACGGCCTCGCGCCCAAGTCGGCCGCCGATTTCGCCTTTCTCCTCCATGGCTTCCATTTCCTTGCCGACCAGGGCTGCATGGCCATCATCCTGCCCCATGGCGTCCTTTTCCGCGGCGGAGCCGAGGAGAGGATCAGGCGCAAACTCCTGGACGAAGGTGCTATCGATACGGTGATCGGCCTGCCTGCAAACCTTTTCTTCTCCACCGGCATACCGGTCTGCATCCTCGTGCTCAAGCGATGCAAGAAGCCCGACGACGTTCTCTTCATCAACGCGGCGGAGCACTTCGAGAAGGGCAAACGCCAGAACCACCTTCTGCCGGAGCATATCGAGAAAATCGTCTCGACGTACCAATTCCGCAAAGAGGAGGAACGCTTCTCCCGGCGGGTGCCCATGGGAGAGATCGCCCAGAATGCCTATAACCTCAATATCTCACGCTACGTGAGCACCGCCGTGGCCGAGGAGGAAATGGACTTGGGCGCCGTGCACAAGGAACTCGTCGAGATCGAAGCGAGAATCACTGATGCCACGGCAAAACACAACGAATACCTCGCTGAACTAGGACTGCCGTACCTGCCCGGCGGCACGATCGGGACGGTAGCGAAAGGAAAGAAAAAGAAGTAAGGAGATTCAAAAATGGCGATACCTGATTACCAATCCTGTATGCTCCCCCTTCTTGCCTTCGCCTCTGATGGCCAGGAGCACAGCATCGTTGAGGCCGTTGAAAGACTCTGCGATCAGTTCAAGCTTACCCTGGACGAGCGCGAAGCTCTTCTGCCCTCAGGTACGCAGTTTATTATTTCAAATCGTGTAGCTTGGGCACGGACCTATATGAAAAAGGCAGGTCTTCTCACTAACCCTCGCAGAGGCCATTTCCAAATCACTGACCGGGGGAGAGAGCTCCTCAAGAAAAGACCCTCAAGCATTGGGACGAAAGACCTGAGGCAGTACGAGGAATTTCAAGAATTCCAGCGCAAATCGAATCAGAAGGGAGCCATAGAAGACCAGGGTGAGGAGCACTCCGCCCATTCGACGCCTGAAGAAGCACTCGAGTACGGCTACCAAAAGCTCACAGAGAACCTTTCTGACGAGCTCCTTGAAAAGATAATGACCTGTTCGCCGGCATTCTTCGAGCGTCTGGTGATCGAGCTCCTCGTCAAGATGGGCTATGGCGGCTCGCTCAAGGAAGCCGCGAGCATCGTCGGAAAATCCGGCGATGCCGGTATCGACGGGATTATCAAAGAGGATAAGCTCGGCCTTGATGCGATTTACATTCAGGCGAAGGGCTGGGAGAATGTGGTTGGACGACCCGAGATCCAGAAGTTCGCCGGAGCTCTCCTCGGCCAGAAAGCGAGGAAGGGTATATTCATCACGACGAGCGGATTCACCAAGGAAGCGACCGATTACGTGAACGGTATCGAAGCAAAGATAGTCCTCATCGACGGGGACAAGCTCACCAAACTTATGATCGAGAACAGCCTCGGTATCAGTACCGTGCAGAACTACGAGATCAAGCGAGTCGATTCGGACTACTTCGACGAGGAGTGATTCCTTCGAGTTGCTTTCGCTTCCCTTGGTTTTTGAAATAAGGAGAATCCAATATGCAGCCAGAAAAGAAAGGCTCTTCTACTTACTGGTTTGTTGGAGCGGCTTTCCACCACAGCGAAGACCAGACTCAGCGCTTTCTTTCCGAGGGAGTCTGGGAAAATAACAGTCGTACCAAGTATATTGAGCTAGTGAAGTCGATGCGTCCTGGCGACCGCATCGCTATAAAAGCAGCCTACACACGCAAGAAGGGTTTGAACTTTGATACCCGCGGCAACTCGGTCTCGGTGATGGGCATAAAAGCGACAGGCACTATCACAACCAACTCGGGGGACGGGCAGCATATCAAGGTTGACTGGACCCCTGTGGAGCCTATCCGAGAGTGGTACTTCTATACATATCAGGGCACGGTTTGGAAAGTTGCCTCTGGGGACTCCTATCCCGATGCACTCATCGCTTTCACATTCAATGGGGAGAACCAGGATATCGATTGGTTCCGAAATGAACCCTTCTGGCGCGAACGCTTCGGAGAAATTGAGGAAAAAGACAGGAGATTTAGCTGGACGCAATTCTATGAAGCGATGGCTGATGCCCTTCGATCGTTCAAGGACAGGCGACCGGAATTGATACGAGGCGTCAATCAAATAGCTGGGAATTCCGAGCTCATGTCTTACTTGCACGACATGATCGAAAACGAAAAATCCGCTCCTCTCGAAGATATTGATCCCTTCACGATAATGGGCATCTTCAACCGTGGCACAACCGACGACAACCGGCGGGATGTCGCTAAGCGGATTGCAGCTTTCCTCGGGGTCGCTGAGCCCTTGCCCAAGAGCTTCGAGGGCATTCCCGTCCTCAATCAACAGATGTCCATGTTCTTCGGCTACTCGGAGGATAGGAAGCCTGGGGACATCGATGCTCTCTGGAACATTTTTGACAAGGCTCTAGACTTCGCGGATGCCGACGATGCCGACACCAGGACCGACTTTATCGAAGCATATACCAACGCTTCGCAGGTGCACTGTGTCGGCTGGAACCTGACCATGGGTCTATACTGGTTTCGGCCCTGGGCTTTCCCTACTCTCGATAAACAATCACAGACCTACATTTCAAGCAAGCTTCAGATGACGATCGGCAGGAACGGCGCCAAGCACCGCGCTAGCGCCGAGGACTATCTTGAAATCCTAGATACACTAAAGGTCCGCTTTCTTGAAGATGGTTATCCAGTTCATTCATTCCCCGATCTCTCCCTTGCGGCATGGCAGTATCGCAAACCTTCTACTTCCATCGTGGAGGATAAAACAAAGGAACTTGTTGATGAATCAGATGAAGATTTCGAGCCTGACCAACCTTTGTTCCGGGAACCACCTGTGCCCTATTCGCTTGAAGTGTTACTAGGTGAAGGCTGCTTCATAGCTAATGACCGCCTCGATTTTATACTCCAGTCCCTTAGGCAGAAAAAGAACCTTATTCTCCAGGGACCGCCGGGCACGGGGAAATCTTGGCTCGCCAAGCGCATGGGCTACGCCCTTATTGGGGCAAAAGACGAATCAAAACTGAGGGCCGTTCAGTTCCATCCCAATCTGAGTTACGAAGATTTCGTTCGTGGTTATAGACCGAATGGCCAAGGGAAGCTCGAACTCGTCGAGGGGCCTTTCATGGAGATGATCGCGGCAGCTGCAAAGGATCCAAACGAGCGGTACGTCATTGTCATCGAAGAGATAAACCGCGGGAATCCCGCTCAGATATTCGGAGAGATGCTCACCCTCATGGAGGCCGACAAACGAAATCCCGACGAAGCTCTAGAGCTCTCTTACCGCAAGCGCCCGGGGGAAAAAGTGAGCATCCCCGATAATCTCTACATCATCGGGACCATGAACATCGCCGACCGCTCCCTCGCTCTGGTCGACCTCGCCCTGCGTCGGCGCTTCGCGTTCGTAGAGCTAGAACCACTCTTCAACGAGGCTTGGCGCTCCTGGGTCCTGGAGAAGATGCCGATTGATCCCGAGCTCCTCGATGCATTCGCGAACCGTATAGCAGAACTCAACAGTACCATTGAGGGAGATCCGAACCTCAAGCGCCAGTGCAGAATTGGGCATAGCTACCTGACACCCTCGAGCAAGAACGACATCAAGGACCCAGTCGCCTGGTATCGTCAAGTTGTTGAGACGCAGATCGGTCCTTTACTCGAAGAGTACTGGTTCGATCAGCTAGACAAGGCATCTAGCGCCAAGGTAAGGCTGCTCGTGGGGCTTTGATGGAATCTACCGCCTCGGGCTACATTGGGCGCATACCCGTGCGCAACCTCTGGCTCCTCATGCTCTACGCATCGGATTTGTACAGGGAACTAGGATCGACGATTGGGGACGCGGAGGATAACCCCGACGACATCCCGGACCTCGTAGCTGAGATGTTGGCTAGAGCAGTCGAACGTCGCCTAAAACGATGCCTGAGCTTCGGATACCGCAGACAAAAGAAGATACTTAGCCGTATTAGGGGCCGTGTTGACTTCGTACAGACCGAGTCAAGACAACTCCTACAACGTGGAAAAGTCGCCTGCTTATACGACGAGCTCTGCGTCGATACGCCGCGGAACCGATCGGTCCGTGCCGCTCTTCTCCGACTTTCCAAGATATGCCGGAACGCTAGGATTCGGACGAGGTGCGCATCTCTCGCGGCGAGACTCCGGGAAGCTGGCGTCACAGGTGACACGCCGGGACGCCGCGAACTCTCCTTGGAGACTTTCGGTCGTCATGACTTTGTGGATCGACAGATGGTTTACCTCGCTAGGTTGGCCTTCGACCTTGCTCTACCGAACGAGACCCCGGGAAGCAGAAGCATCCCCGCCCCCGAACGCGAAGAGCATTGGATACGAAAGCTTTTCGAACGAGCCGTGGGCGGCTTTTACTCCCATGTCCTCGATCCCCGAATATGGAACGTGCGAACTGGGGAATTCCTATTCTGGCCCATTAGCCGAAAGAGCAGCCTAATAGACGACATAATGCCTTCCATGAAGACCGACATCATCCTCGAAAATATAGATACTCAGTCAAGGATCATCATCGACACGAAGTTCACTGAAATAGTTGAATCGGGATGGTATCGTGATGATTCGCTGAAGAGCAAATACCTATACCAAATCTATGCCTATCTACGATCGCAGGAAAAGGCCGACGATGAGTACTCTAGTCATGCAACAGGTATCCTTATTCATCCCGCCGTCGGTGCAGAGTACAATGAATTCGTCGAGCTGCAGGATCATACTCTACGTTTCATTACTGTCGATCTTGCTGGGAAAGCGAGTAAGTTTCGAGAACAACTTCTTATTGCAACACCAAGACAGAATCTGCTGAATCTAGAGAAATCCTCAGTGCGGAACTAACAGATCATGATAGTCGATTCGGATGCCTTCGATGAGGGACGATAATCCCGCATACTGGTCGCGGTACAACTCGCGGTTTTCTCCCGATATTCGACGATACGACCTAAGATGAGGCGATCGAAAGTACTAGACTAATTCGTTCTAGGCGATATACTATAATACGACAGGATAAGGAATTAAGCCCGCTTTTAAGGCGTGGGTCACCAGTTCGAATCACGTGCGGCTCAAGGTTTTGTGTATTTAGGGCAACAATTACGAGGTCACTTGAAACGGGCGCCTACACATAGGGTATGCGCCCGTTTTTCGTTTACAGGCGCGCTTCCGGCATCGATTACGCTGAGCTCTTCGATGAGAGAGGTGCTCGAATCGCGAGCCGCCTAAATAAAATGCTCGACGGAAATCTCGAGGATCTTGGAGAACTTCAAGGCATATTCCTTTTATTGGTATATGTGTCAATTCATTCATCAAGCGAAGCCTCTTTCATTTCTTTGTTCTTTCCTCGGCGGTAATACGCCCCTTACTTGATAAAGCTGAGAGAATAGCCGAGGCCGAATCGCGGGTAGCTCGCGACGGCGCTGATTCCGGCGATGCTGACGGTCGTGCTGCCTACGCCGATTACGTATGAGGCTTCGGCGTAGAGACCGCCTAGTCTGAGCCTTGCGCCCGCGTCGAGATCGACAAAGGGGATCAGGCCGCTCGAGGTGACTGCTATCCCGTTTATAAATGCGCCCGCGAAGGCCTCAAATCCAATGCCGCCAAGCTTGTAGCTGGCGGTTGCCAGGATCGGGGCATCGAAGAGAGTCATATCTATTCCCGAGGAACTTAATGTGAGGTAGTCGAAACCGATCTCTCCGCCAATCGTGATATCGTGAGTTACGCGATAGCCGAAACTGCCCCAAGCACCGGCCCTCAGGTTAAATATCGCCGCGACAAAGGCGAGATTGCCCGGGATTGTGATCTTATTGTTGTAATAAAGGCCCGCGCCGGCTTCGACGGCGATCCGCGAGAATGCGGGCTTCGCGGGCGCTTCGGCCGCGGATGCTTCGGCTTCGTGAGGGGCGGCCGTTTGGCTATCTGAGTCGAGGGCCGGCTTCTCTTCAGGAGCGGCCTTAGCATCCGTCGGCGTTTTCCCGTCGGGCGTCTGTGCTGCCTTTTCCTCGGCCTTCTCTACCGGAGGCTTCGGGCTGAATCTTAGCGCGGCCGTGTCCACCGACATGCCCAGAGCGGCCGAGAACAGGAAAGAAGAATTGAGAGGTCCGCGCCCTTTTAGCGCGTCCAGGCCGAAGACGTAAGCCCCCGTCGAGATGCCTCCCATGAGCTTGAATGCGCGGCTGAGTTGCGCCGTCGAATCTATGCCCAAGACGACGGCTCCTAGACTGTCCGTACTGTTCGAGGCGGCGTAATGCTTGGACCTAAGTTCATAGCCAAGCGAGAGGAGAGCCGTGTACGGCACATTCTTCTTGAAAACATCGACCGTCATCGCGTAGCGCGTGAGACTATCGGTCACGAGGCTCCCGCCTGCGTCGAGCTCATTGAAGCGCTTGGCCGAGATCAGCCCCGAGACAATGGCATGGGGTACGTAAAAACCCGCGGCCAGCTCGGTTCGGGCTTGCGGGTCGCTGTCCGCCTGAAAGACAGATATAGCCGTTCCCCCGTCCGAACGCATGGATATATACGCGACGCCTGGCCATTGGAGCCTGACGGAGGCCGAAATCCCCGCCGAGAAGGGTACCGAGTCGGAGTTTAAGAAGCCGATGAGGGGGCCGACGGATATTCGCGCAATGCCTCTTTCGAATTGTACGGCGGCGATCGCGCTATTGCGCGTTACCGGATCGCGCTCGTAGGAGAGCCGAACCAAGGCATCTTCGCCAAGGGGGGCGGTTATCCACGCATCGCCTCCCCAAAAATAATTGGTGACGGGGAATGGACTTCCCGTTACCGGGGCTATAGGTGTCCAGGGCAGCTGTAGGTCGCTCGCCGCCGCCTCGAAGCCGAACTCCAAGGCCAGGGCGGCTTGGCCAGCCACAGCCAAGGCAAGAGCGGCCAGGGCTCGCGTAGCAATAGATCCGGTCCTCATCGACGTCTCCTTAATACGAGGTCTTGAGGCCGATAAAGGGCCTAAACATCCCGTACCATTTGGACGGGAAGGGGTAGAGGCGAAGGTCGAGCTTGAAGTCCCAGCGAACGCCGCCGGCGATCAGGGAATAATAGGGAGCCGTGTCTATCGCGAGGGGCGGAGTGACGGCAGCATCCAGTGTAAGAGGGCGGAAGGCCAGAAGTGTCTGGATGCCTCCCTCGGCTCCGCTTTGGGAGATATGCCCGAATCGCAGGTTGAAGGCTGCGTCCATGGCGTCCTTTTCGCCGAGAGCCCTGTAGTCCTTCTGCAGATACCAGCTCGGGTGGTAGAAGACGGTGATCGCGGCTTGGCCCGAACCGAAGTTGATGCGCGGCTCGAAGAGGAAGTACAGGTTATCGAGGGAGAATCCCGTCGTTGGGTCCCAGTAGCTCACGCCCGTCTGGGCGAAGAACTCGCCGACGTCGCCCGAAGTGGCATAAAAGAGAAGCCCGCCCCGATAGATGCCGTAAGCGCTTCCTGTCGTCGCGCCCGCGAAGATCTCCGCTTTCGCTGATGGACTGTTGACGAGGTATCGCAGGTCGCCCGACCAGGTGCCGGGACCGATGTTCGAATCTTGATAAATATAGAGGTATCCGACGGACGAGGTGCTCAGCTTGGGCGTCGTGGCAAAGCGGAAACCCGTACCATTGGCCGCATAGATGCCATCGAACCAGAGATTCGGGTTTCCGCCGACCCCGTCGGGGTACACCATGGGCCCACGCAAGTCGGTCGCAAAGGGAGCGGCTCCGAAAAGTTCGACAAAGTCGTCGCCTGAACAGAATGTGTCCATTTCGCCGACGAAATAGGATATGTCCAGAGGTAGGTCAAAGATGGAACGGGCAGTTACGGCGACGGTTCTAAGCCGGGGGCTAATGAGGTTGTCAATCCTATTTGCGAGGTCATTTTCGTAAGCTGGGTCGTAGGATGTCGGCGCGGGATTCGGGTTGGAATTCGCGAGATTGAGGGCGTTCTCGATGTTTCCGTTCAGAAAATCCAGCCTGAGGAGGCCGGAGAATTTGTCCCCGCCTTGCATTGAGAGGTCGAAAAAGAGCCGGGAACCAACCGTGAAGGAGCCCGTGTCCTCGTTTAGCTCGCCGTGCGTGAGGAGCTCGAGCTGATCGACCCGGAGATCCGCCGCGAAGAGGGCGCCGGGCGCCAGGACAGAGAGCGCGAGGACGAGCGGCAGAAGCGCGGCTCTGGGCTTAAGCATAGTCACTCACTCCTGGCCAATAAATACGGCCTTATGTGGATAATTGTACCGCCTGCGCGACGAGATTGCACGGCGCTTAGTTATTATCGGCTCATTTACCCCGCCGGAATGCCAAAAGCCGCCGCCGCATCGGCCTTGACGGAACGTGCTAACTATATAATGCTCTAAACACGATGAGCGACTATCTCGATCCCAATAATGAAGAGCTTCTCAAGGATTTTTTCTCCGAGGCGCTGGGGCAGGTGGAGTCTCTTGAGCAGAATGTCCTCGCTCTCGAGCAGGATGTCGGTAACCGCGACGCCGTGGATGAGATATTCAGGGCCGCTCACACCCTCAAGGGAGGGTCGGGCACAGTAGAGATGACCGAGCTGGCCGAATTCACCCATTTAGTCGAGGACCTCCTCGATTGCGTGCGTTCGGGCAAAGCCGTCGTCAACGAGGCGGTAATAGACGCCCTTCTCGGCTCGATCGATGTCATCAAGGCCATGCTCGATGCCAGAGGCGCGGGTTCCGTATATGTGGGCGACACTTCCGCTATAAAAGCGAAACTCGCGTCCTTCATCCCCGCCGGCAGCGTAAAGCACGCGTCGCCCAAGACCACGGCTTCCAAGACGGCAACGCCCGTCGCCGCGCCTTCATTCGCTCCGGCGCCGGCCTCTTCCGATCAGAGCGGCATCGAGCGGAGCGTGGCCGGTCTGTCCGAATACGAACTTCTCGAGCTTCGCGAAGCGGCAGGAGCCGGCAGGCGCATCTTCAGGCTCCGCCTAAGATTTAATGAAGACAATGTCATGAAGACGGTCTCGGCCATTCACGCCTTCGCCGCCCTTCGAGATGTTGGGACGGTGCTCAAGACGGTACCCGACTTCGAAAAGCTCTACGAGGACGCCTTCTACCCCGTTGTCGAGTATTTCGTCGCCGTCGATAAAGGCCCCGAGGAGCTCCGCCGCAAGGCCTTCATTCCCGACGTCGTGAGCGAGATATCGATCGATGAACTGGCCGGAGAAACGGCCGCGCCCGTCGCCAAGCCCCTTCCTTTCCCCGCCGCGTCCTTGGTTGCCGCGGCTCCCAAGGCTGCCCCGCGCGTAATTGCCGCCCCGTCCGCCGCCCCCGCGGACGAAGGCCCCTCCGATGCTTTGCCAGAGACAGTCCATCACGACGAGGCGCGCAGGCCATCTCAGGGCTCGATACTCCGGGTCGATTCGCGGCGCATCGACAACCTCCTCAATCTAGTCTCCGAGACGGTTATCAACAAGGCGACATTCAACCAGATTTCCGCGCGTTTCGGCGATCTCATGGGGGCCCTTCAAAGCTCCGAGGGTCGTTTCCGCGACGGCATCAAGGACCTTTTTGACGATCTACCCGATCACCTATCCGCCATTCAGCAGGGTAAGTCGGCCAAGGAGATCAAAAAAGAAATAGTCGAGAAGTATGGCTTCCTCTACCAATCCTTCGAAGGCTTCGAGGCGGACCTCAAGACCGACGTCGCTAAATTCCGCTCTACCGCTCAGAACCTCGGCCGCATAACTGGCGAGCTTCAGGAAGGCGTGATGCGCATCCGCATGGTGCCCATTAGCCAGATATTCAGCCGCTTTCCCCGCCTCGTGCGCGACCTGACAAAGTCCCTCAACAAGAAGGTTAACCTCGCAATAGAGGGAGAGGAAACGGAGCTCGACAAGTCTGTCATCGAAGATCTCCTCGACCCCCTTATGCACTCGGTGCGCAACGCCCTCGACCACGGCGTCGAGTCGCCGAGCGAGCGCGTCGCGGCGGGCAAGAGCGAGGAAGGCACGGTCCTACTCAAGGCCTCCAACGAAGGCAACATGATCGTCATCGAGATCGCAGACGACGGCCAAGGCATAGACGTCGAAGCCGTCCGAGCAAAGGCCATCGAGAAGGGCATCATTCATCCGAGCAAAGTGCTCACCGATATCGAGGCCTTCAACCTTATCTTCGAAGCGGGCTTCTCCACGGCCAGTCAGGTAACCAACATATCCGGCCGCGGCGTCGGGCTCGACGTCGTCAGGCGCCAGATCGAGAAGCTAAACGGCAGCGTCACCGTCTCGAGCCAGCGAGGCAAGGGCACGCGCTTTACGATCAAGCTGCCCCTCACCCTCGCGATAATCCAGGGCCTGCTCGTACGAGTGGGCAAAGAGACTTATTCGATTCCGATCACCAGCGTCATCGAGAGCCATCGGATCAAGCCCGCGGACGTCAGGATGATCGACAATTACGAGGTCATTAACATCCGCAACGACGTCGTGGCCCTGCTCAGGCTCAATCGGCTTTTTCGCATATCCACCAACGAGCAACGCGAATACCATTTTGTCGTAATCGTAGGCACCGCCGACAAGCGCGTCGGCCTCATGGTGGACTCTCTTATAGGCGAGGAAGACGTGGTTATCAAGCCGCTTCGCGACCAGTTCACGCAATCGCCCGGCATCGCGGGGGCCTCGATCCTCGGCGACGGCTCGGTATGCCTCATCATCGACGTAAGCCAGCTACTCGAGCTGGGCCTCAAGCGAGAGCTCGAGGAGCGGCGCCGCCTCGAAGCGACGATCCGCTAGCGCGGGCCAGGAGCAACACATGACGGCGCAAACCGAACTAGAGGCCAAAGCGGAGTCTGCCGAGCACGCGAAGAGGGCGGAAAAAGTCGATTTCAAGATGATCACCTTTTCCCTCGCAGGGAAAGAATACGGCGTCGACATCATGAACGTGAAGGAGATAGCGAAGGCGGCGCGATTTACCTACGTGCCCAACGCATCGCCTTTCGTGCGCGGTGTGTACAACCTTCGCGGCGAGATCATCTCGGTTATAGACCTGCGGATATTCTTCCACCTTCCCGCCGAGCGCAAGGATGATGAGGCCCTCGAGAGCCTCATCATCCTCAAGATCGACGAACATGTCTTCGGCGTTATCGTAGACGGCATCGACAAAGTGGTGGGCATCGCGTCGAACTCGATCCAGCCGCCCCATCCTATATTCGGCGATATAAACGTCAAGTACATCAAGGGCATCGTCGAGAACGGCGGTAAGCTCTACATCATCCTAGACGTCGAGAAGATCTTCGCTCCAGATCGGCCCGAGGAGTCGCCCAAGCCAGGCGCCCTCGAAACGCGAAGGGCCGAGGTCCAGTACCGCGAGGCCGAACCCGTCGGGGCCGCGGGAGGCGACGTGTCGGCTTCCTTCGTCAAAGAAACCCTCGCCGCTTTCCGGGGCTTTCACGTCACCTTCGTCAACGAGCTGTGGTTCGCGGCGCGCTTCGCGGCTTGGAAGGCGGAGCGAAAGGGCTCGGACCTCCAGCTCAAGGAGGCCTACGAGGCCGACCAATTCCTCGAGGGTTTCTTTTCGCCGTGCACGGGAACGCTCTGGGATGACGGCTATGCCGCCGAACTCGAGAAGACGCTCCCTCCCATCGAGGCCAAGAGCATCAATGTATGGAACCCAGGCTGCGGCAAGGGCTACGAAACTTGGGCCTTGGCCTGTGTCATGCGAAATCGCTACCCCGAGGCCAGGATAAAAATCTGGGCCAACGACTCCGACCTTCTCGCGATATCCATGGCGCCTAACATGGTCTTCCCCGAGAATGTACCCGAGTATTACCGCCAATTTACCGCGAAGGGCAGGAATGGCCTGGTCTTCGTCCAAGCCGTACGCGACTCGATATTTTTCGAATTCCACGACGTAATGAACGCCAATACGCTGCCGCCGCTCGATCTGATCCTCTGCCGCGATATGCTTTCCTTCTTGGTACCGTTAGACCAAAAGAGACTATTAGGCGATTTTTATCAAAAGATGAAACCCAACGGCATCGTGCTCTGCGGGGCAAATGAGCGCCTCGGCGAGGGTTGGGCTGCCACGGGGGCGGGGGCTGTACAAGCCTTCCGCAAGGACAAATAAGGCATACGAGGAGAGCGCAATGAGAGTCGAATACATCAATCCTTTTGTGGAAGCGGCATTTAATGTCCTTAGGGAAGTCTTGCAATCCGACGTGCGCCGCGGCGAGCTGTATCTCAAGTCGACCTCGATGCCGGTAATGGGCGTCGCCGCCATCGTCGGCCTAGCGGGCGACGTCGAGGGCCGCGTTCTTTTTGACATGGACAGGCCTACAGCCCTCAAGATAGCCTCCGTGATGAACAACGAGGATCTTAAGGAATTCGACGATCTTGCCAAGGCCACGATCACGGAGCTCGCCAATATGATTACCGCGCAGGCGATCACCAAGCTCCACGACCTCGGCTTCCGCTTCGACCTTACGCCACCGGCTATCTTTACCGGCGACAACATGGAAGTGTCGAACGCCGATGTCGAGGCCCTCATCGTTCCCATGGAGACGGGACACGGGAAGATCGAGATCAACGTAGCCGTTCGAGAGCGCGCGTAATCATCCTTGACATCGGGGTCGCGGGGCTGTTATAAAAGTTCCTGCGCATTAGTGTCCGCCCGCCGCGAGTCGGGCGTCTACGGAAGGGGCGGTTAGCTCAGTTGGCTAGAGCACCAGTATGACACGCTGGGGGTCGCAAGTTCGACTCTTGCACCGCCCATAACCAAAAAAGCTCATCCGCAAGGATGAGCTTTATTTTTAACCGCTGCGCAAGAGCCGCGGGGCGCTCGCTATTCCGTCCTAAAGCAGCCGATCGCCTCTTCCATCGCGCTAATGGTGTCCATCGTCCCTTTTGCCATCTCCGATACTTTCTTCGCGCTATCGGCGATGCCGCTCGCGCCGATCTCCATCTCTTCCATGCTGTCCTTGATGTCAGCCGTCGCCTCGCGGAGCCGTCCGATCTCCTCCAGCACCGTATTGTTTCCCGCGCTCATCTCCTCCGAGCCAGTCTTTACCTGCGAGGTGATGTCGTTCATCGATCTGAGGGCGTCCAGCACTTGTTTCGAGCCTTCTTTCTGCTCAAGCATCGCATGCTGAACTTCGCGGACCAGCGCCTCCGTCTCCCCGATCCTCTCGGCCACGCGCGCGAAGGACTCCTCGGACTCCTTCGACGAGGTGACCACTTCTTCGATCGCCTTTTGCACCTGCGAGAGTTCGGTTCGTATTGTCTTTGACTGTCCGGCCGAAGTCTCCGCTAAGCGTCGAATCTCGTCGGCGACCACCGAGAAGCCCCTCCCGGCCTCGCCCGCGTGCGCCGCTTCGATCGCTGCGTTCATCGCCAGGAGGTTGGTCTGCGAAGCGATCGTCGAGATTACTTTATTCGCCTCGAGCAGGGCCTCTGAACGCTCGGATATCTGCTCGATGCGGGCTCTGGCTTTAGCCTGCGTGGCCTTGCCTTCCATGGCCGCCGTAAGCAAGGAGCCGAACTGATCGGCCATCTTGTCTATCGATGTCGTCACCGATCCTATGTTTCCTACCATTTCTTCGATAGATGCGGAGGCCTCCGTGACGCTGGAAGCCTGATCGGAGATGAGGCCTTCCAATGATTCGATGTTCTTCGCGATCTCCTCGACCGCGCTCGCCGATTCGGCGACGCTCGCCGATTGGAAATGGGTCTTTTCCCTTACCCGCCGGACATTCGAGGATATCTGGACCACGGCTCCCGCGGCGTCGTCGGCGCTTTTCCTGAGCGCTTCACCGAGATCGCTTAATTTTCTCTGAGCGGCCTTGATGTCGGCCATGCTTTTTGCCAGGCCGTTGCAGAAGCCGTTTACCATGCCCGAGATCGATCCGAGCTCGTCGATCGAGATGATGGATATCTTCCCTCGAAGGTCCTTCTCAGCCGCCGAAAGCTGCTCGAGCTGGTCCATCACCGAACGGTAGATCATTCCCGTATTCGCCGTCCACAGAGTCACGAGCAAGACGGAGATCGCGAAGTATGCGCCGGAGACTCCGATCGCCGCGAAGAGCGCGCCAGAGGCGATGGAACCGTTCCCCTTCTCCATCGCGCCAATGACGAGGAGGGCGATCGCGACGGCGAAAAGGAAGGTCATGAGGATCATGAACGTAGGAATGATGAAGTTTTTCCGTTGCTGCCGCGATTCGCGAAGGTCGATGGGATAGCGGACGAGACGCATATCGCGAAGGACCCTGCTGCCCAACCTGTCCGCCAGGATGAAGATAAATGCCGCGTCGAGCATGCCCGTCGAGAGCAGGAAAAGGAAAAACGGCGCTTGTCCCGCTACTTGCAGGCCAATCGCGCCGCTGAAAAAGTATAGGGCCGCGAGGTACATGACGATGAAGGCCATGAAAATCGAGAGCGAGCTGAGCGGGACGTCGCCCAAGGCTTTGAGGGCAGCCTTATACCGCTCGGGCTTAGCCTGGCTGGCGACGAAATCGAGGCGATATATCCTGGCTTTTCCCCCGACGACCGCAGAGCTCGCTAGGATGAATAGGCCGCCCGCGATCCCTACCGCCTCGAGGGCCCGAGACAACGATACGCTCGGATCGCGGTAAACGGCGATAGCCAAGCCGACTATAGCGACGAACGCGATTCCAGCCGCCGCTACGATAATACGAAACGTCACTGTCCGTTTAGTCATGAGCTTCTCCAATTATTTTTATTCTAAATTATGGCGTCTCCGTCGTCCATGCCATATTATAATACCACAAGCCCCGAGGAGCGCAAATCGCAAATCGATCGTGGGCTCAGGTGCTTTTCCCCGGAGAGTTCCGCGGCGAGCTCAGCAAAAGGCCTGCCGTCGCTCTCGCGGGCAAGCGCGGCTATGACCTTCGCCGTTTCCTTCGCAGCTTCCCGAGGTAAAATAAGCTCATGCCCCGCGCCTCGATAGGTCCATGCCAGCCGCGAAAGTTTTTTGTCTAGAGCTCGGGCGGCGGGCAGCCCAGCTATCCAATGCGCACGTCCCTCGCCTTGCGATCGGGATGCTTCGAGCTCTGCCGCTGCGCGCGCCATAAGGTCCCTTACGAGATTAGCGGCGGGTCCCGTGTCGGTAGACGCGCCGCGCTTTCCTCGAGGCAGTCCCGCTTCTTCTAGGGCGCGCAGGGCCGCGTTTTGCCGCGACGAAGAGAGCGCTAGCCCCTCGCCGGACATCCAGGCACCGAGCGTCGCGGCTAAGGGGCCGTCGAACTCGTCGAAGCTGTCGTCGCCCGCGAAGCGAAGGTCGTTATTAGCGAAATCCCAGGGTTTATCGATGGGTTGGAGCTTCGGCCCTTGGCCCGGCTGTCGGCCTGTTCCCTTCCCATCGAGCCACTCTCCGTACATCCTCGAATGGCGGGTAAGGACAAAGCGGTGCCAGAATGCCGAGTCGATAAGCCCGGACGCGAAAAGCTGCCGGCAGAGCTCGGAAGAATCGACGATGTCCCACCTCGATTGCCCGGGAAAACCGTAGATGAGATAGGCGTGGATCAATAAGCCCGCCCGCCGCATCGCGACGAGGGTTTTAATGAGGCCGGCCAAGTCGAAGCCTTTATCCGTCATCTCGAGGCCGGACTCGCTGGCTATTTCGATGCCGCCCGATACGGCGATGAGGCCGGAAGCGGCTAGGTACTCGCACCGCGCTTCAGTCCATGACGAGTCGAAGCGGACGTTGCCCCAGAAGTGAAATGGCGTCTTTCCCGCCCGCGTCCGGAGCTTGTTCGCGCGAGCAAAGGCGAGGAGGCTCGCCATTGGCAAGGCCTCATCGACGAAATGGATGCCGTAGAGACCGGTGCGCGCGGCGGCGGCGTCGGCGGCCTTCATGATGGCTGGTATATCGGCTGGGCAAAAGAGCGATACGTATTCGAGGCTCGTATCGCAGAAGGAGCAGCGGCGCCAATAGCAGCCGTGCGCGAGGCTATACTTCAGCCAGGGCGAATCGGACCAGAGCCTATGCATCGGGTTATCGGAGTCGACCGCTTGGATATAGCGGTCGAAATCGACGCTTGCATAATCGGGGGCGATGGATTCAAGGGCTTCGATCTCGTCGCCGCGCAGCCTCTGCGCTTCGTCGCAGGTGGCACAGCGGCGGAGGGCGGGTTCCGATGCGGCCTCGTCGCCCTCGTCGAAGCCCGCCGCGACCACGCTGCCTTCAGCGTCCCGGTACATGGTTTTGTATAGGCGCTCGCGGTGCGCTCCCGCCTCGACCTCGAGGATCGACTCTATCGAGCCGTAGCCGGCGTCGAAGCAAAGGTAGTCGCAAAAATCGAAGATGCCGCCGTCGCGGAGGCCCCGAAGCTCCGTCGAGACGTAGCCGCCCCCGAAGAGGATGCGTGTCCGGGCTCCGAAAGCCTCGCGGCCCGAACGGGCGCAGGCGAGGGCGCCAAGGAGACAGCCGGGGAAGGGCAGGGTGACGAGGAGGAGGTCGGGAGCCTCGTCCCACTTCCGCCATTCGGCGGCGAGGAGGGGCGCGTAAGCCGAACCCAATAAGGGCGATGATTCGAGGGCCGCGCGTATCGTCGAGAATCGCGAGGCGCTCGCGGCGATTCGTTCGCCGTAGCGGATCGTTTGGAAAGAAGGATCGAGGACGTACGATATGAGATCTCCGAGGTCCTCGAGGATGGCGGTCGCGAGGCCCCGCGCTTCAAAAGCAGCGACGGTCCCGCCGCGCGCGTCCAGAAAAGCCTCCGCGCGCATTCCGCGCGGAAACTCGACCGCCTGGGCGAGGCGATGGGCGAGGGAGGGGTCCTGCCCCGAGAGGAAGGTGACGATGCCGTCGATCCACTCGAGGTACAGACCCTCGTATGAGATGTAGCGCTCGAGCTGCGAGATCGCGGCTTCGTCCGCCGCGGCGCCGCCGACGGGCGGCTCTCCATCGAGGATCCGTCTCGCGGCTTCGAAAGCCGGCGCGATGCCCCCGCGCGAGAAGACCGCTCGGTAAAGCTCGATGGAATGGTCTAGTGTCCGGGCATCGACGCCGCGAGATCGCAGAAAGGCCCCCAGGTAGTGAACCGCCGGGTAGGGAGTGTTGAGCTGAGCAAAGGGCGGTTGTACGAGAAGGGCCTTCATAACCTCAGTATGGGGTCTACTTAACAGTAAAGGACAGGGAGCCTCGGGCTGAATGCTTGGAGCTGAAGCTCGACGACTTCGAGTAGGCGAAAATCATGTTGATCTGGCCCTTCCAGAGCGCCGCGCTTGAAGGCAGGCTAAGTTCGAGAACGCTGAGGTCTCCCGTGGTTTTTACAAGCCATTTCTTTACCACTAGCTCTTTCGCGTCGGTGTAGAAGTGCCCGACGCCGGCCTTCTCGATAAACGCAGGTTTTCCGTCCTGAATCGCGCCTAGGAAGAGGCGGGAGCCGTTCATCACCAAGCCGCCCACGCCAGCGGCGACCCATCCTGAGGAGGGAGCCTCGACGGCGATATAGAGCATATCGTCGGAACCGAGGGTCGCGTAGATCTTCATGCCCGACACGGCGCCTGAATATTGGTACTCCGAGGCGGCGATGACGCCATCGACCTTCGGAAGCGATGAGCTCTTGGAAAGCGCGGCCTGCGCAAAGGCTCCGCTCGCGACAACGAAAGCGATATACGAAATAGCGGCTAATCTTTTCATGTTGAGTCTCCTTGTCGTCAAGAATAGCTTTATTTTATTTCCGAATCAACGCAATACTGCGTTGTTTCGGTCCGCGCTGTCCACTCAGCCCTGGATCGCGAGACTAAGCGAGCCCCTCGCTTTATGGTGCGCATACGCGGTCGTGTCGGAGTACGCGAAGAGGAGATCGAGCTTGCCGTCCGTCAAAGCCGCGGCTGCGGGGAGGGCCAGCTCGAGGGTCGTCGTTCCGTCCGTCTTTTTGACCGCCCATTTAGAAACGACGAGATCCTGCGGGTCGCCATGTGAATGCCCAGCTCCCAACTGCTCGTAGAAGCTCTGCTTCGTTCCAGTGTCGAAGGCGATGAAGAGGCGGGAGCCGTTCATCACGAGGCCGCCCACCCCGAGCGCCACCCACCCGGCGGTGTTCGCTTGGATCGACAGGTAGACCATGCCGTCGGAGCCGAGTGTCGCTCCGATCGTCATCCCGGATACGTTCGTATTGAATTGGTACTCGCTCGCTCCCATCGTTCCGTCGGCAACCGGGATCGATGAGCTTGCCGTAAGGGAGGCCTGGGCTTGGGCTGAAACCGCCAGGGCAAATACGGCGACAATAATCGCTATAGTTCTTTTCATTAGGTTCTCCTTATATTTTAGAATATGTATTTTATTGCGGAGAGGCAACTGAAAGCGAAGGAAAGCCGAGCGATCGCTTCATCCGCAGCAGGCGCTTCCGGAGCCGCAGATGGGCTCCCTTCCCGTCAGCTTGCCCAGAATTATGGCCCCCGCGCAGCCGACCCCGGCAGTCACCTTAATCGCTCCGCAGGGACAGTTGCGCGCGCAGGCCCCGCATTCCATGCAGAGTCCGCGATCGTGAATCACGGCTTTTCCGTCTTGGAGCGCGAGGACGCCATGGGGACAGACCTCGAGGCAATCGCCGCAGCCGATGCATGTCTCGCCGCAGATCGTCAGCGTCTCGCCGTTCTTTAAATACCGATACTCGGTCATGCTCATCCTCCAATATGCCGCTTTATAAACCGAAAATGCGCGCGCAGGCTCCGAGCGCGATGCCGGAGCCGAGGGACGCGATTATCGGGACGATGGATTTCTCTAGCTCGAGATTCGCTCCAGGTTGACTGGTGAAAGTCGATGAACCCGTGAAATTGAGGCCGATAAACGAGGCTAGCGCCGCGCTCGCTAGGACTACCGCCGCTCCCATGGCAAAGCCCATGCCTCCGATAATCGCGCACGCGAGACCCCAGGCCGCGCCGAGGACCGCCCCTTTGACCGAGAAGGCTCTTGTCGGCAGGAAAGGCAGGAGGGCGGGAAAAGCCAGGGTGCCGACGAGGATCGAACCGATGGTCGCGACGAGAAGGCCGATAAAGCGCTGCGCGAAAAGCGGGCCTAAGGGTAGGGCGCCAAAGAACGAAAGAGCGAGCGCGCCTATAGCAAAAGGCCATGCGTGGGAGAGCTCTACCGGGGCTACCGCCATCCTGTCCGCCAGGCGGAACTCGACTCGCCGCATCGCGTCGGTTTTTTTCATGCCGGATGCAAGGAATGCGGCTATGTCTGCCGCCCGAACCGGCCCCCAAACGACGCGGAAGCTCGACACGCGGGCGATCTCCGGGCCTGAGACTCCCGGGGCCCCGAGCTGGGGCAGGATGAGGGTCTTGTGCGAAACGATGTCGCTCAGCCTGAGTCTCGCTGTTTTTTCCAGGAGCTCAGACGTGCCGAAAGTTCCCTTCCCCGCGGCGCACCACACGTTGACGCCCTTGGTGTCGAGGACGACGAGCCACGCATCGATGCCGTCCAGCTCCTGGCGCAGCTTATCGAAGGTCAGCTTGTAATTAGCCGTAACGAGGAGGGGCGAGGCAGGCGAGGGATCGCCGACGGCGTAGAGCCCCGGCGTTACTTTGTAGTCGTCGCGAAAGATATCCCAGCGCACTGCCCAATCGCCGATGTGGTCTTTCGCGGTGAGGCGCTTCGAAACTAGGGGCACGAAGCGACCGGCGATCTCCTTGTATCCCGTGACGTAGGATGGATCGCCTCCCTCGAATTTCGAGTATCCGACCAGCGACTCCTTGGCTTTCTTGAGGACTGGCGTGAGCTTCATCGCGTTATTCTCCTTTCTTGTCGGACGCGGAGCCGCATGATATGCCTCGCAGGCGATTGGCGCGGATAGCACTGGCGAGATAGGAGATGGTCTCGGATAACGCTTCCCTGCGTCCGCCATCGGCGCCGGCGAGAATGGTTTCGTAATACTCGTCGCAGCTTCGATTTATGGAATCGGCCTTATCCATGCCATCGGGGAGGAGTTCCAGAATCTGCCTGCGTCTATTCGCCGGATCGTCCGCCCTCGATACCAGGCCAGCGCGCACGAGCGAATCGGCGGTCCTGCTAAGGGTGCTCGGATCGAGTTCGAGGGCATCGGCCAGCTCGCCGATGCTCGCGCTCCTTCGGTCCTCGATCTCGAGGAGGAGATGGCATTGCGCGCTCGTAACCCCGCAGCATTCCGTCAGCGAGGCGAGGCTAAGCTCGACCTCGCGCTCGAGGGCCCGCAGCGAGCGGCGAAAGTCCCTAACCGAGTCGGCGCCGTCTTTTACTATGACCGGAATGGTTGACATATGTATGATACATATAATGCTTATTACATGATATGTCAAGACCGTATTGGCGCTCCAAATAACAGTTGAATAGTGGTTCATCTGCTAAGTATCTTTTCTCCGTGACAAGAATTTCGGTTATCAGGAGAATAGTATGAAAACGCTGGCGGTTTTCGGCGCTTCGGGAAAGACAGGGCGCTTTGTAGTGGAACAGGCGCTCAAGAAAGGGTATGCCGTGAGGGCCTTGGTCAGGGATCCCTCGCGGGTCGCCAAATCCGGTCCCCAGTTCCAGGTGATCCAGGGAGACGCCACTAACTCCGCCAACGTAGAGGAGACGATCAAGGGATCGGACGCGGTGATCAGCGTTATCGGTGGAGCGAAGAATTCCCCGCCCGATATCAAACTGCTCTCCGCAAAGTACATTCTTGCCGCGATGTCTAAGCAGGGGGTAAAACGCTTTCTCAGATTGGCGAGCGCCCCTTTAGGGGTTCCTGGCGAGGGCGATAGAGCGAGCTTAGGCCAAAAACTGATGGCGGGAATGATTAAGTCGATGATGAAGGCGATGGTGGAAGACGAACTGAAAAGCGCCGAGCTTATCCGATCCAGCGCCGTGGAGTGGACCTTGGTCCGCGCTCCCATGCTGAACGACAATCCCGGTAAATCGGACTGCAAAGTCGGCGCGCTTGGCTCCGTTGGGAACAAAGTCTCACGCGAGACCGTCGCGATCTTCATGCTGAATGAAGTGGAAAAAGGGCAATACATGCGCAAGTCTCCGCTGGTCAGCGATTAAAAATCGACGCTAGAATGAACGATGCTTCGCAGCGAGCGGCAGCATGGCTGAGCTCGTTTTTTTATGCTATCGCTTTAGTCTTGGGTCCCGAGGAGTCCGCATGAAATCCTACGCCAAAGAGCTATGGTTTGATACGAAGAACAGGTATGAGCTCATCGACATCACAAGCCAGGTCGAGGCGGCGCTCGCGGATTCGGGCATCGCCGAGGGTCTCTGCCTGGTCAACGCCATGCACATCACGGCGAGCGTTTTCATAAACGACAATGAATCGGGTTTGCACGCCGACTTCCTCGAATGGCTCGAGAAGGCGGCGCCTCACGAGCCTGTGGCGAAGTACCGCCACAACGTCGGGGAAGACAATGCCGACGCGCATATCAAACGGCAGATCTTCGGGCGCGAGGTCGTAGTCGCGGTGACCGAGGGCGAGCTGCATTTCGGGCCTTGGGAAAGGATTTTCTATGGCGAGTTCGACGGCCGCAGGCGCAAGCGCGTGCTCGTGAAGATCATAGGCGAGTAAGGCGAGGTCTTGACGTGGGCTCGAGTATCCGGGTATAAAAAACCCGATAAATGCCGCTGTAGCTCAGTTGGTAGAGCAATGGACTGAAAATCCATGTGTCAACAGTTCAATTCTGTTCGGCGGCACGAGGCCGACCCTTGGAGGGTCGGCCTTTTCGTTATAAAGCGCCTTCGATATACTAGAGGCATGAAAATACTTGTGGTCGGCGGAGCTGGTTATATCGGAAGTCACGTTACCCGTGAATTCCTGGACTCGGGCCAGGAAGTCGTCGTATTCGACAATCTATCCACGGGCTCGCGGGGCAATCTCTTCGCCGATGCGCGCTTTATCGAGGGCGATATCCACGATTATCCCGCGCTTCAAAAGGCGATGCGCGGCTCTGACGCGGTCATTCACCTGGCAGCGGCCAAGGCTGCCGGAGAGTCCATGCTGAAGCCGGAAAAATATTCCGTCCAGAACATCTGCGGTTCGGTGAGCATCATCAACGCGGCCGTCGAGGCGGGCGTGGGCCGGCTCGTGTTCTCCAGTTCGGCGGCTACCTACGGAGAGCCCAAGTACCTGCCGATCGACGAGAAGCACCCGACCGAACCCGAAAATTACTACGGCTTTACGAAGCTCGAGATCGAACGCATCCTCGCCTGGTACGATAAGCTCAAAGGTTTGCGTTTCGCGGCCCTGCGCTACTTCAACGCGGCCGGTTACGATACAAAAGGCAGAATTTCCGGCATCGAGAAGAATCCGGCCAACCTGATACCCGTCATCATGGAAGTAGCCGCCGGTATGCGGCCATCCCTGAAGGTCTTCGGCACGGACTATCCGACCAAGGACGGAACGGGCGTACGCGACTACGTGCACGTTAGCGACCTCGCCCGCGGCCATCTCGCCGCCCTCGACTGGATTTCGCGGAACGACAAGAGCCTCGTCGTGAACCTCGGCTCCGACGAGGGGCTTTCCGTCCTCGAGCTCATCGAAGAGGCGCGCCGCGTCACGGGCAAGCCCATAGACGCCGAGATGGTCGGCCGCAGGCCCGGCGATCCGGCGGGGCTCGTGGCCTCGTCCGCGCTCGCCAAGGAGCTCCTCGGCTGGGAGGCGCGCGAATCCGACGTCGGTACCCTGATCGGCTCGACCTGGGCCGTGTACAAGGCGCGCGCGTGATCGAAAGGAATATCCGATGACCGTGAAGGATAAGGTTTTCAAATGGCTCGAGAATTCCGTCGATGGCATAGTCGAGCTCGAGTCCCTGCTCTCCTCCATCCCCGCGATCGCGCCGGAGTCGGGCGGGCAGGGCGAGATGAAAAAGGCCGAGGCCCTCGTCGCCTGGCTCGGCTCGAAGGGCATCCGCGATATCGAGCGCTACGACGCGCCCGACCCACGCGTCCCGGGAGGCAAACGGCCCAACATCGTGGCCACGGTCGCCGGAGCGGATGGCGGGGCCGGGGCTAGGGTCTGGATCATGAGCCACCTCGACGTCGTGCCCGAAGGCGACGCTTCGATGTGGAGGACCGATCCCTTCAAGGTCCTGCGCCAGGAAGGCCGCGTGTACGGCCGCGGCGTCGAGGACAATCAGCAGGGACTCGTCGCCTCGGTCTTCGCGGCGCTCGCAGTCCTCGCCTCGGTCGCCGTCCCCGCTCGCGAAGTGAAGCTCCTCTTCGTCGCGGACGAGGAAGTCGGCTCGGCCTTCGGAATCCAATACCTTCTACGGACGCAAAAGCTATTCAGGAAGGATGACCTCATAATAATCCCCGACGGAGGCAACGCCGAGGGCAGCGAAATCGAAGTGGCCGAAAAGAACCTCTGCTGGCTCAAGGTATCCACTAAGGGCAAGCAATGCCACGGCTCCACTCCCGACGAAGGCGCTAACGCCTTTCTCGCGGCCTGCGATCTGGCCCTACGCGTCCACGAGTTGGAAAATACGGTGTTCGCCGAACGCGATCCTCTCTTCCAGCCCGACCGCAGCACCATCTCCCCGACGAAGAAGGAAGCCAACGTTCCCAACGTGAACACGATCCCAGGCGACGACGTATTCTATTTCGATATGCGCATCCTGCCGCGCTACTCGATCGACACGGTCCTCGCCGAGGTTTCCAAGGCGATGCGCGAGGTCGAGGCGAAGCATAAGGTGAAGATGTCCTACGATATGGCGCAGCGCAACGAGTCAAAGGCTACCCCGCCCGACGCCAAGGTCGTGAAGAGACTCGCCAGGGCGGTCAAGGAGGTGTACGGCGTGGACGCGAAGCCGATCGGCATCGGCGGCGGCACCGTAGGCGCCTATCTGCGCAATGACGGTTTCGACTGCGTCGTTTGGGCCCGAATGGACGACACCGCCCATCAGCCCAACGAATACGCCATCCTCGATAATATCGTAGGCGACGCGAAGGTTTTCGCTTCTCTCATGTTGGGCGACTAATACACGACGACGACTTTTCCTTGGCGCAGCAACTCGCGGTTGCCGGCGCTCGAGAGGATGCGGAGCGCGTCCTCTCGAGCGATGATATAGTCGGTGTGATGATCGCCGAAGAGCTCCAGCGCCATGACGCGCATCGGATCCGATCCTACCCGCTCGCCGGCCTCGACGCCGATCGCGGACGCATAACCGAGGACGCCCGCCCTTGCGGCGCCGGCGTTGCCGGCGAGCACTTCGGGGAGAACGAGGCTCCTATCGAGGACTAGGCCCATCCCCGAATCGAAAACCCTCGGAAAGAGGCAGGGCTCGGCCGAACCCTCGACGGCCTCCCCGTGCACCGGGAGGCTTCCCTTCGCGTATATGACTATGCCGGTATATTCTCGCGTCGGCCTCTCCTCGAGGGGAGCGCGGATAGGCGAGGGTTGGGAACCGGAGAGAAAGAGCGAGGCCACCGCGTCGAGGCTTAAGGAATAGGTCGCGAGGAATCGCCGCATGTCCTTCGAGAAGGAGGAGCTCTCGACGCGGGCCAGGTCCGCTAGCGCTACGAGAGCGTTGGGATCGAAGGTCCCGTCGGCGACCGCGTCCTCGATGGTTCGGTGCGAATCGGCCTGCAGCGCGAACACCGCGTCCTTCGCCAGGGCGGGAAGGTTGCGCTCGATCATCCGCTCGGCGGCGAGCCTGCCTTCGGGCAGCTTGAGGCCCGCGGCCGCGAGATCGAGCGCGACGTCGACGGTGAGAACGCGCGCCTTCCAGTCGACGCTCGAGCGCGTCGTGTATACCCGCCGATCGCCGCCTGTCGGCGCGCTTTCGGCGACGACGGGGCGCGCGGACGCGAGGGCGAACAGCGCGCAGACGAGGATGCGAAGAAGCGATGTTCTTTTTCTCATGGCGTCGCTTTGAGTATCGGCACACGGAGCGTCTTACCTTCGCGGATGACGCTCGAGAGAGTGAGGCCGTTGCGCTCCGCGAGGAGCTCGGGCTGGACCTCGTAGCGGAGGGAGATGCTCCAGAGGCTGTCCCCCTTGGCCACGACGTAGCTCGAGGCGAAGTCCGGCGCCTCCCCTACGGCCGTTTCCGGATCGGGGGGCGGCGCGTCTTTGAGCGCGGGCACGACGACCACCTGTCCAAGCCGGATGCGGTCGGGCTGGAGCCCCGGATTCGAGTCGACGATGGCCGGCATGGGCGCCCCATAGCGGCGTGCGATGCCGGACAAGGTGTCGCCCGAGCGGACGGTGTGGAGGTAATAGCGCACGAGCTTGCGCGCGGGATCGTCCATGACGACCCTCACCGCGGCGGATGCGGAGGCGGGTACCTTGAGGGAGTATCCCGAGCCCGGCGGGGTGACGCCGTAGCAGAGCTCGGAGTTGGCTTCGCGGAGCAGGGCGAGGCTGACGCCGGCCTGCTCGGACAGGAGCTTGAGATCCATTGGGCGATTTGTCGCGATGGCCTCCCATGCGTCGGATTTTTCCCATGACAGCTCTAAGCCGTTGCGCCCGGGATAGCTGAGGATCGAGGCGACCGCGAGGAATTTGGGAATGTAGCCCGCGGTTTCTGCCTTGAGAAGACCGCGCCTCCGCAGCTCCCAGTAGTCGGGAGCCTCCGCCCCATCACGCTTGGCCTGGGCGATCGCGCGGGCCAGGGCTCCGTCCCCGCAGTTATAGGCCGCTAAAGCGAGGTTCCAATCGCCAAAGACGCCGAAATTGTACGCGAGCTTGCGAAGCGCTCCGTCGGTGCTCTTCATGAAATCGCGCCTCTCGTCGACCCAGTCGTTTATCCGTATCCCATAGCCTGCGATGGAGTTGCGCATGAATTGCCAGAGCCCCGCGGCCCCGCTCTTGGAAATGTCGCGCGGCGAGAATTCCGATTCGACAACGGGGAGGAAAGCGAGTTCGTCGGGGAGGCCGTAGAATCGAATCCTCTCCTCGATATACGGAAGGAAGGGCTTGGCCCTGGCCATTATCGCGGCGAGCCACTTCTTGCCGTCCGCGGTCAGGTAGGCTGTCCTTATAGCTTCGAAGCTATCCTCGCCCCATGGCATAGGGATTCCGAAGAGCGGGGCCGCGGCATGGCTTTGTATCGGCGGACCCGCCTCGCCCCAGGGACTACTCGGGGTTTCGGGGCCAGAGCGCTGCGGCTCTGCCCTGGCTGGAGGAACTGTTGCCTGCGCCGCCATGGCTGCGGAGGCTATCGTTATCGCTATCGCTATCGCGGCGCGGCGTACCGAGGCGATTCGCGAATGCTGCGAGATCATTGCGTTTTCTCCCCAAAATAAATGCCCGCCCATTCCCAGGACCCGTGGATCTCGGGATCGGCGGGAAAATACACTTTACGAAAACAGAAGTACCAGGTAGATAACTTATCGGCCCAACCCCAGGTCTTTAAATAGGCCTCGCGACGATTCGAGCCTGAATCGAGCTCGCTCGCCGCGTTGATGCGCTTGCCCGCCATGAATTCGCCGAAATCAAAGAGGGCTCGCGCATTCGAGTCGGCCTCGTCGCTATGCCAGCCGGAGGCGAAGAAATTGACCTTCGCCCTATAGTTACGTAGTCTATTTGAGTCTCCCTCGGCGAGAGCGGACCTGACCTTGCCCACGAGGACCTGAAGATCCTGATATACCCAATCCTTCGGACTGTTGTATAAATCGACTATGCCTCGAGCGTACCTGAACGCATCGGGGTAGCCCGGTATCGCGGCGTCGAAGAAGGGCAGGAATTCCGAGTAGGTTTTAACCGCCAGATCCCAATCGCCGACCCGCTCGTATTCCTTGGCGAGTAGGAAGAGGGTCGAGCCGTCGCTCGCCTCGTCGGGGAAGCGGGCAATCAGGTCCTTGTAGTATCCGATGCGCCGCTCCGGCGAGTCGACAATGGCGATGAGACGCGAGAGGCACTCGCGGTGCAAGGATCGGCCATCGACCATCGTGTCGGGCCTTTCCTTGAGAGCGCGATCGTAGTAGATGGCGGCGATCGGGGCGGAACCGTCTTGCTCGTAGGCGTAGGCGGCCGTGAAAAGGTACCAGGCGCCGTAGGGATCGGCGGCGCCTCCTGGGCTTACCGCCGCGTCGATGGCATCGAGGCTCGAGAGGAGGGCGGCGAGGCGGCCGTATTCGCGAGCGCGCATGAGGTTGGATGATATCTGGCGCAGGGCGGCGAAACGCTGAACGGGGTTTTTGTCCGCCTCCCCGAGGAGGCCGTAAAGTTCTGAGAGCTCGGCCCGGTCCGCTTTTCCGCCGGCTTCGTAGGCCGATCGGGCCGGCGAGCAGGCCTGGAACGAAAGAACCGCTCCCATGGCGACCGCCGCGAGGAAGGGGGCAGTCGCAGCCCGAATACGACCCGCAACAGGGAAGAAGCGGGAACCCCGCCGTCTCGGCATGGGGCAAGAATAGCACGCTGCCTTTTCCATTGGCAAGATCGGCCTCTTTCTATACAATTTGATTACGCATGAACAAGCGCCGACCCCGCTCCGACGACGTGCTCTTTATCTCGGCCCTCGCGGCCATCCTCCTCGGGGTGGCATTCCTGCTCTATACGACGCGCACCTTCGTCGGCGCGCCCCGCGTCTGGCCCCTCATCGTGATAGCCGTCGGAGGCGCCCTTCTCTATTTAGCCCTCGTACGCGGCGCCTCCTTCTATTTTTTCTTCAGCGGTCTACTCTTCGTACTGGAAGGCTCTTTCTTGCTGGCTTCCCTCCTTTTCGACTGGAGGCTCGCCAAGGCATGGCCTCTCGGTATGGCGATCGCCGGCCTTGCCGGACTCGTATCCGGCCTTGCGGCTAAAAAGAGGCTAAGGGCCTTTTTCGCCGTACCTTCGCTCGGCTTTACCTTTCTCGGGCTAATCTTCACCGCCTTCTCTTTCGGCCTCATACGTGTCAATCTTAGAGGCTTCATTTCCGTTTGGTGGCCTACACTCCTTATAGCCGGCGGAGTCTCCCTCTTCGTAGCCTACGGTCTTTCGCGGCGCGCCGCGGCTCGGCGCGCCAAAGGGGCCGAGGACCGCGTGAAGGCGCGCGCCGGCGGGGCACCCACCGATATCTCGGGGCGGGCGCGCGGCCCCTCGTCCGGGCCATGAATCCCGTGCTGCGCCGCCACGCGGCGCACCGCGGCGGTATCCGCGTGGCGGCGGCGGTCTCCCTCGCCCTCATAGTCTCGGTTTCCTGCGCATCGAAGCCCAAGGCGGTCGTTCCGCCCGCCCAGGCCATCCTTAGCCCCGCGGCCGCCGTTCCGGCGGCGAGGGACGGCGGTCAAGCCGCGCCGAGTACCTTGCCCGCACCGGCCACGGCGCCGGCCGATGCTCCCGCGGCTCCCGTCAACGCGCAGAGCGGAGGCACGGCGCTCAAGACCGCGGACCCGGCCACCCTTGCGCGCGGCCGCGAGGAGCGCGAGGCGATAGAGACCTCTATCGTATTCGGGTCGCCCTCCTCCCTCGAGCGGGCCCGAGAGCTCGCTTCTCAAGCCAAGGCGATTAAGGCGGAGGATGTCGCCGCCCTCGATTCATTGGCGCGCGGCGTAGCGGCCCTTGCCTATCCCGAAGCCTCGGATCCGCCGAAGGCGGCTGCCGCCGATGCCGGGACGGCGCTTTCCGGGACGGCGCAGGGCCTTCTCGATGCCCTCGGGGAGGCCGCGGCCGGGCGTACGCCTTCCGTCCCCCCGGAGGCCGCGGGCAGCCCGCTCGGAGAGCTCATCCCCGCCCTCGCGATTTTCGCGGCCGATTCGAGCGACATCACGCGCCGAGCCTTTGACGCGCTCGACCGCTTCGCTAGACTCGGCGTTCCCTCGATTATGCCGAGCATCCTCCGGGGCGTCGATGCCGAGCGCCGCGGCGATTGGCAAGGCGCGCTCGGTCTTTACCGATCGGCCCTGGCTATAGCGCCCGACGCGTGGAGCGCGGCGCTCGGATCGGGACGTGCCCTCTTGGCGCTCAAGCGCAGCGCCGACGCCTTAGTCATCCTTTCGGCTCTTGCCGCCGCGCGATCGGGCGTACCCGCCTTCGACCGCTCTTTCGCGCTCGCCCTTTTCGCGAACGGGCGTTACTCGGACGCGGATCTTTACATCTCCCGCGTACTGACCCGCGACCCGCAGGACTCGAAATTTATCATTATTCGAGCGAAGCTACTTCTTCGCGCCAAAGCCTTTCAACAGGCCCTCCCCCTCCTCGACGCATACGGAACCGTCGATCCCGCCAATCGGCTCTACCTTTTCCTCCGCTGCCTCGAGTCCGAGGGCCTGCGCGCGCGGGAGGAAGCCCTTATGTGGGCCCGCCGCGGCCTCGCCGCCTACCCCGACGATCCGGAACTGCTCACGGCCGCATCGCGACTGCTGTTCGCGGGACCCGCATTCGGCCGCCAGGAGGCAAGGACCCTGGCGCTCCGGGCATGCGAGCTGGTCGTCCCCGGCGCAGTCGCGCTCGCGGATTCCGAGAACGAGACAGGCGCGGTTATCCTCGCGGCGAGAAATGCGGCGGGCGTAGAGGCCTCGCGCCTCCTCGCCATCGACGCCGCCTCGCGCTATAAGTGGACGGAGGCCGCCGCCTATCTCGCGCGAGCCGGCTCCGCGTTCGAGGACAAGGCCATCGCCGCGCGCATTCTGCGCAAGTCGGGCGACACGCGCGGCGCCATGGACTACGCGTCCGCATGGTACAAAGCCAACCCGCGCTCCGAGGACGCGGCGGAAGCCTATCTCCGCGCTCTCGTCGATACGAGCGATGAGAAGACGGCACAGGAGGCCATAGCGCGGCTCTTGCCGGGCGTGATCTCGTCGCCCTTGCGCTCCGTGCTCTACTTCCTGCAGTCTAAGCTGCAGAAATCGGACGAGGCCGCGCTGAACCTGCTCCGCTCCGCCCTCGTGGAGAATGCCGACAACCCCGAAGCGCTGGCGGCCGTATCCGACATCCACGTCCGGCGCAAGGACTACGCGAAGGCGAGGTTCTATCTCAAGCAGGCGATAGCGATCGATCCGGGCAATCCTGAGCTCGAGGCGCGCCAACTGCGGCTCGATGCCGCCTCCCCGCAATGAACGGCTACGATCCGCGGATAGCGGCCTTCCTCGAGGATATCTTCTCGACCTGCAATGTCGGGGGCCGATTGAGGCGCGACCCCCTCGCCATCGTCAAGACCTACGCCGATCCGGCCGACCGGGAGATAGCGGCCCTAGTCTGCTCGACCCTCGCCTTCGGTTCCGTGGATCTCATCATGAGGGCCTGCTCGCAGGCGCTAGCGCCTCTGGGCGGGAGGCCCGCCATCGCTCTCGCGCGCATGGGCGATGCCGAGCTTCGCGAAGCATGGAAGGGCTTTCATTACCGTTTCTGCTTCCCCGAGGACATGGCGATCATCATGAGCGCGGCGAAGCGCGCTCGGGAAGAGTACGGCTCCCTCGAGGATCTATTCCTGCGAGGAGACCCCGGCGGCCCCGATGTCGTCGGCGCGTTGGGAGCCTTTGTCCGCGCCTTGAAGGAGCTCGGCCGTCGCGGCGCCGTCGCGGATGCGGCGAGCGCGCTGCGCGAGAACCTCCTGCCCGACCCCGCGCGCGGCAGCGCCTGTAAGCGCCTCTTTCTTTTCCTGCGCTGGCTCTCCCGCGAGGACGACGTGGACCCGGGTGGATGGGCGCGCGTGGATCCCTCCCGCCTCGTCGTGCCCCTCGACCTGCATATGGTCCGCGTATGCCGCGACAGGCTCGGTTTCATAGCGGGCTCCGATGCGAGCCTGCGCAAGGCCCTCGAGGCGACCGCCGCGTTCCGGCTCTACGCCCCGGAGGACCCCGTAAAATACGACTTCGCCCTTACGCGCCCGGGCATCGATCCCGCGCCGGGCGACTGGCGCTTCGGCTGCGCGTGACGCGGACCTTGACCCGATTTAAGCGAGCGTGCTAGATTCTATTCGCTTCATACGAAGCGCACGGGCAATAGCGCAAGTGGTTAGCGTACAAGTCTGGGGGACTTGGGGTTCCCAGTTCGAGTCTGGGTTGCCCGAAAAAAGAAGGCCGCGTCATCGACGCGGCCTTCTTCTTTGGAAGGCTCGAGGCCCGCGATGGACCGCCTTAAGGAGTTCGCATGAGACGCAAGGACAGGGAAATCACGGATCGCGAAGGTTTCCTCTCCATCATCGAGAAGGCCGACGCTTGCGCTCTCGCCTTCGCCGTCGGAGAAATTCCGTATATCGTGACGATGAACTTCGGCTATGAGTGGGATGGAGAGTTTCCGTTTCTTTTTTTCCATTGCGCCAGCGAGGGGCGCAAGCTCGAGATGATGCGCGCCAATCCCCGCGTTTGCTTCGAGCTTGACTGCGGGCACGAGCTCGTAACCGGCCGGGAACCCTGCGATTGGGGCATGAGCTACGCGAGCATCGTCGGCTACGGCATTTTGAGCGAAATAAGCGACGAGGACGAGAGGCGCGCAGGATTGGACCGCGTTATGCGGCACTATGGATGGGGCGGAGAAGGCGCCTACGCGGCCGGCGTCTTGGCCGCTACGAAGGTGCTTAAGCTGAGCGTCGGCGAAATGAAGGGCAAGCGCAAGCTCTAGCCTTCGGGGCGAAGGCTCCAATTGATAGTCTCGGTAAGGCCATGACGGCTCTTTTTCGTATATTCACAATATATACCGATACGCAGTGTGGCCCAGCGTACAGAAAACACCGCGCATAATTCTTATTTTTCCCCTACAGGAGAAATAAGCCATGACGAAGAGAATTACATTTACGCGTGCTTCCTTGCTGGTCGCTGCGGTCCTCGGGATTTTCGCTATTGCAGGATGCTCGTCCGGCTCCGGCGCGCCTACGGTCAGCTCGACTTTGCCGCTCGATGCCGCCACGGGTGTCAGCATAAACGACAGCGTCACCGCGACCTTCAGCGAGGCCATGGATGCCAACACGATAGCCGCTTCGACCTTTATGCTGTTCGCGAGCGGGGTCCCCGTGACCGGGACGGTGGTCTATGACCTACCGAGCAAGACCGCGACTTTTACCTCGGATAGCAATCTAGGCGTCAGCACCCTGTATACCGGTACGGTAACGACGGGGACAAAGAGCGCCGCCGGCGTCGCGATGGCGGCTAATAAGGTATGGACCTTTACGACGGCTCCGGCAGGCTTAGGTCCCTCGCCGGTAAACCTCAAGACTGCCGGGAAGTACGTAATTCTGGCGCAATCGGCGATCACGAATGTCCCTACTTCCGCGATCACGGGGAATATCGGCATAAGCCCGGCCGCCGAATCCACCATAACGGGCTTTGGTCAAACCGATGCGACCGGCTACGCGACTTCGCCTCAGGTAACCGGATATATTTATGCGGCCGACATGGTGGCTCCCACGTCCACGAATTTGACGACGGCCATAGCCGATATGGGGACAGCCTACACGGACGCGGCCGGGCGGCCGACGCCTGATTTCACCAACCAGGGCGGCGGGAACATAGGTGGAGCAACTCTACCTCCTGGCCTGTATACATGGGGGAGCTCGGTTACGATACCCAGCAGTTTTACCATCGCGGGAGCCGCCAACGACGTTTGGATCTTCCAGGTCACGGGCGATGTCACTTCGAGCAGCGCGACCTTTGTGACCTTAAGCGGAGGCGCGCGGGCGAAGAACATCCTCTGGCAGGTCGCCGGACAAGTTACTTTGGGAGCGAACTCAAGCTTCGCGGGAACGATACTGAGCAAGACCGCGATCACGATGCAGACCGGCGCTACCTTGAACGGATTGGCGCTCGCGCAGACCCAGGTCGCCCTGGACGGCAATACCATCGTTAAACCGTAGCTCTCGGACAGATTAGCGATCAGGTACAAGACTGGCTTCTCCGCCCGGGGCTACATAAGGCTCCTCGCGGACGAAGCCCTTTTTATGCCCTAGGGACGGCCGAACCGGATTTTACGGACACTTAAAAGAAATATGACGACGACCGGAACAAGAAGCAAAAAATAGAAACTGTACGAGCCTATCATCTGCCAGAGAACCAGTTCGATCAAAGCGATCGCGATTAGCGCGCTGAAAACTTGCTTTATCGATATCGAGATAATAAGCCTTTTCCTTGTGTTTATTATTCTCATGCGCCGTCCTCCTCGGAAGCTTCATTTCCGCGTTTTATTCGCCCGAATAATCCCAGATTATCTCGCTCAATGTATTGCCTTTGAAACTAAGCATAACCTTATGGCCCTTCTGGTCGCTAAAATCGATGCTTTGCTTTTCTGTGTCAGCCAAGCCTAGAATCTCTCGAACCTTTTGCCTTTCCATCCCTAGTTCCACGCCGAACAGGTATTTCCCGCCTTCTTTCGAGAGCACCGCCATCAAAAGGGCTTTAGGCGGGTGCCAGAGTTCCCTTTTCGAGTATGCGTAGTATCGCATATCGTAATTCTTATAGGACAGCGTGATCATCTCGTCTTTAATTTGATCATGCTGATTGACGATCGACTTCCTGGATATCATTTCCGGAGTTCCGTGCGTCTGGATAAAAGCCTCGAAATCATCGTTGTTCTGAGCCGAGTACGAGGATTCGTATCCCTTCTCGATAAACCTGTTTTGCCTTTCTTGGTCGGATAGCTCCATGCCCCGGCCGCCGGACCTGCCTATCGTTTGGCAGGAAACGAGGAATGAGAGCGTCAATCCGATCGCAGGCCAATACTTCGATCTCATCGGCAGGTCTCCTGTCGCGAACCAATCGAGTATAAGATACTGCGAAATAGCTCACCGAGCGTAACGCGTCCATTCTGTGCTATCTTCTTGTCAACTCAGCTTAAGGATGTCACATGAAGAAGTTCTGTATCTTCGCGCTCTGCCTCGGCCTCATGGCGCCGATCATGGCCCAGGGGCAGCCAGACATAAGCTATTCGCTCGGCATGCTCATCGGCGGGAATCTGAAAAGCAGCGGCCTGGAGATCAGCCCCGAAGCTTTCATGGAAGGCCTCAAGGACGTGTTGGGCGGCAAGGCGACCAAGTACACGGATGCGCAGGCCCAAGCCGCCGTCCAGGCCTCCCTTCAGGCCGTCGCGGCGAAGAAGGGCGCCGAAAACCTTGCGGCGGGGAAGGCATTCCTAGAAGGAAACCTCAAGAAGACGGGCATCTTGGCGACCGCCTCCGGGTTGCAGTACCAAGTGCTTACCGCGGGCAACGGCCCAAAGCCTAAAGCTTCAGACACGGTGAAGGTTAATTATGAGGGAAAGCTCCTCGACGGGACGGTCTTCGACAGCTCTATCGCTCGCAAGGAGAGCGCCACCTTCCCGCTTACCGGCGTGATCCCCGGCTGGACGGAAGGCGTGCAGCTGATGAGCGTAGGCAGCAAGTACCGCTTTTTCGTACCCTCGGAGCTGGCCTACGGAGAGCAGGGCGCGGGTAACTCGATCGGACCGAACTCGGTTTTGATCTTCGAGATCGAGCTGCTGTCCATAGAGGCGGGAACTCCGTAAACGAGCCGGCTGCCGCGGGCGCCGGCTTCGGCGGCCCCACCTTGCCTAAGCTCGCCTAGGCAATTAGTATCCGTCCATGAAGAAGTACTACTTCACGTACGAGGATATACATAAGACCTCTCTGGACCTCGCGACGCGGGTCAAGGCATCGGGCTTCGAGCCCGATGTCATCGTCGCCATCGGGTCCGGCGGATTCATACCGGCGCGCATCATGCGCACTTTCCTAGGCAAGCCCATCCTTGCCGTCGGGGTCGCCTACTACGACGCCGACGACAAGCCCAGCGATCTCCCGCGCAAAGTGCAATGGATCGAGGAAGCCGAGAAGAAGCTTTTAGGCAGGCGCATCCTCCTCGTAGACGAGGTCGACGATTCGAGGACTACCCTCGAATATTGCGTGCGCGAGCTTATGCGGCACAAGCCGGCCGAGATCGCGGTCGCGGTCCTGCACAATAAGCTCAAGGAAAAACAGGGGGCCATCCCGAGCGAGGTGAAGCGCTACTTCGCCGGGAAGGAGATCGAGGACCGCTGGGTCTGCTACCCTTGGGACGCCTTGGACATCGATGCCCATATGGCTTCCGCCGCCGCGGAAGAAAGCTAAAGCCCATAATGGCCGCGGTCAAGCCGGTTATCCTCTGCATCGACGACCAAGCGGTGATACTTCTCGCGATGAAGCAGGAGCTTCGCCGCCGCTTCGGCGAAAGCTACGCGATCGAGACCGCTCTCGGCGCGGAAGAGGCGACCGCCGTCATCGACGATACCGAGGCTGATGGCGGGAGCGTGGTCCTGGTCATCTGCGACTGGTTCATGCCGGGCCAGCGCGGCGACCAGTTTCTGGCGGATTTGCGTCTGCGGAGGCCGAGGATAAAGTCCATCCTGATGACGGGGCAAGCCGACGTTGCTGCCATACAAAGGGCGCGGGAAGAGACGGGTTTTTACGCCTGCGTCCCTAAGCCCTGGAGAACCGAAATCCTCGCCAAGGCCATAACGGATTGCTTATCGGGGATCGCGGAGAGCCGCGACTGATCCATCAATTCTCCGCGTCGAACCGGATGAGTATCTCTACGCGCCTGTTGTATGCCCTGCCCTCCGGCGTGTCGTTGGACCGAGCGGGCTTGGAATCGCCGAAACCGGTGGCGGATAACCGTTCTTTGGGCAGGTCGAGGAGCTCGAGAGCCTCGGTCACCGCTACGGCCCGCGCGGCGGAGAGCATGAGGTTGGAGCCGAAGGGATCGCCTCGGGCCATGAGGCTATTGTCCGAGTGGCCCTCGACGGCAAGGGGGTTGGGCAGGGCCCGCAGGAGCTCGGCGACCTTGGATAATACGCCGATAGATCCTTCCGAGAGATCGGCGGATCCGACTTTGAAGAAGGTGTCTCCGGCCAGGGCCAGGACGATGCCCCGCGCCTCCGTGCTCACGTGGATGGAGCCGGTCTTTATCTCGGTGGCCAAGGTCGAGCGCGCCTTCTCCTGGAAGCGATCGCGCGTGGGGGATTTCTTCGGAGAGAGGCCGGTGCCGGGCGGCGGCGTGAGGATGGCGTCCGTCGGGGATAGGGAGTGGCCGCCCTGGCCTTCCTGGGCCTGGACGCCCGGCATGTTGAAGGCGTTCGAGAGGGACTCGGCGAGGGCGTTGAATTTGGTCACCTCGACCTTGGACTGGGCGTAGAGGACTACGAAGAGGACCATGAGCAGGGTGATCATGTCGGAGTAGGTGAGGAGCCAACGCTCGGCGTTCTGAGGCTTCTCGAGCTCTTCCTTCTTCTTTCGGGGCTTCGAAGGTCCCTTTTGAGCCATCCGCTATTCCTCGTTGAAGGACTCGAGAGCGCTCCGTTCCTTCTCCGACACGAAGGCGGCGAGCTTGTCGCCGACGAGCTTGGGACTCTCGCCCTGCTGTATCGCGAGGACGCCGGCTATGATCATCTCCTTGGTGTTCTTTTCCTTGGCGATGACGAGCTTGAGCTTGAGGTTTAAGGGCAGCCAGACGAGGTTGGCCATCGCGATGCCGATAAGGGTGGCGATGAAGGCGACGGCGATGTGCGAGCCGAGCTTGTCCGGCTCGGCGAGGTTCGAGAGGACGATGATGAGGCCGAGGACCGTGCCGATGATGCCCATCGTCGGGGAATAGCCGCCGGCCGCCTCGAATATTTCCGCTTGGTGTTTGCGATGTTTCTCGAAAATGGCGACGTCGTTCTCAAGGAGCTCGCGGAGGGCCTCGGAGTCGGTGCCGTCGATGACGTAGCGCAGGCCTTTTTTGAGAAGTGGGTCTTCCTTGGTGTCGAGGGACTGCATGTCCTCCTCGAGGGACAAGAGGCCGTCGCGGCGCGATTTCTCGGCGAGGGCGACGAAGCGCAGGGCGAGGTCCTTTTCCTTGGTCGGGGGCATTCGCATCGCGTCGCCGATGAGCTTGGGAATGGAGAGGACGTCGCTAAGGTCGAAGGCGGTCAGGAGGGCGCCGAAGGTGCCGCCGAAGATGATGATGAGGGGCGATGGGAGGATGAGGCTCGCCGGGTTGCCGCCTTCGATCATGAAGGCGACGAGGAGGAGGCCGATTCCGACCGGTATTCCAAGAACGGTTGCGAGGTTCATTAAATACTATCTCGGCAGAAAACGCGTCCGGCATTAGAAAGGAGGATCAATCTACTTTGGTCCAATCCACCTTCTCGCCTATCCTCGCCGCCAGCGACTCTACCGATGCGTCGCTGTGGTGCTCGATCCCGGCGGTCGAGACGCCGATATTCTCGCCTTTTTTCAGGTACTCTCGGGCGCTGTGGTGGGCGGCGCTCAAGACCTGTTCGTTGCTCCCCTTGGCGTCGATGGTCTTTACCGTGCCGTTGCAAGCGCAAACATAGGTGCTGCTGTCATCGACCCACACGCAGAACGAAGTGCCGCGGACTCCCGCCACTGCTGTTGCGGTGTAGACGCGGAAGGAATCGGATCCCGCGATTCTGTCTAGCTTCCTGAGCACCGAGGTGAGGCCGCCCTTCTTGAGGTTTACTTCCTTGACGATGCCCGAGAAGTCCAATGAGGCGATCGCGTTCTGGCTTATGCGGATAGCGTTCTTTTCGTCGAAGATCACCTCGCAGGAGGCGCCGGTCCCAGTCTCAACGAGGGCTTTCGCCCCGAGCTCTTGGCCGATTTCAGGCACCGTGCCGTCGATCTTCACGTCGCCTTCAAAAAAAACGACCTTGCCGCGTGCCGTGGACGAGGGGGCCTTGGGGATTGCCGCCGCTTGGGCCGCTTTTTTAGGCGCGCAACCGAAGATAACCAAGGAAGCGACAGCGAAAAACAGGAGGGCTAGGTTCCGTTTCATGGGACATTCTCATACACTCAGCATCGCTCAGTCAATGTCCTTCGGGTATTTGCGAGCGCATGAAGCGGTGAGGGAACTCTGTTGATCAGCTCGACTCAAAAAGCCGATACTGCCCGTAATGGGTTTGTTCAGTCCACTCGATGCCAGAATCCGCAAGATGACCGGCGATCTGGGCGGACAGCGCCTCGCTGGGCTGCGTTTTTTCTATCTCGACGGACTTTTCGCCAGCCTTTCGGAAAACCTCGTCGCCGGCTTCCTCGAACTCTTCCTTCTGTCCTACGGAGTCTCCAACGGAGTCATCGGGCTTAACGCCGGCCTAGGAGCCTGTCGGGCTTGAGATGCGGGCGGGGAGCGAGCGAACCTCGAGCAGGAAAATGGCGAGGATTGAGGGCCATACTGCCCGTATGGCCCGATTGACGAGCCGGTTTTATACCGAGGGGCGCCGCGGTTCCGCCCGCAAGCCGCGGTGGACCGCAAGGCCGCTCCGGCTCAGGACCGAAGAACCGCCAAGCGTTTCAAATTGTAAGCGCATAGCGCAAGCTCCCACTCGAGTTC